>JADMIO011683242.1_pt1 | contig 100965 bp, 115 predicted proteins | sample 8958161 | NCBI WGS metagenome assembly JADMIO01 (sample SAMN16585339, study PRJNA669376) | soil metagenome | isolation source: Crop rotation soil | place: USA: Cullars Rotation, Alabama | collected 2011 | reverse complement strand
TATGGTGAAAGTTGGAACCTCTTACGTGCCGATCAGATTAAAACGAAAGGCCCAGTCTTTCGACTGAGCCTTTCGTTTTATTTGACCATGTTGGTATGATTTAAATTAATACGACTCACTATAGGGTCAGTGCGGCCGCGACTTCAAGTCACGTGAATTCCAAGCTTCGGATCCCACTGTGCTGGAAAATCTTCGCGGGCCACTCCGACAAGTTGCTCAGCTGCGTGGAGCGCGGCCAAAGCGGCCGCGGATGGCTCGGGGCGCTGTGCCGTAATTCTGACCCACGCTGCATCGACCTCCGATAGTGCCGCATGAAGATTAGCAATCGCCCGCCCAATTGCGTCGTATAGATCGGCTGCCTGATTTACCCATTGCGTTGGCTTTTGTGACATCGACGTAAACCTTCATTCAAGTGGGGGGGTGCCCCGTCGACGTCCTCTGACTACGCTGTTATGTTAGTATCTCGCTCTTTCACTTTGATCTGCCGTTCGCCTTGCCGGCGCTTTGGCGGGCCCAACCTCGACGAGAGCGTTGCGACTCATGCCATTGCGATCGAACCTAAGCTCCATCCGGCTACCCAGCGGCGTGAGACCGATTATATTGCGAAGCTGAGACGCACTTCTGATCGGCGTGCCATCAACTGACTTGACGATGTCACCTTTCTGCAAACCTGCGTTCTCTGCGGGAGACCCACCAACGACCTCGCCAATTAACGCACCTTGATACCCTTCCTTGGAAGCCATGGCTGCTGCTAGGTCTCGGATCGAAATGCCAATCTGCCCGCGACGAACCTCACCGTACCGCACCAGCTGCTCCATAACCCGGCGTGCCATGTTGATCGGCACAGCGAAACCGATTCCAACATTACCGCCAGCCGGCGAAATAATTGCCGTGTTAATCCCGATCAGCTGTCCGCTAAAGCTGACCAACGCGCCGCCCGAATTTCCGGGATTGATGGAGGCGTCGGTTTGGATGAAATCCTCATAGCCCTGTTTGCCAAGACCGGTTCGCCCGAGAGCGCTGATAATTCCTGACGTTACTGTTTGGCCCAAGCCGAACGGGTTGCCTATCGCAATTACGAAATCACCCACCTCGATCTTGTCGCTATCGCCCATCGGAATGGCCTTGAGGCTTCCTTTCGGGCCTTGGAGCTGAAGAACGGCAATATCGGTTGCCGGGTCGCGCCCGACCAGTTTAGCGTCTAACTTTCGCCCGTCCTTAGTCGTGACCTGCGCCTTTGAGATTTGTGCCACCACGTGGTTGGCGGTCAGCACATAGCCGCGTTCTGCGTCGACGATCACGCCCGAGCCGGTTGCCTGCACCTCTTTTTCAAGCTGCTTGGGAATATCAAAGAATTCCCGAAAGACTGGATCGTTGTAGAGCGGGTTATCCTGTTTTACGCGCGCATATACCGAAATATTGACAACCGAAGGCGTCGTTTCCTTAACGACAGGGGCGGCCGTTTGAGTGGCGGTTCCGCGTGCGTCGGCCAAGCTCGCCGGCGACCAAACGAGGAGCATGCAAAGAAGCAAAGGCCATCGGTTAGGCCGACGATTAATCGTCTTTGACGATGAACGAATGAACATTGCTGTAGCAGGTTTCTCAGAATGCCGTAGTCGGGCCTTCGAAAGGCCCGACCGCAGCTTTTCTGTTAGCCATTGCGATTGATCGAGATCCGGCGGACATTCTTTGCTTCGGCAGATTTGGGCACCGTTATGGTGAGTATCCCGTTCTTGAATGTGGCCCAGGTCTTGTCTTCGTCGACGTCCTGTAACGGGATGCGCCGCTCGAATCGGCCGTAGTACCGCTCGCTGAATCGACGCGCCTTGTCTTCGGACTCCGACTTCTTTTCGCCTGAGATAGAAAGGACGCCGTCAGCGATTTCGAGGTTGACGTCCTTCTCGTCGAGACCAGGCAGTTCAGCGGTGACGCGCACCTCCTTATCCGTCTCATCGATGTCGATCTGAGGCCACCCTAGCGCGCTCAGCGTCCGGATCGACCCGATTGGGGCAAGATCAAAACCGCGGAATACGTCTTCGAACATGCGGTTCATCTCACGATGCAGCGTGAGAAAGGGGTTAGCATCGGTTCCGCGATGAACGCCGACCTCGCGTCCATTGCCGTTCCAGGGAATGAGATCTTTGAAAGCCATATTATCTCTCCTTCATTTCGAGCGACTTCCGTCGCAAAGGAGCCGCGGAAGTCGAGTCGTTGACGTGAGGTTCGCGTTCAGGCTGCTTTGCCGTCGATCTGCCGGACGTTCGAGCCCGCTGAGCTTGCGATCGAAATACGGCGCGGCTTCATGGCCTCTGGTAGCTCCCGGACCAGTTCGATCTGTAACAAGCCGTTGTCGAACGCGGCTCCTTTGACCTGCACGTAGTCGGCCAAATTGAACTGGCGCTTGAACGGCCGCGAGGAAATTCCCTGATACAGGAACTCGCGCTGCTGCTTATCTCCTTTGCGGCCTTCGACCGTTAGGACGCTCTGTTCAGCAGTGATTGCGATCTCGTCCGCGGAGAAGCCTGCGACTGCCAGCGAGATCTGATAGCGGTCGTCACTCAGGCGCTCGACATTGCACGGCGGATAGTTGTCCTCGGTACCGGACTGTTGCGCCGCGTCGACAAGATCAAACAGGCGGTCAAAGCCGATAGTCGACCGCCAAAGGGGGGCAAAATCGTAGCTAGTCCTCATAGCCAAATCCTCCAGTGAGCAAGTTGGATACGAGCGGGCGTCGGACACCTCGGGCGCCCGTCTCCACCGGGCCCTCGAATGGCGCCCGGACCGCTTCTCGCGGCAAACTAAAAATTAGAAAAAGCCTATCTGGTTTCAAGTGGGTGTCCAAATTTTTTGGAAGGGCGGCAACGTCGCAGCCCGTCCTTTGGCCGGGCGCCCTCCCTCATTCGAATAGCCGCCGCTATGAGACCTGAGCAGTCTCTCGTTGTTGCACGTGACGAGTATTTATTGTCGCGGGATGCCGCGATCGCGGAAAACGCTAAGAAGTATGTTGCAGGGAGTTTCGATAGTCAGGTGTCTAAACGTTGTAATTCCGTTTCCACGAGGTCGACCAACCGGGTCAAACGGCGGCGGTCTTCTGACGTAAGCTCGTTAGCCTTGAGAAGCCGGCCGCAATGTTCAATCACTTTGCGTTCGCTCCTAATCAGAAACGATTTGACGCCTGGGATCTGGATCCGTCCCGAAATGAGGGTTTCGTGTGAAGGTCGGACGTTGGTTGAGAAATTTGACATTGCTTGGCTGACGGAGGTTTCATTGAAATCCTTTGTCTTTGAGGGGAGCCAGAGATGTAAATCCAGGCTCCCCTCGTTGCTCAGAAGTCCATCGTGGGTGTGGCCGAAACGTTCGCCTTCTTCGGCGTGTCAGCCACGAGAGCCTCCGTCGTAATCAACAACGAGGCCACAGAAGCGGCATCCTGCAGGGCTGTGCGAACCACCTTCGCAGGGTCGATTACGCCGGCCTCTACCATATCTTGGTACTGGTCGGTCGCGGCATTGAAGCCCCAATTGTAATCGCTGCTTTCCAGCAGCTTTCCGACCACCAGCGAGCCGTCCCCACCCGCGTTCTGGACGATCTGACGGGCCGGCACCTGGATGGCTCGGCGCACGATGTCGACGCCAGCCCGTTGATCTGGGTGCGAGGGGGTCACGCCATCCAGCGCCTTGAGGGAGCGGAGGAGGGCCACCCCGCCACCCGGGAGGATCCCTTCCTCCACAGCGGCGCGGGTCGCGTGTAGCGCGTCGTCAACACGGTCCTTGCGCTCCTTGACCTCGACCTCGGTCGCCCCACCAACCCGAATGAGAGCAACGCCGCCGGCCAGTTTGGCAAGCCGCTCCTGTAGCTTTTCACGATCATAGTCAGACGTGGTTTCCTCAATCTGAGCCTTGATCTGCGTGGTGCGTGCGTCGATTTCGTTCTTCGCGCCTGCTCCATTGACGATCGTGGTATTCTCTTTGTCGATCACGACCTTTTTGGCTCGGCCGAGCATACTCAATGTAACCTTCTCGAGCTGGATGCCGAGATCCTCCGATATCGCCGTGCCGCCAGTGAGGATCGCGATGTCCTCCAGCATGACTTTGCGCCGATCGCCAAAGCCGGGAGCCTTGACCGCCGCAATCTTCAAGCCGCCCCGCAGCTTGTTGACGACTAATGTCGCCAACGCTTCGCCCTCGATCTCCTCGGCAATGACCAGCAGCGGCTTGCCGGACTGCACAACCGACTCGAGGAGGGGGAGCATGGTTTGCAGCCCCGTCAACTTCTTCTCATGGATCAGAATGTAGGGATCGTCGAGTTCGACCCGCATCTTCTCGGCATTGGTCACGAAATAGGGAGAGACGTATCCGCGGTCGAACTGCATGCCCTCGACCACCTCCAATTCCGTGTTGAGGCCTTTTGCCTCCTCCACCGTAATGACGCCTTCATTGCCGACTTTCTGCATCGCCTCGGCGAGGAAGCGACCGATTTCAGTATCCCCATTTGCTGAAATCGTACCGACTTGGGAGATCTCGTCGTTGGAAGTGATCCGTTTGGCATGTGATTTGAGATCGGCAACGATCGCATCCACCGCAAGATCAATCCCGCGCTTCAGGTCCATCGGATTCATGCCGGCCGCGACGGCCTTTGCACCTTCCTTGACGATGGCCTGCGTCAGCACGGTTGCCGTAGTAGTTCCGTCCCCCGCGAGGTCATTGGTCTTGGAAGCAACTTCCCGCACCAATTGGGCGCCCATGTTCTCGAACTTGTCTTCGAGTTCGATCTCCTTGGCGACGGTTACGCCGTCTTTCGTGATGCGGGGTGCGCCGAACGATTTTTCGATCACCACGTTCCGGCCTTTTGGACCAAGGGTCACCTTGACGGCATTCGCAAGCGTATCGACGCCCCGCAGCAAGCGGTCGCGGGCTTCGCTCGAAAACTTCACGTCTTTGCCAACCATGATTCTTAATTCTCCTTTCCCTTTGATGACTGCAAAATCTCAGGCGGCATTCTTCAGCGAGCCTGTCTGTTCGACTACGCCTAGGAGTTCACTTTCCTTCATAATCAGAAGATCCTGACCTTCAATTTTCACTTCTGTGCCAGTCCATTTCCCGAAAAGGACACGGTCGCCAGGCTTTACGTCTAAGGGGACTAATTGTCCCTGCTCGTTGCGCGCGCCGGGCCCGACGGCAATCACCTCTCCTTCCTGCGGCTTTTCTTTCGCAGAATCGGGAATGATGATGCCGCCGGCAGTCTTTTCGGTTGCTTCAATGCGTTGCACAACCACGCGGTCCTGCATGGGGCGGAAATGCATAAACATTCTCCTTTACGGTCTAGCGATATCATGAGCCCGGCGCCGGACTGCGCGGGCAAAGACGACCTAGGAGCGGCCAAAATACGGTTCAAGGGGATATGTGAAATTTCGAAGTCCGGTACTTGGCGGAAGGGGAGAGGAAGGTGGAATCTCACTTGGGAATGTCCTTCAACTCGAAACCTCCGCCGGCGCTCCCGTCGGCCGCGAGAGGCGTTTGACCGAGCGTCACCAGTTCGGGTCCACACGCAGTCATGACCCGGCTTCTGAAGTTCCTAACTTGCACTGCTGCTGAATGCAGAGGAGGCCCGGTCGCGTTCCGTCAGCGCGCGCCCGGCGCTGACCGGCAGGGACATTGGGGTATCAACCTGGACCGGCTGGCGATTGAATTAGGAGTAGGACTTGCTTCAAGCAAGATGCCCGCGGAGTGCTCGGCGGAAAATCCGTCCGAGGCCCTTCTGCACATCTGTGGCGACGGAGCCGTACGGAATATGAGGCCGAAACGCCGAGACAATCCTAGATAAGTTAGCATCGGTGTATACGAAGCTGCACTCACTTAGAGCCAAATGCATGCGGAAACTCGCCGCGAAGACCATCAAGAATGAACTGCACAGCAAGCCCTGCAAGGAGAATTCCCGATATCCGCCCGACGACGTCCGCTCCAGTTCGCCCCAAGAGCCGGAGCAACGTGTCTGCCGTGCGCATCGCGGCGTAAGTGATGATTAAACACAATCCGATCATCGCGATAATCGACGCGCCTTCGTGCCAGCCTTCTGCTCGGCCAGTCAACAGCACGACGGCCGAAAGCGCACCGGGGCTCGCGATCAGCGGAAAAGCCAGTGGGAATACGGCGATGTCGCCTGCCTTCTCGGCGTCTTGCCGTTCTCGATCGTTGATCGACGAAAGACCGGGGCTGGAAAACGTCAGAGTCAGCGCTTGAAGGAATAGCAACATTCCCCCGGCCACCCGAAAAGCGGGCAGGGACACGTGTAACAGGGAAAGGACCGTATTGCCCCCCATCGCGAAAAGAAGCAACATTAGTCCCGCTATGGCGACCGAACGAAGCGAGAGGCTCAACCGCTCCGCGTGGTGGATTCCAGACGTCAGGCCGGCGAATATGACGGCGGTCTCGATCGGCCCAATGGTCACAAACAGTGTAACGAATGTCGATAGTAGACTTGAAGAACCGTGCATCGGATGTGTCGTGTACGTAAGCGCGCTTTAGGATCTTCATTGGTCATGAGGTATGTGACTAACGCAGCTTAGCTGACTTAGAGGCTTCCGAGAGTTCAGTTCATCGGGGATGGAGCCATCACATTTGGCTATCCGCGCGAGCGCTAGTTGGTGAATAACAGCGGGCCCGTAGACCTTTGGCTATCCGCGACAGGCGCCGTTGTGAACGGCGAGTGATGGCTCCGACGAGCAGAACTTCGTTCAACCGAATTCGTTCCGCTTCGAAATTTTCAGAGGATCCAATCGCCCTCACGGCCGGGCATCATTTTAGTCGTTCTCGGTTCCGGGTCCCGGCGCGCTGTCTGGAGACTTCTGCTTAGTGCTACTCCATACGGCAGCAAAAGCGGCTGGTGCCCTTATAATCAGATCTAGACTCTTCAGAGAACCCTATATCACTTCGCAAAGAAGCGAAGTACTTCGCCGTCCAGTCGAGCACTATGCCCTTCAACGGACGGCGAAGTGTAGAAGCTTAAGCCAGTTTTTATCTTGGCTGCGCCAGATCCACTGGGTGCAACGCTGTTGGCTCGGAGGCCAGTCTTTTCTCGATCGCAGTAGACTGATCTACCCTAGAGCGCCGCGAATCTTCAAGCTCAAAAGCCGACCGCCACTTTGGGCTCTTCGAATATCGGAAGCCGCTGCGCCGGCGCGCCGCTCAAAGGCGGAGGATCATCCTCCTCATCAAGCTGTCTCAAAGCACTCAGGATGCGTCCCACAGGAATAGCAGTGGACGAACCGGGAAGCTGTCTCAGCCACGGGCTGTTCTCGACGGCGAATGCGTCGGACGCCCATGCCGCCAAGACGCAGCGCTTTTCGAGGCTTGAGAGAACCGGGTCGGCCAGCACCTCTGACGGATCACTATAGGTCACTGCCAGAAGTGAATTTGCATGAATGTCGAAGTATGTCTGGTTCGAGTTCATGGTCGCCTCCTTTACTCCTTTCTGTATTAAGACGGCGATGAGCGATGTAGAGCGGTGGGCTGGCAGGTCAAGAACATCGCCCTCGTAAAAGCCCAAAAAAATTTGCGTCCCCCCTTGAAACTTTCCGCCAGTTTTTTTTATTTTAGTGCTGCTGGACGCCAGAGCTGGGTCCAGTGTGAGGCGGACGCCGGGGGTGTCCGGCGCCTGCTCATATCCATCTTGCTCATTGGAGGATTTGGCTATGAAGACTTATGACTTTGCTCCGCTTTGGCGCTCAAGCATTGGCTTCGACCGCCTGTTCGACCTCGTGGATGCCGCACAACGCGCCAACGAGGACCATTTTCCCCCATACAATATCGAGCGTGCCGGGGATGACCGATACCTCATCTCGCTGGCTCTGGCGGGTTTCTCGCCGGACGAGATCAGCTTGACGGCAGAGCAGAACGTTCTGACGGTCGAAGGCCGCAAAGGCGAACAGAAGCGTGACTTCCTGTTCCAGGGGATTTCCGGTCGCGCGTTCAAGCGGCAGTTCAACCTCGCCGACCACGTCCAGGTGACCAACGCGACTTTCGAGAACGGCCTGCTGCAGATCAATCTTATCCGGGAGATTCCCGAGGCTATGAAGCCGCGTAAGATCGAGATCAACGGCGCTTCCCGCTCTAACGTCGAGCAACTTGAAGCCAGGGCGGCCTGACGCCTTTATCGATCGCTATATGCAATGGGTCCGCGACGGCTCCGGTCGTCGCGGACCTGCGTGACATTTGGCATCGCACTGATCACTCGCGAAATCGTCAGGAGGCAAGGGATGACCCACTTCGCACTTCCGGCCTTGGCCGCTGGAGAAGGCCTTACCAATTATCTCACCGCTATCAAGCAGTTTCCTCTCCTCAAACCTGAAGAAGAGTTCGCGTACGCCAGACGCTTACGCGAAGACGGCGACAGGAACGCTGCCTATCATCTTGTGACAAGCCATCTCCGTCTGGTCGCCAAATTGGCGATGCGCTATCGCGGCTATGGGCTGCCTATCGCCGACGTCATTTCGGAAGGCAACATCGGCCTGATGCAAGCCGTGAAACGATTTAATCCGGCCAAAGGTTTCAAGCTCGCGACCTACGCAACCTGGTGGATCAAGGCGACGATCCAGGATTACATCCTGCGGTCCTGGTCGATCGTCCATATCAGCGCCACTTCCACCCAAAAGCGGCTGTTCTTCAACTTGCGGCGCTTGAAGAGTAAGATCGCAGCTCTCGAGGAGGCCGATATGCAGCCCGACCATGTCGCAACGATTGCGCATCGCTTGAACGTGCCCGAGAGCGAGGTGATCGATATGAATCGCCGGTTCCTAGGGGACATGTCGCTCAACGCGACGTCAAGAGGGAATGACGAAGAGGCAGCTGAATGGCTGGAGCGCTTGGCTGATCCCACCTCTAATTTTGAAGAAGGTGTCGCCGAACGCAGCGAGCTCAACTGGAGGCGGCAGATCCTCGGGCGAGCACTCGACCGGCTGAAACCGAGGGAGCAGCGAATTATCGAAGCACGATGGCTGTCGGATACCCCCCTTACACTTGACGAGCTGGCCGCAGAGTTGAAGATTTCGCGGGAGCGGGTACGCCAGGTGGAAGTCAGAGCGCTAGAAAGGACCCGAGCCTACGCAGCACACCTAGCGGCGCCATGAGAGTCGCCTGAAAGCGCTTTAAGCTTCCCCCCGCCTCGGTGAGCCATGTGTAAGAAGTGTACCGAGATCGATTTAAAGATTGCAAACTATCGGCGGATGGTCGTGATGATAGCTGATCAGCTTGCCCGCGACGCAATCACAGGGCTGATTGATCAAATGACGAGAGATAAGGCCGTCCTCCACGCGGAAAGGAAGAAGTGAACCGGTCCCCGCGCCTGTAAGGGCGTGCGGGGACTAGGGCGTTTTCCCGTACTGGTCTTTGGGCAATGCTGTCTGTAACATACCCTCAAGAATGGAGCTTGAGGGTTATGCTACATCGAACAGTTCAATACGACGTGCAGGAGGTCCAGCCGGGGCTTTGGCGCTGGAACATTTATCCAGGCAATCGCTCGGTACACGGGCCGGTCAAGTTTCGCTCGCGTGAGCTAGCTGTGGAAGCATGCCACGGCGAGATCAATGACGGCATTGAACGGACGCGCCGGCAGGCAGTTCGTCGATAGTCACTACCTACCCGAGGTAGGTTTTATTCCATAGTCAAAGTTGTGCGACTCCTGCGTGCTGCAGAACACCCAATTGCGACGCGTTTACCTTCGGTAGCGCCGGCCGTTCAGCGCGAGCAATTAGTTCGGCGACGAACGAGTGCCCAGCCTAACAACGACGAAGCAATGAAGAGTCCCGTCACAATAGGATCACCTTGTCTGCCGGCATCGGCTGACTGAAAAGTAGAGATCGCCGTGGCTGGCAACGCGTCGTCGCTAGAGGACGGAGCGCCAATCGCAATTCTTAGTCGGCTCGCAAGGGGGACGACGTGCTTCGCAGTGTGCTTTATCCGATAAGCGGCGAATAGTGCGCACAGAACAGTAATGACAATGAACAACCCGCCCATGGCCCCGAAGGCATCGACCAAACCGAAACGGATTTCAATCCACCGAAATAACGCGGCGGCACCGACCAAAAGTGCTGCGATTAGGAAGACAGTACCTGCGGCATATAGGCCGGCTGCGATGACGTACGACATCGCTGCGGCTTCCGCCTGTTCTACTCGGTCCTCGATGTACGACTGACCGGCGTGCTTCGCACGATCCAATTTCAGACCCAGCGCCCCGCGCTGCATCACCAGCGCCTCTTAGATGCTCGGCCGATCAGAAACGCCACGACCAATGCGGCCAAAGGCGCCTGCCGGACGACCTTGCTTAAGGTAGCCAGCGAGTTACCAGGCTTCCTGCCCTCGTCGATCGCATCCTTGAAGGTGGTCGTGGCAGATTTCACGCCATCGACTACGCTAGATTTGATCTCAGACAATTGTTCGCTTGCCGTGGGTGCGTGTTCGTCAGTCATGGTTGCCTCGTTTAAAAGAAACCAGGTTCGTTGTCCGCAGCATGCCGACCGTAGCGGAACGCGTCCCGTGCGTGCGCCGCAACGTACGACCTTATTGGCTCCTGTAACCGTTCAGGCCTCGGCCGTCGTTTTCTCGACCGGCGTCGGCATTCGTGCGACCGACATCAATGATCGAGCAATCTGGTTCAGTAACTGGTCGGAATTCTCTTCTTCGGCCAGGGAAATCGATAGCAGTTCGACTACTGCGCTATGTCGAAGCTGCTGCGCGAGGTTCTTTGCGGTCGTGTAGGCGGATATCTCATAATGCTCTACCCGCTGTGCTGCACCGATAAGGCCGAGGTCTGACGCGGCGTCTTCCTTCTTCTCACCCTTTGCCATGACCTGCTGGCCTTCCTGGACCAGTCCAGCCATGCCTTTGCAGGGCTTCGCTCTGGCCGTCTCGCCCAACAGGGCGAAACATTCATTCAGGCGTTCGATCTGCATTTCCGTCTCGGCGAGGTGCTGCTCGAACAGCTCCCTGAGTTTGTCGAATCGCGCGGCTTCCGCCATCTGTGGAAGGGATTTCGTAAGCTGCTTCTCTGCGTGAAGAATGTCCCGGAGCTCCTCGACCAGAAGTTCAGCAATGCCTTCCGGCGCCACTGGAGGCGAACTTTCGGCCTTGATCGGAGACGTCCCGGTCGAGGCGTCTAAGAGCGCCGGCGACTCGGTGAAGTCCCAGTCGCCGCCCTGATTCCATGGACCGCGTGTATCGATCTCGCCATCGTGACCCGTGCCGGTGGAGTCGTTGAAGAATTGGTCGACCAGACCCGGGGTCGGCGCGATCTTCCCGATCGAGAACGTTGGCTTCTTCATGCTCTCCAGAGCGGCGGCGAAGGCTTTCATATGGGTGATTTCGCGGGTCATCAGAAACTGCAGGGCGTCTTTGGTCCCTGCGTCGTCGCAGAAATTGATCAACCGCTCATAGACGATCTTCGCCCTAGCTTCCGCCGCAATATTACTGCGCAGATCAACATCCAGTTCGCCGGTGATCTTAAGGTAGTCAGCGGTCCATGGATTGCCCTGTGAATTGAAAAGATTGACGCCGCCACCGCCGGCTATCGCGATGAGAGGATCCGCCTCTGCAGCCTGACGGTCGAACTTGGACGGCTTCAGATGCATCCGCGCGAGACAGCCGACGACTTCCAAGTGACTGAGCTCCTCGGTCCCGATGTCCATGAGAAGATCTTTCCTCTCGGGATCCTCGCAATTCAGGCCTTGAATAGAATACTGCATCGCAGCAGCCAATTCCCCATTGGCGCCCCCGAATTGCTCTAGCAACATATTGCCGAAACGCACGCTTGGTTCGTCGACCCGGACGGTGAACATAAGTTTTTTGACGTGATGATACATTTCTGTCCCTTTCAATTGACAGTGCAATGAGCAGGGATGAGGCTAGTTCCGGGGGCGCTTATTTTAATCGGAGGCGGCCACCGGCGGCACCGCCGATGCCCCCCTTTCCGGCCGCCTCCGTCCGGTCGTCGACGACCTCTCCGTCCCTGTCGTCCTTGCGGTAGCAGCCAACCATCCGGCGACGATGCCGACGTCAGAGGCTTCCAGACTTCGCACGGCCCGCTCTAGATCGACGTAGTTATCAGAGCCGGGAGATCGTGACGGTCATTGGTTGCCCTTCGCTGACTTGCGGCGTTTGCCGTTGAAATCAATGGTAACTGCGGAGATTCCCCGCTATTCTCGAGCCACACGCGTCAACGCGCACGACCTGTTAGCTCCTCATCACGCGCTCCCGCATTTGAAAGAGGCAAAATGGGCAAGCTGAAGGACAAGGTGGTCGGAAAGACCAAGCAAGTCGTCGCTGAGTTCACGGGCGACGGCAAGCTGGCGGAAGAAGGCACGGAGCAGGCTAAAAAGGGAGAAAGAGAGCCCGCCCCTCCATTCGAGAATCTCAATCAGCTAACTTAATCATAGCTCCAGCAACCTCGTGCTACAGCATCGTTCACTTCGCTGCCAAAGAGCTCTCGAAGCCCGGGTCGCCGTACGGATCCGGTGGAGACTTATCGCGCGAGTTTTTTACTGCGCCGAAATTGCCGTCTTCATAAGTAGCCGCCGGCCTCAGATTCGCTTACGCGGCGATCGCAAGGTCGACTTCGCGCCCATGCCAGATGTTTGCCTATCGGATGTTATGGAATGGCCGGATCACTACCGAGGACTTCCCAGCGACTAAATTGCGCTGCGCCACGTTACGTTTCTGCCGGCCTTGTGGAAGGGTCCTCAGCGCCGATGGTCTTCTCGACTTCCCGCGCGACGCGAAAATCGTCCATGCGATCCGTGTTCGGGCCGAATGCGGCTTCCTTGCTGAGCCAGTGGTACACGCGCCCCACGGCACGCTGCAGGACTTTCGGTCTACCCCGGCGCATATTGCGCGCCTTGCAGATCGCACGCTCGGCATAAGCCTTAAAATAATCGACTGCGTCAGACATCGGTGCTCCATCAGGACGTGCTGCGGGACAAGCTAGGGTGAGCCGCCACCGAAGCCGGAACACGTCATAGCGTCAACGGAACAACAGAGAATCCATCGAAAAGGTCCAGCCGGCTATTGGCTGCCCGAGGTCAGCTTTTCAAGCGCCCCGCCCACTGTGAGATCGTGAGTGCAATTTCGGCTACAATGTCCTGGTCGGTCCGTCCGCTGCGGACCGGGATATGAAAGCCGTGATCGGCACCATCGATCAGGCAAGAGGCCGCCTTCGATCCTAAGCCTTTGCAGACCTGGCGTAGGAGCGCGGGCTCCGCCAGCTTGTCACGCGTTCCCTGGATGAAAAGCATGGGGATCCGAATGCCCGCGAGGTGTTCGGCTCTTGTGATCGAGGATTTTACCGGCGGGATGCAGCGGGAAACCGACAAATGCCAGGCCGCGTACGCCTTCGATCGGATCTTCTGCCTGCGCCTGCGAGGTCATGCGCCCGCCGAATGACTTGCCGCCCGCTATAATTAGCATCCCGCGGCACCTACGGCCGGCCTCCGCCGCGGCCAATCTTATGGCCACATGGGCGACAGCCGGAGTATCGGGGCGCTTGCTGCCCTTCTCCACGAACGGGAACTTGAAGCGCAAGGTCGCGATGCCATGGCCATAAAGCTTCGCAGCAACATCTTCCATGAACGGATGCGTTATGCCAGCGCCTGCCCCATGGGCAAAGACGAAACAGGCTCGCGCGTTCCGCGGCTTCATCAAGAGGGCCGATAGCGCGAGCGCGTCCTTTCTCTTCAGCGTCAGGGGCGTTACGTGCGGCAGCCGGGTGTTCATTTCGCTGCCGACCGCTCGCCGAATCGCTCCTCCCAGCCGAAGACCGAGAGACCGCCGAGCGCGGAGGATGCCTGTAATTCACCATCCACGAAATCCTCGAAGCACGGACCGCTTGCCGTTTGTTCGAGGCGGCGAGCCTGGTCGTCGAGCCGTTTCAGAGTCTGCATCTCCTCGTCTCGGCCGAGCTTGGCATTCTGGACGGCTGTTTTCAGCACGCGGATGGTCTCGTCGTAGACCTTGATCGGCACCGGGTACGGGTGACGATCCTTGCCTCCATGGGCGAGTGAAAACCGCGCCGGGTCGCGGAAGCGGTACGGCGCGCCATGGACGACCTCGGCCACCATCGCAAGCGAGCGGACCGTCCGTGCGCCGACGCCCGGCGTGAGCAACAGTTCGGGAAAGTCGAGTGGTCCGCGCTCGGTAGCCGCGGCGAGCGTGCCATGAAGGCGCCGAGTGAACACATCGCTGGAGCGGACATCGTGATGCGCCGGCATGACGAGATGCGGCAGGAGGGGCTGAGCAGGCGCGCTGCCGGTCAGCGCCGCGAACTCGTCGACGATGCCGTCGGGCCCCAAAGCCGTCAGCAGGTCCAGTTGCGCGGTCCGGGAAGGCGCGGCGCGCCCATCCGTCAGATTGACGACGTTTCCTTGAAACGGACCATCGATGGCGCTATGCGGTTCGTCGACGAAACTCGTGAGGTGCTCGGAGTGCCAATGGTAGCGACGGGCCTGTTTCTTGTCGCCGTTCATCCCCTGTTGGACCACCGTCCATTTGCCCTCGTCGGTGACGAAGAAGCCGTGCAGGTAGAGATCGAAGCCATCCTGGACGGCTGCGCTATCGACCTTGGCGACGAGACGGCTCGCGCGCGTCAGGGCGGCCCCGTCGAATCCGATACGGTCGCCGAGCGCGTAAAGTTCGTCAGGAGTTTTCCGCGAATGCTGGCCGCGACCTCCGCAGACGTGGATACCGAGTTCGTCCTGCAGCGGACCCAAGCCACGCTTCAGAGCACCGATGACGCTGGTCGTGATCCCCGACGAATGCCAATCCATTCCCATCACGGCACCGAAGGATTGGAACCAGAACGGATGGGACAGCCGCCGCAAAAATTCGTCGCGACCGTAATGGTGGACGATCGCCTGGGTGACGATAGCGCCGAGCGCTGCCATGCGCGAAGCCAGCCATGGCGGTACGCGTCCGCCGTGCAAAGGTAGATCGGCACTGCCGGTCCGTTTCGCCATTCGTTTCCGATATCCGATTCTTTGCTCTAGGGGCTTCCGACCATCGTCCGAAATGTGATCGAGTAGCGTTTCGCTTCGACGGCAGGAATGCTGTGTTCCCATACCGACCGCGCCTCGCCGGACATCATATAGATCGAGCGGGCTTTCGCTTCGAGGGTGAAACGCTCGAACTTGGTCGAAGCAGGCCTGCGAAATCGTAACTTGCACGTCGCGCCCAGCGACAGGCCGAATATCCGGTCGAAGTGCGGCTTATCCCTGTGCCAACCGATCCCGACGCCGACGTCGTACTCGGTGCAGAGAACTTGCTGTATTCGCGTATTGGATCCACCGAAAGTCTCGACGCGATGTGAGACATCGGAGAGCCATTCAGGAATCGGCTCGGCTTCAACGAGGCGGCGTGCCGTATAGTTGTAGCTGTACCCGAAGGAGGCGACGCGCCGCTTGCCTTCATACTGGCCGAACTGAAACGGCTTGAGGGGCAAGTCGGCCACTTTGGCTGCGAGGTCGAGCGCTTCTGTTGCCGAAACGAAGTCCTCGGCATACCGGAGACCTTCAGGACTTGAAGTGTCTTGTGCGAACAAGCTGAATTGGTCGGACAGTGGATTTCCCGTGGCTGTGGATCTACGATCCTAGTTATGGAGGCCCAGCGCGAAGTCAAACACCAAGCGGATTCGGCGCGTCATAACCAACCGAATAGAAAGGGTGCATACGCCATCGCAAGGAGAAGAAGCGCCAATGGGAAAGCGGTTGCAATAAAGATTGCATCGATGTTGCCGGGCAGCATGTTTGCGAAACCCAAAGATCTGAGATCGGTTCCAATTCCCCGCCTCAGCCGCCGCCTTCTTGGCCCGAGGCCCAGCTTCTCCCGTTGCTGCTCCCAGCGGCATCGTTCCGCTCGTTCCGCCTGGAGGCCGCGCTGGAAGTCGCCGTCCGAATGGACGAGCAGCCTGTTATATGCGCCGCATGATTCCGCGCCTTTGCCTTTTGCATTAGCTCGGAAAGATCCCCGGATGAAAATGGCTGATTTGCAGCGCAAAGATACAAAACACGAAACACGAACGACCTCCACACGCGTCAACGCCGGATTTCAGAGAGAGTTCAGTCGTGCCCAAACGACAACGCCCGCGTCCCTGGCCGGCGGGGGCCCTCCCTGACTTGTCAATGATTTACGGTACGGACCCCGGTGACGTTTCGATGAGCCATGGCTTGCGCCGCTCAAAAAGCAGCGTTACGCGGGAAGCGGATGTCCCTTTCAGATCAGCTTTGACGAAAGCAGCCGCTGACACCAGCTTTAGCCATTTCCCGCTTGTGTGAACGCCTAAAATGGTGAGGGATAGCTGTGTCCCCCTAAAGTGCAACGGGGCGCAACAACATCAAGGGGATATGGCCGTGAGGGCCTCGGTGTCTGACGAACCTTTCCCATTCGGCGGCGGTGAAAATGGCGCTCTTATTCGTGCGCTCGATTGGTCAAACAGCGGCTTGGGACCAATCCCTGAGTGGCCCGAAAGCTTGAAGACCACGGTTAGCGTATTGCTGCGCTCCCCAGTTCCCATTGTGCTCCTGTGGGGACCGGACGGCATCATGATCTACAATGACGCCTATTCTATTTTTGCCGGAGGACGTCATCCCCTCCTGTTCGGGTCAAAGGTGCGGGAAGGTTGGCCCGAGGTGGCCGACTTCAACGACAACGTGATGAAGGTCGGCTTGAGCGGGGGCACGCTCTCGTACCGCAACCAAGAACTGACCCTTCATCGTTCAGGCGTTCCTGAGCAGGTCTGGATGAACCTCGATTACAGCCCAGTGTTGGGCGAGGATGGTCGTCCGGAAGGCGTTCTCGCCATTGTCGTGGAAACTACTCAACAGGTGTTGGCAGAGCGAGCGTTAGGCATCGCGGAGGAGCGACTACGACAAGCTCTGAACGCTTCTGGGATGGTAGGTACGTTCAGTTGGCATGTACAGTCCGACACCTTCTATTCCGACGCGCGATTTGCTGAGATGTTCTCGGTCGATCCCGCCAAAGGGGACAAAGGCGCTCCGTTGTCGGAGTATCTAGCTGGCATTCATCCCGAGGATGTTCGGCGGATCGCCGATGCCGTGAACCACGCTGTCCTCACCCAGGAAAAGTATATTCAAGAATATCGGCTTCTTCAGAAAGACGGGAGTATCCGCTGGGTCGAGATGCGCGGTGAGTGCCTCTACAGCGAGAATGGTAAGCCGGGCCGCTTCGTTGGTGTAGTGATCGACGTGACCAATCAGAAGAACGCACAAGAGCGTCAACGATTGCTCGCTCGCGAAGCGGATCACCGAGTAAAGAACATTTTCGCCAATTTCCACTCAATGATCAGTCTGAGTGCACGGAGTGCCGGAAGCCCAAAAGAGATGGCTCAAGCTCTTCGTGGCCGATTGGACGCGCTGTTGCGAGCCAAGGATCTTGTCCGTCCAGGTATCATGGGTACTGAGCACGAGAGCGAGCAGACGACGATGAACGCGCTGGTGCGCACAGTGTTGCAGCCTTATGAAGATGGCTCGCCTGACCGCATCGTCATAAGCGGACCCAATGTGCCGGTGGGAGCGAAGGCCGTGACGGGCCTTGCTTTAGTGTTGCACGAGACGGCGACGAATGCGGTCAAGTACGGGGCCCTGTCTCGGCCGGATGGTTCGATCCATGTTACATGGAACGCGAGCGGTGACTACTTCAGTCTGGACTGGGACGAAACCGGCGGTCCTGAAATTCATGTAAAACCGCAGACGCGGGGCTTTGGTAGCGCTCTCATCGACCGCAGTGTGACCGGAGAACTGGGAGGCCGGATCGAGCATGACTGGCTGAGAAACGGTCTTAGGCTAAAGCTGAGCATTCCTCTGCAACGCCTTTTAGTTTGAACGTGCATAGCCCATCGCCACCTGATCGAAGGTCCGCTTCGCACCCAGAAGCTGCCACAGCGGGTTATCGTTGTGCCGATCCCCGATAGCACCCTTGTCTCGCAGATCGGCCCTTATCTTGCGTACGCCTGGCAGCTGAATACCCAAATCGTACGCCTCCTTTTGACTGATGTAACGGGCCGGCCGAGCGCTGCTGCGGCACGTAGAGCAGACGCTCCGCTGTCGACCAGTGCTTTCAGCTTGGCAACGTCGTCCGTGTCCCATGGCTTCGCAAGGAGGTGCCTGCTCACGGCTATTTCTCCATCGGTCGAAGCTCGCCCTCCAACCAGCCTGCGGCTTGCATCGCGGGATCTGGCTCAACAGCGGCATGGATGAAGCTGCACTTGGGGCGCTCGTAGGAACGCACAACGAGGCCATTTTCCGGGAGGGAGCATCTGATCCAGTGAGTGGCGGCTCCGCAATTTGGACAAGGCGGAGTTCGGGTGCGCGGCATGGCAGCACGTCGTGAGTACAAGAGTCTACGCTTGATAAGATTCTTCAAAACACTTGCTATCAAGGGGGAAGTGGAGCCGTTCAGACTGAACTAATGCGCTCAATCCTGTTTTCGAACAGCGAGCGCGGAACAACCTTGGAGCGAAGTGCGTTCGCCAGCATCTTGCAGACGCACATCGGTTCACCTTTAACGGTCGTGCACCTGCACCTGTCTCCGTATGCAAATCTTATCAGTCTATCGATGTCGCGATATGTGATAGCTGCTTCAATCTGGTTTTCATAGGTCAGGAGAATCTCGGCTGAAGAGGATGGTGATGAAGCGCAATTAAGAAGGGTTTTGACCGCCAACGTTGAGAAGTTGTGCCACCGCTGTCAGCAGCTGTGCCGGTGCAAAAGGCTTTGTCAGGAGGACACTGTTCGACACGCCTTGGGAAGCCCATTCCGCGGCGCTATCCCCGGTCATATATACGACAGCCAGTTCAGGATCGATCGCTCTTGCGTGCCTGGCTACATCCCACCCCGATAGTGTGCCGGGACTCAACTTTATGTCGGTCAACAGTGCGCGGTATTTGGGTGCGGAACTATCGAGTAGTCCAACCGCCTCATCCCCGGACTTAGCAACGATGACTTTGAATCCGCCATCGCCCAACGCCTCTTCAACTATATTTCGGATCAGCTCTTCGTCTTCAACGAGCAGGATTACTGGAAGGTCTTCCACTGATGCGCCCCTGTTGACAGCCGGAAGCGACGGTCGCGGCACAATTGATGGGGCAGCGAAAAGTTCCAATGAACCTTTGATGCTGAGAAGTGGCTCTAGGTCAAGGGCGAGGCGTTCGGTGACGTCGGGACAGCATTGTCGCGGGCGATCGAAGCTCTAGTGCCTTCAAAGGCGTTCGACAGAATGAACTCAATTCACTCGTCGACATGTCTGCAGCGATAACTCTTTTCAGGTCGGCGGCTGACTTGTCGGTGGACGCGGATCAAGTTCTCCGACGTAGCGCGTTATCGATCAGCAGCGGGCTGACAAGTTTTACGATCGACGCTAAAGCCAACTAAGGCGCAAGTTGATCGGATCTCTAACCGATTAAGGCTTCCAGAAATTTGGCAGTGCGGCTTTCGGCGTTGCGCGCAACCTGTTGGGGTTCGCCGGCGGTCACGACGGACCCGCCCTCAATGCCTGCGCCAGGGCCCATATCGATCACCCAATCACTTTCGGCGACCACTGCCATGTCGTGTTCGACGACGACCACGGTGTTGCCGGCATCCACCAGGCCTTGAAGCTGCGCCATTAGCTTTTCGACGTCTGAGGGATGCAATCCAGTGGTCGGCTCATCCAGTACATAAAGTGCCGCCCCCCGCTGAGCCCGTTGCAACTCGGTAGCGAGCTTGATCCGTTGGGCTTCGCCGCCACTGAGTTCCGTCGCGGACTGACCGAGTCTAATGTATCCGAGGCCAACCTCGCGAATGACGCCCAGCGAACGTCGTAGTAGCGCATCTTTCTCGAAAAAGGCGAGGGCATCGTCCACCGTCATGTTCAACACGTCGGCAATGGAATTGTCCCGGATCTTGATTTCCAACGTTTTCGCGTTGTAGCGCGACCCATGACAGGTCGGACATGGTGCGTAGACTGACGGGAGGAAAAGCAATTCGACGGTGACGAAGCCCTCACCTTGACAGGTTTCGCAACGTCCTTTGGCGACATTGAATGAAAACCGGCCGGCATCATAATGCCGTGCCTTGGCCTCCTTCGTGGCCGCGAACAGCTTTCTGACGTGATCGAAAAGCCCCGTATAGGTGGCGAGATTCGACCGCGGGGTGCGCCCGATCGGCTTTTGATCGACGACTACGAGACGTCTTACGTGCTCCGTGCCCGCGACGATGTTGCCGCCTAGCGTTTGAACGGCGGTTTCGAGAAGGTCCCCTTCGTCTGGAGCGCGCCGGTCCTCTTCGCCGCTCTTGTGCCCCAATATTTCTCCAACCTTCTCGACTAGAAACTGAGTGATCAAGCTGGACTTGCCCGACCCCGAGATGCCGGTCACCGCGGTAAACACACCGACAGGAATGTCGACGTCGAGGTCCTTGAGATTGTTGCGGGTGACACCGCGAAGTTGAAGCTGACATCGCGGGAGACGGCGCCTGCGGTCGAAGGGCGTTGCGCTCCCGAATAGGTGGCGCCTTGTTTGAGACGCTTCGACGTCGGCAAGTCCTTTAGGGATACCGCTGTAAAGCACCTCGCCCCCGTGAACGCCCGCCGCGGGGCCGACATCGACTATCCAGTCCGCGTGGCGGACTACATCCAGTTCATGTTCGACGACGAAAAGCGAATTGCCCGCTGCCTTAAGCCGGTCCAGCGCTCGCAGGAGAGCTTCGGTGTCGGCTGGATGAAGTCCAGCGGAGGGCTCATCCAGAACATACACTACGCCAAACAGGTTCGACCTAACTTGTGTCGCCAACCGGAGCCGCTGCAATTCGCCAGGAGACAATGTCGGCGTGCCGCGCTCGAGCGCGAGATATCCCAAGCCGAGATCGAGCAGAATCTCCAATCTCCTGTTTAGATCTTCCAGAATGCGCTGGACCACGAGAGCTTTTTCTGGATGGTCTTTGGGCCTATGAGCTTTGCCTTGGAGATACGGTGCGATCAACTCGCGAACGCCCTTCAAAGGAAGCTCAGACAGTTCTGCAATATCCAAGCCTGCGAATTTGACCGAGAGGGCTTCGGGCTTGAGCCGTTTTCCCAGACATACCGGGCAACGGTCGCTCAGCATGAATTGCGAAACCCGCCGCTTCATCATCGCGCTCTGCGTTGTTGCGAACGTCTGCAAGACGTGTTTGCGTGCGCCGATGAAGGTGCCCTGATAACTCGGCTCTTCCTTGCGTCTGAGGGCACGCCTCACCTCATCTGGCGTGTAACCGGCATATACCGGGACGGTGGGCTGTTCCTCGGTAAAGAGTATCCAGTCGCGGGTTTTCTTCGGCAGTTTGCGCCAGGGCGTATCCACGTCATGACCGAGAGTTACCAGGATGTCCCTCAGATTTTGCCCCTGCCAGGCGCTCGGCCAGGCCGCCACGGCTCGCTCTCTTATGGTGAGCTTGTCATCTGGAACCATCGAGGCCTCGGTAATATCGTGGATCCGACCGATTCCGTGACAGTGAGGACAAGCGCCTTCGGGAGTGTTGGGCGAAAATGACTCGGCATAGAGCAGTGGTTGTCCACGCGGGTAGTCGCCGGCGCGCGAATACAGCATGCGCAGCAGGTTCGACAACGTCGTCACGCTGCCGACCGACGAGCGTGTCGTCGGAGATCCGCGTTGCTGCTGTAAAGCCACGGCTGGTGGCAGACCTTCGATTTCGTCCACCTCCGGGATGGACATCTGATCAAACAATCTTCTCGCGTAAGGGGACACCGACTCAAGATAACGCCGCTGCGCTTCGGCATAGAGCGTGCCGAAGGCCAGCGAGGATTTGCCCGATCCCGACACCCCTGTAAAAACGACAAGTGCATTGCGGGGGATGTCGACGTCGATATTCTTCAGATTGTGCTCGCGAGCTCCGCGAACCCGCACGAAGCCCTCTCCGAAGGCCGAGCCGGCATTGTACGAACCACGTCTTCCTGCGAACATCTTGCCCTTGTGGAAATTTGCCGGCGATTTCAACCATAGATGAAACTTTGGGGGAGGAGTGGGGTTCCCCCTCCAACGGAGATCTTTAGCGTTGCAGAAGCCTCAACCACAGAGGAGGACGAGATGGTCGACACGTCACAAATCAAAGAGCATATGGACGTCATCTCGTCGGACAAAAAGGTCGTCGGCAAAGTCGATCACCTGGATGGCGTGCATACGATAAAGCTTACCAAACAAAGCTCGCCGGACGGGCAGCACCATCACTTCATTCCCGTCGATTGGATCGACTACGTCGATCAGCACGTCCACCTCAGCAAATCGGGAGTGGAAGTGACGGCCCACTGGAAGCACGGGCGGAGGTAGCCTGCTAATTGGAATTCTACTTATGACTTCTGGCTGGGGTCTGGGATCGCTGCGTAGTGTTCGCATGGCATTGGTGGCTCGGTGGCCGATCTCTCACAGCTTCGCTATCTAGAGCTTGGAGGCCGGATTTCCCATGGGATCCAGCGCTGGTTATTTGATAATAGCGAGTTCGCCACCAGCCGCTTTGGCCGGCGCCAGATATTCGCCGTTTCGAATGCTTGGAAACATCTTGAATGTTTCACCACGCGTACCGCACCACAGCCTTGCCGGCGTAGCTGCGCGTGACATCCGAAAACTCGCCTTCAAAGGTGCCGGCGACCGCCCATCCGTTCGTCCACTTCATCTCCGCGGATGCGGTCGTCAGCGCAGCATCGCGCGCCTGTGCCGCGCCGTTCACGACGAAGCTCGCACCGGGCAACGTTTGGAACGTTGCCGAAGCGAAACGGTGCTGTTGAAATTATGCGCCCACGCGACTGGGCCGCGCAGCTTCAAGATCGCGCCCGTCACGGCAAACGACTTGTCGGTGCGGAAGCCGAGTTCACTGCGGGTGCTGGTCACCGTCTTGCCAGCATAGGCCAGTGCGTAGGTATTGGCACCGCCGCCGGCCGTCTCTGCTTAGGACGGCAAATTGAGTGATGTGACCTGCGCCGCTGCATAAGGCGTAAGGCCGACGCCGCCCAGCGACGATTGGTGCAGCGTTAGCCTGAAGAACAGGAGCACGCTTTTGCACGAGGTCGTGCACAATGTGCAACGAGAGAACAACGTCCAGGCGCCCTGCGAGGCCGCGCTTGAACGGCAGGCTTACGACCCTCAAATGAAGTGGTTGCGCGAGCAAGGCGTCGATGATCCGTACGCCGTAATCGGCACGAACGAACTCACAATCTATATGGCCAGCACTTGCCGCGATGATTTGTGAGAAGCGCACATCGGTCGCGCTAGCGCTTGACCGCATGAACTGTGTCGGCTCTTACTGCTTCGCGTCCGACACAGGACATTCGCCGCTCGGCCGTTATGGAACGCCCACAACGTGAATTCGCATCTCCGCCAGAGCTGGACCCCAGCCACACAAGACAAAAGCACCAGCAGCCAAAGCTAGACGCGCTTCTTAAGTACACCAAACAGCCCCCTCAGAAGCTGACCCTGATCTGCGCTGATCCGCCGGTGCGGTGTGCATTGACGGAAAGTTCTCCGTCAAGATTAAGGCCGAGCGTGATGCATTCACTGACGCGGGTGCTGATGCCGGCGGCGATAAGCGCGCTGTTGCGGTCGGCGGCCGCACCCGTGGCCCTGAATGCGGCGGAAGACAGCGCCACCAGGCTTGCTGTTAGGTCGCCCTCGCGCTGGAAGTGATGTGCCCAGGCCGCGCGAACATAGCCGGTGGCGGGAATGCCGCCGAAGATGCCGTCGGCGTCGAGCTGGAGGCCAAGCTCGCTGCGCGAGGCGGTCTCACTACGCCTGCTCAAGGCGAGCGCCCCGGCGCCGCCCCAGTTGGCCTCGACCACCGCCGGATTGCGGACATGCGTCGCCTGCAATGCGGCCAAAGGCGAGAGGCCGAATCCGCTGCCGTTGAAGGCAGCCGCGCTTGCCTGCAAGCGCCCGCTCCAGGCCGTGGTCCCGTAGGATGAGGACAGGCTTGAGCCCAGCGCCGGAATGCTGCGGCTGACGTCGTTGTCGAGCCTTGCATATCCCGCTGCGGCACCGAGCTTGACCGGGCCGAGTTGGGTCGTGCCGTAGATGCCCGCTTGGAAGACATCGGCGTTGACCTTGCCGACGAGTCCCGGCAGCGAGGCGCGCGCTTTGCCGCCGGCGACGGCAAAGCCGGCGATCGTGCCCGGCGTCAGTCGCATATCGATGCCGGTAGCAACATGGGTATCGTCAATGACGCGTTGGGCCGAACCGGTCGCCGCCGCGCCGTCGGTGCGGCCGTGGGAACCGAACACCGAGCCCCACACCGAATAATCGGACGCATCGAGCCGCGACGCGGCGCCCGTTTTCTCAGTGCCTTTGTGAACCGGCCCCGGGAAGGCCGCAGATCCTGTGCCAGTACCAGCACCCCGTCGCCCGGCTGCCATCGGATCGAGCATTGCGCGGAGGAACTGGTCGGCTGCCACATTGGCCATGGCCGGAACGGCGGTGTGGACCTCGCCGGAAAGCTGGTTGATCGCAGCCGGGATCGCCGCAGCCGGCAGGTTGTAGATCGCAAACAGAAGGGAGGGATCGCCCCCAGCCGCGACAGCCCTGTCGATCGCCGTTGCCACCGAATAGGCATTGGCTGGCGCGACGCCCGCGGGATCGAGAACACCAATGGTCGGCGCCAGCTGTTGGGGCGTGAGCGTCAGTTGGACGTCGGTCGGAGTATAGCCCATCGCCATCGCGACGCCGGCGCCGAAGGTGCCGGTCACGTTGACCGGGCCGAACGTGCCGGTGCGGCCGCCAGCCGCCGAAAGCAGCGTATAGGGCATGTTGAAAACGTAGGTGCCGCCGAGCGGAATGATCTTAAGCGTGCCGGCGAGCGCGGCCGTGCCGGTGACGTTGATCCGATCCGAGACCGCCCCCTGTATCTCTGCCTCGTAGACGGAGCCTGCACCGAGCGTCAGAGTGCCGTTCACGGTCAACGTTCCCGGCGAATTTCCTGGAGCCAGGATGCCACCATTGACGACTGTCGTGGGGAGCGCGCCGGAGCCACCAAGCCGAGCCCCTGCTGCCACCGTCACGCCGGACGACGACGCGATCGACCCGTTCACGACCAGCTTCCCCTCATTGACGAGGGTCGAGCCGGTATAGGCGCTATTGCCCTCCAATGTCAGTGTGCCCAAAGTCTCCTTGACCAGAGACAGACGGCCAACCCCATCTTCCAGATATCCCTTGAAAGAGCCGGCCCCCACACCGAGCGTTGCGGAACTAGCGACATTGTTGCTGATACGGCCTGCGCTCCCCTGCAGATAAGGCAACCGCAAGTCGAACCCGCCGACATTCAGTGTTCCGCCGGCCATGGTCAGGCCGCCCGTGCCGAGCGCATCTGCGGCCGCCAGCGTGACCGAACCGTCTGCGATAGTCGTGCCGCCCGAATAGGAGTTCGCCGCGCTCAACAGTAGCGATCCCGGGCCCGCCTTGGTGAGCGCGCCGGTCCCGCTGATCACGCCGGATTGCAGCAATGTGTGAGTCGAATCCGCGACATCGATCGTGCCGCCTCCCGGACCCAGGGTGATCGTGCGGGCAAGAACCGGAAATCCCGTTCCGGTCACGCGGAGTGCTCCGCCGTCGAAGCTCAGGCCCGCCGCACCGGCGCCCAGACTGCCATTCGATGCAACCGACAACGTACCGCCGTTAATGGACCATGGCGTGGCATTTGAGGTGGTACCAATCAGGGTCCAGGTTGCGGCCCCCAGCTTTTCGAACGAAGCGAAGCCGCGATATTGCCCGGATGCGCCGACCTCCGAGATGTCGAATGAAGCATCATTCGTCCCGCCGAAGGCGAGCGTTCCGCTGGCGCCCGCGCCTGTATCGACGACAACATTGCCGGTGATTGCGGAATAGGTCCCGCCAGCATTCGTGGCTTGCAGTTCAAGCCGGTTCACGCCGCCGCTGAACAATATCGCGTTGGCTCGCGCGCCGGCGCCGACATCCGCCAAACCGCCACTGATCGACCCGGCATTGATGACCGACAGATCCGAACCTGAAATGCCGATCCCGCCGAGGCCAGCGGCGCCCGTCGTCGAAGTGTTATAAATGGATCCGCCTGCACCGCCGTTGCCGCCCAAAATAGTCCCGCTGTTGAAGATGGTGTTGCCCGATCCGTGGATGGCATCTCCACCCGCCCCTCCGGAACTGGCGGGCGCGTCGTATGAGCTGCCGCCTCTTCCGCCCGCACCGCCAATAATCGTGCCGGCCGAATTGATGACCTGGCCAGAGCCCAGCACCCCGGCTCCCCCAGCTCCTCCATCCCCTCCGGCGATTGTGGACCCCTGCATAGCCCCTCCCCAACCGCCGCCGATCCCTCCCGCTCCACCTGCAAGGGTGCCAGACAACAGATCGAGACGAGAGCCGGCGGCGGTGAAGCCGACGCCTGCACCTCCGCCGCCTCCAAACCCGCCGCCGATATTCGTAACTGCGTTAAGAGACGCCGGACCAGACCCATTACCGCCCGCCCCCCCACCGATTGCACCGGATGTTCCGACATCGACTACGATCGCGCCTGCTCCGGTCGCAAGTATGCCGTAACCGCCGGCGCCGCCACCGCCACCGCCACCCTCTAATGCCAATCCGCCGCGGCCACCGGCACCTCCGGCGAAGGAGCTGTTAACATTCACAGGCCCGCCGGCAGTCGCCAAGCCGCTTCCGCCGCCGCCACCGCCACTGCCGCTCTGGCCCGGGCCCGCGGAACCGTTGCCGTTTCCACCATTACCACCGTTGCTGAAGTGCCCGTCTACGCCAGCCGCGCCGCCGGCTGAGCCGGAGGATGAGATGCCGCCAGCTTGACCAGCTCCGCCTCCTCCTCCGCCGCCACCTCCGGTTCCGCCGCTGCCTGGACTTCCAGCCATAAAGGGCCCGCCGCCTGCACCGCCCGACTGGGCGCCGCTGCCAAATCCGCCATTGCCTCCGGACTGAGCGGCAGCGAGTTGAGGCGCAATAAGGACAAGGGTAGCAACGGTGTGAGCAATTCCGCGCATGTGCGAATGTCGCATGTTCTTTGTAATGAAACGTAGGCTCTGCACGGCCGCGGTCATGTTGAATACGTCAATGTTGAGGGGCTCGGCGGAGTCGGAAGCATGGAAACGCGTGAGAAGTCCCTGCTCGCGTAAACCTGCGAGAAAGCCGCATTGGATTAATCGGTTTTTCGTACAGATGCCGGAAACGGCGAAGTCCAAACTTTGCAGGGATCGCACGATGAACCACGGTATCGAGCCAGCTTGTAACTCCGGGCGCCTTCATCCCGCGGTGGATGCTTATGCGGAATCGCTGGTTTGGTCCCGAGCCGGAGATCTGCTCCGCCTCGCATCGTTCCGTCCCGCTTTGCACGCCTATTGCAGGACAATGATGCAGCCGCCGGAGATGGCCTGGCCGGCGGACAAGTTCTTCGGGCAGAAGCTGCGCTATCTCGTGTCCTATGCCTTGATCGGTCAAGATGCCCGTTGGCGGAGGAGCGAAGGAGAGCTGCCGACGCTGTCCTCGCTTCAACGGGCGGCCCACGCGAGCGCCCGACAGGTGTCCAATCTCGTCGCATCGCTGAAGCTAGGCGGATATGTCGTCGCAATCCGCTCGTCTCACGATCGGCGCGTGGTCCGGCTGCAGCCTACGACGGCGCTTTTCCTGGAAATTGCTCGCTCCCCACTGACGTTTCTGGAAGCCTCCGAGGTCATTGATCCCCCGCGACGACCGCTCGCCGCGCATCTGCGCGCCGAAGGCGCCATGCTTGGCGACTGGCTCGGCTATTCCTACGATCTGTTCGTTCAGCAAGACCTATACTTTTCGCCTTTCGTGAACATTGTTCGGCTGACTGAACAGGATTGCGGTTACCCGGTTCTCGCGGCCGTGCTGAGCGCGCATTATGGCCGCGGCATCGATAACGCTGAACCGGTGCTGCTTTCCTACGGCGCCTTGGCAGAACGCTTCCGCCTTTCACGCCAGCATATAGGCAACATCTTCAGTGAGGCCGAGGGACGCGGCTGCTTTGCAGTCGATCCCGGCGGCCGCACAGTGAAGGTCATGCCTGATTTTCTGTGGGAGTTCGAAACCTGGGCCGCAGGTCAGATCGCATTGTATCGCTTGATCGCAGAGCAAGTCAGCCAAGATTGATGTGGTCAGCCGATTGATGCTTTACACCGTAGTGCGCCTTGGCGCGTTGCCCGGAAGCGGAGGCTAGCGGGTCGGGGCGAGACGTCGGCTCCCGACCGATTGCTGGCACCTCATTCCGGACCGCCGTCGGCATCGCGGCCAACGACCGGCCATTCGCCGTTCGGAGGTTATGGATTTTCTCGAATGGTGGCCACTATATCGACGGCGCGAGGGTGCCGGCTTCGGGAAGCAAAACAACGAAGATCTCAGCGTCTATAATGGCACGGTCAAAGCCCTGCCGTTCGGCCGGGACCGGCGGCATGGTCGAGGCGACATCGGCGAGCAGCGCCGGGTCTAGGACGAGCGACACCGCAACATACGGGCTGCCATCGGCGGCATCGTAAATTTGCCCACTCAGCGGCAGGTCCAGCGCGCTGACGCCGCTTCGGCACCGATCGATTCGACTATTTGGTCAACAACGCCGGTGCGGTCGTCCACGTGCCGGTCGCTGACGCAAGCGAAGAACAGTTCGATACGATGATCGACATGCACCTGCGCGGACCGGTGTTCCTGACGCAGGCACTGCTGCCGATCATCGCCGATGGCGGACGCATCCTCAACGTCTCGACGGGCTTTACTCGCACTACGATGGCCGGCTTCGGGCTCTATGCCGCGGCCATGGCAGCGCTCGAGACGCTGACCAGGTTCATGGCGCTCGAACTCGGCGCGCGGCAGATCCGCGTCAACGCCATCGCTCCCGGCGCCATCGCCACCGATTTTGGCGGAGGTAGGGTCCGCGACGACGAGCAGATCAACGCCTTTGTCGCGGGAAGATCGCGCTCGGCCGCGTCGGTCAGCCTGACGACATCGGCGGTGTGGTCGCAGCAATACTGGGCGATGATCTCGGCTGGGCCAACGGTACGAAGTTCGATGTGTCGGGCGGCATGTCTCTCTGATCCTTTCCGCGGTCAGTCGAGACAGCCCCCCGTGAGGTCATGGCCTTTTGGGCCGGCTTCAATGCTCGCCGGAGGCATTCTGGCCGAACATCGCGGGGCATCGCGGACGAAGACGAACAATGGCCACACTGGAAAGTGCGCAGATCTCCAGGCGGATTGGCTCGCGGCTCCTCAATTTTTATAAGAGAGCGCGCCGACCCGCAAAGGCAGCCCAGCATCAAATTTATAGGAGGAAATCTCACTGCTCTCACGTCGCTTCCTTCGGATTGGGCGGGAGCATTCTTCTCTCAGTCACCGATGGAAGCCATTATCGGGGTCAAAACTGGCCAGAGCCGGAGCCGATATCCCCTAAGTCGTGGGCAAGGATGACGCCTGCGCGCCATCAGAGAAACGGCGAAATTGCGCAGTGACACTTGAAGTCTTCAGGACACCTCGGGACATTTTTATGCAGACGGCAAAAAGCATCGCCGGCGCTGACTTGGCTCAAATTTCGGGAAGACATCACGTTTCATCGTTTCGATAACGATCGGCTACCACCTCATCGCCGACTCGAACGGCCGATTTGTTTCGGTAACGGTGCTGCAGAATTCCATAGATCAGAGTTGTGAGGAGGACCAACGCTCCAACGCCAAATACTATTTCCTGGCCCATCGTCTAGTCCTCTTCGAAGGGAAGTGGCCGCCCAGCTTTGCACCGGCCGGCCTTTCTTCCATCAACCGCGCCATTACCAACTTTGGCGCCCATACCAGTCATCGACCTCTTTGGTCGTCTGGTCCTTCGCATATCCATAACGCTCTTGAATGCGACCCTCCAGCTGATCCCGCTTGCCGTTGATGACGTCAAGATCGTCGTCAGTGAGCTTGCCCCACTGCTCCTTGACCTTGCCCTTCATCTGCTTCCAGTTTCCTTCGACCCTGTTCCAATCCATGATTTTTCTCCCTTCTTAGCTCGGGATAAAACGTCCGATCTCTATCATTGTTTCCTATGCCAGCCGTTTAGACATTTTGAGCTCAAATCTGCTGGAGCCGACGCCGTAGCTCTTTTGGCCGCGGCCATCCCTGCGGCTACCATCCCGCCGAAGGTACGCTCTCCCGCATTAACGCGCCCTACCTTGGCGATGACACAGCGGCTCTCGTGATTGTCCAGGCAACAAGGCAAGGTCTCACACGCTTTTGTCAGCGCAATTTCCGTTTCGAGGACGGTCCTTTTGTCAAACGTGGCTGTCACAAGAAGCGGCGCGCTGGAGGGGCTAAATCGACCATCTCCTCAACAAACATGGATGTCTCCCTTTCGTTGCTCGAATATCGCGCAACTTCAGGCATAGTTCCGGGCATCCTGAAGGACATGTGACGCGGCAATGTAGGTGGCCGCGCCCGAGACACGCTTACTTTTGGGGATTGAAACGCCGGCCTAATGTTTTGATGCTTCCGGCCGAAGGTGGGGTCTTCCTGAACTCGGCTATGGCCTTGGCCAGCTCAGCATCCGACATCGGGGTGACGGGCTGATGCAATGAGCCGTCCCAAAGACTGCGCTCGATGGCAGCGTAGTGTTCAGCCTCATCTACAAGAAGCAGCTTTCTGATCCGGCCTAAGATTGCAGAGAAGGGCATGGGGATAGTGTGGGCGCGATATTCGACTTAGGACACTGCTATTCCGGACTAGGTATGGAGACCGGAAATTGGCCAATACCTCCCGCCAAACGGCCGCTCGCGACGCTGCTGCGCTCGCGCCTCGGCGTTGATCACAAGTTCCCGAATGAAGGCACGCGGAACCTGCATGGCCTTTCGGTTCCTTCCCGCGTTGTCCCGCATCGTTAATGACTTTGAGGTGGAGAATGCCCGACTATAGAGCCTACATCGTCGGTCGCGACGGCCGGTTTCAAGGATTTGAGGTCATCGAGGCGGCGGACGACGACGAAGCGGTAAATGCTGCGCGCAAGTTCGTGGACGGCCACGATGTCGAGGTGTGGCACCTCGACCGCAAGATCGCTGTGCTGTCTCATGAGTGAACGATTCGGCTTACAAGCGGTCTATGTCTATCATCAGACGCCGGAGATCGATTTGAACGAGAAGGCCCAACACAGAGAGGAACTGTATCGGCGGCTTGAACAATCTCGTCGACTCCTGCGCGAGCCGATCGACGCCGAGACGAAATCCCGCATTGCCGGGCTTGTCGCGGAGCTGGAACAGCAGCTTTCGGCCGCCGAGCTGCTCGACGCCGACGCTCCACCGCTTTCACCAAAAGGATGAACTACACGCGGGGCTCTGAATCCAAGCGCCTTGATCTACGAGCGGGAAGAGGCGCCCTAGCTTGCGCGCCTGCACGCACCGACGTCATAGACCTACGAAACGCTGCGGCCGCCTGCATGGGCGATGCGCCTGCCACAACCATCGCCATACGACGCTCATTGTCCTCCACGCACTCTTCATCTGACGCATAAGCGGATTTTATGCGCCGCCATAAGGAATTCAACGGGCGCCCCTTCATCCGGAAGATTGAAACTTTGTCAGTCCCGCGTCGTATCAGAACGATGATACAGAAGGGAGCCACGCTTTGACCTACGACGATCAGATTGAGGCAGCTATTGCTGACAAAGACATCGACACGCTTCTGAAGTTTGCATACGGAGACACTTGTCGATGCACGACCGTCAAAGGCGAGCCCATGTGCGTTTGCAAGATGTTTGCCGCAGCACTTCGCTCTAAGGTTGTTCCGCGCGCACTCTTTGAAAACAAAATAGAGCGAGTAACGTCGATCTGACGGTCATGGATTTCCTGCGCGGGTTGCAGCAGTATGACCGCGACCGAATCTTGATCTCAGAAGCCTCGCTTCGGTCGGCCCGGCGGTAGAGCGACCTACCCGCCGGGTCTTTAAGGGACGTTTTTTTTCAAGTGATTGGTTATCAAACGTCGTGCCCCTTTGCCGCGGCCACTTGCCGTCGTGGCAAAATGTCCCAGGCGCAGTCCATAGCTGCTTGGGCCGGACAAAGAGGCCAGGCGCCGCTGATCCATAAGGATTGGCCGCCCGCAGACCCAAAATCAATTTAGGCCGCTGCACATAACCAGGCCGGCGCCCGAGGCAGTGTCGTCTTCAGTTCTGCGCGGTCGCGCCAATAGACAGAAGCCCCGTCTTACGGGGCCTCTCACTTTAGCGAAGCAGCAGGATCAAGATGATCAACGGTATAGGAATTCCAAGTAGCCAAAGCAAAATGGGCATGTTTCTCTCCTTATCGCGTGCGACGCGTCCATGTTCCGTCTCGAAGCCCACCGCCTTCGGTCGCAGCCAAGCTAGCCGAAAAAGCCCCGATCAACAGCGATGCCGTGAGCCAAAAGGTAAGTTGCATTGCAGCCTTGCGAGCAGTATCGGCAGCGGCCTTGGCATCATTGATGACTTCGGTAACGCGCTTGTCAGCGTCGGATTCGCTCAAACCGGTGCGAGCGGCCACGACTTTATTGACGTAAGCGCGATCGGCAGGCTTCAGCTCACCGGCTCAGAGGTTAGAGGCCATTATGCGGGACAGTTCGCCGCGCGCATCAGCACTGTTGCCATCGCCGGAGGGTGTCGATGGGCGCAATAGTGCGTCGATGTAGCCTTCGGCCGGCCCCGCCTGCGCCGCAGACGCGGTCGCACCGGCAGCAACTCCCGACGTCGCGCCGCTCAAAACGCTCGTCGCCGGCGAAGCGAGCAGTATTGCACCGAGCACCGTTGCAAATGCCCATGCCAGAAACCCATGCGCGGTGTCGCGGAAATAGACTTCATCTGAATGAACGCCAATCCAGCGCGACCGCAGACGGCCAGCGAGATATCCACCGATCGACGACGAGATCATGGCGATGACGATTAGATAAATTCCGGTCGTGATTTTGAATGTCGTAGCCGAGACGCTGGAAGACCAGGGCGACACGACTGACAAACCAAGCCCCGTCGCGAACGCGATAAGCACGAGTGTCAACGCGAGCGAGACGACGGCACCAGCCGCAACTGCGGCCCAGGAAACACCCGAAACTGAAGGCTCGTCTAAGCCAGGGGCAGCTGGCTGAACGACAACAGTATCAATCATTTTGAAATCCCATTGTAGCGGCTCCGGAATAGATACCGATGCTCACACAATGTGCATTCAATAGTATGGTTCCGCCGCAAAGCAGAATTCGCCCGCTTCAGCGAGTTCGGCGCTCAACGATCCAAGCAAGACTCGAAAATAATGCTGCCTGCTACGATCGCCTTTGCGCAAAGCATGCTTCGCGAAATGTCCCTTGTGGGACGTTGGGCTAGGGGGAGCCTCGGCTAGCAGCGTTCTGTCTCGTGTGCTTCGCTATCTCGATAGCGGGTATCATGGTGGAGAAATATTGGGATTGTCGCCTCAGGACCAAGCTATCCCAAATTGGGTGCTTGTTCACGCCAGCTCCGTATACCGCGCCATTCGCGCTGGACGAAAGCCGCCCCCCTCGCCTGCTTCGCCGGTCTATGGACGAACTGGACATCGGTTCGGAAGGCAAGGAAGGTGAGACAACCAACGATATCTTCGCCTTCCTGACCACCGAACCTAACGCCGAAGTCGGCGCAATCCATCCGAAAGCAATGCCTGCCATCCTCACCAAGCGGGAAGAGATCGACGTCTGGATGAATGCTCCGTGGGACGAGGCCAAGGATTTGCAGCGCAAGCTTCCCGACGGATCGCTTAAGATCGTCGCCCGAGGCCAGAAAGAGGATGGTGCCGATGCGGAATGAATGGATTGCCGCCCTCGCCGTTATGCTGCCCGCCGCCGCGCCGACGCAAGACATCACGCAGCGCCCCATCCGGACCGAGCGCATCTCGGGCGTTCCGGTGGGCGTGGGCCTCTTCGAGGTCGCTCCCGACGGGACCGTCCTGATCGACTGGCGCACCGTTGAGGCGGCGGCCAAGGGCCCCGCCGATCGCGCATCCACTCCGGTCGCGAAGGCGATGCTGGCGATCGGAGACGGCAAATGAAGAACGATGGCCCGATGACGGACGACGTCGCGAAGCCAATCAATGCCAACAGCCGTTTCAAATCGATGAGAACTAGAACGGGTCCCGGTATGTCTTTTCGAACGCCCGATGCCACTGCCGAAAGCAGTACGGCTGCTCGGTGTCGCGCTATCGGCACTTCAGACGAACGGGGAAGACGAGCAATCCCAGCTCCAACTACCCATCTAGACGCATTAAGCCGGTACGGTCCGCCGATCAGTGATTGCCTTACGCAGAGTGCGCGATAAGAGCTCAACCGAATACGGCTTCTGGATGAGTTCAAAGCCCGCATGAGCGTTCTCCGCGAGAACGTGGCTGTAGCCACTCGTGAGAACGACTGGCAATCCGGGGTATTGGTCGCGGATAATCGCGGCCATCTCCACCCCGTTCATGCCGGGCATGATGACGTCCGAAAACACGAGGTCGAACGCGAATTCATCCTTGGCTAGAACGTCCAGTGCCGCGGAAGCTGACGTCACCCAGTCGGTTGCGTATCCGAGATCCTGCAGAAGCTCTGTCGAGAATCCCCCGACATCCGTATTATCCTCGACAACAAGAACGCGGTGCCCCCGTCCGCTTGTCGCTGCGCTTGCTAATGGCGGCGCGCTGCTTTCGACTTCGGCGCCAGTTTCGGCCCGCGGCAGATAAATTGTGAACGTCGCGCCCGCTCCAAGCGTGCTGTTGACGCCGATCTCGCCGCCCGTCTGTTTGGCGAACCCGAAGGCCTGACTCAAGCCGAGGCCCGTTCCTTTTCCCACGTCCTTGGTCGTGAAAAATGGCTCAAAAATCGCATCCAGGTACTCGCTAGCTATACCGACGCCAGAGTCAGTTACGGAAACCGCGATGAAGTCGCCCTCCTTCAGAGGATGAGAACGCATCCCCGGGATCGAGTTGACTGCCGCGACACCAATGACGAGGCGCCCTTCGCCGTTCATGGCGTCGCGTGCATTAACAGCGAGATTGACCAACGCGGTTTCGAACTGCGTTATATCGGCCATGGCGAACTGGTCGGCAGTCTCAACTTCTAGATCAATCTGAATCCGGCCGCCGACCAGCGGTCGGATCAGATTCGCCACGCTCGCGACCTGCGTACTAACATTGAAGACGCGCGGAGCAAGCGGCTGTCGGCGAGCGAATGCAAGCAACTGTCCGGTCAGCTTGGCCGCACGGTCAACAGTATCGGATATCGCGTCGATATACCGCCCTCGTCTCTCCTCTGGAAGATCGCGCCGACGAAGAAAATCCGTGGCTGACCTGATAATCGTCAGGAGATTATTGAAGTCGTGCGCCACGCCTCCGGTGAGTTGTCCGACCGCCTCCATCTTCTGAGCTTGGCGCAGAGCGTCCTCGTTCCGGCGACGCTCGGTCACATCGACGGCCTCTGCCAAGACGGCTGTAATCCTACCGCCACTGCCAAATACTGGGCGCATGGCGAGGTCGAGATACCGCTCCGCGCCGGATAGGTTCAATTGAACTTCTGCGCGCCACGCATCGCCGCTCAGTGCGGTTTTAAACGCGCTGAGAACTCGTTCGGGCATACGGGGCGTCGCAGTAAACCAGGGTGTATCCCAGAACGGCATCCCGAGCACTGTCTTCGCTTCGACCGCGATGGCGGCAAGCGCGACCGCATTCGCGAAAACGAGCGTACCATCGGGCGCGAGCAATCCCTGATACTGGTTGGTCGTCTCCAAAATGGCTCGTAAATGAGCCTCGTGGGTATGAAGTTGCGCGGTTCGCTCTTCAACCCGGCGTTCAAGTACCTCATTCAACCCACGCAGTTCGATCTCTGCTTCTTTTGCAATCGTGATGTCGTGGGCAACCCCAATAAAGCCGATATGCTTACCCGCCGGATCCCATCGGGGTTGCGATTCGGATCTGACCCAACGCCAGACGCCATCCGCACGTCGATATCTGCTTTCCAGCACGAACGGCTTTAGGGATGCCTCACCTGCAATACTCTCGCGCACGACGCGCGCCATATCGTCCGGGTGAAGAATGGTCCTCCAATCGAAAGCCAACGCTTCTTCGTATTCAAGGCCAAGAAATTCCAGGTAGGCTTTGTTCGCGAAAGACCGCGTCCGATCAAGACGCGTCACCCACATCGGGACTGGCGCACTGTCGGCGATCAATCGGAACCGCTCTTCACTCTCGCGTAGCGCCTCTCTGGCGATCGCACGTTCCGTGATATCGATATGAGCGCCGATCATCCGCAGCGGTCGACCTTCTGGATCACGCTCGATACGCGCCTCCGCTACGATCCAGCGAATTTCCCCATCGCTGGGCCGAATGATGCGATACTCGGAAGAATAACGTTCCGCATCGCTTTTCAGAAGGTCCAGAAATTGCCGCTCGGCGCGCTCCCGGTCGTCCGGATGAAGCCTGGCGACCCAGTCTTCATGTGTCTCGTTTACAGCTTCAGGTCGTAAGCCATGTATGGCGAGATATTCAGGTGATCGTTGGTTCTGAAAACCATCGCGCAGGTCGACGATCACACCGCCGACTCTCGCGATCCGTTGGACCTCCGCGAGTTCGCTTTCCCGATCACGTAGGGCCTGTTCGGACGCTGTCAATTCTTTCGCCACGGCTTCCTCGCCACCATGCGGCGGTCGGCCGCTCGCACACTGTTTAGCAGGGCGCAGGGAAAAGGTCCGCTAAAACGGCGTGCCCTCGCAGAGCAACTCAATAACATGACGCAGAGTTCCAAGCTTCACGCCGGCGTGGCATTTATGTTAAACATAATCTTATGAAGAAAACGACAGTAGCTAAGCAGCAATCAAAGGGCCGACCTACGACCGGCCAAACGCCCATGCTCGGCTTTCGCGCTGCGGACGAATTACGCGGGAGGATTGTTCATTGGGCCGAGTTTCAGGCGGACGCTCCGAAGCTCTCAGAAGCTGTGCGGCGCCTTGTCGAACTGGGCCTTACCGTCAAAATGCCTCGCAGCAAGAACGTCGTTCAAAGAGCCCGTGCCAGCGATATGGCTGCCCGCGCAATCGACAAGATGACGGACAAGGATGCCAGTGCAGACGATCAGGCCAGTCGGAAGCGGCGACTGCTCAAAGGACCCGAGGAATTCCGGGACGTGCGGGTCGATCGGAAAGCCAAAAAGTAAGGGGCAGTAGCGCTACTTCAGCACTATCCACGCCGGAGCATGGTCGCTTGGATCTGACTTGCCGCGCACCTTTCGATCGACGCCGGCCTGCTCAAGCCGCGGCCTCAGCGCAGGACTGAGAAGCAGATGGTCAATGCGAAGGCCAGCGTCGCGCTCGTAACGGTTCCGCCAATACGACCAGAACGTATACATCGGCTCATCCGGATGCTGCTCGCGCAACGCATCGATCCAACCCTTCTTGAGGAGCTTGCCGAACGCCGCCCTGCTTTCGGGCTGCACCAGCGCATCCTTGTCCCACGACTTGGTCGGGTAGATGTCGAAGGGCGTTGGCACGATGTTGAAGTCGCCGGCGATAACAGCAGGAGCACCGGACTTGAGCAGTTTGCCGGCGTGGGCGTTCAGACGCTTCAGCCAAGTGAGCTTGTACTCGAACTTCGGTCCCGGCTGCGGATTGCCGTTGGGTCCGTAGACGCAGCCAACGAGGAGGCCGTCGACGGCAGCCTCGATGTATCGGCTCTGGTCGTCGCTCTCGTCACCAGGCAACCGCCTCCGCGTTACCACGATCTCGGATTCTCTAGCGAGGATTGCGACGCCATTCCAAGTCTTCTGCCCAACCCACTCGGCAGAATAGCCCGCCTTACGCAGCGCAGTTTCCGGGAATTCGGACTTAGCGGCCTTTAACTCCTGAAGACAGGCCACGTCCGGCTTCGACGACTTCAACCACGCCAGCAGATTAGGCAGTCGCTTGTTAATGTTGTTCACGTTGAAGGTCGCAATCTTCACGCGTTCTCCTGATCCGAGGCTTACGGACATTTAGCTCAGTCATGCAGCGGCCCGGGCTCCAAAGTCGACAAGAGAAGCTCCATCGGCGTATGCCACCGTTGGGTCTGTCCGAGATGAACTCAGGACGGTCGTGGAGCATTCAAAATCTTGTCAATCGTGATGGGAAAATCACGCACCCGCACACCAGTTGCGTGAAAGATCGCATTAGCGACGGCAGACGCGGTTCCCACGATGCCGATCTCGCCCAAGCCCTTGACCCCAAGAGGGCTGACCTTGTCGTCCTTTTCATCGACGAAGATCACTTCAATGTCCTCGATGTCGGCATGGGCCGGAACGTGATATTCGCCGAGATTGGCATTCATAATCTTGCCGAGGCGATGATCCGTCATGGCTTCCTCATGAAGCGCCATGCCGATACCCATCACCACGCCGCCCAGGATCTGGCTGCGAGCCGTCTTCGGATTGAGGATTTTACCCGCCGCCGTCGCACACACGACGCGAGTCACGCGGACGACACCCAGATATTCATCCACGCGCACTTCCGCGAACACGGCGGAATGCGTGTAGCTGGTATATTTCAGCATCTGCCGCAGGTTCGGGCTGACTTTGCCCTGCTCGGTGATTTCCGTGAGCTCGGCGGCGTGCATGACTTCGAACACGGAAAGCCCGCGCGCCGGATCATCCTTGCGGAAGATACGTCGGTCCCGAACCTCGACGTCTTCGAAACTTGCATCCGCAAGCGGCGAGTTGGCCATCTTTCTGGCTTGCTTGAACAGAGAATGCTTGACCGCATCACATGCGGCCTGAACCGCCGAGCCGTTTGATGCTGCGGTCCACGAACCTCCTTCGACCGGCGACATCGGCAGAGTCGAATCGCCGATCCTGGCCTGAACGTCTTCGAGTGGTAATCCGAACGCTTCAGCGCCGATCTGCGTTAGGATTGTCCAGGTCCCAGTGCCAATATCGGACGCCGCCGTTGCCACCTCCAGCGTCCCGTCCACCTTGAGAGTCGCAGTAGCCTGGGCCTTTTGCAGGAAGGCGTCCCACATTCCCGTTGAGACGCCCCATCCAATCAGCTCGCGACCCTCCCTCATGGCACGCGGCTTGGGGCTTCGCTTCTCCCATCCAAATGCCGCAGCGCCCTCGCTGTAGCATTCCAGAAGCGCCTTGGATGTGAACTGCTTGTTGGTGTTTTCCTCCTTCGAGGCGAAATTGATCCGCCGAATTTCGAGCGGACCGATACCGAGTTCGTATGAAAGTTCATCGAGCGCGCATTCGAGCGCTGTCACGCCGATTGCTGCGCCGGGTGCGCGCATGTCACACGGCGTGGCCGTATCGAGCTTGGCAAGCTGATAGGTCAGCTTGACGTTGTCGCAGTGATACATCATGCCCGACCAATTGACGACAGCCTCCTGATAATCCTCGTAATGGGAGGTCGAGGCAACGGCATCATGCATAATCGACTGCAGCCGCCCATCGCGATCGGCGGCGAGCGAGACGGTGTGGTAACTGTCCGGCCGGTAGCCGATATGAAACATCTGCGCGCGCGTCAGCGACACCCGCACCGAGCGTTGGAGTTCGAGACTGGCCATGACGGCGAAGAACAACTGGTGCTGCGGCCGCAAGCCGGCGCCGAAGGCACCGCCCACATAATGATTGACCAGGCGGACATCCTTACTGCGCAGGCCGAACACTGAGGTGACATAGCCCTGCGCATTCTGCGAGCCCTGCGTCTTGTCATAGATCGTCAGCCTGCCGTCGCCCTCGAACACGCAGGTGGTGGCGAACATCTCCATCGGATTGTGGTGCTCGGCATTGACCCGGTAATCGCGGCTGATCTTGACGGGTGCATCTTGAAACGCCTGCTCAGCGTCGCCGCGCGGGTCCGGCGGCGGCGGAATACCGCTACGCTTCTTCGGAGGCACATAGGCCTCTGCCCGCTTCGCCTCAAGCTCGGTACAGTGCGCATCGACATCGTAGGCAATGCGAACCAGGGAGCCCGCATCGCGGGCGGCCTCGAACGTTTCGGCGACAATCAACGCGACCGGCTGACCGTCAAACAGGATACGGTCCGAATGCAGCGGCCGGAACGGATGGCCCGGAGGCGCGACTTCGTCCCGCCAGCTACGATCAAGCCATGCCGCCTTGCTGCGATTTTCGTGCGTGAAGATTTCGACGACGCCTGGAAACTGCCTTGCTGCATCCAAGTGCATCGCCGCGATCCGTCCAGCGGCGATCGTACTACCAACGATGTAGCCATAGAGCAGATCGTCAGCAGGATACTCCGCCGCGTAGGGCGCTTGGCCGGTCACCTTCAGCCTACCGTCGACCCGGTTTGTCGGACGTCCGATATGCGTGATTTCACCAACTGACATGCGATGTTCCCGTTAACTCTCTAGTGGAGCGATTTGTCGGCCTGGTCCTGCGGCGTGCCCGCAGCCGCCTGCTCCAGGGCACGAACGATAGCGCGGCGAGCAAGCTCGATCTTGAAGTCGTTGTCACCCTGCCCCTTCGCATCACGAAGAATGAAATCAGCGACCTGCGTAAAGCTCCGGTTCCCGACTCGCTCGCCTTTCAGGGACTTTTCGGCGTCGAAATCCCGCCATGGCTTATGCGCGACCCCGCCGAGCGCGATCCGGGCGTCCTGAATGACGCCCTCATCCACGCGCAGCGCGGCGGCGACGGAGATCAGCGCGAAGGCATAGGACAGCCGGTCCCGGATCTTGAGATAGGTGTGATGGGCACCGAAGTCGGGCTCTGGGATAATGATCGATGTAATGAGCTCGCCGACCTTGAGCGTGTTGTCGCGTTCGGGCTCTCCGCCGGGGAGGCGGTGGAAACCAGACATTGGAATCGATCGCTTGCCCTCCGGTCCCTCGACTTCGACGGATGCATCGAGTGCAACCATCGCGACGCACATGTCCGACGGATGGACTGCAATGCAGCTATCGCTGGCGCCGAGAATAGCGTGAATGCGATTGACGCCGCCAATGGCGGAGCAGCCACTTCCGGGCTGTCGCTTGTTGCAGGCTGTGGACGGATCATAAAAATAATAACAGCGGGTTCGCTGCATCAGGTTTCCCCCGGCTGTAGCTGCGTTTCGCAATTGCGGCGATGCGCCGGCAAGAATGGCGCTTGACAGTATGGGCCACTTTTCCCGAACGTCTTGATGCCACGCCAGATCGGTATTGGTGACCAGAGCGCCGATGCGCAGCGCTCCGCCGGAAGTGATTTCGATCGATTTGAGCGGAAGCCGGTTGATGTCGACCAGCCGCGACGGCTGCGCCACATCGTATTTCATGAGGTCGACGAGATTGGTGCCACCCGCCAGCGCGCGCGCTGCAGGTTCATTCAGCGCCGCGATGGCATCGGCCACTGTGGCCGGGCGGATATATTCGAACCGGTTCATTCGGCGGCCTCCTTAGCCGCGATGCGCGGCATCAGCACGTCTTCGACCGCGTCGGCGATATTGGTGTAGGCGCCGCAGCGGCACAGATTGCCGCTCATATGCTCGCGTATCTCGGCCCGACTACGGGTGTGACCTTCCGCCAGCAGACCCGCCGCTGAGCAAATTTGACCAGGCGTACAGTAGCCGCATTGAAACGCGTCGCGCTCGATGAAGGCGACCTGCAACGGATGCAGTTCGCCGTTCTGAGCCAGCCCTTCGATAGTGGTGATCTCGGCGCCGTCGCGCGACACCGCAAGTGCCAGGCACGAATTGACGCGTTTGCCATCGACGAGCACGGTGCATGCGCCGCATTGTCCCTGATCGCATCCCTTCTTAGTCCCGGTGAGCAAGAGACGCTCGCGCAACAGGTCTAGCAGCGTCACCCACGGCTCTACTTTGAGTTCGTGCAACGTTCCGTTGATCGTCAGGGAAATTGGGATCTGTGGGATCTGGTTCAAGGGCGCCTCGCTATGCGTTCGCCATCAGAACCATTCTAATCGTAGGATGTTCCGTTTTCTTCCGCCCTCAGGATCGGCTTGCTCGCACCGATCGGCGAGGCCAACCTTCCGCTTCCGACGTCTCAGGCGCGCCGTCGGAAGGCCGCCAGGATGCTGTCGGGGAACCGCCTCGGGCAAATGGGTAAAAGAGAAGCGAGTGTTGTTCCACTGTTGCGCGATTTCCCGCCAGGAACAACAAGCGAGCAAGTTAATTCATCCAGCTCGGGGCATGAAAACGAACGAGGACAATATGAAGAAGACGTTGATAGCAGTTACGGCAACAGCACTGATGATTGCTCCTGCATTCGCACAGAGCGGTGCAAATCCGAGCGCGCCTCAGGTCAATTCCGCAGGCAACGGCGTTACACAGCCTGGCACTACCAGCACGGGCACGGCAGTCGATCGTCCGACATCGAGCACTCCACACGCGGCGCCGCACGCTGCGGGATCGCAGACCGGCAACAATGCGAGCTCCCTTAGTGGATCGAACGCAGCGACCGGCACGACGGGGTCCAACAGCTCTGCGGAAGGTCGCACTTCGGGCGGCGGCGGCGGTGCTGGTGGTGGCGCAGGTGGTGGTGCCGGCGGCGGCAACTAGCGCGTGATGCCAGCCAGAGGAGACCCCGATGATCGGGGTCTCCTCTTTATGGGTCTTGGTCGCCCGCGCCGAACACTTCGCCCGCCTAGCCCTAGGCGTGACTGTATTCAAGCCTGCGACCATCTTTCAAGGATGTCCACACAGTCTGCCAGTTCGATCTGCAGATCGAAACGCCGAGCGTATAAGCCAAGCAATGCATCGTGAGTCTCGTCGGCTGAACTGCATATCGCATCTTGCGCAACGATGATGCGATAGCCCAGATCTACGGCACTCAGGATGGTCGAGAGTACGCAGACGTCTGTCTCCGCGCCGCTCACGATCAGAGTATTGACGTTGCCGTTTTGCAGAATGCGGTGAAGTCTCCCGTTTGAGAACGCAGAATAGGCAGGCTTGTCGCAGACAATGGCCGGTGGGACGTGCCGTTGCAAAGGCGGCATGAGCTCGAGAAGGTGCGGGTCCAGACGATCGCGTGTGACCAAACGCCATTTTCGAAAGTAACTCCGCCACATCCCGTTCGCATGCTCGGGCGACGCCGGGGGAATAAAGCGCGTAAAGATAGTCCGTGCGGGGTCATGTTCGACGAGGCTTACCACCACCGGCATGACACGTTCGAGCCAAGGCGTCGGCCACGGCCCTTCCGGACCGAACAGCCTCTGCATGTCCAGACACAAGTGCACTGTCCGACTGGCATCGATCCTCGACCGAAGCTCGCCCATCTCAAGCCCACGTTCTGCGAAGTCTCTTGTAAGTCCACCAGCAAGAACCTGCGGTCGCCGCCCACGCCAGAGATGCCAGCACCAAGCTGCTCCAGGCAGCTGCTGTATTCCCTAGTAAAACCGTGAGGGCAAACGCGACCAGCCCGATGCTTCCCAGAGCCGCGCCAGCAGCGTCGAGCGCAGCGGCGTCTTCGCCGCGTCTCTTGCCCTTCAAACCAGCTTCCCTTTTTCGGCGCCTTTCGTGCGCCTCGACCAGCGTGGCACTGGCGCAGAGCATGGCCGGAAACGCCAGGAACAGACCTCCGACGCCCGGACCCCACCGCGTGCCAATTAGGCCTGTTATTGCAGTCGCTGTTCCACCCAGCAGGAACCGGACGATGTATTCGTACCAGCGACCATCACTCAGTGACGATAATGACAATCGAACGAGCATTCAGCCCACCATCCCATAGAGGCCAAACGCGACTACCAGCCACAGCGGAAACCCGAGCAGAGTGACAGATAGAACTGACAACCCGGTGCGTTTGAGCAGATGGCAGGTCACGACGCTGAACACGAGAAGCGCGGTGGCGCCAGCCACCATCGAAACGGCCAGCGTTGCGACGTAATCTGGTCCGTGCTTGGAAATCGCAAGCGCGAGCGAAACCAGGGCCACCGATGGCGCGGCGCTGAAAAGCCCCGCGAATGACTTGGGCCGCAACACGTCTCCGAGCAGCGCGAAAATCGACACAACAGCTCCCCCGACCAGAAACCGGACGACGTAGTCCGTCATGGCGTCGCCCCCTTGCCGTAGCCCGTCCAACGCCTCAGCAGCCTATCGATCAAATACCCGCCCGCGAAACCCGCGACCACATCGCTCGTCCAATGCGCGAGGACATAGATTCTCGTAAGTGAGATACCGACCGCAGCCGTCCAGGTGAGCTCGCGATACGGCCGATCGAATGAGGATGCCGCACTTGCGAGAGCCCCCATGTGCGTCGCATGCCCCGAGGGGAACGCATCATTCGGGCGGCCCGAGATCGGCACTCCGCGTAGATGGCCAACAACGGTGAGCCTGTCCGGTCGACGTTGATTGAAAACATGCTTCAGTGCATGTGGCACGATGGCCGTTACCACCGAGGTCGCCAGAAAATGCGTACCGACGATTCGCGTCTGGGGGGAGCCGTTACGCGAGAGAAGCCAGAAGGCCGCGGCAGCAGCGATAAGAATATGCTCGTCCGCACCCCACGTCAAAGCTTCAGCCATTTGTTCGCTTGCGGCGTGTGCGTGTCGAACGGCGGTGGCTGCGACCTCGCGATCAACCAGCGTGGGCGGTACCGTTATTGGCCGCATGGCATCTCCATATGACACCTACATCATATGCACTCTAACCCCTGATCATGCAGCCGGGTTCCGGTCCCCATGTCGCCCCAGAACAATGATCCAGTCGCGTTTGAGCAGACCGTATGCGATCTAGAGAGCGAGGCCCGATGTCAGCGCCACCAGCATCTTGAGCGATAGATCTTTGGTTGAGCCCCGCGGCAATGCCTTCCGGACCTGTGGAATGTACGAAAGTGAAGTCAGGACAGCGGCGAGCCCACCCGCCCATGGCAAAATGCTCGACACCGATGAAACCCCGCTGCTTGAAAGATTTTAACGCGCCCCGCGAGCCACCCAATTTGGCCCTACGAGCCGCCCCTGTCTGACACAGGTCGCGAGACGCGCGATCCGACTAGATGAAAGGTTTGCCGCCCGTAACGGCGATCGTCGCCCCGGACACGTAGCTTGAGAGTGGATCTGCGAGCATCACGTAGGCGGTTGCGAGCTCTGCCGGCTGGCCGGGGCGTTGCATCGGCGTCTGCTTGCCGAAATTTGTCACGGCCTCGTCCGGCATGGTGGACGGAATGAGCGGCGTCCAAATCGGTCCCGGCGCCACAGCGTTTGCGCGGATGCCTTTATCAGCCAGCATCTGCGCCAGCCCGCCGGTGAAATTCTGGATGGCCCCCTTCGTGGTTGCATAGGCCAGCAAGGTTGGATTCGGCATATCCGAATTGACCGACGCGGTATTGATGATCGCGCTTCCGGGCTTCATGTGAGGCACGGCGGCCCTTGTCAGGTAGAACATCGCATAGATGTTTGTCCTGAACGTCAGATCCCACTCCTCATCGGAAATGTCGCCAATGTCCTTGAAGGTCGCTTGATGCGCCGCATTGTTAACGAGGATGTCGATCCCGCCCAATTCCCTTACCGCCGTATCGATAATATCGTCGCAATGGCGCCGGTGCTGGATGTCACCTGCGACCATTATGGCCTTGCGGCCTTCGCGCTCGATCAAAGCTTTGGCCTCGAGCGCATCCTCGGTCTCATCGAGATAAGAAATCAGAACGTCAGCACCTTCGCGTGCGTAGGCCAACGCGACGGCGCGCCCGATTCCGCTGTCGCCGCCGGTAATCACCGCTCTCATGCCCAGCAATCGACCAGCCCCCCTGTAACTGCTCTCGCCATGATCGGGACGAGGCTGCATGGCCTCTGTTCGGCCCGGCATCGGTTGTTTCTGTGAATCAAACGGAGGTGCGGGATAAGAATGGGACATGAGTTGGCTCCTGGATAAGGCCGAACGCCTAACGCTTGATGTTATGCAGCGTTCCGCGAGCGACGCATCCGCACATTGGACATTTGCTCGATCGATCCACCAAAGCAGCTCACCAACTCTGCATCGTTTTTTCCGGCCGCCATCCTCCTTAGGAGCGCTTCTCGCGAGGGCTCAAGTAGATCTGTCCATGGCACACTGTGCTGTTCATCGCGCGGAATGCGGCCTTACTTTATAAAAACGAGCGCCGTGACTATCGCAACGGGGATTAAGCCAGCCACAACGATGAACGCACTAAAGCAGAGTTCTCTCGTCATGGCGCGCACTCGGATGAGAGAGCGTTTATAAGCTTCTCTCAGGGAAAGTCCTATGCAATTTGTGCCAAAATCGGCTGGCCGTTGGGGTCACGCCCGCGCAGGCCTAAGAATACCGTGACGCTGCCGCCGTCAGCCAGAGTGAGAGTTACATCCCGGGTTTCAGACCATCCTGCTTCTGCTCATTTAGGCGGTGCAGCAAAAATTCTGCTCCATCGATGGCCAAGCCAGTTTGCCAGCGCCCGCTCACGGTTACCGGCGTGTTTGTCTGCGTGTCCCAAACTGTCCAGCCGGTATCGAGCAAACGCATTTCGTAGCGCATGTAACAATGAGGACCTATTGCCGGTGACGGTCAACATGCGCTGCAATATTCGATCAGCCTTCTAGCCGCCAATCCCGGCGCAATGTCGACGATCGAACTGGCGTTTAGCCGCTCGAAGGCGGGCTACCGATGTTGGGCGACGCGCAGCCGTACTGAGCGACAATCTTCTGGTCTGCGGCAGACAGCGCGGCTTGAACGATCGTCGGATCGCCTGTCGCGATAGCCAGCCATCCAACAGCTTCCGGTTTCGGATCCACGCCAAGCACCCAAGCGATCGTGTCGCCAACTAGCTACCCCCGTGACGCCTTCCCCACCATCCGCTAAAATGGCAGGATGCAAGACCATCTTTTCGATCTTATGTCTCTAGGCATCTTCCTTTTCGGGGTGGCGCTGATCCTTCAGGCACACCAAGAGCCAAGGGACGGCTCGTTCTGATGCGACTGTGACCGATCGCGGGCCCCGTCGCCCGCCGTCGGGAAGCTGACAGAACGCCAGTCGCCCCGGCGCCGAATGAAATTGGATTGAACAGCATATGCGCATTGAGTCAGGCGACTACGAGGTTCTCGTAAACGAACAGCGCACTGGCGGCACCTATGCCGATCTCAAGATCGCCGTTAGAGGTTGCGGAGAGGCTGCACAGAAGCAATGCCCCCACGTGATCACGGTTCGTAGCATCTCGGCGGGACTCGTGGTCTGGCCGCCTTCACCGGCTGACCAGTCTCTTGTAGATTGAGTGCACATGCGCCTTCCCTACAGCATGCGCGTGCTTCCAATGACGATTGCGGCGGTCCGTAGCTTGGCTCTGATCACAAGAGCAATAAGGGCAAACCTAGTACCAGCAGGAAAATGAAGAGGACGCCAAGTCCTAGGTTATCGTCGCCATTTACTGAGGCCGTCGGTTCGACCGTCGACATTTTTCAGCCGGATAATAAGCCAGCCACTTCTCGACGAGCCATCCAACCCCCGTCTGCAGGCGCCTGAGATATATTTGGTTTCCACCCATCACCATCATCACTGCCTTTCTACGAGGCCGCTTGAAGCGTGCGAGCTTCGAGAGCTTCCATGTATTGAGTAATGGCTCTGTTTGAGAGTAGCAGACGACTCCTTATGCCCTGCCGTATCATTGTTTCGACAGAGTGAAGCAGAATATGACTGCAGAACTCTGCGTTCTCGATCTTGCCTCCCCGCTCCAGATAATCCCATGCAATCTGGATCGCCTCTTCCATGAGGACAGCGAGGTGAACCACCTGGTGAGGAGTTCTCATGCCTAATCAAACGGCACGAATTGGATTCGTTCCGCGCAATCGAGGAACACACGATTAACCCCGCGGTTATGAACATGTAACGAAAGGACAGACTATGAGCGTCGAGAAAACAACCCCGGCAAGCGAAGACGACCGCGATAAGCAGGACTGGGGTAACCACTCACAGAGCAACGAGCCCTGGAAGCAGAACGCTCAGAACACCACCGACCCGAGTCTGCCTGATACACCCAAGCCAGACCTCGAAAAGTGGAAAGACGCCAAAACCCACTGACCAACAAAAGCCGCCAAACCGGATTTTGAAGCGCCGTCCCAGGCCGGTGCTCGCAGAGGGCAAAAGCAGAGAGCGCATACGCCGGGAGCGGGTTAGATTGCCACGCGTACCAATACGTTGCTGTCGTGACGAGAAACCGGGAGGCGGCTGCTCAAATACTACCTACTGCCCAATAAAGCAGTAGGAGAAGCAAAACCACGAATGCTGTAATCAGCCCAGTTATGCCGAACGCGAGAAGGACACGGTAGATCCTGTCTTCCATCGTGCTGCAACGCCAGTTCGCGCCTATGGTTCCGCCTGACGCGGTGACAGCGATGCAGCAAGTAAAGGCGAAGGTCCTTCACAGGATCGCGATCGATCGGCCCATTCCATCAGGGGCGAAAAACATCCTCGCTCAGGATTGAGGTCTGTCTTGTCTTTCGTCATTTGTTCGATCAGCCCGGTGATTGCGTCCCGGGCAAGCTGATCAGTGACGACTACTGACATCCGCCGATAGTTTGCAATCTTGAAATCTAGCTCGGTGCACTTTTCACACATGGCTCACCGCGAGATCAGGCGGGAGCGTAGAGCACTCTCAGTCACCGATGATTGCCGAGGAACGGGCGATGATGGGAAGACTCTACACCTTTCAGTTACAGATTATAAGAAGTCGTGGGGCCCACTCCAGAGTTCGCATACGCACTACTTGGGTGGTTGCAACTCCCCCTTTAGCCAGCCAAAGGCTTGATCTGTTTTAAGAGGGTCTGGTCGGTCGCAATCGAAACACTGGAACGTGCGCCGCCCTTTGCCGCCCGGCGGCAACGCCAAAATCAGATAAGCCCCGCATCGGGGACAGACGAGTCTTTCAGCTTGACCCATAGTGAATGAACCTGCTCCCGGTGCGGCGTCTCGTCAACTTTCGAAACAGGACGTCCGGCGAAGATCGGCTGATCTCGATCGTTGACAGGGCTTCTAACGCCGCGCCCCCTGGCGGCGGGTTCGTTCAATACCGTTATTGATCTCGCCGTGGCAGGCCTCGACGGCGAGTTCGCGTGAGCGGAACTCGGCCGGCCCCTGCACCGTCTTATCGCCCGGGTGGATGTTCCAACGCCAAAGTCCCGGCTGGACCTCTTGAACATCGTACTCGACCGTTCGGTGTATCATTTGGCACACTCGCCGTTCCGGGCAGGACCGTACCACATTTAGAGTGGCCTGCTTTGGAATGTGGGTGGCCTATTTCGGCCAGCACCCGACAACGAGAACCTGCCGCGCAAGAGCTTTGTGAAGACGTTTGTGCGGCGAACGGGCCGCCAGATCTTGCAAGCAGTTCTCACGAATGCAAAGGCCCGGCTCATCGCCGGGCCTTTATCGTCTTAAGATGCAGAGTGGACTTAGAAAGCTGTCCCGCCCCAGTTAAAATGATAGTTGATGCCGCCCTTGACGGTATGTGTGGTCAGGCCGAGATCGGCGAAACCGTTGACCACATCGCCGTAGCGCTCGCTGCTATAGTCGGCATACATGTACTCGCCCTTGAGCGACCAGTTGGGGGCGAACATGTATTCCACGCCACCGCCAACGGTCCAGCCCGAGTGAACCTTGCTCTGCGAGTACAGGGTTGCGGCCGGGATGGTGAGCGAGAGGCGATTATCAGCCCAGGCGTAACCACCCTTGACATAGAACAGCGCTGCACCAGCGGTAACGCCCAGGCGGCCCGTCACGCTACCAAAGGCGCGGATCTTGTCTTCAGCAGTAACCGGAACGAGGCCGAAGAAGCCCGTTTCACTGTACTTGATGTCGCTGCCAGCCGCGTCCACTTCGAGGCCCCAGACGAAGTTGCTGCCCGGCGCCTGCCAGTTGTAGCCGATGGTGCCGCCGCCGAAGCCGCCATTGATGTCGCCGTTAGTGGCAGTGGTGAAGCCGTCAACGCGGACGCGATCAGACCAGCCGTAGCCTCCCATGACGCCGGCATAAAATCCGGACCAGTTGTAGCCGACCGCTGCAGGGGCCGGCGGAGCTTTGGTGTATGGCCGCGCGGCCAGATCCGCTGCGAACGATGCACCGGCGCTCATGAGCGTGATCGCTGCCGTCGCGAGGAACAATTTTTTCATTTCGGAACTCCCGTGAATCTTTGAGTTCGCCATATTAGGCAACGCGGCGCCTCTGTGCTGTCACCAAATCGCCACACGCGCGCACTTTCAAACCATGCAACCTGCGGGCCGGCTCGGACTGCAGGGGCAGTAGGATCGATTCTTGGTATTGGCCTGCTTCCGACGACTGTGGCCTAGTTTGAATCGGCAGTGGCCTAGTTTGATTGGAACTGCCAGTTTTGCCGGTCCGGGCGGTCACCAGCGATCAGGCGCACGCGGCGGCCGACTTCAACTTCACCAGCAAACGTTCACAGGGACAACTCGCCAACCCCAACTCGTCCAAACCTGTCGATGGCGAATACAGGGATCGCGCCAGCCTGGTCCCCAACCGCCCCAGCCGGCACTCGCAAGGCCTAGACCAAGTCCTGCGCCGATGAGCGCCGGCCCGCCCCAGCCCCAACCACCCCCACGCCATCCGCCGCCGCGCCAGCCGCCGCCGTGCCATCCCCCTCCGTGCCAGCCGCCACCGTGAAAACCACCGCCACCGAAGCCGCCGCGAGCCGAAGCCTCGGTCAGAGGAAGAAAGCTCATGGCTGCAACCGCAACTGCAGCGATTACTGTTTTCCGTAACATCGCTCGTCCTTTCCCGATAATGGTCGCTCCCGCGACGATGACGCAACTCGGTCCGTTTTGTTTCATGGGATGCACCCCGCCAGCACACTCTTAAGACGTTGCACGGCGTGGGCGATCTGCTGGGCCGCAGGTTGCGTCCAGAGCTGAAATCCTGCCCCGACGGCCGAGCCCGCCGTCATCGACACACGGGCTTCACCTGCCCAAATTCAACCTCAGCGGACTCGACTTAAGTTCTTGTTATGTTCTAATCGAGGGCATGAGCGATAGACCCGCAAGCTGGCGCATGCCGACGCCTGAACAGTTGGAAAAGCGGGCGTCCAAGCCAAGCCGCCCTCCGGAGCCGCCTATCCCGACGCCCGGCCCTGCGGACGATCTGCCAGAGGCGTATTGGAACTCCATCGTCCGGGACCCTCGCGGCCAGATCCGTACCGGCGTGCCTATCCAGCAGCGACGCCTCTCCGAAATCCCCCGGCATGTCCTGCGCGTGACCTGCCGGCGCTGTGATCGCATCGTGGAAATTCAGACGGTTGATGCAGTGCGTCTCTACGGGGCCCATGCGGTCTGGAAAGACGTCGGCATGAAGCTGCTCGACGACGGCTGCAAAGAACGCACAGGACGGCTCGAAGAGGACGGCTGCTGGCCGTCATTTGAGACGACATAGCATTTTTAATTTTTCATTTTTTGACCGTCACGCTTGGACGCCCATATGGCTCCGAAATATCACCCCACGCCCCTATCTGGCGGCGACCGCAAGGCTCTCAATAAAGAGCTGACGAAAGCGCGCGGTGTGACGCTGATGCTTGCGCGCCAATCGGACGAGTTGCGTGCGAAGGGCGAGGCGCTGATCCGGGACGCCGATAGGCTGTCCTGCGAGAGCTGGAACGAACGCATGTGGGTGGACGGTGAGCCAATCGCCCCATCACCGACCGTGGATCAGGCGCTGAATGGCGGCTTTCCGTGGCTTGAGATTGAATGTTCACGGTGCAGGGCCAGGCGCGACGTCAGCCTGGCCGAACTCCGGCGCGTTGACACCACATGCATCCACGATCTGGCCTCTCGGCTGCGCTGCGAGCGATGCGCGAAAAGCGGCAAGCGCCCGCTAGCCACATTGCTGCAGTTGGCGCATGGACGTCGGCACGCCACGGAGGACCCGTGATGCAGGAGCTGACGCGGCGACGCACCGATGATCGTTTTGAGACCTGGGAAATCCGGTACGGCGACGTGCAGGTCGGCACCATCGCTCAGCAAGACTGGGCTCCGAACCCGGAGAGGTCGAGAGTCTGGAAATGGTCTTGCGGCTTTTATCCCCTCCATCGCGACCAATGCTTCCGAGGCGAAGCGCTCGACTTCGAAACCGCGCGCGCCGCCTTCGATGCGGCATGGAACGTGTTCTTGCCGAAACGCACCGAAGCAGAGTTTGAGGCCTCGCGCCGGCAGAAAAAGTGGACCGCCAACAAATACGCGCTATGGGATGCCGGATATCGCAACAGGCTCGGCAGAGGTCCAATCCAGTGCACATGTGGGGCCATGTTCAATCCCGGTATCCATGAAGAGACTATGGCGCATATCGAGCATATCACAGGAAGGCCTCGGGGAACATAAATCGCAAAGCAACTTGGCTGTGCGGACACACCGAAAGAGTGAGTGACTCGATTCCTCTATAAGACTGACTCGATAGCCGCCTTTAAGAGCCTCCCGCGTGGTCGTTGCTACCGTGCGCGGCGATGAACATGGCGACGGCAGACCGGCAATAGGATTCGATTTCGCTCTCTGCTCTCGCCTCATCGAAGCGTGCGACAATCAGGAGATCGGATCCTTTGAAAAGCGCGGCAAACAGGCGGGCGGACCGAAGAGGATTGGGCACGTTTAGAACCGCCTTCGCGTGCAACTGACGCAACAGGGCCTCGATTTGGGCGATGACATGGGCGGGGCCGGCTTCGAAATGGAGCTTGCTTAACGAGTTTTGACTCGTCTTGTCGGCCATGACCATGGCTTCGACACTGCGGACGTCTGATCTCAACAACGTGCGAAGCAGTGATGATCCCACCGCCACGAGCTGATCTTCGACCGAACCGTCGACGCCTTCAAGAAGGGCCTGTGGTGCAAACAACTGATGGCAGCTGGCCGCCATGGCCGCGCTGAAAAGCGCCTCCTTGTTCTCGAAGTGCCGATAGATGCTGAGCTTGGATATCTTCGCTCGCTGGGCGACCTTGTCCAAGGTCGTCGCTTGAAAACCCAATTCCACAAAGAGTTCGCGCGCGGCGTCGACTATCGTTTGGCCAAGCGCCTCGTTGGCGGGCCGGCCGCGCCGGGCCTGGCTGTTTTCGGTCACGACAATTCCAGTACTTGACAGTATTCTAATTCTTACATTACGATACCATGAAGTATCCGAAATATGCAAGCCGATGGGTAGGCGACCTGTCTCCAAATCAAGTTTCCCGTGGCCGCCCAGCGATATCGAATTCGGCATTTTCCCGCCGGCCAAAACCTGACGGGCGACTTCCTCGTCGATGCGAGCCCTGCTCGCTGCCTGTCTCAAGCGCGTATCGTCTGACTAAAACACGAGGTGACTTCGATGCAACGACGAGCCCTGCTGAAGTTGGCCGCGCTTTCCATCATCGGCCCCGCCCGCGCCCAGGCCAACCCGTCTCCCTCCAGCCACAACAAGGAGCCCATCACCATGAATGACGTTATCATCATTGGCGGCAGCTTTGCCGGTCTCGCCGGCGCGCTACAGCTCGGCCGTGCCCGCCGCAAGGTCACTGTTCTCGATACCGGCCTGCCGCGCAACCGCTTCGCTGACCACTCGCATGGTCTGCTCGGCCACGATCACAAGCCACCGTTGGACATTCTGGCGGAGGCGCGGCAGCAACTGGCGCGTTATCCCACGGTCAGGCTGGTCGATGCCCGGGCCGACAGCATCTCTGGCAACCTCGACAATTTCTCCGTCCTCACTGGCGATGGCGAAAGCCTTGCGGCACGCCGCCTAATCCTGAGCTATGGCATCGTTGACCAGATGCCTGACGTTCCGGGTTTTGCCGAAGGCTGGGGCGGGTCTATCGTGCCTTGCCCCTATTGCGACGGCTTTGAAGTCGCCGGCCAGCATTGGGGCCTCATCTGGTCCGGCCCGCAGTCGCAAAACCAGGTCAGGCTGTTCCACGATTGGACCGACAGGTTAACGCTCTTCGCCGATGGTAACGACATTCCGCCCGATATCCGGGCCGATCTGGCTCGCCGCAATGTAGCTGTCGTCGATGGCCGGATCACCAAGATCGCCCATCATGGGGGCCATAACGCCAACGTCAATCTCGAAACCGGCCCCAATGTCGCGGTCGATATCTTGTTCGCTCATCCGCGCAACAAGCCGGCCGCAAGCCTGCATGAATCACTGGGCCTCGCCACGGTCAATACGCCCCTCGGCATCGTCCTCAAGGTCGACGAGCGCCGCGAAACCAACATGCCCGGCATCTACGCCGCCGGCGACCTCGCCAACCCCCTCATGCCCTCGGTCACCACGGCCTCATGGCAGGGCGCGATGGCGGGTATCTTCGCCCAGCAATCGATGCTGGTTTGAGAGCACAGATTCCCTCGCCGGCGGTCTCTACGCAGAAGAGATGGGTCCTGACATAAGTCCCCACATTGGCGCCGACAGGAACCCAGCACGTGCAATCTGTACTCGATGACAAAGAACCAGGACGCGATCCGGCGACTCTTCAGTTTCGACGTTGATAGCACCGGCAACCTGCCCGCGATGCCGGGCATCTTCCCCGACAAGTTGGCTCCGATTGTGCGCAACAACGGCGGCGGGCGCGAGCTGGCGATGGTGCGATGGGGAATGCCAACGCCGCAGTCCGAGCTCCTCAAGGCCGCCAAGAAGCGGGCTACGAAGCTCGATGCGAAGGGGAAACAGTACGACTTCAACGAGCTGTGGGGCATGCAGCCCGACGGCGGGGCGACGAACATCCGCAACCTGAAAAGCAAGCACTGGACGCGATGGGCGGGCATAGAGCACCGCTGCATCGTCCCGTTCACATCGTTCAGTGAGTTCAACAAGGACTATGGCGGCAATGTCTGGTTCGCGCTCGACGAGAGCCGCCCGCTCGCCTGTTTCGCAGGGCTCTGGAACGACGCATGGACGTCGGTGCGTAAGGTCAAGGAAGGCGAGACCACCAACGACCTTTTCGCCTTCCTGACCACCGAAGCCAACGACTTCATGAAGCCCATTCACGGCAAGGCGATGCCTGTCATCCTCGTGGATGCGCGCGCCGTGGGACGAAGCGAAGGCGCTGCAGGAGCGCATATTGCCAGACGACGCTCTGAGAATCGTGGCAAAATGGTCCATCTAAATACGATGGTGACCCTGCCCCATGAAATACGTTGAACGGCGCCCTTACGCCAAGCCAGAAGCAGCCGCCGCACGTCTATTGGAGATCGCAAAGGCCATCGGAGCAGACCGGAGAGGCATGATCCCGGTCGGTGCATGGAACGCGACCTTTCTCAATCGGGACAAGGCCACCGCGGCCGAATACGCTCTTGGCCGGGATCATCTCATCGCGACCGGCCTCATCGTGATGCACGGCAGCGGCGGCTACATCATGTGGGGACCAAACTGCGACCCAGCAGACCGAGCCGAGATGGGCGAAGAGATAAAGATGTCAACAGTTTCGCTAGGTCTTCAGCGCTGAGGGCGCACCAACCGCGACAGCCTGACCGCCGTCGGCATTATCGTAACGCACGAGTGCGGCGAGTTCTCTATGTGGAAGAACGGAACGCCGGACGGCGAGCGGCCGGGAACTCAACCGATATCCTGAGAGTTTTAACGAAACGCTGAACCTTGCTGCGTAACGGCTCTAGTACGAGTACCGGCCATGCGACGCATCCGAACCCTGCCCTGTCCTAATTGCGGAGCCACCTCCTATTGGATCAGATGCTCCCTTCCTGAAAATGGCCTCGTTGCACACACCTACGAGTGCCCTAAGTGCAGCTTCATCCATGCCGCTGTTGAGCCAGATCCCGCGATGCAAGCCGCAGGCTGGTTGAAGGGCGAGCTGCGACCGCCGGAGACGTAGCTATGGTGAGGCGCCTTCTTGCCAAACCTTGGGATACGGAAGACGTCGCCAAGCTCAAAGCGCTCGTCGACAGCGGAGCTTCTGCCCTACGTACCGCAGCAGCGCTCGGCCGGCCCATCACGTCAGTAAAGAGAAAGGCGTCCGATCTGGGCATTCCGCTGGCCGGCGTCCGCAAGGTAAGGGCGGACCTGCGAGCTAAGGGCGTCATCGAGTATCGTCGGCACCAATAGTCTGCGGGTGTAGCGCTCAGGAACCTTCAGCAATTTTTCTTATTTGATTCAAGCGGGGATTGTGCACCCGCATGCGAATGGAGGAATGTTATGAAAAAATTTCTTATAGTATCCGCCGTTTCAGCTTTCACCGCTTCCGCGGCATTTGGCCAGGCAGCCGTTTCGACTGAGTATTACGTGGTCCGCGACACCACTACCAAGAAGTGCACAGTCGTCGATAAGAAGCCGACGACAACGACCACCACGATCGTAGGTAATGGCATCTTCAAGACTAGGGCTGAAGCCGAAACCGGCATGAAGACCATTAAGGTGTGCACCGAGAACTAACTGTCTTTCGGCTGCTACCGATATTTGGGCGGCGGTGAATCGCCGCCGCCCCGTAGGCCAGCATTAGCTTGTTCGCTCCAGCCACCTTGAAAGCCATTCTCGGCCTTGCGGTACAGTAGCGGAGTTATTGTGTCCAGGTCGACCAGATTTCTCGATCCTATTGCCCTCTCCTGACGTTTCAGTCCGATACTACCATTGGCTAGATCGTAGAAGTGACCGGCCACCATCGAAAGCCTTGTCGCACGCAACATCCCATGGAACGGCTCTGCCCACGCTAATTGTAAGGCAGACGCTCATAGCAATTCCCGTCACCCCGCGATGGAACACGATCCAAAATTTCGCATTGCAGGTTCTCAGGGAGCGCGATTACCGCGCCATATCTTCGCAGGAAGTAACATGATCAAAATAGCAATGCTCGCCACGGCCATGACATTGGCAATAGGCTCTGCCGCGTTCGCCCAATCCGTCGGTGAAAAGATCGGCGTTAACTCAGTGCTGGGCGTCGCTCCAACCACCACGGACTTCGTCAAGCAAGCCGCCCTTAGTGACATGACCGAAATTGCAGCGAGTAAAATCGGCCAAGAACGCGGGAACGCTGCAGAGAAGGCATTCTCCGCGCAGATGTTAACGGATCACACCAAAACATCGACTGAACTCAAGGCGCTTGTGGGCGGCGGCGTGAAAGCCGAAATCCCCACGGGCCTGGATAACACCTCGCAGAAACAGATCGATAAACTAAAGAATGCAAAAGCGGAAGATTTCTCCGCCGATTTCGAATCCATGCAGGTTAGCGCACACAAGGAGGCGGTGTCGCTCTTTGAGCGGTATGCAAAGGGCGGTGACGACGCGAAACTGAAGGACTGGGCCAGTAAGACGCTTCCGCACTTGCAGCACCATTTGGAGATGGCGCAGAATCTGGGGAAGAAAAGGTAACAGCTGTCGCATCAAACCTTCCCTCATCGGCAGGCTTCGAGCTTCGCCGACTGGCAATCGCGGTTCGATGGCCTGAGCGGAGGGGATCGCACACTGCTCAGAGCCAAGCATACAGATATTTGCTCAATGGCAATGTCACGCAGGCCACGGTTCGCCGAGCGCCAACCATCGCCGCGCAAATTGAAGAGGGGAACACATGAGGTTCTTTAAGCCGAATGACGAGGGGAATGAGCCTGCCCCGCTGATACTGATCGGAGTCGCCTTAGTTCCTCTTTTGGGGGTCTTGGGGTGGGTCTTCGGACTGTTTGGCTAAGCCTTCGGTCTAAGCCAAACAACTATTGATCGTCGAGCTGATCGCAATGGTTTGCGCAGAGCCTAGGACAGGTTGGCTCTATCGCGGCTTCCAGCGATGAGATTGCCCGCTCGGGGGGCGTGCCTGCCACGACCATGGCCTTCAGACGCTCATTGTCGCGTTCGATCAAGCATTCCTCATCTGACGCATAAGTTAGTTCAGCGCCGCGAAGAAGAACTTTAAAGATTTTGTATCCCGCATGCCTCGGGAAGACGCCTGGAACGAAACCAATTTTTCTCAGTTCTGTGGAAACGAACCGGTGGAGGGTCCCATGCCTCGTGGAGATAAATCGAGCTATACTGGCAAGCAAAAACGGATGGCCGAACACATTGAGGAAGGCTACGAAGACCGTGGCGTATCTAAAGACGAAGCCGAGCGAAGAGCCTGGGCAACTGTAAATAAGGAGACCCACGGCGGTAAAAAGAGCGGCTCCGGTCGCGGCACTGAGGAAGACCACTCGTCGTCCCGTAAAGGTGGCCACCTCGGCGGCGAGGCATCGGCGAACAGGCCCGCCTCGGAGCGTTCCGCGTCCGCGAAAAAGGCTGCCCGCACGCGCAAGGGAAAAGCTGCCTGACCCAAGCGAGCGACAAGCTCCACGCGCGTGCTTCGAGGAAGTTCTGAGCAGGGACGGGCATGGCGAAGAGCGCGCACAGCAAAGCGCACGCCGAAAACAGGCGGGTCATTGAGCTTCCTTCAGTCGTGATGCTAGAGGTCGAATGCCGGCGTGATCTCAGAAGCCACGCCAAAGCTAGGCCCGGCGCTTATGGATTCGGTTGAGCGCCGGGCCGTTTCGTTGCCTGAGGAGGCTGGAACGAATTCTGTTACCGGCAATTTTTACGGGGTCAGCAGTTACGGCATCGACTGCTGGCCCGGCTCGGCGGTCTCCCTGCCCCCCAGCTCCAGCCGCCGAGCCTCCTTATTCATCTGTCGGACTCGGACCATTCCGCACCGAGTTCGGCGAGGCGGTCCAGCGGTACAGTCTCTGCCGCTGGACCGTTATTAAAGCGTGGGCGCCAGACGGCCCTTGACGCTCACCGCCGTGGCAAGCTGTTCGTTGAACTCGCCTTCCATGATCCGAATCTTGGCGCCCACAGGAATGGGGCCCTGCGCAACCGCATCGAATTCGCCGGTCATGTATCTCTGAATCGCGCTCTCCACCCAGTGTCGAGGGAATGGGATCGGTGCGCCCAAGTTCGACACCATGTGGTCGACGTCCGGAAGCGCGCTCACGGTCGAGCAGGATTGCTGCGGATGATCAACCTCAACGAAGAGATACTGGCCCAAGACCGGTCGCTCCACGGCCTTTTTGACCCTCGCGTGCGACGCCCATTTCCGCCTTCTCGGATAAAACGAACGAAAACCCTGACGCGCCAATTCGAAAGCCACCCGGTTATGGCATTGCGGCCTGACGACAGCGCAATACCAGCGCGCACTATCGCTAAGCCGGATGTCGAATTCTGAAGCGGCCAACACCTCTAGAGGCACGAACTCGACGAAATCACCGATCTTTAATTGCAGAAGCTGCATGTTCTGTCCCTCCTCCAATCTCAATTGCAGTGCGAACGAACAAGACGCCGAAACGCATGGCGTTTTGCTGCCTAAACTTTCGTCTCCATCGGCCTTAGCAACCGGTGCTATACTTTTGCTCATGGCACCCCCGACGATCAAAAAGCAGATCTCGGCGCTTCAGCTTGAGAAGCTCATAAATTCTCGGCTGTATGGGACTGGCATCATCGTGTCGGTGAGCAGCGATCCGGATAGCGGGTGGACAGCGAAACCCATCATTTCGCCGCGGACGGTCGCGCATCCCCAGCTTGATGTTGAACGGATCGTTGTCCAACTCCGGACTATCTACGAACTCAAGTAGGATGATCGAAGAACGGCGCATCATGCTGCGTTCTCCGATGGGTGCGGAACCGCGCCAACAACCCGTCGTAGATCTCGCCTGCCTTGTTGGCGGACATCCACCAGTTCGCCGATCCGTCGCTGCTGTCGATCGGCTCAATACCGATTACTTGGCAGAAGTAATTGGCCATCGCTTCCTTGACCTCCCGTGCCGCTCGCTTCGTACTGTATGATCAGCCAGTCACCCCGGCATGCTCGGCTATCAAGACCTGCTTCACGTCGTGAACGCCCATACTCATCCCCATCAGCTGGGCGGGTGGAACCGCACCGCGGGTTCGGCGATTGGAAATGCCTATCCAGCGTGGCCAGAAAGCGTAGTCGTTGCTTCTAAATGGGCTCTACAGCATCGAGTTCAGCGCCGGCCCCGACAAACCCAGGGGCTCTGGGGTCGTTGTGCTGTGCGATGGCATTTTGCTGGGGGGCGATTCATCGCTGCTATACAAAGGGACTTACAGCCAACGGGATGGGAAGTTCGAAGCGACTGTCCGAACATCGCGCCACGCTCACCATACCCCATCCCTATTTGGCCTGGATGAGGCAACGCTCAGCTTCGCTGGCACTATCATCCGCGGCGACGCACGCGGCTTTGGCGCATCCTCTCAGTTGGACGTCAAACTTGAGGTACATCTAAGGTTTAGGGCGCACATCTCTTAGGCGATTAGGTTTGACTCCTGCTGCACGCCAGCAGGAAATCGAGCGCCGACATGGCGTCCAGATATCGCAGTTTGACCCGACTATTCACCCCGACAGCCTCGTCAACTAAAGTCTGGTCCGGCACGCGTTTGAAGCCCATTGACCAGTTCGGAAACAGCCGATCCCCATATCCAAGGCCCCGCTGAAGGACGCTGACGTCCCGGTGCCGTGGATCACTGATAATGCGATCATAGATGCCGGTAACCCTCTGGTATTCGCCTTCAAGTATCTGAAGAAAGTCGCCATCCGAATAGACCAGCATTCCCGTTACGTGGATTGCTGTGTTCTTCGATCTTGCCGCGCGCAATAGTTGGACGAGATCGTTGGTCGAAAATGGCTGATTGGCACTGCTGAGATATAAAATGCGAAACATAAAGGGCCTCCAATCTCCGTTAACGCCGGATTTCAGAGAGAGTTCACGGGTCCCATAAAACCACGACGCCCGCCGCGGACATCTCCGGGGCGGGCGCATTTCTTCACTCAAGGTGATTTGTCCGTGAATATATGCTTCGCGGATGAAGGTCAATACGGCGGATTAAATTGCCCCCCGTTTGCACCATCCGAAACATTCTGAGACACTCGGGACATGTTCGCCCCATCACAACGAAACGAACAGCTTGACGGCCTGCGAGGGTATGCGGCCCTCATAGTCCTCTTCTTCCACGCCATCCTGGGCGCAGATCCCGATCTTGTTAGCCGAGTGCTCTACCGGAACTTCAGCCAGATCAATGGATCGAGCGACTGGCTGTCAAAGATGGGACTAACCCTCATGAACGGCCAGACTGCGGTCGTCCTATTTTTCATTATGAGCGGCGCGGTCCTTTTCGAAAGCCTCATGAAAGATTCTTCCCCGACACCGCTGTCTATTCGCAATTTCTTCATCCGGCGCTTCTTCAGAATATACCCCGTGCTGCTTGTCTGCCTCGTAGCGTGCTGGCTGGTCTTCAACGCATCCGGAACTCCTCGCACATTAGACAACCTTCTTCTCAATTTGGGCTTGCTGGAATACCCCGTGAATGGTGCCACCTGGACCCTCGGTGTCGAAGCGTGGGGGGCGGTCCTGCTTGCGCTCGGCTTCCTGGCCTTCAAACGCTTCAAAGAGGCCGGACTGATAGTCGTCGCGCTGATATTCGCGTGCCTATACCTGCCGCCTTTGAAGGGCTACCTCGTCCAGTTCCGCATGTTCATCTATTGCTTCGCCTTGGGTGCACTAATTCCGACGCCGCTTGGTAAAGCCGTGATCAGCCGTATCCCGACGTGGTCGTGGCCCATCTTCCTCATCGGAACTATTTTTGCACGCCATACCATTCAAGAAACGATCGCAGTGTTTCTGGTTGGGCTCATTTACTACCGTAAAGCCGGCGCCTTCGGCGATTTCCTGGCCAAGCCGATATCAGTATTTCTCGGTACCATCAGCTATAGCTTGTACCTGTGGAACGTGTTGTTTCTGGAAATAATCAATCACCAACTCCATCAGCTATCAGGCTTGCCGCATCCGCTGGTGGCCGGCCTGATCTCTGGCTTGGTAATTACGGCATTCACCGTGCCTGTGGCCTACCTCTCGGTGAAATACATCGAGCTTCCGTTCATCGGCGTCGGCCGTCTGCTTACCTCCCGGAAGAAGACAATGCAGGCAACATTCTCGCCCCAACAAAGTGGCGCGTAGGAAGTTCAGTCCACTCTCCTTGCCCAGCGACTGACAAGCTGATCGTGCGGCACGGTCACCGCCTCGGGATATAGCCGCACCGTCGTCAGTCCTAGCTCGCCGGCCACCGACGCAGCTGAAATGTCGTGCCATCCGCCCGCGGCCCCATGCCTGGCAATGGTCGCCAGCACCGTCCGTGCGATGGTCGTCGCTATCCCGCGGTCAGGCACCCACCTGACGTCCTCGACCTCGATCGGCACCGGTGACGTCCGCTGGAAGCGCTGGAGTGCTGCCTGCAAGTCGATACATAGCCGACCCGGCACGTCTTCCCCGCCGACGCCACATAGACGCACGCGAACCTAGCCTTCTTCACTCCAGCTTTCAGCGCCGGTGTGCAGTCGCCCAGATCGGACTTCAGCGCGGGGTGAAATAGGATGGCCTCCGGACTAGCCGGCATGAGCTGCCTCCACCGGAACTCTCTCGTTTTTCGCAATTTAAGTCGAAAGCGACTGGAGGTAAAGGCATGATCAAATACACGCCGCACGACCTTGAGATGTTGGTCAAACGTGAACTGGCGAAGACGAAACCGAGCGCGGCCGACGAGGTGCGGATACAGATACTGAGAGGCCGCGAGGGGTGGTATCCCGTTTGCCACTTCAAAAAGGACCGTTCGAAAGAAGATCAGAGTGCTATCGCGGACCTGGTCTCCTCCATCGGGCGGCAGCTGGCGCCGGACCACGAATTGATCGGTTGAGGTCAAAGAGCTGTGCAAGCCAGTTCTGGTGACAGACACGGAACGGGATCTGTCGGTTGCGCATTTACGGTGCCGATGAGATTCCAGGTTAGAAAAGGGACGAAGGGTTGGATGGTCTGGGATGATGAAGCCAGGGCCATAGCTGTGGTCGACCACTATCAAGCCGTCGAGCTTTCCGCCGAAACAGCAAATCAATTCGCCGCGAGCTTGAACAAGCTGCACGAAACAGCTTCCCGCCTGAGATCGCAGTCCGACCGGTCGAGCAGCTCCTAAGATACTCCAATGATTTTCGGCCCTTTCACCGTCCAATCCCCGCTGGGCAAGCATAAGATCATCAACACCGCCAGTGCGTCCGCTTACTTGCGAAGCGTCGAGGGCAACGCCCGCCCGCACTGGCGCATCGCACACCGCATGCTTGAGTTCGCCTGGATGAGCGACGCCGACCATGCCGCGGCGGAATACGCCTTCCGTCACGCCTTGGAGATAGACGGTCTGCTCATCGAGTGATCTTTGCGTGAATTGCGCACGGCGCCCTGATCCCTTAGAGGAAGTCAGTCTCCGACCAGCTCCCGACGTATGGCCTCCATGCCCAAGAAGATCGTTACCGCCGATGAGCTGATCTGGCTTTTTCACGAGAAGCTCGCCCGCTCCGCCTTCCCCAATGTCAAGATTGCGATTATTCCGATCGGGGACGGCAATTGGTCCGCGCTCACCAACGCCACCGAGCGCCGGCACTATCTTGATCTTGCGAAAACTGTGGCGCGCATTGAGAAGCAGCTGCGGACGCGCTACAGCCTCATAGACAGCTGATCCAGATCCAGGGGGAACTAAGCCGGCGATTGGCCGTTTACGGTCTCGTCGACCAAGGCTACATCTTGAACAACACCAACCAGTTTGACCTTCCTACGCTGCCAAATGCCCAAGCCTCCGAGCGCGCTCGAATGAGCGACAACCAAAGCCTCATCAAAGCCCGTTACTGCAGATCGATCCTGAAGGTTGCCGCGATCAGCACCGATCAGGAATCGCGTGGACTGCTGGAAAGTCTCGCGACCGAGCAACCGACGCCGAACACCTCTGCTCCAATGGCTGAGGCGGAACGTGCCGCTTTGGCCGCGATCCGCGATCTGGCCGGATATCAGTACGGCCGAAGCGTCCCCCAAAGCTCCAGCGAGTGGATGCGCGCCGCTCGCTCGGTCCAGCTGTGGCTGAACGTTAACGACAAATAGCGTTGCGGCATGCGGGATATTGGACATATCCGATGGCAAAATAGCCAAAAGCTCGCGAGCTGCAGCTTCCTGTATCGGATGTGGCTTGGCCGCCTCCTCCTCTCCGCGCCGCCGACACTCTTCTCGTAACCACTCCCCCCTGCGCTCTGCCGGGCGCCACAAATGCGCGTGCACCCATCTCCCATCGAATGCACTAGGCAGCGCTTCCGCATCTCTCTGGTAGGTGAAGCAGAAAACAGCCCACCGTCTGTCCCCATCGATGGTGCTGTCTGCCTTCGCTTCCGAATTGTACTTCAAGTGAATCATTGCAATGAAACGAAGGGCAATCGGAACGCCGCAGCGACGTGATCACGCCAGCTTCTCCTACTCCCCTGCGGGCCGAAAAAGGATCCGGAGAGCAAAGGCCGCCGCACATGCACGGCACCTCCTTGGGTCGCTTCGCCTCGGTTCGCGGCATGCGCTGAACGAACTTCCGCGCATGATGGGGTCCTCACTCCGAGGGAACAAAATCGCCGGGCTGCTTAGGGCAGGCCACTCGTTAGCTTCCGCAAGCTTCTCGCCCTGGACGTACAGTGCCGACACATCTAGCACCCTGGTTGCCTTCACCTTCGTACCGAGTCAGCTGCTAGCGGGATCGGAGTCGGCTTCCCCAACGCGACCGGTAGCATGGTTACTCGAAAACCTGTCCGCTAATGAGGCCAAAAGTGCGTGCGTATCCCCATCAGGGCCACGGCCCACGAGCCGATCAACAGGCCGGATACATATCAGCGACTTACGCTGTCCACGCAAACTTTCACTTGCGATCAGCAGCCGGTCCATACATTTGCGCCATAAGCCGTCATCTAGTTGCGAGGTGAGCCTAACTTTATTGCCAGGAACTCGCTCAACACTTCAATTCGAGCCGGCCTTACGCGCGAGGTGGGCGTGATGAAATACAGCCCGCCCCCCGGCAGTTGCCAGTCCGGCAGAAGTACTTCGAGACGACCGTCGGCCACATAGGGATCGGCGACGAAGGACGGCAGTTCGGCGATGCCGATGCCGTCGAGTAGGGTTGGCAGCAGCGCATCGATATTCGTCACCGAAAACGGCCCGGTCGGCGTCACCGATATCTGCTCGCCATCTTTGTGCGTGAAGTGCCAACTGTTGGTCCGCGCGCGATAGGCATAGCCGAGACAGTGATGTGCATTGAGCTCCGATGGCGACTGCGGCCGTCCATAGCGCGCGATGTAAGCCGGCGATGCCACGACGAAGCGGCTCATGACGCGCAGCCGGCGCGCGATGAGGGATGAATCCGGCAGCGAGGCGATCCTGATCGCCGCGTCGAAGCCGTCGCCGATCAGGTCGACGGTGGCATCGCTCAGATGCAAGTTGAGCGTGATCTCCGGATACTGGCGCAGGAATGCCGGCACGATCGGCGCGATTTCGCGCAGGCCGAACGACATGGGCACCGCGAGATTGATCGTGCCGCGCGGCTGGCTGGACAGTTCACGCGCCGCGTTCTCCGCCGCCTCGGCCTCCTGCAGCACGCGCGCGGCGCGTTCGGCCAGACGATGCCCGAAGTCGGTCAGTGCCACCTTGCGCGAAGTGCGGTTGAACACCTGCGCGCCGAGACGCTCTTCCAGCCGGGTGATGGCGCGGGAGACCGTCGCCACCGAGAGGTTCAGCGACCGCGCCGCGCCGGCGAAGGATCGCTCTTCTGCAACCTTGGCCAGCAGCGCGAGGCCTTCGAAATCGGGAAGCTTGGAAATCGACATCGACAATCCCGCAACGATGACTTTCAATCGTTGCTATATCGGAATGTTTGAGCCAGCGCCATGGTCTGTTTGTCAACGAAACAGGAGTGACCACCATGTCCCAGAAGCTCAACGGAAAAATCGCAGTCGTCACCGGCGGCACCAGCGGCATCGGCCTCGCCACCGCCAAGCGCTTTGTCGCCGAAGGCGCGCAGGTCTTCATCACCGGCCGCCGCAAACCCGAACTCGACGCTGCCGTCGCGCAGATCGGCCGCGGCGCCACCGGCGTCCAGGCCGATGCCAGCAAGCTGGCCGACCTCGATCTGCTCTATCAGAAGGTCAAGACGGAGGCCGGCCGGATCGACGTGCTATTCGTCAATGCCGGCGGCGGATCGATGCTGCCGCTCGGCCAGATCACCGAGCAGCAATATGTCGACACCTTCGACCGCAACGTGAAGGGCGTGCTGTTCACCGTGCAGAAGGCGCTGCCGCTGCTGCAGGACGGCGCCTCGGTGATCCTCACCGGCTCCACCGCCGGCACCGAAGGCACCGCGGCCTTCAGCGTCTATGCCGCGTCGAAGGCTGCCGTGCGCTCCTTCGCCCGCAACTGGATCCTCGACCTCAAGGATCGCCGCATCCGCGTCAACACGCTGAGCCCCGGCGCCACCCGCACGCCGGGCCTGGTCGAACTCGCCGGCCCCGACGCCGCCCAGCAGCAGGGCCTGCTCGACTATCTCGCCTCGCGCATCCCGATGGGCCGCGTCGGCGAACCCGAAGAGATCGCCAAGGCGGCGGTCTTCCTCGCCTCCGACGATGCCTCCTTCGTCAACGGCATCGAACTCTTCGTCGATGGCGGCCAGGCCCAGATCTGAGCCCGCCGCCACCGACAACGCGCCACTGACTCACCTTCACTATCCCATTGAAAGCAACGACCATGACCGAGAACGAACGCATCATCCGCAAGCTGTACGACGTCGCCGAAGTGCAGGACTCCAGGGCCTTCACCGAACTGTTCACGCCGGACGGCTATTTCTGGGACGTCTCCGCCGGCCAGAAATATTACGGCGCCGATGTCGGCAACGTCGTCGACATCTATGCCAAAGCCTTCCCCGACATGCATCGCGCGCTCGAGCTGATCTATGTCACCGGAGACGTCGTCGTCGTCGAATTGTCGCTCAACGGCACGCATAAAGGACCGCTGGCGCTCTCGGCCGGCACCATCCCGGCCACCGGCAAGGTCATGCACACGCCATGCTGCGACGTCTTCCACCTCGAAAACGGCAAGGTGAAATCGTTCCACTGCTACACGGCGGCAACCATCCTGATGGCCCAGCTCGGCGTACTGGGAAATCTCCAGGCCGCCATCGCCGGCTAACCCGGTAAATCCCTGTTCGATATGCTCCGGCATATCGGACAGTCCCTTCGTATCTTCGTTCGCATATATTGCGACAGCGGACACCGGAAAGGAGAACGCCATGTCTACCCAAGAACCCGACTACGATCATCTCCTGCGCACGAATATCGAACGCGTCTTCAGCGAACGCGATCCCGCACAGCGCGCCAAGGTCATCGCCGAGATCTACACCACCGAGCCGGTGCTGCTCGAGCCGAACGATATTGTGCGCGGACGGGACAACATCTCGCAGACCGTCGACAAGCTGCTCGAACGGTTCGGGCCCGACTTCACCTTCGTGCCGGTCGGACAAGCCAATGGCCATCACGGCCTGGCCCATCTCACGTGGCATGCCGGGCCGAAGAACGGCCCTGCCGTGGTCACCGGCGCCGATGTGGCAGAGATCGTCGACGGCCGGATCGCGCGGCTGTGGGTGCTGCTGGATACTGCGAGCTGAGCGACGGATCGGATCGGATCAAGGCTAGTGCTTAGAACGTCCGCTTGCGCCATGAGCGGACATCGATGCCCGTAGTTTTTCGGCGGTTAGCCAGAAACAGTCGTTTGGACGCTGCCGCGAAACAGTGCAAGCGATGAGGAATCTTCGCGCACCTGGTTATCTAGTTAACTGGTAGACTAGTTTCAGCGGTTTCTCTTTGGAGCATGTCGATGCCGGTGTTCTCTCGAAGCGTTTTGATTGCCCTTTGCGTGACTTTGCTGTCGCAGGGGGCCCACGCCCAAACCAAAATCCGATATCTGCTCACATCTCCAAGTCCCGGCATCGCCGAGGCGACGCATTCGTCGGTGCCGGAGGCAATGGGCTTCTGGAAGGACGCCGGGCTCGACGTAACGGTTACGCCTTTCAATGGCTCGACTGGTGCGACGCAGGTGGTGATCTCAGGCTCGGCCGAATTCACCATGGCCAGCCCCGAAGGCCTGCTGGTAGCGAAACAGGAAGGCGCCGATGTCACGGCCATCTATAACCATGCCCGCGCAGCCATCTATACGATCGCGGTGGTCAAAGAGAGCCCGGTCCAGAAGCTCGAAGACCTGAAAGGCAAGACCATCGGCGTCGTCGGGCTTGCGAGCGGGGCGACTGCTGTAGCAAAGGCCATGCTGCGCGGCGTGGGCCTCGATCCGGAAAAGGATGTACGATGGCTGCAGGTCGGCCTCGGCCCGCAATCCGCTGCGGCGCTTAAGGCCAAGCAGGTGGACGCGATTGCGATGTGGGACTGGGCCTATGCGATTCTCGAGAATTCCGGCTTCCAGTTCCGGCATTTCGAGACCGAAGGCACGTCGAAGCTCCTCAGCATCATGCTTATCGGCAATGGATCCTTCATCAAGGAGAAGCCGGAAGCCACGACGAAATTCGCCGAAGGCATCGCCAAGGGGGTCGTGTTCACGCTGGCCAACCCCGAGGCTGCCGTGCGCATTCACTGGGCGCGTTATCCCGCGTCCAAGCCCGCCAATGTCCCCGAAGACCAGGCTCTGCGCGAAGGCATCCATGTTCTCGAGGCTCGAATAGCGAAATATCGGATCGAAGGCCGCGCCGATCCCCGCTTCGGTGCGTTCACCGCGGACGAATGGAAGACCACGCAATCGTTCTTCTTCGACGTCGGCATGATCAACAAGAAGCCTGAAGTCAGCGCTTATTTCACCAATGCCTTTGTCGACAAGATCAACGGCTTCGACAAGGAGGCGATCATGCGCAAGGCCGAGGCCTATCGATGACCTCGCCTGCGCGGCCGCTGATCGAAGTCCGGGACGTCCAGAAGCAGTTTCGCTCGCGCTCCGGCGCGTCCCTCGAGGCGCTGCTCGGCACATCGCTCAATGTCGAAGCCAATCAGTTCATCTGCATCGTCGGTCCGTCCGGCTGCGGCAAAAGCACCCTGTTGCGCATGATAGCCGGATTGGAGACGACCTCGGCAGGCGCGATCGGGATCGACGGCACCGCCGTCAAGGGACCGCGCCGCGACATCGGGCTCGTCTTCCAGAGCCCGGTCATGCTGCCCTGGCGGACGATCCTGCAGAACATCATGGTGCCCGCCGAGGTCCTGAAGCTGAATAAGAAGGCGTCGCGTGCGCGGGCCGAGGAGTTGCTGACGCTGGTCGGCCTCGGAGGCTTCGGCGATCGCTATCCCGACGAATTGTCCGGCGGGATGCGCCAGCGTGCCGCCATCGCGCGCGCGCTGATGCACGATCCGCGCATCCTCCTTATGGACGAGCCGTTCGGCGCGCTTGATGCGCTGACGCGCGAGGCGATGAATCTCGAACTGCTGCGCATCTGGGAGGCAAGCCGCAAGACGGTCATCCTCGTCACCCATTCCATCGAGGAGGCGCTGCTCCTGTCCGACCGGGTCGCCGTCTTCGCGCCGAGACCCGGTTTCGTGCGCGAAATCGTCGATGTCCCGATCGCGCGACCACGCTCGGCAGCGACGCGCTCGGATCCCGATTTCGTCCATCTCGCCGAGCGCCTGCGGGCGCATTTCACCTCGGTGCCGACGCATTGAATATGCCTAAGGATTCTCCCATGAAGGATCGCTTTTCCACCATGTCGGAACGATACGGGCCACCCGCCGCCGCTGGCCTCGTCATACTGTTGGTCTGGGAGTACGTCCCGGCCGGGCTGGGTGTGTCGAAGCTGCTGTTGCCGGCTCCGAGCGCCGTCATGCGCGCGCTGTGGCAGCTGCAGGTGCGCGGTCTTCTGCTGGAGAATTTTCTGATCACCCTCTACGAGGCGCTGGGCGGCTTCGTTCTGGGGGCGGCCAGCGCTACCTTCTTCGCCTTTCTCGTGACCCGCTCGGTGCTGATCGAGCGCGCCCTGATGCCCTATCTGGTCGGCTTGCAGGCGCTGCCGAAAGTAGCGGTGGCGCCACTGATCGTGATCTGGATCGGCATCGGCATCGAGTCAAAAATCCTCATCGCCGCGGTGATCTCATTCTTCCCGGTGCTCATCAATGCAATTGTCGGCTTCTCTACAGTGGAGGCCGACCGGCTGGACCTGATGCGCTCGCTGGTGGCGTCGCCCTGGCAGCAATTCCGCATTGTCGTATTCCCGAATTCCCTGCCTTTCATCTTCGCCGGACTCAATGTCGGCATCGTCCTCAGCATCACCGGCGCGCTGGTTGGCGAATTCATCGGCGCGGATCGCGGTCTCGGCAATCTCCTGCTGCAACTCAACTACAATATGGATATTTCGGGCATGTTCGCGGTGCTGCTTGTTCTGGCGTTGCTGGGCATCGTTCTCTACGCGCTGATCCGCTATCTGCACCTGCGTTTCGTGTTCTGGGCCAAGCCGGACATCCGATCCGATTCCAACTGACATAAGCGACACTGCCATGATCCCGTCATTCACCAATGCCGACAACCGCGCCAGCATTATCCACCGCGAGATCAAGCGGCGCATCACCGAGCTCGTTTACAAGCCAGGCGACAAGCTGTCCGAGGTGCGGATCGCGGAAGAACTCGGCTGCGGCCGTTCGCCGGTGCGCACGGCCTTCACGCGGCTGCAGAGCGAGGGCTGGATCGAAATATCGCCGCAAAGCGGCACATTCGTGCGCGGCCTGACCGACGACGAGATCACCGAAATTCTCGAAGCGCGCATGTTACTCGAGGCTCATCTCGCCGGACGCGCCGCCACGCGCATGAGCGAGGCGAAGATGGCGCATTTCCGCCGCGCCTTCGCCGGTTTCGGCAAGCGGATATCCGCCGAGCGCATGGATGAGTATCTCGAACTCGACCTGCAATTCCATCTGGCGATCTACGAAGCCGCCGGAAATAAGGTGCTGTCAAACGTCTTGCTGAACCTCGTCGACAAGGTTCGATGGATCAGAGCCGCGAGCAAGAGCTCGCCGACGCGCGTCAACAGCGCATTCACCGAAATCGGCCAGGTGCTAGATGCCCTGGAGGCGCGCAACGGAAAGGCGGCATCGGCCGCCATGCGCGCGCATATCGAAAATACGATGGATTTCCGGAGGCTGCGTAAGTCCCCCACGGAAAGCCGGGCGCCGATAGCGCCGCCGCAGAAACTCCGACAAAGTCTGAAACGCCGCGGCCGGGGATGACGCGCGCTATTTCGAGATGCCGTTTCAATTCAGCTGTCCTGATGAATGTCTCATGACGCAGCAAAATCACCATGACTCCGACTTTCTCATCGGAGGCGACCGCGTTCGGCAGCCGTGCTGCATTGCTCGCCTGTCGACGACCATCCTGCTCGCGCGGCACTAACGGTGTTCGCATGACCCTGCTGTCCCTTTCCATTCCGAAAATTCCCGCCAACCCAGAGGACCGTTCGACATGACGGATGCTAGCAGTCTGCCGGAGTTTCAAACCGGCGCCGAGGAATACAAGAGCAATCCGATCGGGTATCTTGAGGAGCTATCCCGGCAATGCCCCTACGCGAAGTCCGACCGTGGCTACGTCATCCTGCGTCGCAAGGAAGCGCGTCCGGCGCTTCAGATGGATATCCCGATCTCGGTCTATCATATCCCCGCCGAGACAAGCCCTTATCTCGCGGAGCGCACCAAGGAACCACTGCTGACCCGGCACGGGCCCGAACATGTCAAGCTGCGCATGATGCTGACCAGGGTGCTGCGCGAGCGCGTCATCGAGGATCTTCGCCCGCGGATCCGCGAGCTGTTTCTCGGCCTGCTGCAGCCATTGCTCGAACGCGGCGAAGGCGATCTGGTCGCCGATCTGTTCCACCCGTTTCCGGCACGCGTGCTCGCGCCGATGCTGGGCCTGCCGCTCGCGGATATCGAGATGGTGTCGGGCTGGGTGAGCAGCAGCTCGCGCTGGACCAACATCTACAATCCGCCCGAAACACTGGCCGAGATCGAGCAGGCCTGGCGGTCGCTGGAAGCCTATCTGCTCGAATTGTTGCGCGAACGTCGCAACAATCTCGGAACCGACATCTTCAGCGAGCTGATCCGCGAGATGGAGGGACACCGGGAGCTGGAGGTGGTCGGCATCGCCATGGAGCTCACTCGCGCCGGCATGGACACGACGCGCCGCCAGTTGGCCAACACCATGCATGCGCTCATCACGCATCCTTCGGAATGGGAAAAGCTCAAGGCCAATCCCGGCATCGCGCATCGCGTGGTCGAGGAAGGCATGCGTTTTGCCGGCATCACGCACAACCTTGCCCGCGCGATGATCGATGATACCACGCTGGACGGCCTAACCGTGGAGAAGGGCGAAACGCTCACCATCATGGCGATGGCCGTCAATCGCGATCCGGAGGTGTTCGCCGATCCCGACGCTTTCAATGCCGAACGAAGCCCCTGCCCGCATATGAGCTTCGGCTTCGGTTCGCATTCTTGCGTCGGTGCGCCGCTCGCCCGGATGGAAATGACGGAAGCATTCACCCTGCTGGCCGAGCGTGTCGATCGCTTCGAGCTCGTGGGCGACGTGCCGCGCAGCGACGTATCCACCGGCCTCGTGCCGACCAAACTTCCGGTGCGCATCTTCCTTAAACCATGACGAAGCCCTGGAAGGCCGAATCGCGGACCGCTGCCTCGCTCGAGCAGCGGTGGCTCCTCGCCATTCTGACAGCAATCCAATTACCAAGCTGGATGTTGGAGGCCGTGCCGCGAGACATGGTCGCGGTGAAGATCGGGGACGAAGTGCGTGGCTGATGAGCCGAACAAGGAAAAAGCTCGGTGACAGCGACGACTTTCGAATGATCAAAACCATACGCAATGGCGGATATGTCTTCGCCGCGCCGGTCGAGAACGTGGAGTCAGAATGATGAACTCGCTGCGTGCCCGTATGGCTATCACGCTAATCCTGGCGATCGCCTGCGTTGTCGGATTTTCAACAATCCTCATCCATCATTCACTTTGCGCGATCGGCGACAAAAAGTTTGCTGAAGCCGTCATCGTCGGGTGCGAACGATTGGCGGACCGTGATTGGGGCCGGGAAACACAAGCCAGCCGCCGTCCAGATTTATCGAGATTGTCGGCGTCTTGCCTGTCCATGTTCCAGGTCGTATCGCTCTCCAGGTTTTAGAGCGAAGCTTCTTCATCTGCCTTCCGCTGATGTCGGCGTACTCGCTGATGGCCGCAGGCTTGGTCCCGCGATCCGGGCCCAGGCACCCTCACGCCGGATGCGCATCCGTATCACTGTCGATGTCACTGCGCCGGAGCAGATAATCTAGACCGCCGACGCGGTACCAGCGATAGGCATATGCTTCCAGCATCAGGTGATGCTTGCCCTGGGCATCGACGCGGCTATGGTCTTCCGCCAGAAGATTGATCAGGTGGTCGCCCTGCTTGCCATCGAGGCCGAGTGCGAATAACACTTCGCGTGGCTGTTCGTCGAGATTATGCACGAACAGCACGGAGTTGTTGCGCCAGTCGTAGCGGATCGCCAGCACGGCAGGGTTGCGCGTGGCGATGATGGTGAAGTCGCCCCAGCCAATTTCGGGAACCTCCTTGCGCATCCGGATCATGCGCTCGGTCCAGTTCAACATCGAATTGGGATCGCGGCGCTGCTTGGCGACATTGACGTGATTGTAGCCGTAGGGGCCCTTGTCGATCACAGGATTCTTTGACTTCTCGCTCTTGGTGAAGCCGGCACGGGGTTCGGTCGACCATTGCATCGGCGTCCGCGCGCAGTTGCGTTCAGGCAGCGTGAGATCATCACCCATGGCGATCTCGTCGCCATAGCGCAGCACGGGCGTACCCGGCAGCGTGTACATCAGACTGTAAGCAAGCTCGAGCCTGCGTCGGTCGCCGCCGAGCATTGGCGCCAGCCGGCGTCGGATGCCGCGATCGTAAAGCTGCATGTCCTTGTCCGGGCCGAATTTCGCGAACACCGTCTGGCGTTGCTCCTCGGTCAGTCGGCCGAGATCGAGCTCGTCATGATTGCGCAGGAACAGGCCCCATTGCGCCGTCGCCGGGCGTGGCTTGGTCACCTTCAACGCCGCAGCCAGTGGGCGCACGTCGCCGGAGGCCAGCGCATAGAAAAGGTTCTGGTTGACGTGAAAGTTGAACATCATCTGCATGCGGTCGCCGTCGCTGCCGAAATATTCCATGTCGGTTTCCGGCAGCACATTGGCTTCGGCGAGAATGATGGCGTCGCCCTTGCGCCATTGCAGGAATTCGCGGAAGGCGCGCAGCATGTCGTATTGTTCGGTGGGCTTGTTGACCTTCGGTCCCTTGGTGGCGATCACGAAGGGCACCGCATCCATGCGGAAGCCGGAGACGCCAAGCTGCAGCCAGAACCCCATGATCTTCAGGATCTCGGCCTGCACATAGGGATTGGATGTGTTGAGGTCCGGCTGGAAGTCATAGAACCGGTGGAAGAACCAGGACTTCGAGGTCGTGTCATGCGTCCAGGTCGATTTCTGCACGCCGGGAAACACCATACCCTTGTTGGCATTGGGCGGCTTCTTGTCCGACCACACATACCAGTCGCGATAGCGCGAATCCCTGGCGCTGCGCGCGTCCTTGAACCAGGCGTGCTGGTCCGAGGTGTGATTGACCACAAGGTCAATGATGACGCGGATGCCGCGCTGGTGGCAGCCATGGGTGAATTCGACGAAGTCGCCTAGCGTGCCGTAGCGCGGATCGACGCCGTAGTAGTCGGAGATGTCGTAGCCGTCGTCCTTGCCGGGCGAGGGCTGGAAGGGCATCAGCCAGATCGCGGTGATGCCGAGGCCGTGAATGTAGTCGAGTCGCCGCGTCAGGCCCTTGAAGTCGCCGCAACCGTCGCCATCAGCATCCATGAAACTGCCTACGGAGAGGCAGTAGAAGACGGCGTTCTTGTACCAGAGGTCGTCGATCATGTGGCCCCTTGGTCCGTGGTTGAGAAGCGACCGGGTCGCGTCACTCACTCGGAATCGTTGGAGCTTGCCGACGGCGCACACGTCCAAATCCAACCGCCGTTTTCAGTCCGGAACCATGAGAGCTCGACGCGAAGAAAAGATCCATCGACCACATGAGCCGCAATTACTTTTGGCCGTGCGGATGAAGTCGATTAAACAACTGGTGCTATCAATGGTTCCCGTCAACACAGCGATCCGTATAAACAGCATGTGCGAATAAAGCGGAGTTTTCGTGTGGTGTCAGTGTCGACTATGACAGAATGCTAGCGACTGAACGGCGCGGAAATCGACGAGTTTCCGACGAAAGCTTCTAATTGCAAGTGCAGCACTGAGACTTATTGCAGCGCCGGCGTTCGCCCAGACGACGCCGAGCTCGCCCACCGCACCAACAACGTGGATCGGACGACGGGCGCAGTTGGCTCGGAACGCGGCAACGACCCCAGCTCTCTCAGCGGTTCGAACGCAGCTGCAGGAAAAGCCGGTGGCGGCAACTCAATGAACAACGTTGACCAAGGCCGCACTGGTGGCGGCGGTGGTGCAGGTGGTTCTCTCTGATTGAGAAAAGGCCCGCTTCGGCGGGCCTTTATTGTTAGCGTATACTTCGTTAGCAATCTGCCTCGCCTGTCGATCGGCCAGCCCGGAACGAATTATTCGGCGGGCTCTTAAAATCCCGGTCCGTGCGTGTGTCAGCGATGAATGCGGAGGCGAGAATGTTCCTGATGGGCCTTGGCGCGCTGCTAGTCCTAGGCGGCGTCTTGTACATGGCACGCGCCGCTATTTGGCGGGGATCGCTTAGCGGCCCAGATTCCTCCCGGCCAGTTCGCGACACTCTGGAGCCACCGCGGCGGGGCATGAGATTCTTGGGGCTCGGAACGAACTGGCCGGGCATTCTGCTAATGGTAATCGGCGCGGTTCTGTTGGTGTCGGGGGCCAGTTTCTAGACCGCAAACGTTCGCTCGCCATGACTCGATGCAAACCTTTTCCGATGGACGAACCCGTCTATCACTAGGCAAGAAGGAGCCGGCGTGGCGCGACCGGGCAAAGCTGGCGAGGGACCAATGAGTGAGCGAGATGATATCGATCATCTGATACGTTCTGTGACCGCGGAGAGAAATCTTTTGAGAGACTACATCGGGCCGGGCTCGCGAGTGCCGTTGATACAGTCGATCGGCTGATCGACGTGCTCGACTATTGGGACTTCGTTGTCACGCTGGATCGGCTCAATCGGCGCAAAGTGATCCGATTGATCGAATGACGAAAAAGTCGCCCGGGCATGACAACGGACGGCATTGTGATGCGGCTGCTGGCTCCCCGTCCGGGGCCGCCGCATTCATGGATAGGCTGATCGAGCTTGGTTAGGGCATCGCTAATGCGCTCGCTCGTGCTGGCGATCCAACCATCGGAGCAATCCCCAAATTCCAAAGTGCTAAGAGGACGGCGATCACCAAACACCACCAACATACTGGTATACCGTCCACGGCGGGTTTCAGGCCACTTCCCTGAATAAACCATTCAGGATGCATTCATTAGACTACTTCTAAATCGCTTGTTAGACGCATACGTTTGGCAAGTAGGTGAGAAAATGTCCTTTGACCCGATGGCCGCGGTAGTTGATTGGCTAGATGCTTATCGCTCAGGCGACCTTGAAAGTATTCTCGGCCTTTATGCCGACGCCGCTACGATCGAATGTGGTTGCGGCGGCGCGACGACGATAAATGGTCGCGAGGCTTTACGTGCATATTGGGAGCAGCGCCTAAGAGATTCTCCGGCCGCGGACTTGGATAATCTCGAACCGGCCCGTGATGGCGTTGCCATTACTTACGTTTGCCACGGCTCAAATATCCGGGCTGGCTTTGAATTTGATGCTGCTGGCCAGATCACCTTCCAAAAATGCGGCCCGCCAAATTAGGGCCATTTGACCGCGCAAATCGGCTAAGGGTCATCAGGCTGGTCGAATAAAAAGCCCGGTCACCATCGCCGGCGCCGAGCAAGAGCGGCCGCAAGCTAATCGCGGGTACCTACCCGACTTCATCATCTGGCGGTTTTTTTTCGCTGCGCCAATCGGTGTTTGCCGTGTCGTCGTAGCCGCTTCTATTACTGTAGAACATCAAGGCCATCAGGCCGCATCCAATAACGAGTGAGAAAACCGTCCCGAGCGCCAAGGCGATCCAACCATGGATCGACATCTCAGCGTCCTCAGCCGACGTCCATGCCATCATCGACCAGACAATTGCGAAGAGCAGCATGGCGAACAGAACGATTAAAACGATGGCCTGACCAAAGTTAATCGTCCGGGATGGATTTTGCTCGCGCATTGCAACCTCCCTGACGCACCGTGCCTGTCCGGCTATTAGACACTCCATCGCAACGGATTACAAAAAGCCCGGCCTCCGTTCGACAGCCGGACAAGTTCCGGAGGCAAACACGACCGGGTCACCCGCTCGTGGGGCTACCGGACGGTGACGCGCGCGATACCACCCACGCCGATTGCATTGGCTGCTGCTCGAGGCAGATCGATGCAACGCCCCTTGATAAACGGGCCGCGATCCGTGATCCGAACTTTTACCGAACGATCATTGGCTTTATCATCGTGACCTGGCTGCCGAAGCGCGTAGTGCGGTGTGCGGCCGCCAGGGCGTAAGTTGAACCGTTCGCCCGAGGCCGTCCTGCGGCCGTGATAGCCATCTCCTACGCCGTATGGCTAGCGATGCAGGTTTCCTCCTTGGTCATGGTGAGGTTGAGGATAGACGCCTTCGAGGAAGTTCTGAGCAGCAGCAGGCCCGACGGAGAGCACGCACAGCCAGGCTGCCGCTAAAAGAGGGGTCATTGAGTTTCCATTTGTGTTGATGCTAGATTTTCCCGGCCGGAGCGATCCCAGGAAGCACACGCGACGGTCGGCCCGCCGCTCAAGGATTCGGCTGAGGGTCAGGCCATTTCATTGGCTGCTATTTGATGGAACGAAATCTATTATTACCGCTTTTTCCTGCGGTCGACAGTTGTGTGGTGCTGTCGGCCGGGCTCGGCGGCTTCCCCACCCCCAAAACCCAACGCCGCCGAGCCTCCTATTATTATACTCAGCTGATGTGCCCTGCGCCGCCGGTGACAGGCGATGGCGAAATCCGCTCCGCAAGCCGCGAGAAGCAGCTAACGAATTTCGCCGGTAAGGTTGAGTAGTTAGGTTAAGGAGCGGCTTGTGTTGTACACATGAACGAAGGGCTTAGCGTCAAAAGTGTCGCGTGACGTTGCCGGACTTGTCGTTCGTACCGGCAACATTTCAATTGCGTGGCACGGGGTCGCTCAATTGCAATATGAGCGGCCCCACTAAGCTAGGCGGATGTTGACCGGAACGTTGTCGATCAGATCTGATTATTTGAGGAGCCGATGGTCGTTCTTCCAAGGTCATACAATCCGGTTTCCGTCGGCCCAGGAAGGATTCCAAGAATTCTGTTCTTTCCGGCGGCTAGCAGATGATCCCGTAAGCTGCCGCCGGGCTCGGCGGCTCACCATGTCCCTCAACCTCAGGCGGCCGAGCCTTCCATTATGTTATTGGGGGCTTGATGAAGCGCCGCCGGAACGAAACCATTTGATCCCAATTTTCACGAGCCGGCAGCTTTTGCAGAAGCTGTTGGCCGAGCTCCGCGGCGTTCCCTGCCACCCAACTCAACCGTCGGGGAGCGTCTCCAGTTTCAATCGCTGGGCTCGGGATCATTCCGCACCGAGTTCAGTGAGGCGGCCGGCGGCGAAATCCATCCGCCGCCGGGCCGATCCTTCCCGAGGAACGAATTAGTTTGTGCTGATTTTTCACGGAGCCGGAAGCTTTCCTCGGACCGTCGTCGAACGGCATTCCCATCTCATCTGGGCGAGAGGATTCCGGATACTGCGGTACAAAAGCGTCGCCGCTCTCCATTTCGGTTAGGACGCTATGATCCCGAGGAGCGCCGAGACGCATTCGGTTCGGTTGAGCCAGCCCGAGTGTTGCGTGAGCTTGGCCTCGACGTTGAATGAGGGCCCATCCAACGAGCATTCCGGCCAGAATGAGCACAGACTTAGACCTGAGGACTTAGCCGGGGACTCCCAGTTGGCGCGTCAGACCTCCAACCTTCGGCGACGCGCGAAGGTTGGACCGGTAAGACTCCACGCTAGCCTGCTGAGCGCTTGACATCCCTTGGCGGGCCATTGGCCCTCGAGATCGATATGCTGCGATGGCCCGATTGGATAACAGAAGGCGGCTCGTGATGCCCTCTCGCATCAGTCTGGCTACGTGAAATGTGAGGAACTGGTTAGCCTCACGAGCATCGTCCAGGTCTCCAGAGCGCCGCAGAAAATCGAAAGCGATATCGACGGACTCATCAAGAAGCGCAGCGAGCGAGACAGTAGTCAGGGTCGCCTCCCATTATGGAATTGCGAGCTCTTTACGCACGGTCGCGGCAGAGTTGCCAACTTTTCGACAACGCTTTGCAACTCCTCCTTCGTAACCTTGAGGTGCTTGGTCCCAGTATCGAACTTCATGCTCTTCGTGCATGTTGATCTTGCTGCGATCTTGCCGAGTTTTCTTTTTAAGATCGTCCATAGCAGCCTCGATTGGCCTGTCAGAACAGCGGACAGCGGCATCAAGTTCCCGCCAAGACCGCTTCAAAGCCATCTGGCACGGTCAGCGAATTGCTGCCGCCAGTCGCGCAGGTTAGCGCTCTGTAAAAGCCTTACGATCACATAAAGGAGCCGCGCCAACCCAAAGGTCCGCGCGGCGAGTTCGTCTATGCAAGAGTTTGCGTGCATGCAAGGACGTGGGATCAAGAGCTCTAATTGAGCGTTGTTCCCAGCGACCCACGTTTCGATGGCCCACAATTGAAAACGCTTATTTGACCTTCTACGGTGAACTCCAGCTTGGCCAGTACGAGTCCGTCGCGGGAAAGGTATGCAATTGCGACCCCGCTGCGGACCGGCTGAAGGTCGTCTAATTCCGAGGCCGGGCAGTCGTTGAGACGCCGTTCCCAGTAGGCCCGCAATGCGTCCCGCCTACAAATAATTTTGGTCCCGCTAAAACACCATGATACGGTTCCCGTCACGTCATTGTCGGGCGATTGAGCCCTTTGCGCGTCGCCGGTGCACCACGAGCGTGTGTCTGCCTTGACGTACTCCCCAATTACAGTGGTTGCTTGATTGCCGGAGCAGTCCGGCGGATGCGAGAATACAAGGAGTGAGCCGGTTAGCAGGCTTGAACTCGCAGGGACGGTGATGATCGGCAGGCGCTGTGCAATTGCGGCAGGCCCTCGCTCTCCGGCTCTGCCACGCGGCCATCAATGCATACGCGACCGAGAAGAGACCCTCGCCATTAGAATTTGCCACTTATTCCCGATTTCCATCGGAACTACCGAGTGTCTTCCTCGTTCACGATGACTACAAAGAATGGAGGAATTGATCATGAAGGCGCGTTTCTTATTTAGCACGGCGGTCGGCTTGGTGTTCGCCACCGCAGCAATTGCTCAGTCGCCAAGCGCGACAGCAACCTCCCCTAGCCCACAACAAACGCAGTCCCCGAGCACCTCTTCGCCTACGACTCAGAAGGCACCCGACACGACTAACGATCGGTCCACGTCCACCTCACCAAGCACATCCACCAGCTCTTCGCAGGCGCAGACGACTGCTCCATCGTCGGCGGCCGGGTCTTCGACATCGCAGCCCCCGCAGGCGCAGACCAACACGGCGCCCGCAACGGCCGCCGGCCAGATGCAGGCTCCGACCAGCGGCGGTGCTAACGCTGCAGCGCAGACAACGACAACGAATAATACAGCGCAGTCTCCTTCTAACAACGCAGCGCAAGCTCCCTCGACGAACAACAATGCGCAGTCGCAATCGACCAGCGTCAATGCTTCCGTCAATATCAACGACCAGCAGCGCACGCGTGTTACCCAGTCGATTTCTCGGCTCAACGTGCAGCCTCTTAACAACGTTAATTTTTCCCTGACCGTGGGGACCTCTGTTCCTCGCGACACCCGTCTGCAGACGCTTCCCTCTGAGGTCGTCGAAGTCGTACCGCAGTATCGAGGCTACAGCTTCTTTGTGGTGCGCGACGAAATCGTCATCGTTGAACCTTCGACCTTGCAGATCGTAACTGTGCTGCCGCGCTCCGGTGGATCGACAGCCGCCGCGCCTGCATCGGCCCGCTCCAAGGTCTCGTTTACCGACAAGGACCGGGACGTTGTGCGCAAGCACGTCAAGACGAGGACAATTGAGCGCCAAACGACCGGCAGCACGGCCAAGACGGTTATCCGCCGCGGCGAGCGTCTACCGGAAACGGTCGAGATTGAAGAATTTCCCGACGTCGTTTACCGAGAAGCTCCTTCACTGCGCGACTACCGCTACATCCACCGCGAAAATCGCACCTATCTGGTCGACCCCGGAGAGCGCGTGGTGATCGACGAAATTGACTGACACGACTTCACAAAGTGAATCGAGGCGGCCAGTGTGCCGCCTTTTTTCGCAATGTCATTACAAAGGCCGAAACCTCGGGCGCGATGGCTGTCATATGGGGGCTCGCGCACTTTTCCGTATTATATTTTGGCAGGTCCTACTCAGATTGACTTCGTGGCGTGTGCCTTATCGGGCAGTGCAGCCAATTGCTGAAGCGCGACCCGACTGTTCAGCGCCGCAAAAGTCTCGCGCGTACTGAAAAAACTGACGGCTTCGTCAAAATCCTCAGCTTCCACAATTTTTGCTCGCGCGATGGCGAGGTCGGAATCGATCTGGCCACGGCTGCGTGGCTCATCAACCAGCGATCTCAAATGGGCCGCGCACAGATCCATGTCCCTACGCAATTCGTGCAGCGAGCTTGCGCCGTAGATCGGTGCCGCCAAGGCCAACTCTTTTGCGCGAATCAGTACTTTCGGCGGTAGATTCTGTTCGGGAGTTGCGAATAGGCGGGCGTGCTGGCCTGGCTGCAGCGCGCGCGACGACACGATGGCCAGCGGCATCGCCAGCCACAGACCTACGATTACCGGCGTCATCCATAGGAACAGCGGTAGCGACACCGCATAAGCGCTAATCGCCATCAGTACACCGAACATGGTCGGTGCCGCGTACTTTCTGACCACTTCGCGGATCGGGACAACGCCGTCGTCGCGGCGCTGAACCTGCCAGCCGGCATCCCGACCAAGCAGAATCTCGCCGACCGCCGACGATTGGAAGATCATCATCACTGGCGCGATCAGGCCGGACAGCAAAGTCTCGACGATGATGCCGGACAAAGCAAGAAAGCCGCCGCCGAACCGCGCTCGATTTTCGGCCTGGGTGAGCAGCAAAACGTAGGCAAGCAGTTTTGGTACGATCAGAAGACCCATCGTGCCGGCGAAGACCCAGGCCGCGCGAACCGGATCTTGGGCTGGCCACTGCGGAAACAGCGAAAATCCCTTTGCGAAATATTCCGGACGCACAAACTGGGCCTGCAGCGAGATGAGAATCCCGAGCACCAGAAACATAAGCCACAGCGGCGCAGTTAAATAAGAACCGATGCCGGTCAGGAGATGCAACCGCGAGACCCAATGAAGCCGCGGCGCTCCCAGCACAGCCAGGTGCTGCAGATTGCCCTGACACCATCGGCGGTCGCGCGCTGCAAAATCGAGGAGCGACGGCGGGCATTCCTCGAAACTGCCGCCCAGTTTCGGTGCCATGTGGATCGCCCATCCGGCGCGCCGCATGAAAGCTGCTTCAATGAAGTCATGGCTGAGAATATGGCCGCCGAACGGCTTGCGCCCGGGAAGTTCGGGCAGGCTGGCATGTTCTGCAAAGGCGCGCACGCGGATGATGGCGTTGTGTCCCCAGTAATTGCCTTCCGAGCCGTGCCACCAAGCGATTCCGGAGGCGATTACTGGGCCGTAAAGCCTGCCAGCGAATTGCTGCATCCGTGCGAACAGCGACCGCGCATTGACAACGATAGGCAGCGTTTGGATCAGACCGACGCCGGGATGCTGCTCCATGCCGGCGACCAGGCGCACGATCGTGTCACCAGTCATGAGGCTGTCGGCGTCCAGGATGATCATGTGATCATACCCAGCGCCGAACCGCTTGACCCAATCCTCAATATTTCCCGATTTGCGCGCGGTGTTGCGCATCCTATGGCGATAAAAGATGCGATCGCTGGCAGTCTCGCGGCGCAGTTTCAAAATGGCTTTTTCCTCGGCCACCCAGATTGCGGGGTCAGTGCTGTCACTCAGCACGTACCAGTCGAACTGCGCGGCGTAACCGGTCTCCGATATAGATTCCCACATCGCCCGCAACCGCGCCGTGATCTGATGGGGATCTTCGTTATAGGTCGGTAACAGCATCGCGTTGCGGCTTGAGATCATCGCAAGTGGCGTAAGCGGTTCTATGGCGAGCGGATCCCGTGCGCGCATCAACAGTAGGACGAAGCCGGCCAGCGCCGACATGAACGAGAACGCGACCCAGGCGAACAGCAGCACGAAGAGCGCCAGTACCATGCCTTCGAGGATGGTCACGCCGCCGACCTTCAGCACCTCGAACATCTCGTAGCCGCCGGCCGCGGTCAGGGCCACGGTGCCGAGGAGGATGTAAGCGCGCCGCAGAACAGTCGGCATGGGCCTGAACTGCGCGCGTCGTTGGGAGGAAGCTGGCCCTGCGAGCCCATCCGATATCATCGTCAGCGGCATCTCTGGCGGTAGAAACCTCTCGCCCGCGCCGGCCGGCAACGTAGCCGCAGGCACGGTAACCAACGGCACTTGGTTCTTCACATTCATGGTGTCCATCGATAGACCCAAACTTCGGAGATCGCCTGATCGTCCTGCATCAAAGAAGCGCGCAATTCGACCGGCGCCTTACTCTTGACAGGCATCTCGAAACTCAGGCGCCAGCCGCCGTTTTGCGGATTCCGCTGTGTTACGATATTGCGGATTTCAGCCTTTTCGGCCGTGACAACACCTTTGATCTTGGTGGGATCGATGGATTTGAGCTTGTCGCCAATCAGATCGAGCACAAATAGCTTAGTATCGTCCCCGCGCGCACCGATGCCGCTGCGTGAAAAGATCGCCAGCGCCGACGGCTTCGGTTGATCGGGCCCCCAATGCAGGCGGTAGGTAAACGCGAGTTCGCCCTTTGCTGGAAGCGGGTTTTTCGGACGCCAAAAGGTACCGATATTGTCGTGAATCTCTTCCTTGGTCGGAATTTCCAGCAGTTGCACCGATCCCTCGCCCCAATCGCCAATCGGCTCCACCCAGAGACTGGGGCGCCGTTCGAAACTTGATTCGAGATCCTGGTAGTCGGAGAAGTTCTTCTGCCGTTGCATCAGTCCAAAGCCGCGCGGATTTCGGTCTCCGAAAGAGCTGATCTGCAGATCGCGCGGGTTATGCAGGGGTCGCCAGAGCTGCTCGCCCCGCCCGTTGAAAATTGCCAGACCGTCGGAATCGTGCACGGCAGGGCGGAAATCGTCCACTTCCTTCCGGTCGTTCGGACCGAAGAAGAACATGCTCGTGATCGCCGCGAGGCCAGTGTTTTTTATTTCCACCCGCGGATAAATGACCATTTCTACATCGAAAATGGTCGTATCGCCTGGCCGGATGGTGAACCGATAGGCGGCCGCGGCACTTTCACTGTCGAGCAACGCATGCACTACGATCGAGTTGGCGTTGGACGCCGGCTTCTCGATCCAGAAGGACTTGAACTGTGGGAATTCCTCGCCGGCCGCCTCGCCGGTGTTGATGGACAGGCCCCGCGCGGACAAGCCGTATACTTGGCCTTTGGCCACCGCGCGGAAATAGCTGGCGCCGAGAAAAACGCAGACCTCGTCATAGTAATCGGGCTTGTTGATCGGGGCATGCAGCCGGAAGCCGCCGAAGCCTAAGTCGGCGCCGGCCGGCGGGGGCGGCGTAGCGCCAAAGGAGAAATGCTCAGGTTGATAAGGGACTTGGGTCGCCTGGCCATTGGCCACTTCATAGATATCGACGCGATTGGTGTAGAACGAGCCACGATGAAAGAACTGCACCTCGAAGGGCAGCTTCTCGCCGCGCCACAAAGCCTTCTCCGGATTAAAGCGCAGCGCGCGGTATCGGTCGTAGTCCAGATCCTTGAGGGAGTCTGGCAGCTTGTTGTCTGGCGCCTTGAACGCCTTGGCGGCGGCTTCCCGCGCCATTTGCCGCACCACGGCGGCGTCGAACGGCACAGGCCCGGGAGCTGCGCGGGCGCTGCGCGGGATAAACGTCATCAATGGCAAAGCGGCCGAAGCGCCGAGAAGTTGTCTGCGGTTCAAAGTGTCTCCAAACGCCAGAGTGATATGCAACAACACGCGCTGCACCATCGAGTTCCGCGAGCTGGAACATTCAGCGCTCTGCGCTTGCCTTGATTGCCGGTGTTTCCCGACTCTACCTCACTAAACGCTGGCGTTTCCCAACCCGCGGTTGGCCGGTGTCAAATGCCAGTCAACGGCGCACGAACTGACCATAGAACGAGTAAAAATCGCGCTGTCCGGTTACCGATAGACGTTGAATCACTCGGTTCACGCCGTGCGACGCCGCTAAGTCACCATTCAATGCGGCAGCCAAGATGCCCCCTGCCGGATGACTCACAAAAACCCTCAAGATCAGCTTTCAACGACGGACGCAGCGCTTCGACGATGCTGCATTGATCCGCATTAGTGCTGCCAATTTATCCCGCCGGTTGTTCATAATTCCCCGTCGCGTAGCCCGGTGTCTCGCATCGGCCGCCTAACACGCCACACCACTCCGCCCCGACTGCTGAGCTTGACCTCCGGTGAAAAAAATGGCCCGCCGAAGCGGGCCATCGTTGTTATCGGGAACGACCGTACAATTCTCGCTCCTTGCGCACCTGCCCCGCATCGTAGGGCGGGCTTGCCGGGTCATACCCGCTCCAGCCCGACTTCTCCCAGGCCACACGGCGATCATTGAGATTGACTGACGATGGGCTCATCAGCGCCTCGAGGCGCGCGCGATCGGCCTCGTTGACCTTTGCCGAGACCAACGTGCCGCCGCGGCGAACGCCTTCCGCGTAAAGGGGTGCATCTTCCTTGGAGACGCCAGCCTCGGTCAGAGCACCAACAATGCCGCCGGTTGCTGCTCCGGCGGCAGCGCCGACTGCCGTGGCGGCAAGCCATCCTGCCGCGACAACTGGTCCAAGGCCAGGAATTGCAAGCAGCCCTAGTCCGGCTAGAAGGCCCGCAGCGCCGCCGATCCCTGCACCGATTCCGGCACCGGTGCCGGCTGCTTCGGCGCGATCATCGACGCCATCACCGTCGCGGTCCTTCTTGCCGTCGAACCAGCCCTCGGAGTTGTTGGCCACGATACTGATGTCCCCATGAGGAACGCCGGCGGCCTCAAGGCTTCCGACAGCTTTCTGCGCTTCCGTATACGAATCGTACAAACGCGAAATGGTCACGGTCATGAGATTACCTTCCGGTTACTTTGCTGCGTTGACGTTGCCCTGGAAATCGACGCTGATCGCACTCGTCGAGCCCCCCTTGGTCGCTTTGCCGCGCCATACGCCGTTGTCGTCTTTTTTCAGTTCGGTGACGTTCGTGTACCCAGCCTTTTCGATGGCACTCTTGGCCTGCCCCTCGGTGAAGGAGTTGCGTCCGGCGACCGGCGCATTGGAGTTCTTCTGCTCGCTGTTGACGGCATTGTTGCCCGGACGATCTTTTGCCGCCGGGCTCTGGGCATGGGCTACTCCCGAGATCAGGAGAGCGGCGACACAGATAGTCGAAACGCGTTTCATAGGTCCCTCATAGGTTGGTGTTTGGGATCCTCCAACAAGCTGTTAGCTGACGCGTTCCATTGATTGCCGAAAAAGGCCTGGACCTACGATAGCGGCGCGACATCCCTTGCTTATGCCATTCTTTCCCGTAACGGCGGATCATATGGCCGGCTTGCGTGCCTTTGCTTGACTCACCGTCAAACCATGATCGGGAACTTTCGGCAATTGCGCGGATTGATTGACGCGTTTGCGTCTCGCAAATTTTGCAATTGGAGGATACACCATGAAAACACTTTATCTAGCCGGAACCCTAGCTGCTTTCGCTTGTACCTCGGCCTTCGCTCAAACGACGACGGTTTCCAGCGACTACTACGTGGTGCGCGATGCCACCACCAAGAAGTGCACAATCGTTGATAAGAAGCCAACGACCACGACAACGACGATTGTCGACAACGGAACGTTCAAGACCAGAACGGAAGCCGAAACCGGCATGAAGACCATGAAGGTCTGCACAGAGAACTGACGCGCGTCAGCACCCGTCACTTCGATCGGTGACGGGTGCTTGTGCCGACCGGTCACGGTATCGCGGTTCCGATTAGCGAGAGTCGACGCGACTAATCGCAAGGATGCGCAACCGCGTGTCCAGCGCTCCACGACGTCTCGCGCTTGCAGCACATGTCGGCGCGGCTTGAACCTTAGCGAACGGCAGTGCCCAGCCGCCTTCGCGCGTAGCGGAAAGCGGGACACGCATGACTCGATCACTCAATGGGTCCCGTTGCCGAAGTGCTAATCGAGTGGGCAACACGCCTCTGTTGTGATTAACAATTTCAGGAGCACAGCGATCGATTAAGGGAACCTCCGTCCGCGTGACACATCCCTCGCAGCGAGCGCCAACGCTAAACGTCGTTCTAAGTCAAGCCTGCGATCTTCTATTGGCGGCCTGAAAATATTATCGCGAGTGACCACGCCTCGATGCTCGTCGGCTTGAATTGCATCGATGTTGCAATCTTCGAACGTGCAGTACGTGAAAGCGACGCTGGTGGTCCCCTCATCGAGCAGTATCTGGCATTTGACGAACTCACAGCAGTCGTATCTCAGGAAAACGGGACGCCCGCGGAAATCCAGTACCCTTCCCTGAAATCTCGTTTGGTAGATAACGTGTTCGTCCGCACCATTGTCTGTGTTCATTTAGCGCCTAGGATTTCTGTTCATAGTTCGGTTATGCATTAGTCGGCTATCGGTCCCACTATTTTCTAATGTCAGAACTCCACCAGCTCATAGCGGTCAATCCCGGCATGGAGCGTCAGCCGCCTCGGCGATGTCGACAAACAATTCCTCCGACGCCGGATGCGCGTCCAAATCCCCGCGCTCTATATGCAGCTGTCTTCCTCCTCGGCCGCAATCGAGATACCAGGATTTCCCGCTCGTCCATTTCTGCCAGGGCTCACAATAGTCAGCACCACGTTTTCTGAATCACATCCAATAGTTATGATAGGTCATATAAGTCAATGTATTGACGAGTACCAACGTGGCGCGCGGTCCCCGATCATTCGGTTAGAAACCGTTTCCCCGCCTTCCACACGGTCGATGGAAAATGTCGGGATAAAGCGGCAATTCGACGGAACGACCTTAAGTGTTGGCAGTTTTCACTCCGCCAACACACCAGGAGGACGATCATGAAATTCATTTCCACGGCTGCCATTGCAATCGCTTCGCTGGCCTACTTCTCGCCAGCCCTCGCTCAGAATGGAGCGGCGGGCGGAGCCGTCGGCGGCGCAATCGTGGGTGGCGCCGTCGGCGGCCCTGTCGGTGCCGCCGTTGGCGCTGCCGCCGGCGCCACGGCAGGCGGCATTTCCGAGGCCAACCGTCCCCGCTTCCACAGCTACGTCACCGAGCGCCGTCACCCGTCGTACCGGTATGACCGCGAGCTACGCGTCGGTGCCGTATTGCCCGACAGCGGCGTCACCTATTATGAAGTTCCGCGAGAGTACGGTTCCACTGCCTATCGCTACACGGTGGTCAACGATCGGACCGTACTGGTCGACCCGGGCACCCATCGTATCGTCGAAGTGATCGACTAAGCGCGCGTCATTGTGGGAGGATCATCTTGCCCATATTTCAATATTTCGTGTGGGTCGGCGCCGTACTGCTGGGAGTTCTATTTGCCATCGGCGAAAGCGACAGCTCTCCGACAAGAAGCTCCTCCAAAAAGGGGTGGAGGCCCACCGATTCACTGCGCAGCATGGCGCATCATCGTCAGCCGGAAGACCCGCCACGTGCCCGGGACGCGGCGTTTCGCATCGTCAAATAATAGATCGGAGGCCCCAAGCCCTGTCTATTCAACGTGCCGTTCCTAAAGACTTAAGCAGGTCGTTGCTTTGTTCAGGAGTTGCTAGAGGTGGATGACTTCCAGCTAATGACGATCATAGCCGAGGCTATAGCACTTGTTCTATCGAGAACCGCAACGGAGAAAAATTGCCGATAACGAGCGAGCAAGCGACCTGCGTTGCAAAGGCGGTGATCACGGCTCTCTCGCTGGCCGGTTTTGAGATCACGCCGATGGCAAAGACGGCCGGTCCAACCTAATCCGGCGCTGCCAGCGGTAGGCTGCACCGGATTGTTGTCCATCCGTCGGCACGGATGTAGTCAAACTTTCCTTCTAAGGCGCGGAGGCGCTCCTGCATCCCCGTCAGGCCCCGTCCGAATTTCGGCTCTAGGGGCGCCCTCGCACCATTATCGGCAACCTCGACCAGAATAGCTTCGTTCGTCACCTCGGTCTTCACGCTCATCTTAGACGCACCGGCATGTTTCAGGACGTTGGTGATGCCTTCCTGCAGCAAACGGTATACGGTCTGAGCGACCACACTGTCCGCCGTGACGATCCGGGGATCGATCTCGAATGTCACGGCCATTTCAGGCACCTGCGTGTGTACGTCACGCAAAAGCTTTTGAATGCTAGCATCCAGACCCAGCTCTTCGATGAGCATTGGTCGCAGCCGCTCAAGAATGCGGCGGTTGGCGATTTGCAAAGCCTCCACCGCCTGCAGCACACGCTCCTCTCCCATGGACCGGTTGGTGCCGCTGCCGCGGTCGTCGATCATAGCAGTAACGTTAGCCCGGATAGCAAACAGAAGCGGACCAAGTTCATCGTGCAACTCACGCGAGATGTCACGTCGCTCCTCATCTTGGATGGAGATCATCCTTCGTAATAGACTTCGGTTCTCTGAACTGAGGCGACCGAGAGTCAAAGCAAGCTCGTTCACGGACAAGCAGCTTTCCCGAACTTCAGGGGGGCCGGAACAATCGACTTTCTTCGAGAAGTCACCAGTGCGGAGCCGTGCCAGCCCCTCAGCGAGATCGCGTAAGGGCTGCAGCGCTGCGCCAATCGTCACAAATGACAAGAGGCCTGCAAGCAATGCCATGCCGACGAGTGACCCGAGAAGCGAGAGAAAGCCGATCCATTTCTCGTAGATCTGCGCAGAGAGATCTGGTTCGAAAATAAGATCGCCGACCCGGCGGCCTTGGACCAGGACGGGAATATGCTGCGCAAGGTCAGGCACGAACAGCGCGTTCACGAACCATTCCGGGACCCTGCCGGACGTCTTGCCCTGCTCCGGTGCATGCACCTCGCCATCACGGCGAAACCGGATCGCGTCCGCAGGTGTCGAACCGAGCTGATCCACGAACGCCGCAAGGATTGCGTCGGGTCTTGTGGAGGCCGCGAGAGCGGCGTTCAAACCCGCCGCGACGGTGATTGCCGACCGCGCCGATGGCTCGTTTTCCTCCAAAATTTGATCCGAGGAGAAAATCCATAGCAAAGCGAGGCCGGCGATCAGGGCGCTCAGAAACATGCCGCCGAGCAGCACGCAAATGCGTGCACGCAGCGACAAAGTCGTCCACATTGGAATCATTAAATTGGTCAACCCGGCACCATTCCTCTGGTCAAAGCGTTGAAATCCAATATGCATAGCATAATTGCGAGATTGTCCCGCCGATGGCACAGACTGTGAAGCTCCTGATTGTCGATGACCACCCCGTCGTGGTGTCGGGCTGCCGTTCGCTGTTTGCGTCGGACCCTACAATATCCATCGATGAGGCGGTCGATGAGAAATCGGGGCACCGCGCCTATCTATCTAAACGGCCCGACGTGACGATCATCGACATCAATCTGCCGGATCTTTCCGGCTTCGAGTTGATGCGTCGTATCCGCAAGGATGATCCCGACGCGCGGATTATCATGTTCAGCATGAATGACGATCCAGCCTTTGTGGTCCGAGCCATCGAGCTCGGTGCCCAAGGCTATGTCTCTAAGGGCGACGATCCGCGCCTGCTCATCAAGGCAGTACGCAAAGTGGCTGCGGGTGAGAACTTCATTTCTCCGCATCTCGCAAAGACAGTAACGTTCTCAGGCGCTGCTATCCGGGCAAATCCGGCCACCAGCATGTCGGCCCGGGAACTGGAAATTCTTCGGCTCCTCGGCCGGGGCGACAAGATCGTTGAGGTCGCCGACGCGCTCGGCATCTCCTACAAGACGGTAGCAAATACCACGTCCCTACTGAAGCAGAAGCTGGGCGCACGGAACCACTCCGATCTTATCCGTATAGCCGTCGAGATGGGCTTAAATTAGAGTTCTTCACGATCAAGTCTTGGCCACTTCTTTCGGCACAGCTCCCATCAGCCGCAGGCTTAAAGCCTAAGGACGTGGATCGACAAGTGGCTAGCGTTCCTATGACATGGGAGAAAGTGCTGCCACAGTCTTAGGGAGGCGCGACGCCTGTCGCCGGATCCGCGCGAAATTCACTGCGGAAACGCTGCTGCATTGCGTGCGTGGGCGCGGCGCAACAACAGCGCCAGGCCCGGAACGAGTGGCGGACGCTTAATCGCGTCCGCCGGACTTATCACCAATGATGACGATGACCGCGGCCGCGGCTCCAGCCGTAATGATGTCCGCGTCCACCACGATGCATGTGGCCATGACCATGACCGTGGCCGCCCTTTATCTCGATCGCATCGCCCGAAGCTGTCATCGGCGCTAGCGGCATAGCGGCCACGGCCGCTCCACTTCCCGCCGTCAGCAAAAGGGCCGCGACCCCGGCGATCATCATCCGTTTCATATTGCTCTCCTTTGACCGCACCATGCGGCCGTTGACACAAATTCCCGGGCTGCGATGAGTTTCCTGAGCTCGGCGTTACCAAGACAACTGCTGGCATCAACGCGTCTTTTGGAATATGGCGCCGCTGGTATTGCTTCTTTTACCCGGAATCGGCATCCAAAAACGGAACCAGGAAACTGCTTTCGCTGTTGTTGCGCAAGACCGAATGAGCGGTCTCGACAGTGGAGGTCATAAGATGAATAGGAGATTGATGGGATCGGCTGCGGCCATTGCCTTGATTGCCACTACTGCTTTCGCTCTGGCGCAGGGCGGCGGCGCGACCGGTTCAAAGGGCGGCGATGCACCTGCCGCATCAACACCGCGGGCCGGCGAGGCTCCTTCGACCAACATGCCCGCTGCAAAGGGGACGGCAAGTGACGGCAAGTCGATGACCGATTCCAGGTCTGCACCTGATGCCAAGGCCGCCTCCGACCAGAAGGCCGCGCCTGCCAAACCAGCAACGACCGCCCAGGATAAGCCTGCCGTCGCTCCGTCGGATAAAGCCGGGACCTCTGCACAAGAGCGCACCGACACTAAGGGCGCGAAGTCCGCGACGGACACCAAGTCAACAAGCGATACCAAGGCTGCCACTGACGCGAAGACCGGCGACGGCAAGGCCGGCTCCGCGTCTACGACGGGCAATGCCGCGACGTCTGCAACCGTTGCCCTTCCTGCTGAAAAGCGCACGCAGATCACTAGTGCGATCCGGCAAGAAAAGGTCGAGGAAGTTCGCAATGTGAACTTCAACATCTCAGTAGGCGTGACGGTACCGTCTACAGTGCGCGTGCACCCGCTCCCAACGCGAGTGATCGAAATCTATCCAGAATGGCGCGGATACGACTTCATTCTGGTAAATGGTCGTTACGTTATCCTTCGACCGCAGACGCATGAGATCGTCTACATCATCGAAGGTTAGGCCCGGCGCCGCCTTGTGGCGCAAGACACTCGTTCCTCGTTCACTCTACTGCCCCGGGTCCACATCCGCGGGCAGTTTTTTTGGCCTTGTGCGGATCAATGCAGCTACAGCGGAACGATTGCCACTTTATCCCGTTGGCGTCTCGGTTGAACAAGGGAGCTTGAAGATGAAGTTGTCAACTTACGCATTTGCCGCTGCCGTCGTGGCGACCATAACTACCCCGACCTTTGCAAGTGCGCAGGACGTGCGCGTTCGCATCGGCGAGGATCACGGAATGTCCCGCGACTATGACCGCGGCTACCGCGGCCCTCGCGCGGAATATCGCCGCGATCATGGATGGCACCGCGGCTGGCGCAATCGCGACCGGGTGGTAGTGATTAAGCAGCGCCGTCATCGTTGGGATTGATCCTAGGAAGTGGCCCGCATGGGCCACCTCCTCCTTTTCTGACAAGGTTATCCGCATGACTTTTCTAAGGACATTCGATCGACGTGCAGCTGGCTTAATCATCTTCGCTGGCTTCATCACGTTAGCATTTGCAACCCAGGGCTCCGCGGTGCCTAATGCCCCCGCAGCAGCTTCTGACGCGCTAATCGCATCAGGCAGAGCGCCTATGGACCAAGACGCCGCACGGGTTTCGCAAACTGCTGCCGATAGCGTGTGCGAAAAGCAAAACTGGCCATACTACTCCGAAGAATGCCTGCGCGGCGAAGGCGGCGGATCCGCTCCGCGTCAAGTTCACCTACAACCGGCTGCTGTCGAGCCGGCGAAGCCGACACCTATCCTCGCCTCTACAAACACCGCCGAGCGCAAGCCAACTGAGCTCCGCCAAGTCACAGAAACGCCCCGCCGGCGTAAGATGCGCCAGACGCCGCACTATGCAAGCCGGCGCATTTCAAGGCCACAAGTGATGCAACCTGAGGATTCCGAGCAACTACCCTTGACCTGGTGAGCTTGCTACAGCGTTTGCGCGTAATGATTGTTGGGCTATTGAGCGTCACATTATGGGTGCCAAGAAATGTGGCGCCTAGCGTGACCAAGCGCTCGACCAATAAATTACCATCGCCTTGAATTTGCACGGCATGTTGTGGAAGGTCGCACCGGAAAATGGATTCAACAGTGTCAAACAACGAACGTCGCAGCGGATTTTCCCGCTTTTTTGGAGACCTTGCTAACAAGACTTCTCAACTCGCGGGTCGAGCCACGACGTTCATCGTCGCAGCCGCCGTCGTGATCATTTGGGCCGTGACCGGTCCTCTGTTCGGTTACTCGGACACGTGGCAGCTTGTCATCAACACTGGGACGACGATTGTGACGTTCTTGATGGTCTTTCTCATCCAGAACTCTCAAAACCGAGACAGCGCCGCCATTCAGGTGAAGCTAGACGAACTCATCCGAACGAGTGCCGCTCATAACTCATTCGTCGGCATCGAGCATCTGACCGACGAGGAATTAGAGGATATCCGGACCAAGTGCGAGGCACGTGCTGCTGCCGAGAAGGTCGGTGAAAGGACTGTGCAACGCATGGGCGAGAAAGCTCGCGAAGCCGCGGACGCCGCTGGGTCCTGATGGACGGATGATGCGGGTTCCGTCCTGGCTTCGCAACCCCCCTCATCGTAACTTTCGTCGTCGCCATGTCCATACGCCGGCTCAGGACTAGACGACGCTCGGCATCCTGCCGAACTGGGTCCGGCGGTGAAGATCGACGGCCTCGGGACATTCCTGACCAAGACGGTCGCCTGATCATGGACGTCGTCGGACCACCGAATGTTCGACGACCGCCGGCCGCAGCTGCACCTGTCAGTCTTACTGCTCAACCGTGCGAGAACATTGAGTCGGTTTAGCTCCCGCTTGCCAATCAATCCGACTCTCATGGACGACAGCCTCCAGCGTCCCGAAAAGAGCCGGAAACTGATGAGCTCTGCTGACATTCTAGCTTTGCTGCTAGCAGGCCTATTCGCCGTTTGCACGCGAGTTCGTTTTTACCGCCCGAAGGCCATCCCGACGGGCGCCTTCGGCCACAATCATCTTTTCCCGGTTGGGGAATACGTTCGAGGCCGAGAAGAGACAAGCGAGCGATGAGGATGCGCCGCAGCCCCTGGCGGCAGGTAGAGCCACCGTCGCTTGAGGCCGCGAGCCTCAACGCGTCGGGAACAATAAGCAATATTCGAGAGTTTGAAAACGCAGGGCAAAAAGTCGATTCATGCAGCAGACGGGCGAGCGATTGCTTTTGAATACAGCGGTGAGGACTGCAGGCTCTGACGGTAACAAAACGAGGAGAAGAACGATGAATGGTTTGATTTATCTGGTGGGATTAATCGTCGTCATCTTGGCCGTTTTGTCATTCTTCGGGCTGCGCTGAGATGATTAAATCGATTGAACCTGCCGCAGCTTCCATTGAAGTCCCGTCAAGGTATTTGAGCTGGACGCCAGTAATCCTCGGTGCCCTCATAGCGACCGCGCTTTCGTCAATTCTGCTGGCCTTTGGCGTGACGATCGGACTTGGCGTTTCATCCACGGCTCCGACTTGGCGGGACGCCTCCGCTGCGCTTTGGATATTGTCGGGACTTTATCTCATTCTCCAAGCCGCGCTGAGTTTCGGAGTGGGAGGCTATATTGCCGGGCGGACAAATGTCGGTCTCGCTGCTTTGGATACCGCCGAAATTGAACAGCGCGATGGTCTACATGGACTCGCTGCGTGGGCGCTTGCCGTTGTTCTTGGCGTAGCGCTTGCTGCCTTCATTGGAAGCGCGACACTAACACGGCCGAACAGTAACGGATCGTCAGCACGCACCAGCGCTGCGGAGCCTTTGCTAAGCTACGAGATCGACCGCCTGTTCAGGCCCTTGCGTCGCGCCGCAAACGTAGACCTTCTGCAGGAACGTGCGGAGGCGGGAAGAATTCTCTTGACCTCGTCGAGCCACTCGGGAATGAGCAGCGAGGATCGATCTTATCTTGCTCAACTCGTTGCCGCGAACACCGGTCTCGCCGGCGCAGAGGCGGAAAAACGGGTCGATACCGCGATTGCAACCTCTCAAGCGTCGATAGCCAAATCTCGACGGAGTTCAGTGATCCTGGCCTTCTCCGTCGCGGCGGCCATATTGCTGGGCGCTGTGATCGCGGTGGCCGCCGCCAGCGTCGGCGGCAGCCACCGCGACGGCGCAGCGATGCCGCATTGGATGGGTGCTCGCGGATCTGGAGCTGCCTATCGACGTGAGGTCGCGTGAGTTAGGTGGAACGTAGTAGATCGAATTGAATGCGCCGATCTTCTCGCTAACCTTGGCTGCCGCAAGTCTTATACTGAACAGCGGCTAAGGCGGACGACGGGGGCTTTAGATTTCGCTTGGATATATTAGGCCAAGCCGTTCGATGGCGCGTATGACGCCTGTGGGCGAAACCTGAAGCAAGCCGTCTACGCGAGCCACATGCGGGCTGGAGGTCACTCACAGCAAGGCACTCAACCTCACAATGGCCGTGCGCCAAGACCGGCCGTTTCGCCGGTCGGGTGTTGTAAGACGACGAGTTTCCTTTCGTTGCCGCGCGGATTCGCCACTGCTGACGGGCGCGATCTGGTGAACCCTCTAGTCGAGTAATTCTTGCTTAGACGCGGCTAGACCCATTATTTCTTTGCCTGCGCGCGAGCTTCGCGGCGCTGAAGGTGAACTACATCAATGCCGGGGATCGGCTTGAGAAACTAATTAATTCCGCGCAGAACGCCTTGACTTAAAGCTGATTTCTGCCGTGTGGGCCCCTCCCGCGGGCCACGATCTTTGGACCATTACTGATATTGTGACGACAAAGGCACCTCATTGGTTTGTTAGTTGCTAGCGTAGTTCATATGGAAATCTTTCATTTTGCGGAGCTCTTCAAGAAGGATCACAAAGTTACTGCGGCACCGGCCGGAAGATCCACTCGCGCCACACGGTCAGTAGTGCTGCCATAATGACAGGCCCTAGGAATAAGCCGAACAGGCCAAACGCAGCAATACCTCCGAAGATACCAACAAATGCTAGAAGAAAGGGAAGTCGCGCCGAACCACCGACCAGAGTGGGCCATACGAAGTGATCGCCAGCAAGCATAACGATCGCACCCCATAGAAACACCCCAGCGGCCGCAAACCCACTGCCTTCGCCGGAGACCAAAACTAATGCCGCCGCGGTGAAAGCCAACCAGGCTCCGAACGGTAACATCGCGAATGCTATGGTTATTATAGTAAACATCACGGGGGTCGGTACACCGGCGACCAAGAATCCGACACCAATAAGCAATCCTTCGCCCACAGCGACGAGAATTGTACCGTTGACTGTGCCGCGCGTCGCTTCGACCATTTTCTCGACGAGTCCCTCTCCTGGATCGCCGATAAGGCGGTCGCACGTCTCGAGGAAACGGCTCGTGACAGCGCGACCATTACGGAGGAGGAAATACAAGGTCAGAAGCGAGAACAGCAACAGAAAAAGACGATGAAGCAACTGTGAGCCGAATGTTTTAAACAACTCCGACGCGTTATCCGCGTTAACAGTTTGAAGCCATGCCGCTGCAGCTTTTGGATCCGAAAGGTTGGCGCGCCACCAAGTTTGCAGAGTTTCCGCAACGAGCGGTAGACGCGCGACCCAATCCGGCACCTCAACACCGCTCTCGCTGGCTTGCTTTAGCCACCTCACAAGAACGTCGCCTTGCTGCGCGATTTGGTAGATGGCAAGTGAAAGTGGAGTGAACAGCACCAAAGCCACGATTGCGGTGAAGATGAACGCTGCCAGACTTGAAGGACCTGACGAAAAGCGCCCTGCAAACTTAAGGTACAGCGGCCACAGGGCAACTGCGAGAATGGTGGCCCATATCAGGGCCGGCAGAAAAGCGGAGGCGGTCCATGCCCCGATGCCGAAAAGGGCCAGGGCAAGCACGACCCGAGAGTTCCTGCGCGCGTCAGCTCCTAAAGGTAGGGGCTTTCGCTCTGGTTTGGGTGACGCTTGTTCGATGTGCACCATCCGTCGCTTGCGCAACGCTTCTGTTCCGGCCTTTTCTACCATCCATCACGCCCCGTTTGTCGGAGAAGAACAAAAAAGACTGTCGTTAAGTTCCAATCGGGAAAATGTTGCAATGCCATGAACGAGCACCGCATTTCGATTGTGAGGGTCGGGCGTTCGAATCGCTCCGAGTCCAACATCAATTGCCCGACAAAATTCAGCGACTTCGCTCGGTATCGGCTTCGTTCTTTTGCGGATTTACGTGCTGCATCTCGTATTTGCTAAACCCCTTCGATTTCGGGCTTACCCTTTTAGTCACGATGAGTGCACGCAACACGGTATTCGCGGATCGCTCTATGCGCGGTAACGCCGTCGATGCCGCAAAATGCTGTGACGACACCTTCTGAAAACCAATCCATCCTGAGGTTCGCCGAACGGCCCGATGCCCCCAGGTCTAGGGTTCGAGCGCGTGGCGGAGCCGTCTTCGTGGTTGTCGACGGTCCCGCTGTTCACAAGGGTATGGTCATCCATGCCTACGAATGTCCAAAGTGTAGCTCATCCATGCCGCTTTTGGGCCAGATCCAGTGATCCAGGCCGAGGCTGGTTGAACGGCGAGCTGCGACCGCTGAAGAAATAACCGTGACCAGGCGCCTGCTTGCGAAACCATGGGATACGGAAGACGTCGCCAAGCTGAAACAGCTAGTCGACAGCGTCTGCTCTACGTGCCGCAGCAGCGCTCGGCCGGCCCATTACGTCAGTCAAAAGGAAGGCGTGCGATCTGGGGATTTCGTTGCCAAGCGTCCGCAAGGTAAGGGCGGACCTGCGAGCCAAAGGCGCTATCGAAGACCTTCGACACCGATAGTCAGTGGGAGAAGCCTGAGCGCTAGACCGGAACTAATCCGCAACAGGACGTCTGAATCTGCGGTTCAGTTGCGGATTTGAGTTATGCCATGGTCGACGCGTTTTCCAGAACCCATTGCCCTCCCCGCCGGCGGTAAACTGGCCACCCTGCAGGATGCCGGCGAATACATCACCCGCCTACCGAAGCAGACGCACGACGCCCCACCGTGGCAGAACGCAATGCACGTCTTGATACAAGCCGCCGAGTGCGACGGGCCGATCGAGTTCGCACGCCTTGGCATGTTGCAAGCACTTCGTCCCAAAGGCACGCCGGTTTACCACTTCGTCGACAAGGATCCGAAGTGGTGCAACCGCTACAAGCTCGTGAGGGATCAATGATGCGCGACATCGACACCATCAACGACGCCCTGGATGACGCTCGGGCCGTCTTACACAGCTACATGTGGCCGGGACCGCGGGACCCGCAACTCGTCTTACAACGCATGCTCGAAATACTTGATCCCGAAGACGTGGGCGCTGCACAGGAGCGCCCGCGCAAGGGCTGCGAGCGCCTTCGGCTCGTGAAATAAAAATGGCCGGCTGTCACTGAGGGCGAGTCCGGTCATAGTAAACTAAAGTCTAGGTGAACGATCCCTGCGGCTACTTATACCAATTTCGTGGAAGTCCTGCATTTGTAGGCCTACGCATTGAAATACCAAGCAGGTGACCTTTGCACACGGTGGCCGTTCGCGTCCGTCTCAACTCTCTGGAAATATCGCCAGGAGATCTGCTAGCCAGATCTCGTAACTTTGCAAGGTCATCATCGGTCCACACCAATCATGTTTTCGGTCTTGCTTGCTAAGGGCCAGACTCACGTCTGCCAAAGGTGGAGAGCGTATCGAACTGCGCAAAAGAGCACTTTCGAGATTTTGGATCGATTAGTAGCGCTGTGCGGAGCGCGTCGATGGCTCTGACGACGCCCCAACGAGAAGCGATCGCAACGGCTGCACGCCTGAGAGCGATATCTGGAAGGTGCGAAGAGTTTGCGAAATTCGGCGGGTATCGATCAGTGTCCGATCAGCTAAATGCTCTGGCGGTCAAATACCAGGAACGAGCGCGGAGGGTTGAGGAACGCGCCGGCGTACACTTAAATGGAGGCATTCCTGACGACAGGCCGTCGTTCAGTTTGCGGAGAAGGCGCCGCCGTTGTCCTGAATGACTGCCGATTGACCTTCTGCGATCGGCCACCGGCTGTCCAACAACCCTTGAACCTCTTCCCGGACCACTTCCGTACCGGAGCAGTAACCAAGGCAGAAGCCCGCATATCCGCCGATCAGAAAACAAGCGAAGCAAGCCATTAATGTTATCCGCATCGCAGGGCCTCCATGCTTCACGGACCATAGCTCTTCGCCGCATGTACACGAGCTTCGACGTCGAAACGGTATTCTCCCCGTCCGCAACCGCCGACGTCAATGATAACCGGATTCTGTCTCAAGTCGCTTAGTTTCTCGCCGGCTGAGAATCGCACCGTAAACAAGACCGGGTCATCCCGGTCGCCCTCTCGGGCCTCCTGGGCTACTGAACGGTTACGCGCGCGATCCCGCCCATGCCGATTGCGTTGGCTGCTGCTTGAGACAGGTCGATGCAGCCCCTTGATGAACGGGCCGCGGTCCGTGATGCGGACCCGCACCGATCTGCCGTTGTTCTTGTTCGTGACCGTGACGTGGCTACCGAAGCGCCGGCTCTTGTGCGCGGCCATCGGGCGTAGGTGTTGAACCGTTCGCCCGAAGCCGTCCTACGGCCGTGGTAGCCATCCCCAACGCCGTACTGGCTCGCGATGCACGTTTCTTCTTTGGTCAACTTGACGCCAATCGAGACAACGCCTTCGAGAAACTTCTGGGCAAACGCCGATGAATTGAAAGATGCGCACAGCAAAGCGCACGCGGAGAACAGGCGGATCATTGAGTTTCCTTGGGTTGTGATGCTAGAGGTCGATGGTCGGCGTGACCCTAGAAGCCACGCTTAGGCTAGGCCCGGCGCTCATGGATTCGGTTGAGCGTCGGGCCATCTCGCTGCCGGGCTTGGTTGGAACTAAATCTGTTTTTGCCAATTTTTCCCGCGGTCGGCAGTTTCTGTGTGTCTGCCTTCCGGGCTCGGCGGCGTACCCTTGCACCCAACTCGACCGCCGCCGGGCCTCTCTAAATTTCCATCACCGGGCTGGGGATCATTCCGCACCGAGTTCAGTGAGGCGGCCCGGCGGTCGATCCCATCCGCCGTCGGGCCGATCTTCCCCGAGGAACGAATTAGGTTTGCGTTGATTTTTTACGAAGCCGGCAGCTTTCCTCAGCGGCTGTTGGTTAGGCTCGGCGCCTGAGTCCAAACGGGCGCTGGGCCGCCTCTTTAAGCGTGCGCGCTCGGACGAATTCGCTCCAAAAACCTGTCAAGGCGAACGTAATGCCTTTCCCAATAGCGGCGCACGATCTCGGGGCCATCTCACTTTCCAGCACATTGGGATCCTAAGCTTAGAATTCCACGTGGACAAGTTGTCGCGGCCGCTTCTATAGTGTCACCTAAATACTAGTGACTCCAGCGTAACTGGACTGGCCACAGTTAGGCCGCAAATGTAATCACACTGGCTC
>JADMIO011564948.1_pt1 | contig 100966 bp, 62 predicted proteins | sample 8958161 | NCBI WGS metagenome assembly JADMIO01 (sample SAMN16585339, study PRJNA669376) | soil metagenome | isolation source: Crop rotation soil | place: USA: Cullars Rotation, Alabama | collected 2011 | reverse complement strand
CGCGACAACTTGTCCACGTGGAATTCTAAGCTTAGGATCCCAATGTGCTGGAAAGGTGCAGGGCGACCTGGAGGGTGACCAGCAGGAAGAGGCTGGCGGCGACACTCAGGATGGAAAGCGTCGCGCGCCGCTTGTTGCGGAGCGCATTTTTGACGACAAACCCGGAAACAGTCATGGCAATGTCCTGTCCTCAGCCGGTGGCCAACTCGCCCTTTTCGAGATGAATCGATCTCGACCCGTAAGCGGCTGCCTTTGGGTCGTGGGTCACCATGATCACCGTCTTGCCGATCTTCTGGCTGAGCATCTGGAGAATGTTCAGGATTTCCTGGGCGGCGGCGGAATCGAGGTTGCCGGTGGGTTCGTCGGCGATGACGAGTTTGGGATCAGTGACGATGGCGCGCGCGATGGCGACGCGTTGTTCCTGGCCGCCGGAGAGTTGTTTGGGCAGGTGATGTCCGCGGTCGGCGAGCCCGACGAGTTCCAGCGCGGTGGCGACCTGCTGGCGGCGTTGCCTGGCGCTGAGGCGCGTGAGCAACAACGGCAGCTCCACATTCTCGAAGGCCGTCAGGACCGGGATGAGGTTGAAGGTCTGGAACACGAAGCCGACATTTTTGTTCCGCCAATCGGCCAGCTGCGATTCGCTCAGGCCGGCGACATCGATATCCTGCACGAAGCATGAGCCGCGGGTGGGTCGATCGATGCCGGCGATGATGTGCAGCAGGGTGGATTTTCCGGAGCCACTGGGTCCCATCAGCGCCAGGAATTCCCCGGCGGCGATGTCGAGGGAGATGTTGTTGAGCGCCACCACGTTGATTTCGCCCTGGCGATAAATCTTCGAAAGCTCGCGGATGGAAACAATGCTGCGCTCGGTCATGGGGGGAAAGTCTTAGAATAGAGAGGGGTGGAATGCAACCCGTCCCCGCCTGCTCCTTCGGGCACGGGCGCATCCGCGCGCTGCCCCTGGATCAACTGGAGAGCAGTCACTGCGAAGTGTTATGAGCGACCGCTGCGTCTTCTCCCTCTCCTCCATCGGATGGAGGAGAGGGAGAAGATCCGCGAGATGCGTTCTTCAGGCACGGGGACAGTGCCAGAATGGGTCAGCCACGGGACGAGGCGGGATTTCGCGCTTGGCCTCGGGGGTGGAGCTTGGTACAGTGCAGCCATGGAACTTTTTCACAAGATCCTGAAGGCTTGTGTCGATGCTCATGCCTCGGACATTCACGCGAAGGTCGGGCATCCGACAGTATTCCGCATCAGCCGGCAGCTGGTAGCCATTGATGCGCCGAGCCCGACGCCGGAATGGTTTGCGAATGTGCTTTCGCACATCGTGCCGGAACATCTTAAGCCCGCCCTCGAGAAGGATCGCGAAACGGACTTTTCTTATTTCGAGCCGGGCATCGGCCGTTTCCGCACGAACATTTTCCAGCAGAGCGGCCAATGGGCCCTGGCGATGCGCCATGTGAAAAGCCAGGTGCCGAATTTCCAGCAGCTGGGCCTGCATCCCGCCTGCAAGATGCTGGCGGAATCCCCCCGCGGGATCATCCTGCTGGCCGGCACGACGGGCAGCGGCAAGTCCACGACGCTCGCCGCGATGATCGAGCACGTGAACGAGAATTTCAAACGCCACGTCATCACCCTGGAGGATCCGATCGAATACATGTTCGAGGACAACCAGTCGGTGATCGAGCAGCGCGAAGTCGGGCTGGACACGCAGACCTTCCAACGCGGCCTCAAGAGCGCCCTGCGCCAGGACCCGGACATCATCATGGTCGGTGAAATGCGCGACGGCATCAGCGTGGCGGCGGCCATCAGCGCGGCGGACACCGGGCACCTGGTGCTCTCGACGGTGCACACCACCAATTCGGCGACCTCGGTGGGACGCATCCTGGATTTCTTTCCGCAGGAGGAGCGCGACACGATGCGCCGCATGCTTTCCACGACGTTACGGGCGGTGATCTGCCAGCGCATGATCCCGACCTTGGACGGGAAGATGTCGCCGGCGCAGGAGATCATGATCAACACGCCCATGGTGCGGAAGTTGATCGAGGAGAACCGGCTGGAAAAATTGCCGGCAGCCATCGAGACCGGCCGGGATGACGGGATGCAAAACTTCAACCAGGCGCTCTTCGACATGGTGGACGTGGGCAAGATCAGCCGCGAGATCGCCCTGGAGCAGGCGACGAATGCGCAGGCGCTGGAGATGATGTTCCAAGGCATCATCCTGAGCACGGGCAACCGGATCCTGGGTTAGTTTTTTTGACGGGCATCGTTGAGATATTTGTCGGGTTGCTGCTTGCCGTGGCGGTGGTGGGGTTGGTCGCCCGCAAGGTGCACATTCCGATCCCCATTTTGTTTGTGATCGGCGGCCTGTTGCTGGGGACGGTTCCCAAAGTTCCCAAGGTGCGCCTGGATCCGGATCTGGTGTTTCTTTTTTTCCTGCCGCCGCTGTTGTTTCCAGCCGCCCTGTTTACTTCGTGGCGGGATTTTCGGGCGAACCTGCGGCCCATTTCGCTGCTGGCCGTGGGCCTGGTGCTCTTCACCACCGTCGCGGTGGCGTTGCTGGCGCATTATTTCATGGGCATGCCGCTGGCAGCGGGATTCGTTCTGGGCGCGATCGTTTCTCCCCCGGATGCCATCGCCGCCACGGCGATTGCCGAGAGGTTGCGCGTGCCACGGCGCATCGTGACCATTTTGGAAGGAGAAAGCCTGCTCAACGATGCCACGGCCCTGGTTGCCTACCGCTTCGCCGTGCTGGCCCTGGCCACGGGTTCCTTCTCGCTGGCCCGCGCGAGCGGCCAGTTTTTCGTCGTGGGCATCGGCGGAATCGGGATCGGCCTGGCAGCCGGCTGGCTGGCGGAACAATTTCACCGGCGCATCGACGACGCGCCGATCGAAATCACGGTTTCATTGCTGACGCCTTTTGCCGCGTATTTATCCGCAGAACGCCTGGGTGTTTCCGGCGTGCTGGCCGTGGTGACCACGGGACTTTACCTGGGCTGGCGACTGCCCGAGATCCTGAGCTCCCAAACCCGGCTCCGGGGCGGACCGGTCTGGGAGATGGTGGAGTATTTGTTGACCGGGTTTGTTTTCATCCTGATCGGGCTGCAATTGCCGGAAGTATTGGGAGCCCTGGCGAACCATCCGATTTCCATCCGGCGGCTGATTTGGTATGCGCTGTTGATCGGCCTGACCGTGATTCTGGTCCGCATCCTGTGGGTGTTTCCCGCAACCTACCTGCCGCGGATGCTCTCTGCCAATTTGCGCCGGCGGGATCCCGCGCCTTCATGGCGGCATGTGACGATTGTTGCCTGGACGGGGATGCGCGGGGTGGTGTCGCTGGCGGCGGCCATGGCACTGCCGATCACGTTGCAGGACGGAACGCTGTTTCCGGGCCGGGATCTCATCCTGTTTCTGACGTTTGTCGTGATACTGACGACCCTCGTAATTCAGGGCCTGAGTTTGCCACTGCTCATCAGCTGGCTCGGCGTCAAGGATGATGGCTCGACGGAAAAGGAGGAGCGCGACGCGAGGCTCCTCGCCAACCGCGCCGCACTGGACAGGCTGAATGAATTTGCGGAGACGGATCCCGAAAAAACGGACGCCAAGCAACGCTTGCGGATCGAGTACGAGGATCACATCCGGCAGTTGGAAGGAGCCAAGATCGAGGCGAGCGGGACGCCGCTCCGGCGGTTTTCCTCCGAATACGAACGACTCTCCCACGAAGCACTCCAACAGGAGCGACGCAGCATCATTGCCCTTCGGGACAAGGACGTCATCAATGACGAGGTGTTGCGGCGCATCCAGAGGGACATTGATCTGGCGGAGGCGCGTTTGCAGCGGCAGCAATAAAGGGATACGGAGCGCGCCCGTCCTCGGAATGCCACTACCATTTGGACCTGTCTGAGATGCTAATTTCGGCGGATGTCCAAGGCCGAAAATCCCTGGCCGCGATTCGTTAGACTGAACGCATCATCGCGCTGGCACGCGCAGCCCCTCCACCATCGGAGGTGCTCATGGAAAGCGTCTGCCGGTTTCCAATTGACCCAGCCTGGGTTTGATTCTTTTGTTTGGGATATGAACTCCCTTGTTCCTTTTGCATGGCAGGTACCGGGTGTGTTCCGGTCGCGCATTGGGGAGCGCGCGGGGCGGCAACGGATCATGGTTGCGGACGGCCATCTGTTGATTTTGCTGCACAAGGTGCCCCGACCGGGGACTTCCGAGCGCGAGCATGCATTGTTCTGGCGCGATCCGTCGGGAGACTGGATTTCGACCGAGAGCGGTTCCGGCCTGGGCGCGCTGGTCGCCTACTTCGAGCAATGGCGAAATGTGATCGACGATTTGGAGGATGTGATGTCCGAGCCGCCGCAGGCGGAAAATTATTTTGAGGTGCTTCAACGGACTTCGCCGCTGTTGCGCACGATTCGAAATACCTGTCGCACGATGCAGGAGGCGCGGGAGGCATGTCCGGACCGGGAGATCCTGATCGCCCGGGATGAAGCAGGCGAGTTGGAACGGGCCGTGGATTTGCTTCATCACGACGCCAAGAATGGCATGGAGTTCATGATCGCCCGCCAGGGGGAGGAGCAGGCACGCCAGTCGAGCCGGTTGGTGGTCACGGGGCACCGATTGAACCTGCTGGCGGCGATTTTCCTGCCGTTGACAGCACTTGGATCCATTTTTGCAATGCACCTCGAAAACGGACTCGAACGCTGGAACGCGCCGTGGACCTTTTGGTCGTTCGTCGGAGGGGCTTTGTTTACCGGGTTGCTCCTGGTGGCTGTCATTGTGATTGAGACAAACCGCTCCCGCCGCAAACCGCTGCCTCCAGTCTCGACCACGTCTGCCCGCAAGAAGTTAAGGAGCTAACGCGTGTGAATCTGGCGCGGTATGCGTGAGCACGGCTCGCGACAGGCCTTCCCATCACCACGCTTACGTTGCAGGCCAAGGCGGAAAACAACTGGCAGCCTCCATGCTCGATCGGATGGCGGTAGTGAACCCCGGAGTTCCTCATGAAAATTCGCTCTTGCGCCTTCACCTTGATCGAGCTGCTTGCAGTCATCTTCATCACTTCGATCATCGCGACCTTAATGCTTACCGCCTTGTCTGCCGCCCGGAAGCGGGCGTTGCGACGCAGCATGAACCCAGTCGTTCCGGCGCAGGGATTCGTGCCGGCGCGGCCGGCTTTGGAACAACCCGCCACAGGCCAGCGACCTTCAGCCGTCGTGAAGAGTTTTGGCGCGGAGGTCTCGCTGAAACCGGATTTGAGCGTCGGCACAGCGGAGCCCGAATCCATTTACAGCGCGCGCATCTCCGCGAAGTTCTCGGCGTTTAACCTGGGAAAGGAGGGCGAATGCGAAATCCAGCTGCCGTTGCCGCCCCAGATCATTTCGCTGGCCGACCTGGAGGTGACCGTGAATTCGCAGCGGAGCGAATCCGTGGAAATGCGCGGAGACAAGCTGGTCTGGTCCGGTGTCTTGCCGGCCCAACTGACTCCCGTGACCATTGCCTACTCAGCAGTCGGCAAGGGGATCTACAATCTCCAGCTTCCCCCGGGAGGCGTCCTGGACACGTTCCACATGGGGTTGACGGCGGTGGGCTCGGACGTGCGGATGCTGGAGTTGTCGCTGCAGCCCACGCGCCATGTGCGCGCCAATGGACAGACGGTGTATACGTGGGATTACAAGAACCTGCTTTTTGGGCGCCCGATTGCGCTCGATGTGCTGGGTATCGCGCCGGTGGACCGGCTGGGGGAACTTTCCTGGCTGGGACCGTCGAGTGTTGTGTTGTTTGGGTTGGTGCTGGGCCTGATGGCGCATGCGTATCGAGTGAAGAATTATGATCGATGGATGCTGCTGCTCGTGCTCGGCATGTTCACGAGCGCCTATCCGCTGATGTATTTTGCCCAGGAATTCATCCCGTTGAACATCGCGGTTCCCGCCGCTTCCATCCTTGTGCTGATGGTTATTGCCCTGCGATCGGCGACGATCATGAGCTTGCGTCTGGCGGTGCTGGGCACGGTGCTTCCTGCGGCGGTTATCCTTTCGGTAACGCTTGCCGCCGCACTGCATCCGCGGCTGCAAGGCATCCTGATCACGGCCGTGGGCATGGCACTATTCACGGTGGCCATGGTGTTGTTGCCGCGCTTGAAGCGGGAGCGACCCTTGCCGCTCGCGCCGCAGGGGGCGGGGGCGTAGGGAGTAATCAGTAATCAGTAATAAGACAGTTATCGGTGGCATAGCGCCAGGGAACTGGCGCTTTGGCACCGATAACGGATGACCGATGACTGAATACTGATTACTGATTACTGATGACCACCCGCAAAAGGCGACGTCGCAAATTTTTCCTGGGTTCCCTGGCCGCGCTGGTTTGCGGGTATTTGTTATTGCTGATCCCGGAGCGTTCGCCGCCGCCATTTTCAAGGACAACACGCCAGCCGTTTGCCTGGAATCAGGACGTGCTCTGGGCCTCACTCGAGTTGCAGTTCAAGGCGGCGCGCCAGGCGGGTTGCGCGGCGCTGGCCGGATCGATCGACAATTTGATGAGCCAGGTAAATGGACAGCTGCAGGAGTTGAGCAAACAGCTGGTCGCCCCTGCGGACGCCCGTTTGGATTTGCTGGAAACCAACTTGTTTCAGCTGGCGGTGCGCATCGCTGCCTGCCCGGAGCACATCTCGAGTTATCTGGATCTCCAGGCGCGAATGCGCGACTCCATGAAATTTCAATCTCGAGCCTGGGAGATGAACTCGCCGCAGGCACGCCAGCGACTTTACCGTTTGCTCTACGGCGGCCGGGCCGCCGTGGAAGAGGTGATGCTGCAGGCAGACGGAAAATTTCCCGCGCTTCTGCGCGGGCGCGATGAACCATCCGCCACCCCTGGGGCGAATCTGCGGGGGGTGATGTTGCACAGCGGGGACATCCTGGTCTCCCGGGGTGGTGCCGCCAATTCCGCGCTGATCGCGCGCGGCAATGATTTCCCCGGAAATTTTTCGCACATCGCGCTGCTCCAGATTGATCCGGTCACGCGCGCTGCGGTGGTCATCGAAGCGCATATTGAGCGCGGCGTGGCCATTGCGTCCTTCGAGGATTATTTGAAGGACAAAAAGCTGCGAATCATGGCGCTCCGGCTGAGGGCCGATCTTCCGGCAGTGGCTGCCAACCCGCAGTTGCCGCATGCGGCCGCCACCGCCGCCGTCTCCGCGGCGCGCGCGGGTCATATCCCGTATGACTTCACGATGGATTACCAGGATCACTCAAGGATCTTTTGCTCGGAAGTGGCTTCCGCGGCGTATGAAAAGGTGGGGGTTACGCTGTGGATGGGTCGGTCTTATCTTTCCTCAACGGGCGTGCGCGCGTGGCTGGGCCTGTTTGGAGCGCGCCATTTTGAAACGCAGGAGCCTGCGGATTTGGAATATGATCCTCAGCTTCAGGTCGTGGCGGAGTGGCGCGATCCCGGCACGCTGTGGCAGGATCATCTCGATAACGCGGTCACCGACGCGCTGCTGGAAGGGGCTGATGCCGGCGAGACGCTTCCCTACGCCAGGCTGATGCTTCCCCTGGCGCGCTTGGCAAAAGCCTGGAGCATGTTGGCGAATCGTTTCGGCGCCATCGGTCCCATCCCGGAAGGAATGAGCGCGACCGCCGCGCTGCGCAACGCAGCGTTCACACGCCGTCATGCCGCCATTAAAAGCCGGCTCGTGGCGCTCTGCGACGAATTCCGCGTTTCACAAGGGTATGTCGCTCCCTACTGGGAGTTGGTGGAACTGGCGCGACGTGCCAAGCGGGCTGCGGATGGGGCACGATAGCTGACGATTCAGCATGAGTCTTGTGACTTCGACTGCTACGGGGAAGTTGCGCGGCTGCGGGACCAACGGGTACGTGTTTCGGGGGCCAAACTTTTGCTGCCGATTTTCGGGGGGATGTTGACGATGGCGACACCGCGGGGATTGACGCAGCTGCCTTTTCCGCGCGCGATCAGAGTCTGCCGGCCGTTGGCGGGGTCGATGCTGATGATGGCGCCATCATAGAGATCACGGCTCTGGGGATTGATTGTATAGGGATCGCCGACGATGAGACTTCCGTTCGGCTCGACGGCCAGGCCCACTGGCCCGACGAGATAGCCTCCTTCAGCAACCACCGTTTGCCGGCCGGTATGCGCATCCACGTGGATCACGCGGCCGACGCCGAAATTCCCATCCTCTGTGGCGACGTCTGTGAGATAAATATCACTGCCTTTGACGGCGATGGATTGAGGCCGTTTCAAGTAGCCCCCTTCCGAGACGACTTTCTGCAAGCCATCGGGGGAATGCACGCGCACGACGCGGGCGGATGCGGTGTCCACAACCAGGAATTCATTTCGCGCGACGACACTGACGCCCAGAGGACAGGAGAGATGCTGGCCGGAGGCGACGACGTCCACTTCCCCCGATGCGGTGTCAACGCGCAGGACCCCGGTGGTGTTGGCGGTCACGATTTCACCCGAAGCTTCGATATCGATGCCATAGGGGAAACCGAGAGAGGCGGAGGATTTGTCGGCGATCACCTTTTGTCGGCCGGTTTCCGGTTCGATTTGGATCAGGCGACCGGAATCCGAAACGATGATCTGGCCGTCCCCCTGGATGGCGACACCAAAGGGAGCCACCAGGTTGCCGCCTGAGGAGACGACCGATTGCAAGCCGGTTTGGTGGTCGACCTTAACGATAAATCCACCTTCGGCGGGATTGCCGCTGTCGGCATAAACAATGTCGCCCGGATTGAGGGTGCTCCCGCTCAGGTTGAATCCGGTAAGAATTAATAGCACCAGGCTGAGCATGGCGCCTTTCGTGAGGTCAATAGTGCATTTCTTCATGAAATTCCGAGGTCAGGAGGGCGGCTGGGACGGGCGACTTGCAAGTGATGCCTGCTTTGGCGTGGCAAATTGCAGCGCTAAACCAGCCGCGCGGGTTCTCCATCAAGCCCTTGAATAAGGGTCAGGAGAATCCCTGCAACCTGCGTGCCACTCCAGTTGAGGTCACGTGGCTCATGCTGAATGGTCCGGCGCTCAGGATGGGGCTGTTTGAGTCTGCCAATGGACGGTCGCGCGCTGAAAGGTGGTTCCGGTTCGGATCGGGCAAAAAAACCTGTTCCATTTGTGTGGCGACGCACATGTATTGATGGATGCAGTTTGCAGATGACATGCGGTTGTTGCGGGAGTACGCGGTGAGCCGCTGTGAGGAATCCTTCCGGACGATTGTGACGCGGCATCTGGACATGGTTTACTCGGTGGCTTTGCGCCACGTGAGCCACGCGGAGGAGGCGCAGGAGATCACGCAGGCGGTGTTCATCATTTTGGCGCGAAAGGCGGATCGGCTCCCGTCGGGCACTGTGCTGGCGGGCTGGTTGTATCAAACGGCGCGGTTGACGGCGGCCAACGTCGCGCGGCGGGAACATCGCCGCATCCATCGCGAACAGGAGGCATATATGTGTTCAACCGCGGACAATTCGGAAACGGCGGCGGCGTGGGAACAGGCCGGGCCGCTGCTCGACCAGGCGATGGGAACGTTGAGCCAGGCTGATCGGAACGCGATTGTTTTGCGTTTCCTGGAAAACAAAAGCCTGGGGGACGTGGGCCAGGCATTGGGAGTGAACGAAGGTGCCGCGAAAATGCGGGTGGCCCGGGCCCTGGAAAAGCTGCGAAAGCAATTTGGGAAGAAGAACGTGAATTGCTCCACCGCCCTGCTCGCCGAAATCCTCGCCACCCATTCCACCCAGGCCGCCCCCGCCGGCCTGGCCGCCGCCACCGTCTCTGCAATTCACGCCCCGCTGACTGCGGCGTCCACGATCACGCTGGTCGAAGTCACGTTGAAAATTATGAGCGCAACAAAAACGAAGCTTCTCCTGGGTACACTGGTGGTGATGCTGTTGCTGACCACCGCAGTCACCAGCTGGATCTTTCTCAGGTATCTTCCCTCCCGGGAGTCGTTAAAACCCCTGAGCTTTGCGGACCTGCGGGAAAGCGACATTCCCGGCCGTTACAAATGGAGCGATGGACCGACCGAGTTTTTCATCGTGCTCTATGATGACCACACGTTCATGAACAAGGATGGGACGACATTCCCGATGTATCGCTGGGACCTGACTCCCGCCGGGTTGTCCATCACGTGGCAGCGGAACACCTCTGTGTTCACGAACATCGAGACGGCGGGCGTTTATACAGCTCCCAATCCCAAGCGTGGGCCAGTGCGCCTGGAAAAACTTCCCGCCTACACTGTTTCCCAGCGCATACCTCCTGCTCCTGTCGCTTCGCTCATACTCGGCAGCGCCTCCAAAACGAATGGACTGGTTCCGGTGGCGTCGGTGGAGGGGGAGAGCGAGCTCCTGCCCGGCATCGTCGACGGAGTGGATTGTCATCGGCTGATGCGTGCGGTCGGGCGTGCGGATGGATTTCTTTCGTTGGCCATCGCTCCAGAACTCAAGGATCCGCCGTTCACCAATGCGTTGCTGATCGTTGAGTTCTTCGATCGCGCCGCCACCGCGCCCGGCAGCCGGCCGGGGCGCCTGGTGGTTCAATACGATGACGAGAGCGGTCCTTTTGCAAATTCCGAGCCGTTGCGGATGAGTGGAAGCCAGACGTGGGAGGAGGTCACGTTTTACCTTCCGACGCCTCTGTTTCAAAATCATCAGCCGGGCGGCGGGGATTTGCGGTTGGTCTCGAGCCGATCGGAGCTGCCGGTGCGCTCGATCCGACTGGTTAAGAACGCGAACCTGCCTGAAACCAAGGTGCCGGCGTTGAGCCGGCGTTGAGCCGGGGCTTGACGCGGCACCGTCTGGCATCGCGAAGGAAGGCGGATGCGAGGAGCGCAGGATGCGCCGCCTGCGAAACGCTAAGGGGGGTCAGGTGGGACGCCTGAGCTGTTTTGATTTGTGGCGCCCGTGGCGCTCTTGAATTCCACCAAATCGGCCCGGATGGAGACCTTGGGGATTGAAAACAAAATCCAGTAGGTGCTGGACCTTTCGGTGACGAGATTCACCAGCGTCTGAGAATGGCCCGTTTTCATCTCGGACTGGGCATATACGCCATCGAGAGCGGTGGTGAATTTCGCGGGGAACAACGTGATCAACCCCAGCAACGCGAAGCCTTTGCTATGGCCCATCAGGTTTGTTTTGAGCGTCTGAAAATTTCCCTGGTCGAGCCGAACAATGGTGGAACCGTAAAAAGCGGCGTTGCCGGTGCTGGCGGGGAGGAGGGAGGAGGCGGCGGGCAACGTGGCGGCGGCGGCACAGCCGCTCAGAATCGCCGCCAGCACGAGCACGGGAATGCATCTGATGACAGTTCCCATGCCTGAAGCTGGCGGCGCGACATACTTCATGGATTTGCCACAGGGTTGCGCAATCGAAAATATCTTTCGCTTCCGGCCGTACTCACAGTCAGATGATGATTTCCATTCGACGGAACGTCAACGCCATCCGCCACCGGGATCCAGGAGGGAGTGGTCAATGACGGGGTGGATTCGAGCAGATACCCCGTGGAGGGAAACGCCCAGGAAACCGTGACCGATCCATTTTGGTTATTGTGGATGGTCAGCGGCGGCCCGGCCATGGCGGCCACCATGAATGTGAAATTATCGATGGCCAGGCCTGGATCCGAGTTGGAGTTGTCGAAATCCACCCACCGCAAATAGATCACGCCGCCATTGGGGAGCGGTTGCGCGGGCGTGAAGGTGCCTCCGAGTCCTGCGCTGCGATTGAGAGGCGCATTGCCGTCGACGGCCGTGTTTTGAAACAAGACGGGTACCGCCAGCCGCGGAGCGGTAAAATTAAAGTTGGTGCCCATGTCAACCCAGTTAATCCCGTCCGGACTGTAACGCATCGTCAACGCGCTGGCGGTGGTGAGGGTTCCCACACGCCACTGTTCTCCATCGTAATGGACTGTGAACGAATCGATGGCGCGTCCTGAGTCATTGCGAATGCGGACTTCAATATTGCGGTCGCCTGAGGAGGGGATCACTCCAAGGGCCCGATCTCCGGTGCTGGCGACGGTCGACCCGAAGTTATAGCCCGCGGTGGTGGAAAGCGGTGCCACCGATCCGTCACTGAGAACCACGGTTGTCCCGCTGGCATCGAGGCCGATGCCGACATACCAACCTGGGGGCGTTGTCGTGCCCGCAGCCATGGAATCGAAATTCTCCGAATAACTGCCGCCTACATACGACTGGCTTTGGGCGGAGGAACTGGCGACTCCAAAGACGGCGAGCAGCGAAACGGCAAGAGACGGAATGAGGATGGACGCGAAAGCAGGATAGAGTTTCATGGTCGTCAGATAGTTGTGTGTTTGGAAGATCACCAGGCACAGGAATGGTCAGCAGCCGAAAGGGTCTGATGTCTGTCGCCCGCTTTCCCCAACTGTTTGCGCCTCGTGAGAGCAACTGGTTGGGTAGCTTTGACCGTGCCACACGCGCGAGGGCACAGCTGCGCTGTTCCCGTTCAAGAAGATCCACGCTGGATGCGGCGCGGCCGGAGGACGGCGACTAATGCAGAGTGCACATCCGGCGCCGAACCTTGCAAGGGGGCGCATTCGGGCACTGCCCCCCGTTTCAACTAAGAGCCAGTCCCTCGAAGTGTGATGGGCGAGCGCTGCGTTTCTCCCTCTCCTCCCGCGGAGGGAGGAGGGCTGGGGAGAGGAGGGCCTTTACAACTTCCTCCAGAGCACCCTGCTTGAGCAAACCTTTCTCACCCGCCGCAGTCCCTCTACAACCCAGCAAGGAAATTGATCTCTTGAATGCCTCCTCTCCCGCTCCTCCATCGGATGGAGGAGAGGGAGACAAAGGCAGGCACCGTCATCTCGCTTGCCAGCAGTTTCAAATTGCGTTACCTAAGAAGCTGCGTCCCACCTCAAAAATCATGAAACGTCTCGGATTTCTCCTGTACGTTCTGGGCCTTGGCGTTGCCCAAGCCGCAGTGATGTTCCAGCCGGCGGGCACTGGTTACCTCTCCTTCGATGCGACACCGGGAGCTTCCGAATGGGCGACGCGTTTCGTTCCAGGAACGGCGAGTTCCTTTTCCTTGCCCGCTGATTTGGATGCCGCCGTCCAGACCAACATTGCCAGCTCGTTTATGGATCCAGTGCTTCCCGAGTATTTTTCAAGCCCGGTACCGCACACGATCAGTTCCTGGAGCGCTGCCCGTCGCTCGATTTACACCGGGCCTGCGGGTGCGGCGGCAAATCTGTTGATGACCACATTGCGCAACAATACAGGCACAACGATTTTTGCATTCTACGTGGGGTATGATCAGGATGTATTCCCTGTCACGCAGTCCACACCCGAGGAAATCCCCGGCCAGCGCGTTTTTTTCAGCCTGACCGGCCTGGCGAACACCTGGCAGCCGATTCCGGAGCTTACTGGAAACACCTCCATCGGTCTGCATCAGGCCGTGATTACTGTCGGCTCGTGGCTCCCGGGCACGGACCTGTATTTGTTGTGGGCCCAGGACAATGCGGTCCACAGCCCGGATGCGTGCTATTTGATCGACAATTTCTTCGCGGGACCTGAGCCGCCTCCGCCCCCGTGCTTTGCGACGCATCCTTCCAGCGTGGCGGTGAATGAGGGGGAACCCGCAACGTTCGCGGTCACCCCGTGCAGCAACCCGCCGTATTATTATCAGTGGTATAGGAATGGCCTGCCCATTCCAGGGGCAACGAACAGCAGCTACAACATGCCTCACGCGCATCCTTCGCAAGCCGGCACTTATTATGTTGTGCTGAGCAACTCTGTGGCATCGCTCTCGAGCGGTACGGCGACCTTATCGGTGGTTGCCGACGTGACGGCGCCGGTGGCGGCGCTCGCTTACATCTCTTCCAGTCCCTTCCTGGATACGATCCGGGTTCAGTTTTCCGAACGGGTCGACGTCAATCGGGCCACGGCGGTCACCAATTATTTTCTTTCCAGCTCCAGCCCGGCGAGTACGCCGATGATCCTGGGCATCACGATGACGAACGAGATGATTGCGATTCTGCATGTGGAAAACCTCAGCTCCAATGTGGGTTATCAGCTCCTAGTCCGGGAGGTGACGGATCAATCGGATGCGGCCCATGTGCTGATTCCCAATCCAACAATGCTTGCCGTGCAAACCTTCGGCCCGCCGGTGGTGCATGATGCCTACGTTTGGAGGTATTTCGAGGCGCCGACCAACACGACCTGGCCCGGCTGGCAGAATGTGGATTATGACGACTCGACATGGCTGTCCGGGCCCGGCGCCTTCGGATTGCCTTTCGACGAAATTATTCCGGCGCCGTTTGTCATGCGAACGGTGATACGGCCGTCCGAAAATGGCGGGCCCATCACGACTTATTTTCGTGCTTCGTTCAATTTGTCCGCATCGAACACCAACGCGATGATCCAGCTGCGCGGCGTGTTTGATGAAGGAGCTGTGGCGTATGTGAACGGCACCGAAGTCTGGCGGGTGCGCATGCCCAACGGTCCGATCACCACGTCCACTCTTTCCAGCAACGCGACGGAGCCGCATGTACTGGCCGGGCCGCTTGACCTCTATGCGCCAGGCCTGTTGCGTCCGGGAAGCAACGTGGTTGCAGTCGAGTTGCACCAGGTGACCCCCGTCAGCGGTGATGCCGTGATGGGCTTGATCCTGGGGGTGAGCCAGGAAACGTCCAGCTGTGTGCCGCTATTGTCGATTGTCCGTTCCGGTCCCAACGGCGTCACGGTGACCTGGACCTGCGAGGGGATACTGCAGGTCGCGCCGATGATCGTTCCGCACCAGGAATTTTGGCATGATGTCCTGACGAGCAACAAGTCGCTCACCACGAATCTGAACTACGGCATGATGTTTTTTCGCATCCGCCCGTGAAAGCGAAGCTGGGTTGAATGGGTTCAGCGGAGTGCGCCCTGCCGCGGACGCATTCCGAAACCCAGCCATCCGGAGCAGTTACATTTTCCCCATTTTCCTAGCCATCGCAGCTTCGTGCTTCTCGTATTGCTTGTTGTCCACCGTGAAGGTGTTTCGCATATAATTGGAGTTTTCGTATTTCCAATTTTGGCCGGCATCGCTGTAAGTCAGTTTTGTCGTCTCCCCTTGCAGATATTCCTTGTGGGTCGGATCGGCCAGCGGCGGATTCATGACCTTGGGAGCTCCGCCGCTTCCTCCTTCAATCAGATGACCGGAGCAGACGCCATAGGTGCCGATTGTCGTGGTATGCTCGTCGCCCTCAATCTTGCGCGTGATCGGGACGTAGCGATACTCGCGCGCTTTTGCCGCCGGCGGGAAAAAGTGCAAGGCCAGCTCCTTGAGGGCCTCGCGTTGTTCGGCATTGGCCGACTCGTCGATGTAAACGTAATCAAAATTCCATTTTCCGAACGATTCGAACATCGTCTGGTGTTCCGGGCTCTGCACGAATTGCGCCACGGCCAGGCCGTCCAACCTGACCTTGCCGTAGCTGCCCTTGGTGATGAAAACGATCTGCGCCCCGTCGCAGGTCATGCGGGTGGGGAGCGATTTGAACCAGCAGGGACAGGCGGGGCGGCAGGAGCACGCCTCCTCGAGTTGCGCCGTGACTTTCCAGGGGGTTTTGGCGGCAGCAGCGCCTTTGGCGGAGCTGCCCGTGGCCATTCCGAACGCCATGACAATAACAGCGAAGCATTGAGTTCCATTCATAGCTGTGTCCTTTGGTTGAAGTGTTCGATTGAACCGTTCAGAGATTATTACCAGGGACCGGCAGTGGCGAAGGGTTTTTTTGGAGTATCGCAACCACAGATAAGAGCCTCCGAGCACAGCCCCCGGAGCGCCGGTCTCCGACCCGGCACGTGCTGAACATTGCACGATCGGGCCGGGTCGGAGACCGGCGTTCCAGCTGCGATCGGGGGGCAGTGCCAGAATGCGCCCCTCGGGACTTGATCTGGCCGTCCCCGTCCGGATTTGTCACGATTCGGGAATGAAGCTGGCCCTGACCGATGCCCTCTGCACCCAGTGCGGATTGTGTTGTGATGGGACGTTGTTTGCGGACGTGGAGTTGAAAGACCAAGGTGAGGCCGATGGATTGGAAGCCATTGGATTGGAGATTGAGGAAGATGACGATGACGCCGGCGCCCCATTATTGGTGCAACCGTGCGCCGCACTGCGAGGGAAACGCTGCGGCATTTATGCCCAGCGACCTGAGTGTTGCCGAACCTTTGAGTGTCGGCTGTTGCGAAATGTGCAGGGTGGCGTGATGAGCCTCGAGGCAGCGCGCGCCGTGGTGGTGGAGACACAAACCAAAATCGGACAGGTGCGCGAATTGGCTGCTGAACTGGGACGCGGGCAAATGCAGGGGCAGGCGGGGCTGTCGTTCCGGGAGAGTTGCGCTGAAGCGCTCGAGGGCAGCGGGGAGGGCCGGTCCACCCGCAGTCTGGCTCGGAAGCGGCAAAAACTCGAGCAGGGCGTGGCCGCTGTGGAATCGTTAATCCAAAAGCAATTCCTGGGCGCCGGCAAAACGCGGTTACCGGATGTAATCCAGCAAACTGATATTCAGAAGCTTGGCCCCGCTCTGTAAGGCGGCTTGATAAGCGGTTTGAGTCTGGTTCAGGCGGACCAGCACCTGGGAGAGGTCGACGTCGACTTCCTTGGAGACCAACACCTCGAGGGATCCGGCGCGCTGGGCTGCGGTGGATTCGCTGGCTTCGAGGCGGGATTGCAGGACGCCGTTGCCGCTGACGTGCACGAGGATGTTTTCCTCGTCCGCGGCGAGCTGCGCGCGGTCCACGCTGGCGATGGACGCGGCATCGCCGGCGACGAGATGATTTTGCAGGGAGATCAGGTGATTGAAGAAGTCGGCGCCAAACCGGCTGTCCGTGATGAGCCCGCGCGGGCCGCTCCCCGAGGAATTGGAGCCGATGGTTTGGGCGGACACCGTGACGCCCTCGGCGATTTCGTTCTCGGCCACGCTTTGATTGCCCTGGTAGGTCACGGCGGTGACTTGGCCGTTTGCATTCAGTGTGGAGACGAACGGAGGTTGATCGTTGCGAGTGCCGCCGAGTTGATAATCGCCGCGAAACTGGGTGTTGGCCAATTGCGTCGCGCGCTTGATGAGCTCGGTGATTTCGGTCGCATAATTGCGAAGGTCCTCCGGCGACTTGGTGCCATCGGCGAGGATCGCGAGTTCGCCGGCTCGATCCGAAACCTGTTTCAGGCCGCGCATGACTTCGTAATTGCTTTGGGCCTGTTCCCGGAGGTTGGCAATATTGCGCCGGTATTGGCCGACGGCCCGCCCTTCCGCCTGGAGATCGAGGACGCGGCTCATCGCGGCGGGGTCGTCTTCGAGCGATTGAATTCGTTGGCCGGTGGCCGCCTGGTTTTGCAGGCGGTTCTGGCGCACGGCCAGGTCGTTCAGCTGGTCGACCAGCGAATTGGGAAAGGTATTGGCGGTGACGCGCATGATGTTTAGCGTTTCATGTTAATCACGGTGTCGATCATTTCGGTCACCGTGGTGATCACATGGGCGGAAGCTTCGAATGCCTTCTGGTACTTGACCAACTCGGTCATCTCCTCGTCGATCGAAACGCCGCTGATGGAATCCCGCTGCCGGAGCAGCATCGCTTCCACGACGTCCTGATCCCCCAGTGAATTATTGACGGACGCCAGGGATTGTCCGAGGCCAGTGGCCACCTGGGCGTAATTCTCGGCGAAAGTCTGGTTGCCGAGCCCGGCGATTTTCTGGTTCGCGAGCTGGGCCAGGGCGAGGGCGGTTTGATTGTCCCCGGGGGCGTTGTTGACCCCGGCGGCCTGGAGCAGGGAGGGGTCGCCGACCAATGTTGCATTGACCGCGATGTCGGCGGCGGTGGTGCCGGTGAAAAAGCTGGCGCCGGTGGTCCCATTGAGACCGAACCCCGCATTATGGATGGAGTTGACCTGGGTGATGAGCGTTGAGGCCAGCGTGTTGAGGCCGTCGCGCAAATCCTTCAGCGCGCCGTCACGGGCTTCGATCGTGCCCTGGATGCTGCCCTCGGTGAGCGTCAGCGGCGTGGCGCCGGTGGCGGTGCGCACCTGGAGATTTCCGTTGCCGGGATCGAATGTCTGCAAGGTGTCGGTGACGTGCACACCGGTGACGATGGCGGAACCGGAGATGGAGAGATCCACCATGCCATTGGCCTGCTCGGTGGCCTGGACATTGGTGAGCTTGGAAAGATCCTCGATGCGTTGCTGGCGGAGATCGCGCAGATCGTTGGCGGAGCCGGGTGCGCCGCCCTCGGAGTCGAAGATCTCCTGGTTGAGATTGGCGATTTGGGTGATGAGCTGGTTGGCGGCGTCGACGTCGGTTTGCACCGATTTGTTGAGGGAGCCATTCAGTTGCCCGAGCCGTTTGTCGATCTGGTTGAGCTGCGACGCGAGGTTTTGCGCGTTCATCAGCGTGGCCTGCCGTTCGGAGATGGAAGTCGGATGAGTGGCGAGGCTTTGGAAGGAGGCGAACAGGTCGCCGAGGCGTTCGGCGATGCCGTGCTGGCCGCCCACGCCCGCCGCGGCGGCGGCGCCTTCGGGACCCGTAGCCTGGGTGTCGATGGACTGGCCCAGGATGGACTGGCCGAATTGGAGCGCGCTTTGGTGGGCTTGGAGGAAGCCGCTGACGCTGAATTCGCCTTGCAGCTGGGAATCCAGCAGGCTGTTGCGCAACTGCCGGACGGTGGCGACTTCGGCCCCGGTGCCGACCGAACCAAAGGTCATGCGAATGGCCGGGAGCGTCTGGATGTGGAGCCGCTGGCGGGCGTAGGCCGGGTTATTGACGTTGGCCAGGTTGTGTCCCGACACTTCAACGCCCTGGCGTTGCACCTGCAACGACTGCTGGCCGAGGTAGAGGGTTCCGAATAATCCGGGCATAAAGTTTTTTTCAGCCCACGGCTTCGTAGAGCGGTTGGGATTGGGGAGGGCAGGCATCGACGCTGCCGGCGCCGTTATACGTGGTCGGCTGGCTGGCGGGGATCAACGCGTGCATGAAGCGCTGCATCAGTTCCACCGAGCGGCTCAGGAGCAGGTGATTTTGGCGCGCGCGCTGTTGCACGCGCACGAGCAGCTCGTTGTTCTCGCGGACGAGCGCCTGGACGGCGGGCCGAAATTTACCGGGCAACAGGGGGATCCATTGCTCGAAATCGGTTTCGCCGGGCTGCCGCAGCGCTGTGCCAACCTCCTGTTGGCGGGATTCGCGCGCCTGGCGGGCGGTGGCGACGAGGGCAAGCTGGTCGTTGATGGCATTGACGGTATGCAGGACTTCGTCACCCGCCCGCAACATCACCGCTTCCTGTTGGCGATCGAGCAGTGCGAGCATTTCGCCATAGGCGTGGAGTTCCTGGCGCAGCGCCTCGATGAGGAGCGGGATGGCATTGAGCAGCGATGAATCAATTTTCACGGGTATCCTTCGGGATGGATTTGTGGTGCAACACCTGCCGGCTTAATTCCTGTTCCAGGCTTCGCGCGAAGCCGAACGAGCCGGATCGGCTGATGGAATCCGCGAGCTGGTTCACGGACATGTCCTGGTAGAGATCGTGCGCGGAGGATTTCGGGGTGAGGCTGGATTGAATGACGGTTTTTTGCGCGTCATTGAGAATCTGCCGCAGCAAAACGGCTTCGAACTGGCGGCATAATTCATGGACTTTTTCCTGCTCCGAAACGTGTGTGTTCCTGGCGAGATCCTCGGCCGGAATGTCGGTGGGCTTGAGGGAGTGTTGAAGGGCGGGAATTTGCATTTGCATGCGGATGAAGTTGGGGCGCGCTCGGGGAGGTCGTCAGCGGATTACCAGCTCGGCCTGCAACGCGCCGGCCTGTTTCATTGCCTGGAAAATGGCCATGATATCGCGCGGGGTCACTCCGAGGGCATTGAGGGAGGAGGCGACCTTCTCGACGGTCGGCAGCTCGGGAAGGGTGACGAGGGAGGCTTTGCCTTCCGTGACGGAGGTTTCGGTGCGGGGTGTGACGACGGTCTCGCCTTTGGTGGCGAAAGCGTTGGGTTGGGATACGTCGAGGGTGGAGGCGATATTGATGGTCAGGTTGCCGTGGGAGACGGCACAGCTGGAAATCTTGATGCGTGCATTGGCCACGATGGTGCCGGTCCGCTCGTTGATGACGATGCGCGCCGGGGTGTCGGGGGTGATCTCAATGGCTTCGAGCATCGCCACAAATTCGATCGGGGAAGCCTGGTAGGCTTGAGGGACTTCGATGCGGACCGTCGTCGCATCCACAGCGTGGGAACTGTTGGTGAATTTTGCGTTTACGGCTTCGGAGAGCCGCGCGGCCGAGGTGAAATCGGGTTCGCGCAGCAACAATTCGAGATGATTGTTCCGGACGATCGTCGCGGGAATTTCCCGTTCCACGAGGGCGCCGCCGATGATCTGAGCGACGGTGGGATGATTTTTTTGAACCGACGCCCCGCCACCCCCTCCGCTGCCTGCCGAGAAACCGCCAATCGAAAGGGCGCCCTGGCCCACGGCATAGACTTTTCCGTCCGCCCCCACCAGGGGTGTTTGAAGCAACACGCCACCCTGGAGTGTTTTTGCATCGCCAATGGCGGAGATGTGGACATCGAGCCGCGACCCGGGCTTGAGGAACGCGGGGATATCGGCGGTGACCATGACCGCGGCGACATTTTTGGACTGGAGCGTGGCGGCGGGAACGGTGATGCCAAAGCGCTGCAGCATGTTGGCAATGGATTGAACCGTGAACGCCAGGTTCTTGTCGCCTTCACCGGCCAGGCCGGCAACCAATCCGTAACCGACGAGTTGATTGTCGCGCGCGCCCGCGATCATCGTGAGGTCCTTCACGCGGGTGCCGGCGGCGGCTGCGGCGACGGCGAAGCCTAAACAAGCGACTGCAACGATCGAAAACCTGCGAAGCATAATGGAGGGGGGGCCCGATCAGAAGGGCGTGACTTTTTCCCAGACGCGTGTGAACCACCCTTTGCGCTGCGTTTCAGAAACGGCGCCCTTGCCGGAGAACTTGATGGTGGCATCGGCCACGTTGTAGCTGAACACGGTATTGTTCGCGGTGATATCGGCCGGGCGCACCACGCCTCGCAGGACGATGTCCTGTGTCTCGCCGCCGAAGGAGGTCTGGCGTTTGCCTTCGATGACGAGGTTTTGATTGGGAAGCACGTCGATGACGCGCACGGCGATGCGGGCCACGATTTTCTCAGAATTATTAATCGTGCCGCCGCCATCGAAATCATGGCTGCTGCTGAACTTCAATGCAGGCATCTGGCCTTTCTTGGTCAGGAAACTGCTGGCGCCCGGGCTGTAGAGGAAGCTGTCGATCTTGGCGTCGAGCGCGGTCTTTTTGGAGGTCTTGGTGCTGTTGTCCTTGCTGGCCGTGCTGGATTCCTGCACGACGATGCTGAGGATGTCGCCGAGTGAGGCGGCACGTTTGTCGCCGGCCATGTTGCGGGAATTGCCGTCCTGCCACAGGGTGTCGGCGCGCAGGCCCGCGGCGGCAGAGAGGAGAATCGCCGCGGCGAGCGCGACGGTTTTAGAGGAAAACGAGAATCGTGTTTTCATTTTGGATTTTCCCCCGGAATTCCTTCCGGGATTGGGGGTTTCTGACGCGCACAAGCTGGCCGGGCGCCCCGTTTTCCAGGGCTTCCACCTTGAGCGAAATGATCATGCCGTTGTCGTGAAGCTGGGCTTCGACGATTTGTCCGCGCCGGATGACGGGCCGGGCGCGGACCGAGCGCGCATACAAAGGCGCGCCCACCTGGACCTGCTCGGCGATTTCCAGGGTGGATTCGGGTTCGGCGACATCCAATGGCGGCTCGCGCAGCGTCAAGACGTCGCGTCGCGCGCGAACGACGTCCGTTTCGCTGAACAGTTGGCCGGGTTTCAGGGGGGAGCGGGCGGTCCAGACATCCTTCCAGACGCGCGCCTGCACGGGGGCCTGCCAGGCGCCAATCACTTCATGTCCTGTTCGGAGTTCGAAACGGACGGCAAAACTCGGGCTCACGCCCAATGTCGGCAGGTCGAGGATTTTGAGGGTGAAGGGGTCATCCGGGATGGCGATCGGGGGCCACGGCCGCATGAAGCGCAGTTCGAGGTCGCCCCGGGCGCCGACGTGATCGCGCTGGAGGACGGCGGTGAGTTGCTCCTTCAGATCCGTTTCAGTGAAGGGGCGCGAGCGGCGGGTGACACGAATCTTGGCCGCACCCGCCCAGTTTGTGGAGACGAGTTCGGGGGCTGCCTTGTAGGCGACCTCGAAGATCTGCAGGCGCGTGAGAATTGTGGCCTGGCCGAATGCCGGGGAATCGGCGATGCGAATCTGCGGCAGGGCCTGGCCGTTCGTGGCGATGAGTTGGGAAAGAAAAATGCCTTCGCCATCGACGGGAGCGTTGGGGAGCAGAACCAGCGCGGGTTCGTCCAAAACACCGGCGCAGGCTGCGCCGCACAGGAGGCTGCACAGTGCGACGACGGAGAGGAAAGAGACGGCGCACAGCCGGCGCGGCGTTGAATGTGTTTGCCCCTTCATGTTCACGCACTACTAGCGCTTGAGATTGTTGCTCATTTGCATCATCTCGTCGGAGGCTTGGACGGCCTTCGAGTTCACTTCATACGCGCGCTGGGCGACGATCATGTTCACCATTTCCTCGACGATCTTGACGTTGGACATTTCGAGGTAGCCCTGGGCGAGGTCGCCGAATCCGTTTTCACCGGGATTGCCGAGTTCAGCGGGACCGGACGCGGGCGTTTCGCGATAGAGATTGCGGCCGACGCTTTCGAGGCCGGAGGGATTGGCGAAGCGGACGAGTTGCACGCGAAAACTTTGCGACCCGGTGGAGCTGGTCAGGGTGACTTCGCCGCTGGGGGCGATGTTCACTGCCGTCGTGCCCTGGGGAACCGGTTGGAAGCCGCTTTGCAGGGCGAGGCCGTCGCTGGTGGTGATGCGGCCGTCGGAGGCGGTTTTCAATGCGCCATCGCGGGTGTAGGCGCGCGTGCCATCGGGCAATTGCACCTCAAAGAAGCCGTCGCCCTGGATGGCGACATCGAGCCGCTCGCCGGTCTGGGTCAATTCGCCGTTGGTGAAGACCTTGGAAGTGGCGACTGGCCGCGAGCCATGGCCGACCTGGAGGCCTGTGGGCAACTGGTTGCCGGCGCCCTGTTCGGCTCCGGCCGCGCGGGTGGTTTGATAGAGCAAATCCTGGAACTCGATTTTGCTTTTCTTGAAGCCGGTGGTGTTGACGTTGGCCAGGTTGTTGGCAATGACGTCGAGGTTCAACTGCTGGGATTGCATCCCGGCGGCTGAGGAATAGAGGGCGCGCAGCATGGGAAGGAATTAGGTTGGATTGCCCAGTTCAGAGATGGCGTGGCCCATGCGTTCATCATGAGCCTGGATGATGCGTTGGTTGGCCTCAAACATCCGCATGGAGGTGATGAGGTGTGCCATCTCGGTCGCCGACGAGGTGTTGGAGCTTTCCAAGTAGCCTTGTCGGAAGGAGGTCTCCGGAGCGTCGATGGGCTTGAGATTCGGGTCGGTCGCGAGAAAGCATCCGTGACTGATCGGGATGAGCCGGTTGGGCTCATTGAAATCGAAGGCTTTGAGCGTGCCTTTGATGTCCGCGCCCTGGCTGACTTCGCCGGTCGCGGAGATGGAAAGCGGCGTATGATTATTCAAGTCGAGCTGGATGGGGCCGCTGTCGCCCAGGACGGCGAATCCCTGTTTGGTCACGAGCTGGCCGGTGGAGCTGATGTGAAATTGGCCGTCGCGAGTGTAACCGGTCTGGCCGTCCGAAAGTTGAACGGGGATGAAGCCGCGGCCTTCGAGGGCGATGTCGGTGGAGACGCCGGTGGCATTGAGTTCGCCGGGCTGGAAATTTGTGGCGGCGGTTGCGTGGGGCAGCGAGAAATGTTGCGGCCCATTGGAGGGCGCGGGCATGAGTCCAGCCTGGACGGTGGCGAAGGAGAGTTCCTGTTTCTTGTAACCGGGCACGGAGCTGGCGGCGAGATTTTCGGCGATCATCTCCTGCCAGCGGGTGTTGGCGTTTAATGCGGCTGCGGCCTGATAGAGACTGACATTCATCGCAGGGCAGCTGAGCACGGGATATGCCAGCGGGAAGAAAGTGCAATTTATGGGCAAATGCGTGTCGCACGATCCGAGTTGAGGAAGAAGTTGCTCATCACACGACTGTAATTGCCGGTGGGGTGAGTAATCAGTAATCAGTAATCAGTAATCAGTGGTCAGTGGTCAGTGGTCAGTGGTCAGTGGTCAGTGGTCAGTGGTCAGTGGTCATGGGATCGTAAGCTGAGGACTGAGTTTCGCGCGAAGGGGCGAAGGAGGCGAAGGGCCGGGAACCGCGCACGACAAACGACGAACGAACCTTAGTGATCTTAATTTCCCCTGCGGCGGACAAGTTTTCCCAATCCACGGCATGGATTGTCCTTCCGGCGGAGGCGGAGTGCTGGATTTGCCTTGTTTTGGAGGGTTTTGCCTTTTTTGCGCCCCTTTTTGCCGGCTGGCATACCCGTTGCTAAACCTGTCCGCGACGGACAACAACTATGAAAACCATGACGACGATGGAACCGAAAAAGAAAGAAACGGACAAACGCGACAATGGCGCGCAAAACAAACAGGAGGATCAGGGAGTGATTCGATTGCCCGGCGGATTGCTTGGGTTTGAGAAGGCCAAGGAATATGTGGTGCTGGGCTGCCCTGAAGAGGCTCCGTTTCTGCGGTTGCAGATGAATGACGAACCGAAGCTGACGTTCCTGGCGATCGAACCTTCCCAGGCGGTCGAGGATTACCAGCCGGATCTGAGCGAGGAAGACACCCGTTTTCTGGCCTTGGAAAAACCCGAGGACGCGCTGCTCTTTAACATCGTGACGTTGCACCGCGACGGCACGGCGACCGTCAATCTCAAGGGCCCGATCGTGGTGAACCGTCGCACCTTGATCGGCCGCCAGATTATTCCACTCAATTCATCGGAGTATTCGCTCCAGCACGCGTTGGTGTCCTCGAATCCGAGCCCGAAGCTGTGCGCCTGAGGGACTGGATCGTTCCTGAGGCCGCGGCTGGATCCAGCGCGCAGTGCATCCTGAATTTCCGTGAACCTGACTGGGTAACGACCCGCCAAGGACATGGCAGCAAACTGAAAAACTAAGAACACACACAACCTATGGTTATCAACACCAACATCCAGGCGCTCTCCGCCTCGGCCAGCCTGCAAACCAGTCAGGCGATGCTCGCGAAGTCCCTGAACCGCCTGAGTTCGGGCTCCAAAATCACCAACCCCGCCGATGACGCCGCCGGCGTGGCGGTGGCCATGCGTCTGGACAGCCAGATCAAACGCACCGACGCTGCCAAGACCAATGTCATCAATGCGATCTCCTTCACGCAGACCCAGGATGGTTATCTCAAGAAGATTGCCAAAGCCCTGGATCGCATGAGCGAACTGACGCTGCTGGCGCAGGATGTGACCAAGGGCGATTCCGATCGCGCGCTGTATAACACGGAATTCTCGCAGCTCAGCGCCTACGTGAACAACTCGGCGACCAAGGAATTCAACGGGGTCAGCCTGTTCGCCGCCGCGACACTGAATGTCACCCTGGATTCCGAGGGAAATACGTTTGCCATGAGCGGCATCAACCTGGGCGCCAGCGCCTACACCAGCGCGCTCAGCGCGTCGGTGTCGACCACCACTGCCGCACTGGCAGCCTTGACGACCGTGAAGGCCGCCATCTCGCAGCTGGCGTCGGATCGCGCCAAGATTGGCGCCTATCAATCGCGCCTGAATTTCACCTCCGAGGAATTGACGGTGAGCAAGGAAAACCTGAGCGCCGCCAGCTCCCGGATTCAAGACACGGACGTGGCGGACGAAGCCACGCAGTATGCGCGTTACAACATCCTGGTGCAATCCGGGACGGCGATGCTGGCCCAGGCCAACGCCCTGCCGCAAAGCGCGCTCAGGCTGCTGCAATGATCTGAGTTAATTCGGCGGCCCCGCAGAGAGTTTGCGCTGCGGGTCCCGCCGTCGCACGGAAGCGATCATCGATCTCTCCACGGTGACCCGACACGGCCGCCCGAAATAATGGAGAGATCGATGTTTTTTTACGGGGACAACGGGGCGGCCGGCGCCGCGGCCGCGACGCGGTCTTCAGTGGGGGTGTGGATGGGCAGCACATGATCACATTCAAGCAGACGGAACCGGATTTTACGGACGCAGGTTTGTGGACGCCGCAAACCTCGATGCTCAATACCATTCACCAGTGGGTCCAGGCGTGTCCTTTCCACTTCAAGACGGCGCTGAGCATTGATCGCAATCCGACGCTGGACCAAATCGTCCTCCAGAAATGGCCGGGACTGCGCATTCGCCACGCCATTCATCCGGAGCATGACGTGCAGGATCTGAAGGCATTCGCGTCCGACGAATTCGATTTCGCCTATTCCCACCAGGTTCTGGAGCACCTGCCCAAACCCTGGCGCGCCGCCGCAGAACTGGTCCGGATCCTCAAGCCGGGTGGAGTCGGGCTCCATACCACCTGCGCCTACAATCCGCGTCACGGTCCACCGGCGTTCAACGATTATTACCGGTTCCTTCCCGACGGGCTCGCCGCGTTGTTCGAAGGCGTGGAAATCCTGAGCAAAGGCAGCTGGGGCAACCGCCAGGCGATTCTTTACAATCTCGCGATCAACGACGGTCACGGCACGCTCGGCGGCCGCCGCTTCCACAAGGCGGTCGGGCAACCCAACGACGAGAATCATCCCTGGGTGACCTGGGTCATGTTTCAAAAGCAGCTATCCCCATGAGCAGGTCTCCATCTCTCCCCGCCAGTCCCGCCCTCAACGGCACGACCCGGAACATCGTCATCTCCGGAACCAACTTCTGGAATCCCGGCGATGATTTCGTCCGTGACGGGGTCATCCGCGTCCTGAAATCCATGTATCCCGCGGACGCGTTGAATTTCCTGTTTTACAATTTCAATGCCGACTTTTTCCCCCAGGACAAGTTTGCTGGAATCAGCAACCTGGCGGCGCGGGGGGATCTGGATCGGTATCGGGACAAAATCGATGCGATCGTCATCGCGGGCCTGTCCGCGGGGGACGAGATCCAGGATCTATACCGGTGGATCATCGCCAACGGTTTGGAAAAGCGCGTGTGCCTGATTGGAGCGGGCTATGAGAACGATTATGTCGACCAGCACGTGGCCCAGGAGCCCGAAGCCACGATTTTCCGGAATGCCCGCATCATCATCGGGCGCACGGCCAAAGTTCCCGGCTTTATCCGAACCCTGGGCACGCCGTATCGGCACGTGAATTGTCCCGCCATCCTTTCCGTCCCGCATGTGAAGGAAACAGCTGCGGGACGGCGGATTGAACGCATTGGATTTTCGATCCAGCTCCCGCATGACGAGGGGTTGGTCAACCATTCCTGCGCCCGCCCGCAATACGAGCTGGCGCTGGATGTGCTTGAGGATCTCTCCCGGAAATTCTGCGTGGAGATCATCGCCCATCACAAGAGCGAATATTTTCATTTCCTGAACCTGGAACGAACGCGTGGCATTCCGGTTCGTTTCTCTTCGTTTTATCAGGATCTGTTCGAGGTTTATCCACGATTCGACCTGGTGGTCACGACGCGCCTGCATTCGAGCCTCTTTGCCAACGGCCACGGCGTGCCGGGCATCATCATCAACGATACCGATCGCCACACGCACACGCTCGATGGCTTTCCGCATTCCACGTGGGTGAATACGCGCGAGGGATTCGATCGTGAATTCGATCGTGTTTGCCAGCTGGATCTGCGGCGCCTCAGCGAGGAGTCGTCGGAATTCAAGCAGCGTCTCCTGGCCCAGTATGCCGCAGTGCTGGCCGAACCCCTGGGCGCGCTCGGGCAGGCAGATGCGTCGCCCGCAGGCCCATCCTCGGGCGCCGACTATCAATTTGACTCGGAACGGAAGGAGCAGTTGCTCGTCCGCCGCCTGGTGAAGCCCGGCATGACGGTGTTGGATGTCGGGGCGAATATCGGGAAGTATACAAAGCTGCTGAGCTTGCTGGTGGGTGGAACCGGGCGCGTTTTTGCCTTCGAACCTGCGCCCTCCTCGTTTCAACGTATCCAAACGCAGGTTGCCGTTGAAAAACTGGCCAACGTGGTTCCGATAAACCAGGCCGTGTGCGACTGCCAAGGGCCAATCACGCTGCACCAGTTTCCCGAGGAATACTCTTCCTGGAACAGCCTGGGCCGCCCCCGGATGGAGGATCCGCGGGATCCCTCGCGGCTGGTTCCGATTGTGAGTGAAATTCAAGTCGAGGCATCGACGCTCGATGGTTTCTGCCGCGAACGCGGCCTGGACGGGATCGACTATCTGAAACTCGACGTGGAAGGCGCGGAGTTACGGGCGTTGAAAGGCGCGCGGCAGTTGCTCGAGCGCAAAGCCATCCGCTACCTGCAGTTCGAGATCTCGCAGAAGATGCTCGAAGGCCTCAATACCCAGGCGGGTCTTGTCTTCGATTTCCTGGCTGAACACGGCTACGACTGTCACGCCATCACCGAGGACGGGGAGATTGGCGCGCGCGCGGTGGATTCCTCGGCATTTTACGAAAATTACATCGCGTTTCCGGCGAAACAGGCAGCCGTGGCTGAGCGCGGGCCGAAATCGTTGCCCGTTCACTTTTTCACGATTGTCCTCAATGGGCAGCCGTTCATCCGGTATCACATCGAAGTGCTTCGGCAACTCCCGTTCCGCTGGCACTGGCACGTCGTGGAAGGCGTGGCAGACCTCACGCATGACACCGCTTGGAGCAAGGCGCTGGGGGGGCGCATCACCACGGGGATCCAGCGGAACGGCTTAAGCAACGATGGCACCACGGAATATCTCGATGCCCTCTCGAAACAGTTTCCGGATCAGGTGACCATCTATCGCAAGCCCGCAAATGAAATCTGGGATGGCAAACTGGAGATGGTCAATGCGCCGTTGAAGGGGATCCGTGAGGAATGCCTGCTCTGGCAGATCGACGCCGATGAACTTTGGACCGCCGAACAGCTCCGGTTTGGCCACCAGCTGTTCCTCGCGCGCCCCGACAAAACCGCCGCGTTTTTTCTCTGCCACTATTTCGTCGGCAAGGAACTGGTCATCACGACCCGTGACACCTACGGGAACCATACGGATTACGAGTGGATTCGCGCGTGGCGCTACAAGCCGGGATGCCGTTGGATGGCGCACGAACCACCGCGGCTTTGCCAGCCGGATGCGCGCGGTCAACTGGCGGACCTCGCCACCCTGAATCCATTTCGGCACAACGAGACCGAGGCGCTCGACCTGGTGTTCCAGCACTACGCGTATGCCACCGAGGCCCAACTGCGATTCAAGGAAACCTACTATGGGTACACAGGGGCCGTTGAACAATGGCGCGGCTTGCAGGCCCAACGGAAATTTCCAGTGCAGCTCGCCGGCCATTTTGCGTGGGTCAAGGACAAGGCGCAGGTCAACACCGTGGCTTCGGAGGGAATCATTCCCATCGCCAGGCCCAATGAAAGCGGCGAATGGACATTTACCATCGCCAGGAGCAATGCCCCGTCCGTGCCTGCCCCTTTCGAAACTGCGCCACCCCGGCTGGCCTTCAGCGACCGTAGCGCCGTTGCGGCGACCGGAACCCTGGCGGGGTTGGCAGCCCGATGCGGCGGTGGTGAAACGGGCGCAGCTGCGTCACCCATTTCGAACGCCGACCCGAAGCGGGTGCTGTTCGTGCGCACGGATTCCATTGGTGACGCGGTGCTCGCCGCCTCGATGCTGCCGCATTTGCGGAAAAAATATCCTGACGCCCAGCTCGCCGTGCTCTGCCAGCAGCATCTGAGCGAGTTGTACCTCGCGTGCCCGTTTGTGGATGTCGTCGTTAGCTTTGAGAAGCAACGGGCGATACAGGACGAACCTTATCGAAACAGCATCATCGAAGAGCTGGCCCAGTTGCAGCCGGACCTCATCCTCAATGCCACGTATTCCTCCGAGGCCGTGACCGAGCTTTTGGTTCACACAAATCGCGGTCCGCAGCTCGTCGGCATGGACGGCGATCTTTCCAACATCAGCGCAGAGGATCGGCGCGCCGCCAGCTCGTTGTATTCGCGGCTGCTTCCCAGTCCCGGCTCGGACAAAACGGAATTGGAACGACACCGCGATTTTTTGCGAGGGCTGGACATCACGCCGGATGTGTTGGCGCCACAGATTTGGACAACGCCCGCCGACGAGGCGCGAGCGGATGCATTATTCCAAGAGCACCAACTTGAAGGGGGACAAACCATCGCCTTGTTCCCGGGCGCCCAGCATGAGTGCAAGGTTTATCCGCAATATGCCGCCGCGTTGCGGGAAATCGACGGAAGCAAATTCCTGATTCTGGGCGGCCCCGAATTCAGTGCGATGGGGGATCAATTGGCGGGGGAACTTCCGGGGCGCTGCGTGAACCTGGCTGGAAAAACCTCGCTTCGGGAAATGGCCGCACTCCTGCGCAAATGCCGGCTGTATGTGGGCGCGGACTCGGCAGGGGCGCATATCGCGTGCGCGGTGGGTTTGCCCAACGTCGTCGTGCTGGGCGGCGGCCATTTCGGTCGGTTTTTCCCTTACTCGCCGCTCACGTCGGTGGCCGCGTTGCCGCTTGAATGCTTTGGATGCAATTGGGCCTGCCGCCATGCGAAGCCGCACTGTGTCAAGGATCTCGCGCCGGAAGTGCTCACGCGGGCCATCCGCGAAACGATGTCGGCTGCCGCTTTGAAGCCGCGAATCTTTTTGCAGCAAGGAAAACGCTGGCGCTCCAGCCCGGAGCAACCGCAGTTGTTGCCCGCGGAATCTGCTGGGACGCGCGAGCAATGCCTGGTGATTCCCGTTGTGGTCGATGGCGCCGCTGCGCCGGCGCCGGCAACCGCCGGGAATGTCGTTCCAGGTGAAGAATTCCTCGTCTCGGTATTGGTCTCCACCTACAACTCCGAGCGCTATCTGCGCGGGTGTCTTGAGGATCTGCTCGCACAAACGATCGCGGCGAAGCTGGAGATCATTGTCATCGACAGCGGTTCCCAACAGAACGAACGCGCCATCGTCGAGGAATTCCAAAAACGCCATCCGCACATAGTCTATCTGCGCACCGAACGGGAGACACTGTATGCGGCCTGGAACCGCGGCGTGCACAAGGCGCGCGGCCGGTTCATCACGAACGCCAACAGCGACGATGCCCATCGGCCGGACGCCCTGGAACTCCTGGCGGCGGCGCTCGAACGCCATCCGGAAGCCAGCCTCGCTTACGGTGATTATTTCACCAGCACGCTTCCGAACGACACGTTTTCCGATCCGCACATCCTGCGGCGCGTGGAACATCCGCCGTATCATCCGGCGACGCTGCTGTTTTATTGCGTGATCGGCTGCCATCCGATGTGGCGACGGAATGTGTTTGATCGAATTGGCTTGTTCGATCCCAGTTTCACGGCACCGGGCGATTACGAATTTCTATTGCGCTTCGCGAAGGCGGGTTTGCGCGCGGTGCGCGTTCCTCAGGAGCTCAGTTTGTTTTATCAAAACCCCGACGGACTCAGTTTCAAGGCTCAATCGAAAAGCCAGCAGGAGTTCAATCGGATCCAGGCGAATTACCGCGGCAGCATGCCGATCGAACGCCTGTTCAAGGTGGACCCGCGTGATCCGGAGACCGTGGCGCGCGGGTGGGTCGCGCTGGGCAACATGGCCATGCGCTACCAGGCGCCCTGGTTCGACAACATCAGCCAGGAAATCGACTACGCCACCACCTGTTACCGGCGGGCTCTCGAACAGGTTCCCCGTCACACGGCCGCGCTCCATAACCTGGTGGTCGCCCGGATGCTTTCCGGGGCGACGGGCGAGGTCGAGTCGTTGCTGCAGCAATTGCCCGGCGAGAACAGGGCCGCGTTTCGTGCGCTGTTGCAGCGCGGTGGCGAGTTGGAGTTGATGAAGGTGGAGCTGCCCCCCGCCGTGGAACCATTGGAATTCCCAGCCTCGCCCCGGGTGGCCGTGGCGTCACAGGGCGCGTGCCGGGATGCTGTCCGCGCTCACCACACGTCCCTTCCTGTGCGCTGGGTGGCGCCGTTGTACACTTCCGGGGAATATTCAGGAGACGCGCTCAATCTTGTCCTCCCCCTGGCGCGCGAAGTGCGGGTCGGCATCACGGATCAAAGTGAACACTACTCGGCGAGCGTGGCCTCCACGTTTTCGTCGTCCACCCGAAACGCGCTCCAGGTGGCGTTTGGAACGTTTCCATTCATCACCGGGGGCGTCGCGATTTCCCATCGGCCCGCCTCGCATTTCAATCGCGTGCGCGGTGCCGCCTATCACATCGGCCGCACCATGTTTGAGTCGGAGGGACTGCCTCCGGAATGGGGCCGGGTTTGCAACCAGATGGACGAAATCTGGGTCCCGAGCCGGTTCCATGCCCGGACATTTGCCCAAGGTGGCGTGGAAGCGGACAAATTGGTTGTCATCCCCGGGGCAGTCGACATCGCGACATTCGATCCGGCCAAACAGGAACCGCATGCTTTGGCGCACCGGGCCGCGTGCAATTTTCTGGCCTCCTGCGAGATGTCGGCATTGTCGGGATGGGACGTTTTGATCGCGGCCTATGCGCGGGAATTTTCGGCGGAGGATGATGTCTGTCTTCATCTGCGCGCCTGGTTTCCCGAAGCGGCAGGGGCACGCGGGACGATCGAGGGAAAGATTCGTGACTTGCTGCAGACGCTGGATTTGGGCGGAAAAACGCCGCCGCGAATCTCGATCCTGCCGGCCCTTTGGCCGCAAGCCAAGCTGCCGAGTTTGTATCGCGCCGTCGACTGCTTCGTCTCTCCGCACCGCGGCTCGGGGTTCTGCGGCCCGTTGCTGGAAGCCATGGCCATGGAGTTGCCCGTTATTGCGACCCGCTGGGGCGCCAGCGGGGAGTTCATGGATGAATCCTGCAGTCTTCCGCTCAATGGCGAATCTGTCGAAGTTGCAAACGTCGAGCCGGAATTACGCCAGCATCGTGGTTTTCGCTGGGCGCAGCCTTGCGAACAACATCTGCGGGAACTCATGCGGGGGGTTCAGCGCAATCCGCAGGAAGTCCGCCCGCTGGGCAGGAAAGCCCGGGTGCGCGTTCAGGAAAGTTTTAGCTGTGAAGTCGTGGCGGGCGCCATGAAACGCCGGCTTCAGGAGATTGAAAAGAAGCTGTTCACCCCGGCGTGTCCCGCAGTGGTCGCGCGCTCGCTGATGGTCGAGGCGGAGTTTCCAGACCAGAAGGTGCGCGATCTCCAGGTTGCCTGGGAGGGCTCGTTTCTAGATTTGGGAAGCTTGTCGCACGTCAACCGGGAGTTGACGAAGCCGATGGAGACACAGCCCGGGATCCGATTGACGTGCGTCGGCAGGAATTCGGTGCCGGAAATGCCGGCAGGAATGAGCGATCTTCAGGAGATGGCCCGACGGCTTCGCGCCCAACCGCACCCGCAGACCCAGGTCACCGTGCGTCATGCGTGGCCACCGAACTGGCAACAACCGGCGACAGGCCTTTGGGTGCTGATACAGCCGTGGGAATTTGGAGTGTTGCCGTTGGAATGGGCGCGCCAATTGGGCCGTGTGGACGAGGTGTGGGTGCCTTCTGAATATGCGCGCCGTGTGTACGTCGATTCGGGTATCCAACCCGGCAAAGTCAAGGTGGTGCCCAACGGGATCGACCCGGTGCTCTTCCATCCGGAAGCGCCGCCGGCGAAATTGGGGACGCAGAAACGATTCAAGTTCCTGTTCGTGGGGGGAACGATTCACCGCAAGGGACCGGATGTGCTGCTTCGCGCGTACCTGGATCGATTCACAGCCGAGGATGACGTCTGTCTTGTCATCAAGGATTTTGGCGGCAAGGACGTATATGCGGGGCAGACCTTTGAGGCCCAGATCCGTGCGGCGCAGAAAACGCCTGGGGCTCCCGAGATTCTGCATTTGACGGGCGACCTGGCGGCGGAGGAGGTCGCGGGATTGTACACGGCTTGTGACTGCCTGGTGCACCCGTATCGCGGCGAAGGGTTTGGCCTGCCGATTTTGGAGGCGATGGCTTGTGGGTTGCCGGTGATCGTGACAGGCGGCGGGTCTTCCGATGATTTCGCGACGGACGAATTTGCGATGCGACTTCCCGCGTTGCGCCAATCTCTGGGCACCACGGTGGGCGGGATGGATTTGGTGCGGGAAGGTTGGGTGCTTGAGCCTTCGCTTGAAGCGCTCCGGGAGGCCATGAGGGAAGTGTTCCAGAATCCTGAGCCGGCGCGGGCGCGGGGACGGCAGGCCAGCGTCCATGTGCGTCGCGAATGGACGTGGGAACGGGCCGCCAAGATTGCGGCGCAGCGTCTGCAGAATCTGAGGGCACGCAGCGAGGCAGCGCGGGAAGCGGTTGCCAAACGGCGCTCGCGGGTCGCTCCGGCGATCGAATTGCCGCCGGTGGCGCGGCTCGGGCAATTGAAGGAAGCGACGGAAGCTTTCCGCGCCAAGTCGTTCGAATCGGCGTGGAATTTGGGGTGTGCGGCGATTGAGCGGCGTCCGCATCATCCCGAAGGTTATTTGTTGCTGGCGGAAATTGCGCGTGCCGCTGGGGATGGTTCGAATGCCCGATGGTGTGCGGAACAGGCACGCCGGCTGGCGCCCAAATGGAAGGCGGCCCGGGAGTTTTTAAAGGCGCTGCCGGCCAAAACCAAAAAGGATCGAGAGCCCGGCTTCCCGCTGCCCAAAGCCGCGACAGTTTCGTCGGAAGCCTCCCGATTGTCCGTCTGCCTCATCGTGCGCAATGAGGAAAAGTTTCTCAAGCGAGCCCTGGAATCAGTGCGGACACTCGCGCACCAGATCGTGGTTGTGGACACTGGGTCGACCGATTCAACGGTGGAAATCGCCCGGCAGCAGGGTGCCGAGGTTTATTCGTTTCCGTGGCAGGATGATTTCAGCGCCGCCCGGAATGCGGCATTGGAACGCGCAACGGGTGACTGGGTGCTGATCCTGGACGCGGACGAGGAATTGACGCCGGAAGGGTGCGCCAGCCTGAAGCAGGAACTGCGAAGCGACAGTGTGATGGCGTACCGTCTTCCCATCGTGGATCGGGGCCGCGAAGAGGAGGGGTGCAGCTATGTGCCCCGGCTGTTTCGCAATGCACCCGGCTTGTTTTTCGTCGGGCGCATTCATGAACAGGTTTTTAGCAGCGTGGAAGTGCGCCGGCGCGAATGGGGGTTGGAGAATCGACTCGGCAAAGCCGTGTTGCTCCATCACGGCTACGCACAGCAGGTCACGCGACAACGGGGGAAGAACGCTCGAAACCTGGCCCTGCTGGAAAAGGCGATTGAAGAGATGCCCAACGAGCCCAACCTGCTCATGAATTACGGACTGGAGTCCATTCGTGCCGGGCAGTTCGAGGCGGGTCTCGAGGCGTATTGGGAAGCGGTTCATCGCATGTCGGTGCTGCCTGCGGACCAGGTGATCCCTGAACTGTGCGAGACGTTGCTGACGCAATTGTCGTCGCATCTGCTGGGCAACAAGGATTTCATCTCGGTCAGCCGTCTGCTGCGCAGTCCGCTTGCCAGGGCACATGGGTTAACTGCAACGCTCCACTTTTCGCTGGGGCTTGCCTTGATGGAGTTGAAACAGTTTTCGGAGGCCGCCGAGCAGATGGGCCAATGCCTGCTCAAGCGCACTCAGCCGGCCCTGACCCCCATCAACAAGGAGATCCGCGGGGCAGCTCCGCGCCATTGCCTCGCCATTTGCCGCAAGCATTTGAAACAACCGAAGGAAGCGGCGAAGGCGTTTGCCGAAGCTCGTGCGGAAGATCCGAACTCGCGTGCGGTCTGTTTCGATTACGCGCGTTTTCTGGTGGAGCAGGAGGAACCGGTGGAAGCCCTGAAGCTGTTGCATCAGATGATTTCGAGCGAACCGGAAGACGCCGACCTGTGGCTGCTGGGTGGGCATATCGCGCTGGGCCGGCTGGAGTTCCTTGAGTTTGCCCGCGATTGGACTGGGGAAGCCATCCAGCATTTGCCGCAGCACCCGCGGGTGATCCTTCAGCGAGCCGAGGCATTGCTTTTAAGCGGCGAGACCGAGGCTTCGCTCGTGTTGTGGCGCAAAGCGGGTTCTCCCACCCACCCGCGCCACATTTCGGCCCGCTTGATATGCGAGATCGACTCCGGGCGGCCGGCTGAGCTCCCGCGGGAGGCTGGCAATGAATCGCTCCTGAGCGAGGAGTTTCTCAAGTGGTATCGCCGGCTGCTGGAGGCGGGTGCGTCCCGGACGATTTCCACATTGAATACCCGGTTGGCCCAGGTGCGCCGGCTGCTGCCCTCGGTAGGACGAGTGCTGGACCAGGCTTTGCGCGAAGCGGACCAGGCTGCTGCCTCATGAGGAAATTATTGCCTATACATGCCATGAGCTGCGCTCACCCCAGCCGCTGAAGCTGTCCTGGAAAGCCTTGTGCTGAGGTATTTAAGCAATAATAAAAAATGCCGATCCACGTGGAGGTAACAAAAATCAGAAACTTATGAGTTTGTTCGGACCCTTCAGAACCCGCAGCTCCGGCGTCAACAAGTCACCGGAAAAACTTTCCCTACCACCCGAGCCCCCCGTTCGCGTTGCCCCCAGCAAACGCAGACTCCTTATCGTGAGCGAAAAGGGAGCGGCTCTCGAAGGCATTTTGCAACCGCTCCGCAGTCAATGGGAACTCGTGTTGGCTGCCAACGCGCCCAGCGCCCTGGCGGCGGCGGCAACGGGGCCGGTCGCCGGCGTGATTTGTGATGCCGGCGAGCCGCATGCGGACTGGACCGGCCTCCTCGAACAGTTTGCCAATGTTCATCCCGTTTCGCTGAGGTTTCTGCGTTGCGGACCCCGGAAGGATGGTGTCGTCAATGCAGCTGCGCCCGGTGGTGTGGCCTGGCTGTCCACGGAATTGGACCCTGCCGGCCTTGCGCAAGCCATCGAGCGCGCCTTCCAGGTCAGCGCCTGGATCCCGGATGAGGAAGCCAAGAAACTGGTCGCCCGGATGAAGCGGCTTCCCAGTCTCCCCATCCTCTACAACCAGGTCACCGCCGAACTGGCGTCTCCCACCGGTTCGCTCGAATTTGTAGGCAAGCTGATCTCCAAGGACCCGGGGATCACGGCCAAAATTTTGCAAACGGTGAATTCCCCGTTGTTCGGACTGGGACGGCAGATCACCGATCCCGCCGAGGGTGTGATGTTTCTCGGGGTCGAGCGCACGAAGGGAATGCTGCTGGCAGCAGACGTTTTTTTGCATTTTGATCAAAATGCGTGTGCCGGCTTTTCGCATGATCAACTGTGGCAACACAGCGTCGCGGTGGCTTCGTTTGCCGCAGCCATTGCGCTGGTCGAAACGAAGGACAAGAAGTTGAGCGAATTGGCTTACACGACCGCCTTGTTGCACGACGTGGGCAAGCTGTTGCTGGCTGCAAATATTCCCCAGGAGTACGCCAGGGTCATCGAGCAGGCCCAGCGTCGGGCTGTCCCGGTGGAACGGGTCGAGCTGGAGGCGCTGGGTGCCACGCACGCCGAACTGGGCGCTGCGGTGCTGGGCAACTGGGGTCTTCCCTTTCCGATGCTCGAAGCCATCGGCTGGCATCACTCGCCATTTCGGACCGGCGACCAAACTTTCACGGTGCTCACTGCCGTGCACGTTGCCGACGCCCTGGATCACGAGCGACAGGAAGAGCGGCTGGGCCGTCGCAACAACCACATTCACCGCGAGTACATCGAGCGCCTGGACCTGGCTCATCGCCGAAACGCCTGGCGGGCGATGTGCGGTTGCGCGCCCAAGACCGATCTGAGTCCGGCGGCGGAAAAACTCCTGACCCAGCGCGAGGTGCGCGCTGCCTAGAACAGCTGCTTGAATTTCGTAAAGCCCAAGGGCGGGCGGGTTGAAATATGAAACGAATTCTTTTTGTAGACGACGAGAAGCGGGCATTGGCAACGATCCAACACTTGTGGCAAAACTCGACTCCCGACTGGGAGATGGTTTTTGCCGAAAGCGGCCCGCAGGCCCTGGAAGCCATGGCCCGCAAACCCTTCGATGTCATCGTCAGCGACATGATGATGCCGGGCATGGACGGCGCCGAGCTGTTGATGCGGGTGGCCTCGAAATTCCCGCAGACCGTGCGCATCATCCTTTCCGGCCATCCGGATCGGTCCGCCGTGCTGCGCCTGGTGGGACCGGCGCATCAATACCTGCCTAAACCCTGCAATTCGGAGTTGCTGCGCGACACGGTCCTGCGCGCGTGCGCCTTGCGGGAGCTGATTGCGGACGAGAAATTGGCGAAGATCGTTTCGCAAATTCAAACCCTTCCCAGCGTCCCGGCGGTGTTCATGGAGATGTCGCGCGAGATGCGCGCGGAAGAGCCGTCGATCGTGAAGATTGGTCATCTCATTTCGCAGGACCTGGGGCTCTGCACGAAGATGCTGCAGTTGGTGAACTCGGCGTTCTTTGGGCTTCCGCAACCCATCTCCAATCCGGTTGAAGCCATCATTCACCTGGGGCTCGACACGGTGAAGAACCTGGTGCTCTCGCTGCAATTATTCTCCGTGTTCGAAGGCGTGCAGCTGAGGCATCTGTGCATCGAACGATTGTGGAACCACAGTTGGACGACCGCGGCGCTGTGCAAGCGGATCGTGGAGGCAGAACACGAGCCCGGTCTGAGCAACCACGCATTCCTGGCGGGGCTGGTGCATGACGTGGGCAAGTTCGTTCTCGCTGTCGGCGTGCCGGCCCAGTATCAGGAAGTGCTCGATGCCTATCAACTGGGCGGGAAGACGCTCCCGGAGGTGGAACTGGAAAAGATCGGATCGAGTCACGCGGAAGTCGGAGCCTATTTGCTCGCCTTGTGGGGTCTGCCTACGCCGGTTGTCCAGGCCGTGGCGATGCATCATCGTCCAGGACGGGTTTCAGAAAAAGAGTTCAGCGTGCTCACCGCGTTGCACGTGGCCGATTTCCTGGAACACGAGAAGAGTCGTTCCCCGGATGCGGCGGCCTCACCACAGCTGGACCTGGAATACCTGGACGCGGTGGGTGTCGAGAAGCGCGTCAAATACTGGCGCGAACTCACGAGCGGCCACACGGAGCGAACGGCGGCGTAAGGCTGCGGAGCGCGCCCGTCTTCGGGCGAGTCCCCAAATAACCAATAACCAATTTTCGATATTCAATCACAAATGCGATTGAGTATTGAATATCGAGTATTGGTTATTGGTTATTGCGGGCACTCCGCAGCCTCACTGCCCTGCTGCCAGCGGCAGGGTTTCGGTGCCGCAGCCATAATTGAACAGGCGGCGTTCCTTGATCATCGCGGCAACCACCGGCGGCACCATTTCTTCCCACTCGGCGTTCCCGGCTTGGATCCCGGCCAGCACCTGGCGGGAGAAAATCGGGAGACAACTCTCGTCGATGTTGCGCAGGCCCTGGATGAAATGGTTCTCACACAGATAGGCGTACAGATGCCGTAGATTCGGCGCCACACGCAGGTTGCCGGCGGAGATGATCGATCCGGTCGCCGTTTCGCGCAGCGGATACACGTAGAGCTTCAGGTCGTTCTTGAAGAGGCGTCCGAAGGATTCAAGGATGCCCCCGCCGAGGCCGGTGTAATATTTTTCGTCGAAAATTTCCCACAAGGTCGGGACGCCCATGGCGAAGCCGACCATTTTCTTTGTGTACCGCTGGAGATAGGCGGCGAGCCGGAAATGTTCGGCGTAATTTGAAATCATCACGGGCCGGCCCAGCGTGCCCAGGATATCCACGCGATCCAAAAAATCCTTGTGGTTGATCGCGCCCTGGTCCGTCAGGTTTTTCAGAGTCATCTCCATCAAGACGACGGGCGTTTCGCCTTGCACCTGCGGTTCCTGCATGAATTGCGCCAGCGCACTTTTGAGCATGTCGACAGTCACTTTGGTGACCGGACGAAAACTGCCGCGCTCCACGAGGATCGATTTTTTGTAGAGCAGTTCCGCGGCTTGAACGACTTCTCCCTCCGCGGTGAACATCGCCGAGCTGGTGAGGCCCTGTTGAACGAGCTGCAGGCTCATCAGCCGGTTGTCCACGCCCCGAAACGCCGGGCCGGAGACTTTGATCATGTCCACTTCCACGCGTTCCTTCGTGAGGCTGTCCATGAGCGACGCGATCATCGCCTGGGGATCGCCATTCAGATAGAGCGCGCCGTAGATGAGGTTCACGCCCATGATGCCGAGGGCTTCGGATTGCTGGAGATTTTCGCGCTCCAACATCTGGACGTGGATCAGCACTTCGGAGGGTTCGGCCTGCGGCTCGGCCTGGAATCGGAATCCCATCCAGCCGTTGCAGTCATCCTTGCGGGTGAAACTCTTGGCAGCCACGGTGTCGGCGAATGCGAAGAAGCGGGTCTCGGACCCGCGTTTGGCGCCGAGGCGTTGGACGAGCAATCCGTATTCGTGCTCGAGCATGGCCTGGAGCCGTTGGCGGCTGACATAACGGTCGGCCTTGCCGTAAATTTCGTCGCTAACCGCCATGTCATAGGCGGAAATGCTTTTGGCGATCGTCCCGGCGGCGCCGCCGACGCGAAAGAACCAGCGGGCCACTTCCTGGCCGGCGCCGATTTCTGCGAATGTGCCGTAGGTGGCCTTGTCGATGTTGATCTTGAGCGCCTTTTCGTGGGCGCCCAGTTGATCGGAACCCAGTTGATCGGAAGGTACTGCTGGAGGGTGTTCTTCCCGGCTGTCTTCCGGTCGGGGGACAAGACTAATCATGTCCTCTGCATCGGCATTCCGGGGAGTCTTCTTCAACAGCCTCGGTCCCCTCTTAATCCCAATCTCCCAATCCTAACCTTAATCTTAATCAGTCGGGACTAACCCTTTTTTGACCCTGTTTCGGTCGTGGCGCCCTCCCCATGAACCTCACTCGTAGTAGTCGAGGTCACGAGACTCATACTGAATCGTAAGTCGCTCGTGCCCGGGATGTTTGAGTCTCCTGACGTCGACTGCTACGGTTCAGGGGTTCAAGGCTCGAACTTTTGGTTGGGTGAATTCTTTCAGGGCTTTCTAGGTTTGCTACGAAAAACCTGGGGCTGCGCGCTCCACCCCAGGCTATAACATGAGGGGTTTTCAGCCCTGCCGAACCGCTGGGCAGCTCGCCTTAACTACCGAATGGCATTAGGCAGGGGATGCCGGCGCTCCCAAGGGTCAGCGGGCGAGTTGTTTTTCGATGTACGTGACAACCTGGCGGACGCTGGCGTCCACGGTCATGCGATCCTTCACCAGGCGGCAGGCGTGGAGGACGGTGCCGTGGTCGCGTCCACCAAAGGCTTCGCCGATGGTGTTGAGGCTGCTCTCGGTCATTTGCCGGGAGAGATACATCGCGATCTGACGGGGGAAGGCGATGTTCTCGGGACGCCGTTTGCTGGTCATGTCGGCGAGGCGGATGTCGAAATGTTCAGCCACCTTCTTCTGGATGGTGTCGATCGTGATGCTGAAGCGGCCCTCTTCGTGGAGCACTTCGCGGAGCAGGCCCTCGACGACTTCGATCGTGAGCTTGCGTCCGGTGAGGGAGGCGAAGGAGGTCACGCGAACCAGCGCGCCTTCCAGCCGGCGAATGTTCGCCCGGATGCGTTGGGCCAGGAAATTGATGATGTCCTCGGGCAATTCAACGCCCATGGCCTTTTCCTTTTTTCGCAGGATTGCCAGCCGGGTTTCGATGTCCGGCGGCTGCAGATCGGTCACCAGGCCCCATTCAAAACGCGAGACCAGGCGGTGCTCGAGATTTTGGATTTCGCTCGCAGGCCGATCGCACGTGAGCACGATCTGTTTGCGGGATTCATGGAGGGTGTTGAAGGTGTGAAAGAACTCCTCCTGGATGCGTTCCTTGCCGGCCAGGAATTGGATGTCGTCGATGAGAACCACATCGCTTTGGCGGAAGCGGCGGCGAAACTTGACCAGCTGGTTGTTTTGGATGGCCTCGATGAATTCGTTGGTGAATTTCTCGGAGGAGACGTAGGTGACCTTGGCGCCTTTCTTGTGGCTGGCCACGTACTGGCCAATGGCATGGAGCAGGTGGGTCTTGCCCAGGCCGACGCCGCCATAGACGAAGAGCGGATTATAGCTTCGGCCCGGTGCCTGCGCGACGGCCATCGCCGCGGCATGGGCGAAGGTGTTGTTGTTGCCGACAACGAAGGTGTCGAAGGTGTTGCGGGTGTTGAAGGAGATTTCGCGGGGAGCGCCCTGGGGATGACCCTGGACATGACGCTCGGCGAGTTCGGCGGGTTCCTCGGGCGGGACAGCGGCATCGTTGTCGGAGACCACGCTGGTGGGGGCGGCTGCAGCGACGGGGGGCGCGACGACGCGAAAATGGATGTCCAAGGACTCCCCTGAAGATTGGGCCAACACATCGCGGAGCAAGCCCAGGTAATTGTCCTTGAGCCAGAGTTCGCAAAAGTCATTGGCGACTTCCAGGGTGATGCAGTCGCCTTCGAGATCGCTGGCGCGCAAGGAAGCGAACCAGAGATTGTAGATGTCCGTATTGAGCAGGCCGCGGAGAAGCTGCTGCGCGGCGCTCCAGATTTTTTCTGCAGAGGGTTGCATTGTGGCGGGTCCCCAAACCTCGATATTTAAGGGTTTATTCACCTGAGATTAAGAAGCGATAAGTCCGTGTTTGCCAGGCCTGAGGCCGGGGATCCTTTTGGGGAATCCAGCCCCTGCCACCTGGCGCAAGCCAGCGGTAGGACAGGCCGTTTTGTAAAAGTCACAATCCATTGAAAATTAAAGTATTAAAACAAGCGCCGGGCAGTATTCACCCCGGCAAAACGGGTTTTTACGACGTCCACGCTTCCTCTTGAATGCGGGGCCACTTTTTAGTGCAGGGACGGGAGTGTGACGAGGAGAACATATTAACTCTTATTCAGAAGTTATTCCCAAAGGGATTTCGGCCAATGTTTTCAATGTTTTCATTCGTATTCGGGCGCCAAAAAAGGGCGCCCTGAATGGGGCGCCCCTTCGGGAAACCCGCTGCTTCACACGTCGTAATAAAGAAAAAATTCGTACGGATGCGGACGCAACCGGAGCGCGTCGTGTTCCTTGCGTTTGTGGCTCACCCACATTTCCAGGAAATCCGCCGTGAACACATCGCCTTTCAACAGGAACTGATGATCCTTCTCCAGATGATCCAAGGCCTCCGCCAGGCTGCCGGGCATCTGGGGAATCTTCGCATGTTCCTCGGGCGGCAATTCGTAAAGATTTTTGTCCATCGGCTCGCCCGGATCGATCTTGTTGAGCACGCCATCCAGCCCCGCCATGAGGAGCGCGGTATAGCAGAGATAGGGGTTGGCCGCCGGATCGGGCGGGCGATACTCGATGCGCTTGGCTTTGGGGCTTTCGCTGAACGTCGGGATCCGGATGGCGGCGGAGCGGTTTCGGGCGGAGTAGGCCAGGTTCACCGGCGCTTCATATCCGGGAACAAGGCGCTTGTAACTGTTGGTGGTCGGATTACAGATGGCGGCGAGGGCCTTGGCGTGTTTGAGGATGCCGCCTATATAATAGAGGGCCATCTGGCTCAGCCCCGCGTATTCGTTGCCGGCGAAGAGCGGCTTGCCCTTTTTCCACAAGGACTGGTGAGTGTGCATGCCGCTGCCGTTGTCGCCGAACAGCGGTTTGGGCATGAAGGTGGCGGTCTTTCCGTACTTCTTGGCCACGTTTTTGATGATGTACTTGTACAGCATCATCGTGTCGGCAGTCTTGACCAGCGTATCGAAGCGGAAATCGATTTCAGCCTGCCCGGCTGTGGCCACTTCATGATGCTGGCGTTCCACCGTGATCCCCAGTTGCTCCATGATCAGGCACATCTCGGTGCGAATGTCCTGCTGCGTGTCGATGGGGGAGACGGGAAAATAACCCTCCTTGTGGCGGATCTTGTTGCCCAGGTTGGGCATCTCGTCGCGACCCGTATTCCAGACGGCTTCCTCGCTGTCGATCGAATAAAAGGTGCCGTTGCTTTTGTGATCGAAACGGACGTCGTCAAAGATGAAGAACTCCGCTTCGGGCCCGAAGACGGCGGTGTCCGCCAGGCCGGTGGACGCCAGGTATTTTTCCCCGCGCTGGGAGATGCCGCGCGGGTCGCGGTTGTAGGCTTCCTTGGTGCCCGTCTCGGCGATCGTGCAGGTGACCGAGAGGGTTGTGGCGGAACAAAAGGGGTCGATGAACGCGGTGGAGGGGTCGGGCATGGCGAGCATGTCCGAGGCCTCGATCGATTTCCAGCCGCGGATGCTCGAGCCATCAAAACCGAAGCCATCTTCGAAGACGTCCTCGGTCAGTTCGCTGACCGGGACGCTGAAGTGTTGCCAGGTGCCAAAGGTATCGACGAATTTGACATCGACCATTTTGGCCCCCTCCTTTTTGGCGAGGTCGATGACAGACTTGGCGGAGTTGGGTTTGGATTTGCCGTTGCTCATGGGGTGGGTCGGAGATGTTGAGTTTGCTCGGTCATCAGTTCACGAGAAATCCCGCCCCGAACCGCGGAGCGGGACACGTCAAATCTTCAAACGGCGTTTTCGCCCTTTTCCTCGGTCCGGATTCGAACCGCGTTTTCGATCGGGCTGACGAAAACTTTGCCGTCACCAATCTTGCCGGTCTTGGCCCCCTTTACGATGGCCTCCACGGCCGCGTTGACTTGATCGTCGGTGATGACGATCTCAATTTTGATCTTCGGAAGGAAATCCACCGTGTACTCGCTGCCCCGATAAATTTCCGTGTGCCCCTTTTGGCGCCCGAAGCCTTTCACCTCGCTAACCGTCATTCCTTCAACCCCCAGGGCCGCCAGTGCGTCTTTCACTTCGTCGAGCTTGAATGGTTTGATGATGGCTTCGATTTTTTTCATGTGACGCGGCGTGAATGCTAACAACGAACGAAGGTGTGTAAACAGGAATTTGAACAGCGCGGAAAATTTTCCACGAAGATTTTGATCGACAGAAATCCCGGGAAGTATCCGCGTGGCGTGTGTGCGAAGGAATTTTGCGATCGAGAATCAGGATCCTTTCGCCTCCGTGTGATCCCCGGCATTCGAGCGCGCAGGATTTGGCGAGCGAGAACCAGCTCGCAGCAGGAGGGGAGGGCGCGAGAGTTTCATCGGCACTCGCGAGCCTCTCCGGCGGGTGCTCCTTCCGGCGGCGTGGGCGGAGCGACGCGCCCTTAGCCATGGCCCGAATCCGGCAAAATCCCGTCGTTCCATTATTCGCCAAGAAGATTTACTAATTATAATTGACAGTCAGAATTATACCTGTGGATGAATTCTTGACACCCCCTGCTGTGCGTGGTTTTGTGGCTTCAGATTACGGCACTCGATTTTAGGGCAAACTTGGTTCGTTCTTTCTAGCCCATGGTTTTGGATCCGGCCTGATACAACCGGATCTGATGTTCCCCGTAATCCTACGTTGTATTGAATTCGAAATTCCCCGGGCTGCTGAGTCATCCCCTGACCAGGCAGCCCGGTTTTTTTGTACCTTTTGATTCTGCCATCCCTTAATCCCTGTGGTTCATCCCGACCGGTTTTGTGGAGTGCGCAGCAGTTGGTGAATTCGGGTAAAAACCTCCGGGGGGAAACCCATGGCGCGTTTCAGTTGGTAATCGCGTTCAAAGACGTTCGGATGGCGCTGCCATTTTCGAAATGTTGGCAGTCGAAGAAGCCCTTCGACCAGGCTCGATGGGCCAGGACTGGAACCGGGACATCGCTTCCATGGACAATGCGCGGCAACACCTCCGGCGCCAGGCAATCCCGTAAATGTGCGCAGCGGTTTAATGTAAGCAACGCGCTCGTGTCGCCGTACAGTTTGGGAAAGCGCCTGGTCATCTCCACGAAGACAGGAAAAAAATCGGAGTCCGACACGCCGCTTTTGGTTCCACAATGCGCGGCGACAACCGTGACGCCGCATTCGAGCGGGAGAGTGAGCACGCGGGGATCCTCGTATTTTTTTTCGATCACCGGAACGGTGTGTTCACCGCCGGTGTGCGCGAGCAGGGGAAGACCGGCTTCGGCCATCCGTTCCCAAAAGCGGGCATAGCGCCGGTCGTTGCAGTCGATGTTGTGACAATTCGGCAGGCATTTCATCATCACCGCGCCGTTTTCCAGGCATCGCTCCAACTCCTCGAGCGCGTCGGGACGGGCGGGATGAATCGACACCGCGGGAAGGAACTCGGGATGTTGCCGCGCCAGTTTCAGCAGGAATTCGTTCGGGACATAAAAGGAGCCCGCTCCCTCCATCCGGCTGCCGTTGGCGTGATAAACCTCATCGTGCGCCAGCAGGACCACGGCTTCGAGCGAGGAGGCGCGGATCAATTCCAGCAGTCGCGCGACATACAGTCCCTCAAAATCCCTGTTGAGCGCGTCGCCGGGCAGCCCGAGTCCGCGCAACATCAGCCCCGCCAGCGTTCGATGAAGTCCTTTTAGCCGCAACCAGCAGCCTGAGCCGCACTGGCCATTGCCCACGAGATGAACATGCATGTCGATGGGGGCGGAGCCTGGTGTGTGGGGTGAATTCATGGCGCTCGAAGCAAGAGGGCATCTGCTTAGTGGGAAATGGGGCGGTTGCCAAGGATTTGTCGGGCAGCAGGTCAGAGGGGGGCGCATCCGGCACTGCCCCCGGAGCGCCGGTCTCCGACCCGGCAGGTGCTGACCATTGCACGATCGGGCCGGGTCGGAGACCGGCGCTCCGGCTGCGATCCGGGGCAGTGCCAGAATGCGTCCGTCAGAGGGCTGAAAGCCCGCCTTGTATTAGCCTGGGGTGGAGAGCGCCGTGGGCAGTTCGCAGCGCAGATTCGCCTAGGCTTCCGGGAGTGGCTGAATTATCGAACGGCGCTCCCAGGAGTTACGCTTCCACTGCGCCGGCTACTCCCAGCCCACGAAATTCAGCGAACAAGCGCTCCAAGCCTTCGGTATCCAATTCCGGGTTCGCATCCCGCGAGGTGAAAATGGCGAGGCAGGTTCCGTCGACCCTCCGTTCGCAGTGGAGCAAAGCCTTGCCGTAAACCCAACGCACGCGGCCGGGGGCGATTCGATTATGTTGAATCACCTGGAATAAATCCGCCACGCACCGCAGCACGTTATCCAGCGATCCTTCACTAAAGGCTTCCGTCCAGGTGCGACTGGCAACCGCGCCGTCCGCTCCGCGCGTGCCGCAGGCCAGCATCCCCGCGACGGGCGTGAGCTGCTGCAGCCATTGGGAGAACGCGCCTCTCATGCGCCGAACGAGTTCCCTTCGCTCTCGAGCGGGACGCGGCTGCACCGCACGAACAGTCCCCGCTCGGCCTGCACCTGTGCGATCACGCGCGTGTTCACGGCATTCACTTCCACCCGATCGAATTCTCCGACGGGCAGGCCTTGTGCGAGTTGCCGCGCCTTTTGCGAAACAAATTCCAGGAACGTGACGCGCCCATTGGGATTCGCGCATTTCCATTCGTGCAAAATCTCTCCCTGGAGTGAGCAGACCAAAAACTCGTCGGTGCGCGGACGCGAAACTTCCGCGGTCAGGGGTGTTTCGGGCTCCGGCTCGACCAGTCGCGCGGCGGGCGTCGGCAATTCCACCGCGTGAGCGGCCGGGGCCTGCGTCACGGGCGGGGCGGCCTGGCGGGCCACGACCGGGGCCGAAGGAGCGGTTGCGGCAGGCGGCACCTGGAACATGTCCGGGATATCCATCGCCGCCGCGGACGGGGATTCTGCCTCCTGCTCGCCGCTTTCGTCGCGTTGACGGGCCGCTTCCATCAGGAGGAATTCCCAGGAACCGCTGATGGTTTGTTCGGGTGGTTCAGTAAATGGCAGGAGATCGAATTCGCCCCCGGTCAACGAGAGCAGCTGATTGAAGGCCTCCTCTCCTTTGCGACCCGCGCACTGAGCGTGGATGATCTGGCCGTCCTTCACGAACACCCTGCCATCGATGGATTCGGCGCGGATGTGTAGCACGACGGAATGACGGGCGAGGCATTCCATCTGCAACACATCCTGGAGCCCGACCTGGCGCAGCACGCCGCGAAAGCCGTCCTCGGGCTGAAACCGCGTCAATTCGTGGAGGGTGGCGTGGATGCTTTGCCAGCCTCCCTGGTCCTTGGGTTTCTCGAGATACAGTTCCGCGCCGCAGCTCAGGCAGGTGGCGCGTGTCTCCTCGCTGGCCGCCCCCGTGAGAACCACCTTGAGCAGGTTCGGAAATTTGCGCTGGAGCAACCGCAGAAACTGCACGCCATCGACGACGGGCATGTGGATGTCGAACACCAGCAAGTCAATGCGCCCCTCCTGCAGGATGCCGAGGGCTTTGCTCACGTCCGGTGCGGTGAGCACGTCCCAGGTGGCGCCCGCATAATGCGACATGAGCTGCTGGAGGATTTCCAGCAGGTTCAAGTCGTCATCGACGAACAATACGCGTTTTGACTTTGCTGCCATTCAAGCTGCGGCATGTCCGCCGCAACGGGTTCACTGGATTGGAACGGAAGAAATCCCCCAATCTTGAGGGATCAATCCTCCGCGGGGTCCCCCGGCCCCGGCGCCGGTTCAACTGAAGGTGCACCTTGTGAGCACGCATGAGTTGCATCCACGCCGCGTGGGGGCACGCGGCCTACAGCGCGAGCACCCCAAAGTTGTAGGCCGGGTCCCCTGACCCGGCGCCGGTCAAACTGAAGGTGCACCCTGTGCATCCCCGCCACGTGCCCTGCCGGCTGCCTGTCGAACCCATTCATCCGTGTCTTCAAGCGCCCGTGCCAGCGCCTGTGCGGCCCGCGAGTCAGAGATCCGGCCCAATGCCTCGGCGGCGGCCTGGCGCACGTCGCGGTCCCAGTCGGACAACGCATCGATGATCGCCTCGATTCCCGCAGTCTGCCGCCGGCGCATGATGTCGGTGGCCGGCGTGGGAGTCGGTTCGTCCGCCTTTTTTGTATTCGTGATCCGCTGAATGACCTCGGCGGCCGTGTGGCGCACCCAATAGTCGCGATCCGCCTGCAGGGCTTTTAAGGCCGGGATCGCCAGTCGCGCCGATTCAGAGAGTTTCCAGTCCGGATCGATCTTTGTCAGCGCCGCTCCCGCCGCGTGGCGAACGGAGGACTGCGCGTCCGCCAGCGAAACCACCAGCTTTTCGATGGCCGCCTTGTCACAGATTTTCGCCAGCGCCTCGACGGCGGCTTCACGCACGTCGTGATCGGAATCCTGGAGCAATTGTGTCAGCGGCTGCACCGCGGCGGGGTCCTTGATGCGCGCCAGGGCGTCGACGGCGCATTTGCGCACGCTCCAATGGGCGTCTTTGAGGGCGACCGAGAGACGTTCCACGGACGACGCATCGGCGACTTTCCCGAGGGTGTTGGCGGCCGTGGCGCGCACGGTGGAATCGCGGTCCTTGAGCAGGGCCAGGAGGGGATCGAGCGCCTTGGGGGACTTGACGTGCCCGAGGGCTTCGATGGCGGCGACGCGCACGGCAGGGTCATCATCCTTGAGCGCGGCGATCAGGGGCGTGATGATCCGTTCATCGGTGATGCTGCTGAGGGCTTCGACCGCCATTTGACGATCGAGGCATTCCTTGTCTTTCAGCACTGCCAGCAGCGGCTCAATGGCCTCCGAGCCCAAGGAGGCGGCGCGCAAATAATCTCCCAGGGCCACCGAACGTTGCACGCGTTGTGCGTCATTGTTCGGGCGCCAGCCAAATGTGTCCAAGGCCCTGGCGGCGCGGCGGCGCACGGCGACGTTGCGATCTTTGATGAGGGGCACGAGCGCCTCGAGACACTTGGGATCCCCGAAGCGTTCCAGGGCGTTCACCGCCATCTCGCGGATGACCGGTTCCGCGTCGCGCAACGCGAGCATCAGCGGCTGCAGGATTTGCTCGTCCTTCATCTGGGCGAGAGCCTTGACGACGGCGAGGCGGACTTCGCGCTCGGGATCTTGCGCGGCGGTGAGCAACAGCGCCAGGGCGTCGGCGCCGCCTTCGCGGGCGAGCTTCTCGACGGCCTGGCGGCGCACCTCGGGTTTCTTGAACTTGAGTTGTTGCTGGGTCCACCAGTTATTGACGGCGTTTGACATGGACGAAGCCTGCTGAAATGAGCCAGATGCGTGCCGTATTCGGGGCATCACTGCGGTCCGATGGGTTGTCTCGAAGCGGGACACCGTGGGACGCTATGGGACATCCATCGGCGGGTGCAGCGTTCGGTTGAGCGGTAAGTCATCGAGACGCAATAACCAATAACCACTTTTCGAGATTCACTACTTGATCGCCCCTGAAGGCATGTCAGTTGCCTGGCATTTGTTATTGAAAATTGAAAATTGGTGATGGGTTGCCCGGGACCCGCGGCCGAGACGTCGCTTGTCTTCCGTGTTCTCGGTGCAGCTTTCTATTGAGCCTTAACTCATCGTAGGCCTAGACTTCGACCGCACCATGAAAGCAATGATCGGGACCGGATTTAAACGTTCAACGTTCAACGTTCAACGCTCAACGTTCAACGAGGGGGCAAGGAACTGGAGACGCAGCTCAGCGTTGAATGTTGAGCGTTGGACGTTGAACGTTGAGCGTTCCGCGTTCCTCCGTTCCCCGCTACTACTCCTCTTTCTCGCTCTTGCCCTCGCCTTTGCTGTTCCGCTCCGCGCCGCCGATCCGTTTGCCGAAAATGTCCGAACGTCGGCGTGGCAAAAGCCCGAGGCTCAACAGAAATCCTTCCAGCTTCCGCCCGGATTCGAGATTCAGCTCGTGGCCGCCGAGCCCGACATCAACAAGCCGCTCAACCTGGCCTTCGACGCCGCGGGCCGGCTGTGGGTCACCACCTCGACCGAATATCCGTATGCGGCGCCCACCAATCGGCCTGCCCGAGATCGGCTCATGATCTTCGAGGACTTCGGAGCGGACGGACGCGCCCGCAAAGTGACGCAGTTTGCCGATGGCCTGAACATTCCGATCGGCATCTATCCCTTTTTGAGCGCCGCCTCGGATCGAAACGCCAAGGTCCAGACGTGGAAGGCCGTCGTCTGGTCCATTCCCAACATCTGGCTGCTGGAAGACACGGACGGCGATGGAAAGGCTGACAAACGGGAGGTGCTGTACGGCCCGTTCGACACGACGCGGGACACGCATGGGAACCAGGCCAGTTTTCGACGTGGCTTCGACGGCTGGCTTTATTGCACGCACGGATACAACAATGATTCGCATGTCAAAGGCCGCGACGGGCATCAGGTCGATCTGAACTCGGGGAACACCTACCGGATTCGACTCGATGGCTCGCGTATCGAACATTACACGCACGGCCAGGTGAATCCCTTCGGGCTGGCCTTCGATGCGACGGGCAATTTGTTCGCGTCCGACTGTCACAGCGAACCGATGTATCAATTGCTGGCGGGAGCGTATTATCCGAGCTTCGGCAAGCCCGACGACGGTCTGGGGTTCGCGCCGAAGATGATGGAGAAACCACGTGGGTCGACAGCGATCGACGGCATTTCCATTTGTTCGGACGACCTATGGCCCGAGGAATTTCGCGGCAACATTTTCATTGGGGACGTGATGGCGAGCCGGGTTTACCGCGATCGCATCACGGAGGAGGGTTCCACCCGCACGGCGCGGCCGATGCCGGATTTCGTCAGCACCAGCGACCCGTGGTTTCGGCCGGTGGATACCTGCCTGGGCCCCGATGGCGCGTTCTACATCGCCGATTTCTACAACCGCATCATTGGGCATTATGAAGTGCCGCTGACCCACCCGGGCCGGGATCGCACCAGCGGCCGGATTTGGCGTGTGGTCTACAAGGAGAACCCGCTGCGTTCCCCGGCGTTGGCGACGGATCTCCAGGGTTTGATCGACGAACTGGCATCGCCCAGCCTGCCCCGCCGGATGCTCGCGATGAATGCGATCGCCGATCGATTTGGAAAGGAGGCCATCCAGCCGGTGGAAGCGGCGGCCACTCATCCCCGCAATCCGGAACAACACATTCATGCGCTGTGGCTGACGCATCGACTCGAGGCCTCGAAGCCGGAGGCGCTGGAAAAGGCCGCTCGCTCCCCCAACCGCCTCGTTCGCGTCCACGCCCAACGGATCGCCGGCGACATTTTCCAGCAGGATTCCATCGGGCACCTGGGGACGGACGTCGAGACGGACAACGATCATATCTCCACCGCGATGAGCGTCACGACCCAGGGCTTGAAGGATCGCGACGCGCTCGTGCAGCGCTGCGCGGCGGATGCCGGAGCCCGCCATCTGGTCCAGGGTGGCGATTATTTCGCCCGGCAGCTGCTGGAACTGCGTTCGCGGGTGCCGGCCAATGACACGCATTTCCTTTATGTCGTGCGCCAGGCGCTTCGCGATCAACTTCGCACCGCGGGCGTTTTTGAGAAGGTATCGACGGAAAACTTGAAGGCGGAGGAGATGCGGACGCTGACGGACGTTTCTCTCGGCGTTACGAATGCTGCGGCCGCAACCTTTTTGCTGCGACAACTGCCGGAGCTGAGCCAATTGAAAACCCCGTCGCCATCGGTGGCCGACGTCCTGAAGCACGCGGCGCGCTACGCCCCGGAATCCGAATTGGATCGGCTCGCCAGTTTCGCCCGGGGCCGGATCCCGGAAGCCTACGGCCTGGAACAGTACCAGGAGATCGAGCGCCAGTTTTCGTTGTTCAAATCCGTGGACGAAGGATTGCAGCAGCGAGGGCGAGCACGGCCGGAGGCCATTCGCGCCTGGGGCACGAACCTGGTTTGGAAATTCTTCGGAGCCCTGGATGGGTATCATTCATGGACCGCGCTCCCCTACGAAGCGAATCCCACGGATGTGCCCTGGGATCTCGAGACGCGTTCGGGTACTGACGGCAGGAAACGGCAGCTCACGTCCAGCCTGCCCCGTGGCGAAGATCTCACCGGGGTGCTCCGTTCGCCCCCGTTTCCATTGCCCGCCAAAATGAGTTTCTGGTTCTGCGGCCATGACGGCTTTCCTGACAAGCCCGCCGGCGCGCTCAACTTCATCCGGCTGCGCCTGGCCGATTCCGGCCAGATCCTCACCACCACGCCTCCGCCCCGGAATGACATGGCCCGCCGCGTCACCTGGGAATTTCCGGAACACGCCGGCAAGAGCGCATTCGTCGAAGCCGTGGACGGCGACGAAGGGCGGGCATATGCGTGGATTGCGTTTGGGGATTTTGAGCCGGCGCTGTCGCAGCTGCGGCCCTCCGAGTTTTCGCCGCGCAAGATGCGCGATTGGTTCACGGCAGCCACGGAAGCCGCGGTGCGCCTTCAGATGAAAGAATCGGCGCTGATGTTCGCGCATTTTGTTTCGCCGAACTCGCGGCTGGCCGATTCTGATGCCGAGATGTTTGCCAGCCTTGCGCATGCGTGGGTCGCCCTGGAACCCACGCCGGCCATCTCCGTCCTCTCGAGCGCGTTGGCAACGAACCATGGGCCGGTCGCCTATCGCGAAGCGATCGCCAGCGTGCTCGCTTCCCAGAACAACCCGGAGGCCCAGGCGGCTGTGTTGGCCGCCACAAAATCGCTTCCGCTCAAGATTCAGGAAAAAATCGCCATCACCCTCGCAGCTGCGAAATACAGCGCTGAAACGCTTCTGACCGGGCTCGAAAACGGGTCGATCTCGCCGCGTGTGCTTTACCGCAACAGCGTCAACACGCGCCTGAAGAATTCCAAGCCAACCGACTGGGAGGCGCGTCTCAAAAAACTGACTGCGAAGCTTCCGCCTCCGGATGATGCGCGCAACAAGCTCATCGCGGATCGACGCGCCGCGTATTCGACCGCCCCGGGAAAGACCGAGCCGGGCCGGGTCGCCTTCACCAAATACTGCGCCGCCTGCCATAAGATTCAGAATGAAGGGGCATTGGTCGGGCCGCAGCTGGATGGCATCGGCCAGCGCGGCCTCGAGCGGCTTTGTGAAGATATCCTCGATCCGAACCGGAACGTGGACATCGCCTTTCGCTCCACGCTGTTCACCCTGAAGGATGGCGACATCGTCAGCGGCTTGTTTCGCCGGGAGGTGGGCGAAACCATTGTCATCGCCGAAAGCACCGGCAAGGAAATCACCGTGCCGAAAGCGAACATCGCCGAACGGCGCGAGTCTGAGATCTCGTTGATGCCCGAAAATTTTGGGGACCTGATCCCGCCGTCGGAGTTTGCGGATTTGATGGCGTTTCTGCTCTCGAGAAATGCGAGCGCGAAATAGGGACTAAGCGGTTCCCGGAATCGAAGCGGGTGCTGTTCGGTGTGCGGGGTTTCCGCTGAGGCAGCCCGGAGGGCTGCCAGACATTAGCCGGGGGTTGAGCGAGGAGTTGAAGCGATTGCTGGAGAAAAACGGGGTGGTGTGCAAGCCGGAGTATTTGGTGTGAGATTGGCGTTGGGTAGTGCCAGCGTCTGGCACCCCTCCAGGGTGCGGCGCGTTTTCGCCATTTTCCGGGGGTGTCGCTTCGCTCAACCCCCGGCTAATGTCTGGCAGCCCTTCGGGCTGCTCCGAACGGCACCTGCGCCAGCTTGCGCAGATTAGCGATTCAAGGTCCGGCTGGCGCCGTGGTCTCTCGTTGCCGGGCGAAGATCTGGCGGATGACCTCCTCGATGGGCACCTCCTGGATGTCGATGTCGTTGACGGGCAGTTCATCGAGCAGGGCCTTGCAGACAGGGATGACGCGGTCCCGCTTGACCTTGAGTTTCACGGTTTCGGGGGATTGCTCGACGACTTCGCCATAACGGGCGAGATCGGCGGCGGGGACGGCGGCGGGATTGGCGCACTGGATCGTCACGAGCTTGAAATCGGCGAAGCGATCGATCACGTCCGCCAGTTGGCCATCGAAGAAGATCACGCCGTGATCGATGATGATCACGCGCCGGCAGAGCGCCTGGATGTCGGCCATGTAATGGCTGGTGAGCACGATGGTGGTTTTGCGCTCGGCATTGTGATGACGAAGGAATTCGCGCACGGTTTTTTGCGACACCACATCCAATCCGATGGTCGGTTCGTCCAGGAACAAGACGCGCGGCTCGTGAAGGAGCGAGGCGATGAGTTCCATTTTCATCCGTTCGCCGAGCGACAATTCCCGGACCATTACGCCGAATTTTTCGCGCACGCCGAGCAGGCCGCCCAGTTCATCGACCGTGCGGGTGAACACGTCGCGCGCGATCCCGTAAATCTTGGCGTTCAGTTCCAGCGACTCGCGCGCCGGCAGGTCCCACCAGAGCTGATTTTTCTGGCCCAGCAGCAGTGCAAATTGCCGACGGTACCCATCCTGCCGTTCCCAAGGCGTGAACCCGAGGACCTGGGCGGTTCCACCGCTGGGATAGAGAAGTCCGGAGAGCATCTTGAGCGTGGTGGTCTTGCCGGCTCCGTTGGGGCCGAGAAACCCGACCAGTTCGCCTTCTTCGATGCGGAAGGAGACGTCCTTTACAGCGGTGACAATTTCATGGCGCCGACGGAAGAGTCCCTGGATGGCGCCCCGCAGGCCGGGCGCTTTTTTGTAGGTGCGAAACGTTTTTGTGAGTCCACTGACCTCGATAACCGACATGGGGGAGGACCCTAGGGCATCGCCGGCCTCGCGACAATCCTTGACACGATCGCGTCAAGGATTGTCGCGAGGTTGGCGAGGCCCTACGCAATCTTCGCGCCAAGTGCGCCAGATAAATTTGTCGTCTGGAAAGGTTTTACTGTTGGCCGAAAAAAATCCTGCCGATATACCCTCAAGTTGTTCCCCGGCGACGACGCGGAGGAACACGGAAACGCGATGCTCAAACAACCGCATCCAGATACATCAGAATTATTGGGCGACTGGCACCCGTTGGTGCAGCAGCTCGGGTCGACCGACGGGCTGGTCTCGTTCAGCACCGCCTCGCAGTCGTTGCGGCTCAAGAATATCACCTCGACCGAAACGCTGCTGCGTTTCCTGGAGGCGTATCAGTCCCAGATTCTCATCCCGTTTGAGTTGCCCGCGATTCAACGCGCCTTCCGCCATGCCTGCCGGAACGAGACGCGCGAGCTGATCGCCTTCGACCAGGAGATCGCGGCCGAGCCGCTCCTGTTGCCCTTTGCCAACGCCAGCCGCCGGGTCGGCCAGGCGCAGATCAAACGGCTGCGTCCGTTGCGCGATCAACGCCTGGTTCAACGATACCTGCGCGCGGTGGAATCCAGCATGGCCCACGGCTGGCATACCCTGGTGTATGGAGTGACGCTCTCGGTCTATTCCCTGCCCGTGCTGCAAGGACTCGCCAGCTACGAACGGCAGACGCTGCTCGGGTTCATCCACGCTGTCGCGCGTTGCCTGCGCCTGTCCGAGACCGATTGCTGCAACCTGATCGAGCAGCTCACGCCCAGCCTCCCCAAGATCTCGGAGCCGATCCTCGGCGAGGAAGAAGATCCGCGGCATACCAAGAGTTTCTGATTTGCCCCCCGGGAGGAGCAAAAACAGTTGGCTTCTCACAGGCCACGATGAGACTCGCCGGCAGGAGGCCGGCGCTCCCCGGGCGGTTTTCTCTGGATTAACACCCCTCACATCGACGTAATCAGCGGAGAAACGTCTCCGCATGAATCACCTTTCGATCGCCGACTGGGTTGTCATCGGCCTGTATCTGTTCGGCATCATCGGGCTGGGTCTCTGGTTTGGGAAAGACCAGCGGACCACGCGCGATTATTTTCTGGGCAGCAAGAATATTCCGTGGTGGGGCATTGGCTTTTCGATTGTTGCCGCGGAGACTAGCGCGCTGACGATCATCGGGGTGCCGGCGATTGCATTCGGAGGGAACATCGCGTTTTTGCAGATGATTTTCGGGTATGTGATCGCCCGGGTGATTCTCGCGGCGGTGATGGTGCCGCATTATTTCAGCGGGGAAATTTATTCGCCGTATCAGCTGCTGGAGAAACACCTGGGCCTGGGGGTGCGCCGCTATGCGGGGGGGCTGTTTTTGCTGATGGAAACCATGGCGGCGGGGGTGCGGGTGTATGTGGCGTGCATTCCGATCCGGCTCATGTTGGGAAATTCCATTTTGAGTTTTGGCGGGCTCATCAATCCCATCCTGGGCGCCATCGTGATTTTTGTCGGACTATCCCTGGTCTACACGTATGTGGGCGGGGTCAAGGCGGTGATTTGGACGGATGCGGTCCAGTTCGGATTGTTTCTGGCGGGAGGGTTATATGCGTTGTTTTACATCCCGACGCTGGCGGGCGGGTGGAGCGCGGCGCTGGGAAAAGCGGCTGAGGCGTCCAAATTGCACTGGCTCAATCTGTCGTTCAGTTTTTCGGCGCCGTTCAACATCTGGATGGGGCTGCTGGGCGGGACGGTGCTGGTGCTGTCGACGCACGGGGCCGAGCAACTCATCGTGCAACGCGTGCTGGCGTGCCGCAATGTCGCGGATGGGCGGAAGGCCTTGCTGTTGAGCGCCGTGCTGATCTTTCCGTTGTTTCTCATTTTCCTGCTCGTGGGCGCGATGCTCTGGGTGTTTTACCAGTCGCACGGGTTTGGCATCCCGTTGCCCGAAGCGCGGCCCGGGAGTCCTTCGAATGATTTCATCTTCCCGATTTTCATGCTGACGGAAGTGCCGCATCTGCTGCGGGGATTTCTCATCGTGGCGATTCTTTCGGCGGCGATGTCGAGCATCAGTTCGGCGCTGACGGCGTTGTCGTCGGTATCGACGATGGATTTTGTGAAGCGCTGGCTGCCGGGGCGGAGTGAGGAGTTCTTTCTGCGGTTCAGCCGTGGTTCGACGATATTTTGGGCTGCGGCATTGGTGGGAGTGGCGTGGTTGACGCGCGGAGTGCCGTTCGTGTTGAACGCGGCGATGGATTTGCGGGGGCTGACGAGCGGGGCCTTGTTGGGCAGCTTGTTGCTGGCCTTGTTTTGGCGAAGGCTGGGCGCCCGGGCTGCCATTGTTGGAATGTCGGCGGCGTTGCTGGTGATGAATGCACTGTATTGGCCGCCGCGATTGGAGGCGACGAAAGCGTGGTATGCGGCCACGCTGGGGGAGAAGGTGTTTTGGCCCTGGTTCACGTTGATCGGCGCGGTGGTGACATTGGGCGGGGCGTGGATCGCCAGCCTGTTTCTGCAGAAACCCGCGGGGGAAAGCGCGACCCAAACCGCATGAACGTTGAACCATTCGACGCGCTGCTGGGTTCGCCCGAACCGATGCTGGCCCTGGCGCCGATGCAGGACGTCACGGACCTGCCATTTCTGCGGTTGATGGCAGCCTATGGCGGCGCCGACATCTATTTCACCGAATATTTTCGCGTTCACGCCACCTCGAACCTGGAAAAGCACATTTTGCGTTCGGTGACAGAAAACCCGACGGGCCGCCCGATCGTGGCTCAGATGATCGGGAATGATATTCCGGCATTGGTCCGCACGGCGCGCGAGTTGCAACAGTATCCGATTGCGGCCGTCGACCTGAACCTGGGATGCCCCGCGCCGGTGGTGTATCGGAAATGCGCTGGTGGCGGGCTGCTGCGGGAACCGGCTCGAATCGACGCCATTCTCGGCGCGTTACGCGATGCGGTGAGCATCCGGTTTACCGTCAAGACACGGATCGGGTTCCAGGATTCCTCCTCATTCGATGAGTTGCTCGGCATTTTTGCCAAACATTCGCTGGACCTGTTGACAGTTCACGGGCGCACCGTCGCGGAGATGTATCGTCCCGAAGTGCACTATGATCTCATCGCCCGGGCGGTGCAGGCGATGCCCTGTCCCGTGCTGGCCAATGGAAATGTTGTTTCGGCCGAGTCCGCGGCCAGCGTGCTCGCGGTGACGGGCGCGAAGGGCCTGATGATTGGCAGGGGAGCGATTCGGAATCCGTGGATCTTCCGGCAGATTCGGCAGCATCGGCGTGGCGAAGTGTTTCAGAAGGCAACGGGCGGTGAAGTGCGCGCCTATATCCAGGCGTTGTACGACGCCGTGTGCACTCCTGGCGTTCCTGAATCGTCGCAAGTCCAGAAAATGAAGAAGTACCTGAATTACATCGGCGAGGGCGTTGAGCCGACGGGACGGTTCCTGCATGAGATCCGCCGGGTCACGACTCGCGCCGACTTTTTCCGCGTTTGCGACGAGCACACGGGAGCGGGAGCCGCCGTGGCGTCCGGGAGCCGGACTGAAAATCTTGTCTAATGCCTGCACCTTTCATCGAGCCCGGTCACAGCTACGAGTTGCATGCGTGGTTGATGGTGCCATTTGCGCTGCTGCTGGTGTTGATAGCGATCGGCCCGCTCTTTTTTCCACGCTGGTGGGGGCGGTATTATCCGATGGTTTCGATCGGCCTGGCGGTGATTACGCTCGGGTATTACCTGGGGGTGCTTCCGGGCGCCGCGACGAAGACGGTTCTGCATGCGGCGAAGGATTATGTCAGTTTCATCGTGATGGTGGGATCGTTGTTCGTGGTTTCGGGTGGGATCCATATCGCGGTGAAGGGGGAGGCGACGCCGATTGGGAATGTTGTTTTTTTGCTGATAGGAGCGGTGCTGGCGAATTTTCTGGGCACCACGGGGGCATCGATGTTGCTGATTCGGCCGTGGCTGCGGATGAACAAATACCGGGTGACCGGGCATCATGTTGTTTTTTTCATTTTCATCGTCTCGAACGTGGGCGGCTGTTTGACGCCGATTGGGGATCCACCGTTGTTCCTGGGCTACATCAAGGGGATACCGTTTTGGTGGGTGGCGGAGCACTGCTGGCCGATGTGGTTGACGGGTTTGGGGATCCTGCTGGGCATGTTTTACGTGGTGGACCGCCGGAATTATTTGAAAGCCCCGCGGCGGGTGCGGGAGGAGCTGGCGGAACCTGCCGATCAATTCCGGTTCGAAGGCCTGTGGAATCTGGTCTTTCTGGGGATGATTATCGGCGGGGTGCTGCTCCTGCCCTGGATGGGGCGCGAGGCGGTCATGGTGCTGGCGGCAGCGGGTTCGTTTTTGACGACGCGCAAATCGATCCATGTGGCAAACCAGTTTAACTGGCATCCGTTGAAGGAAGTGGCGGTGTTATTTGCGGGGATTTTTCTGACGATGATGCCGGCGTTGGACTGGCTCGAACGGCATTCGGGAAGCCTGGGCCACCCGGGGCCCGGCTTCTTCTATTGGGGCTCGGGGACCCTTTCGAGCCTTCTGGACAACGCGCCGACATATATGAGCTTTTTAAAGTCCATATTTGGGGCGTTCATCGATGGAGAGACCATCACGGCAGTCCAACATCTCGTGCAGAACCACTCGGCGGCGGATTTGGCGGCGGCGACGGAGCCGGTGCGACACACGTTTGAGGCGCTGCAGAAGTATCACGCGGACCACCTGGCGTCGGGCACAGTCGGCGTGGAGGAAATCGAGGTGTCGTTTTTGGTTGGCAACACGCAGTTCAACAATTACCTGCTGGCCATCAGTGTGGGCGCTGTTTTTTTTGGTGCGAACACGTATATCGGCAATGGGCCGAACTTCATGGTGAAAAGCATCGCCGATCACCAGAAAGTTCATACACCGACATTCCCGGGATTCATTTTTAAGTTCACTTTGCCGTTTATGCTGCCCATGCTGGTCCTCGTCTGGTGGCTGTTTTTCCGGCATTAAGCAGAGCCGCCGGTCGGTCGATGCCATGACGATGAACGCGGAAAATCAAGACATGTCGAGTTGAGCTGAGTTAAATGAGGGGAGTTTACAACATCCTGTTTTTGATCGGGTTCTGTTTAAGCGCGCCCTTTTATTTTTTGAAAATGCGGAGGCGCGGCAACTGGCAGCCCGGATTCGCGCAACGCTTCGGCCGGTATAATTCCAAGGTAAAACAGGCGTTGACCAATCGGCACGTGATTTGGATCCACGCGGTCAGCGTCGGCGAGGTGAACATCGCCACGCAGCTCATCGTGGTCATCGAACGGCGCCTGCCGAACATGAAGATCGTGGTCTCCACCACGACCACCACCGGGATGGGCGAGTTGCAGAAGAAACTGCCGTCCCATATCGAGAAGGTTTATTACCCGATTGACCGGGCGCATTACGTCAACCGGGCCATCCTGGCGATTCATCCCGAGGCCATTGTGCTGGTGGAGGCGGAGATCTGGCCTAATTTTCTTTGGCGGGCGCGCGATTTCGGCATCCCGACGTTCCTGGTCAATGCGCGTCTGTCGGAGAAATCCTTTAATGGATATCGGCGGTGGGGCGTGTTGTTTCGGCGGGTGTTTGCCGGGTTCTCAGGCGTGGGCTGCCAAAACGAGGCGGACGCGGAGCGTCTCCAGCAGCTGGGCTGCCGGCCGGAAGCCACCTGTGTTGTGGGCAACTTGAAGTTCGATTCGGCCGCCCGACTGGATGAACGCCGGCTGCTCGATGTTTCCCGGCTGCTCGCACAATTGGGAGCCCCACCCCATGCCCGCCTGCTCGTTTGTGGCAGCACGCATGCGGGCGAGGAGAGCGCACTGGCGGAGATATTTCTGCGGCTGCGCCAGAAATTTCCGGAGCTTTTTTTGGTGATGGTTCCCCGGCATTTCGAGCGGGGGAAGGAGGTTGGACGGGACCTGGCGGCGAAGGGGGTGCGTTTTGCCTACCGGAAGGAGGTCACGCCACAGACGCAGTTTAAGCCCGGCGAGATCGATTGTCTGCTCGTGAACACCACGGGCGAGCTGCAATATTTTTACGAATACGCCTCGGTGATTTTTGTTGGAAAAAGCCTCACGGCGGAGGGCGGGCAGAATCCGATCGAACCGGGGGCATTGGGCAAGCCGATGGTATTTGGCCCGAACATGCAAAATTTCGAGGCTGTGGCGGCGGCGTTTGTGCAGCAGGGGGGGGCGATACAGGTGCCTGATGCCGCCGGCTTGGAGGAGGCCATCGCCGGGTTGCTGGCGGATCCGCAGCGGGCCGCGGCGATGGGCAGCAAGGCGATGGATGTGGTTCGTGAAAACCAGGGTTCGATTGAACGAACGGTGGACATGATCATCGAGCACCTGGGCAACACGCCCATTTACATCGCGAATCGGCGTTAGTGAAGGCCTCCTCTCTCTGGTCCTCACCTCCTCGGAGGAGCAAATGGAGAAGAGGTGCCAAAGCAGTTCAGCCACGAACCGGGAAGGCTCGTGGCTGAATTCTGGGGTCCACCCTGTTTTTCCCTTGGCGCACACTAACCATCGGCCAGTGTGTGAAATTGAAAGGCAGCCGCGGACTGTGCCAGCCTGCGGCTGCAATCAGCACGACGGAACGCCTCCTTTACGCGCCGCCGACCTGTATCTGGCCCCTCTGGTCGCGCTTTGCCAACCCGACGCTGACCAAACTTGGTTTGAGGGACTAAATTCATGCTGACATAGGGTGATACGGGGGAACTGGGGTGAATCTTTCAAAAAATCTTCATTTATTTTTTGGGGGTGGGGGCAGCCGGGAGGGCTGCCTGATCGTGGATAGGGTGCCTCTGCGGCCTGAGGATTCAGAGGCACTGGCTGCGCAGCCGGCCGGCTAAGGGATGCGCACGCGATAGAAGCGCTGGGTGCTCCAGGAAGGGTCGGAGAACTGGATCACCCGGTTCGTCGTGCGGGGCGGGAAGCTGGCCCACGGGGTCCATGGGGACGGACGGATCGCGTCGGAGGCTTCGATGGTGTAGAAGCGATTGGAGACGGCGGAGATCTGCAATGTGGCCTGTCCCGGGAGGATCGTCTGGTCCACCCGGAGGTAGCTCAATGGGTTGGTCGGGTCGGTGCCGGCGATGTATTCAGCGAGGTTGCTCATCGCGTCGCCGTCGAAGTCGAGCAGGGCGTCGGCGGAGTTGTTGGTGTCGAAGCCGAATTGTCGTTCCCAATCGTCGGAGATTCCATCCCGATCGTTGTCGGGACGGAAGACGACGACGGCGACGGCGCTCGTGACGGCGCCGGCGAGGTTGGTGACGAGCAGCGTCCAATTGCCGGCGTGGCTGCTGGTGACATTCGTGAGGAACAATTGAGCGTTGGTCTGGTTGAGGGCCGTGATGTTGTTGCGACGCCATTTGAAGGCCAGCGGCGCCGTGCCGCCCACGGTGCTGTTGAGAATCAGCACGCCTCCTTGCAGCGCTTCCTGGTACTCGGGCACGGGTTGCTGGAGGAAAACCGGCAGACTGAGCACCGTGAGGCTCGCCGGTTGGCTGCTGATGGTGCCGATGTCGTCGGTGATCGCGACGGTGTAATTCCCGCTGTCCGTGAGTTGCACGTTGGTCAGGATGAGCGAGGTGTTGGTGGCGCCGGGACGGTCGACGCCCTCCTTGCGCCACTGATAGCGCAACTGGCCGCTGCCGGTGGCGCCGACACTGAATGTGACATTGGAACCCACGTTGGCGACGAGGCTCTGGGGTTGCTGCGAGATGACGGCGGCGATGATGACATTGACGAGAGCGCCGGTGCTGGTGACGGAGCCCGCGGCATTAAAAACGGCAACGCTGTAGTGGCCGTATTGTTGCGGCTGCACGCTCGTCCAGGGGAGTGTGGCGTTCGTCGCGCCGGCGAGGTTGTTGCCGTTACGCCGCCATTGGTAGCGCAATGGCGCATCCCCGGCGGCGTTCACGGAAAGGCTGGCTGCGGAGTAAGCAAGCAGGTTGGTGTCCGCGGGCTGGCTGACCAGTGTCGGGGCCGTGACCCCTGGGTTGGCGGTGCCGGCTCCAGGGGTGGGCGTCGCTGCAATCCAGGCGGCGGGATCGTTGCCATAGGTGGCGGGCATGCGGCGTTGCAGGGAAGCGCCCGTGCCGTCCGCGCCCGGCCATGGGAACGCGTCGCGGTAACGGATTTGTTCGATGACCGGATGGGAGAAATTCGTGCCGTATTGGGAAGGACGCCGGAGTTCGATGTCTTCGCTGGAGTTGTCGAGTTTGCCCGTCCATGGTCCCAAAAGCGTGACGCCCGGGCTGATCCCATACGCGCTGCGAAAGGTGGCCAGTGAATTGGTGTCGGCGACCGGATCGAAGCCCACGACGAGGAGACGGGCGCCCGGGGCAAGGATGGCGTTCGAGGGAAAGTCGTAATCCACGGCGTCACGCAGACGCCAGTCGGCGAGCGAGACGTTGGTGGAGGCAAAATTGTGCAGTTCGATGAACTCGTCGCGCGTGTTGTCGGTGTTGAGATAGACCGGGCCGACGGTGGCGCGCGGGACAAGCTCCGGAGGGCGAAACATGATTTCGGAAATGATCACGGGACCGACGCGGGGCACCGTGTTGTTCGTGCCGAACGAGTTCGTGGCTTGTGCGACGAATTGTTCCTCGCCCGTGCTGGTGATATGCCGGCCGAAGCTCACGCCGGGTACGGCGGCGCCAAAACTAAAGCCGTGGGCGTAGCCAGTGAGCGCTCCTGCGGCAGTGGCGGAGAACAGCCACACGTCGTCGCCGTCGGGGTCGAGCGAGAAACCGGTGCCGCCGGGGTTGAACTGAACCTCGTCGAAAACCGTGTAGGTCCCCGGTGCCATCACGGTGCCGTCGGGGATGCGGAATCGTTGCGGCGTGCCGAACGCATCGCTCAACCACCAGCCGCTGATGTCCACGGCCGTAGCCGACGGGTTGAACAACTCAATGGAGTCGGTGCCCAGGGGCAGCGACGTGCTGAGGGCTTCGGTGATGCGGATGGGAGCGAAAGCAGGCGGCGCGGGATCGCTTGCGCCCGGCGAACCGAGCGGGGTGCCGCTCGCGCGCCAGCTGGGGGCGAGGCCCCAGGTATCCCACGCTGCCAAGTCGTCGAGGATGACGAGGGAAAAACCGTGGCCATCCGTGACGGGCTGCCAACGGTTATCATAGGCAAAATCGAGGATCTCCTCGCCGCGGGCGTCCACGAGATGGATGCGTTCGCCGCCGTTGTCGAGTTGGCCGAGGTATTGTCCGGCCACGGGGAGGCCGGTCCCGTAGCGATTGGTAAATGCGGTGGGATTGGCGACCACCAGGACGCGCGCGCCCGGCGGGAGGTTGGTTGTTGTGCCGGTGATAAAATTGAACTGGATGCCATCGATGAACTTGACGCCACTCAGGTCGAGCGTTTGGGACGGCGACGTGTTGCGCAGTTCGATAAACTCGAAATCCTCGTCGAGGTTGGTGCTGCCGGCTGGCGGCGGGGCGGGGTGATACATGATTTCCGACACGCGCAGGAATTGCTGGGCGAGGCTGAGGGCGGGAGGGTAGCCGAGTGTCGTGACGGGCCGATCGTATTCGTTGAGCAATTGCACCGAGCTGCCGCGCGCCGAGAGATGCCCGCGGTAATTGCCGAGGGCGAACAATCCCTGGCCGCCGCGCGGGCCGGTGGAACGCGCTCGAAATTCGACGAGGTTGGGCGAGAGATAGAGCGCGCTGGAAGGCAGCATGACGGTGCCCGCGGTGAATTCGAATTCCACGTCGCCGCGCACCTTCCAGCCGGTCAGGTCCACCGCGAACAGGTTTGCGTTGGTCAGACAGATGTATTCCTGGTCCTGAACTCCGGAGGTGGGGTTCACCTCGACGGCGGCGAATTGGATCGGAACAAACGGCGGCTGGCTGCCCGGGTTGGCTGAGCCCACGCCGGCGATGGTGGATCCGGTGAGATAAGAGAGGCGCGGGGTGAGATACTCGTTCCGGATGCGATCGGTGGCCTGCTGGAGTGTGTAGGTCATGCCGGCAAATGCCGCGCTGGCGCCCCAACGCGCCTTGTCGAGCCCCACGTCGGCATTGAGCAACGGCACGAGGGTGTTCATGCGGTTGGTGAAATAGCCGGTCGCGATGAACTGATCCGTGAGGGTGCGCAGGCGGCGCAACAGCATCGCGCGCGAGCGGGGCACCTGCACAAGGACTTCGAGCAACCGGTTGTATTTGCCCGGCGACAGGGTGTAGGGCCGCGCGCCGATGAAGGGATGGCTGGCGCAGGCTTGCGCGTTCGTGTCCTGCTGATTGTAGACGATGGTGTCGGTGTTGAGGGCGTTGGGGCCAAACGTCAGATCGATGTCCCACGGCAGGATGGCCCACAGGCGCGTGCCGAAGGTGTCGCGGTGAAAGAAATGATTCTTGTCGGTGCCGTCGATGTCCTGCGTGATGGCCATCGTCGCCATGTAGTTCACGGACTCAGCGACATCGATGTTATCGAACACGAAGTTCTCGAGCGCGGCGCCGCTCAACTGGAGTCCGTTGAAGAACGCCTGCAAGTCGGAGAAGTTGGCGTCCTTGGGCGTTTTCTTTTCGTAGAGGCCCAGATTTACGGCGAAGGAACTTTGGTTGCCTTTGTAGAGGGCGCCGGTGCTGGCCAGGCCCCGATGACGCAGGAAATCCTTGTCGGGGTTCTCCACCATCATGGCGACGCTGTAAAACGCGCCATTCTGCTGAAGGCGGACATGGAAAATCTCCGGGCAGGGCAGACCCGAGTCGCGCATGTGTTCATAGGCCATGACGGCGCGGACGTAGGACTTGTCGGTGTAGGTGGCGTTCAGGTCGAATTCGCTCACCCGCGGCTGGTCGGGGCGGTAGCGGAACTGGTGCTCCTCATTCATCTCGATCTTGTAGCTCTTCTTGGGATACGAGCGGGATGTCTGGCCGCGGATGCGGATGAACACGTTGTCGTAGAATTCATCGTCCTGGAACAGCGAGCAGCGTGTGCCGGTGCCCGTTTCGGCGGCAGCCGTGTTCTGGACGAACCACTGCAGGATGGGCAAGGGCGAGGTCACGGCCGGGTTGCGCACGACGGTGCCCTGGTATTCAGGCGAGGCAAACGGATCGAGGAACAAAGGCCATCGCGAGGCGCGCCCGGCGTTGTCCTGCGCGGTGACGTAGTAGCGAACCATCTGGCCGGGTTGCGAGGCGCTCGCCGGAATGGTTGCGCCGAAAATGCCGTCCCCCGCCAGGCCGTCGCCATGCGTCCCGTCGTCGAACATGGCGGTGGCGACTTCATTGGAATACATCACGCGAAATTTCAGGGTGACGTTGGTGACTGCGCCCAGGGCGGGACCCGCGTTCACCGTGACGAGCAGGTCGTCGTTGTCGCTGGGAATCCGGGGGCTGTGGTGGAGGTCGGAGAGGATCGGACCGGGAACTTCCACCCCGCCGATATTGGGGGCGCCCGGGGTGGGCACGGTGAAATACCGCGGCACGGCGGCGACCTGTTGAACCGACTCGGCGTCCAGAACGGGTGCGATGAGGAGATCGCTGCTGTCGAGGCGCGCGTTGAGTCCGTGGATGGCCAGCATGTTCGTGCCGGAGACGATAAGATTCTGAAACTCCGTCAACTGGAACACTTCACCGACGAGCACATCGGTATCGACGCGGTTGCTGGTGGAAAAGGTGTTCCAGAGCAGCGTGTTGTCCGGGGCGAAATAGCGGATGATCTCCTCGCCGTTGAGCCAGATGACGACCCCGTCGTCGGCCTGGAGGTGCAGTTTCCAGGCGGTCCAGTCCGTCGCATTCGACACGACAAACGGCAGCCGAATCAGGCAGGAGGGCGAGCGGTTGAACATGAGGGTCCGGACGTCGGTTTTGTAGCGTCCGTTGTAATCTTCCGGCGCGGTTTCGTAGCCGATGAAATTGGTCCCGGCCGACCAGGTCGAGTCATCAAACGTTGCGGCGATCCAGTTGGTTCCGAGAAGATCATTTGTGATGACCGCGTAACGAAGCGGCGAGCCGTTGGTGATGAAGCTTTGCGGCGGGGCGAGCTTGGCGACACCGTAGGAGACGTTGGCAGCCTGTGGTGGATAAAACGGGGCGAAGGCAGAGACGACGTTGGTGTGCGGATCGAGCAGGGCGAGGTATTCGCCGCCGGCGCCGAGTTGGAAGTTGGAATGGAGCGGGGCTCCTGGAATCGCGCGGTTTTTTCCGGAGGCAAAAACGATCATGAAGGTGTTTGCGGCCAGATTGGTGGAAGGAAAAAGCCATTTGCGCAGGCTGGTGGCGTTGTCCGTGAGCGACCAGCCGCTGAGATTTACGGGCACGGCCGTGCCATTGTAGATTTCTATCCAATCCGAGGAATCGCCGTCTTCGTCGCGGAGAATTCCGGTGTTGCTGGCCATGAACTCGGTGATGGCCACCACGCCCCCGCCGAAGGTGCTCTCGGCATTGGTGAGGCTGCGCCCTTCGAGTCCTGCGCCGTAGATGGAAAGAATTTCGCCGGCGGACAACGCGCGCGTCCAGATGCCGAGGTCATCCATTTTTCCCTGCCAATAACCGGCGTCGGAGCCGGCAGGCGGCACGCTGCCGGCGGCGAGTTTGGCGCCGATGCCGAGGGAGGCGGCGCAGTTTGTATTGATGGTGCCGTTATAGGGGAGTGGGGCGCCCACCTGCGCGCCGTTGTGATACAAGCGCATGGTGCCTCCATCGCACACGAGCGCCACGTGCTGCCAGGCGCCGAGGGGAAGTGCGACTCCCTCCTGCACCGGGCCTAGTTGAGTGCCGCCTTGCTGAATGAGATAATTGCTCAGGTCACCCCCGGTGTCCTGCAGCCCGAAATGAAATTGTGCCGTCCCCGGTGTCTGCCAGTTTTTGACGATGGTCGCCCATTGCGGGCGGGCATCGGCCCAGACCCACGCGCTCAGGGTCATGTTGGTCCGGGGCTTGGGATAATTCGGCACGCGCACATGATCGGCATTGGCCGGCCCGCGAAAGTTCAAGGCGCCGCCAATGCGGCCGGCAACCCATTGCGAGTTGTCGCCCGGAAAGTTGTAGAGCGTGCCGTGACTGGCATTCGTGGTGGCGTCGTTCAACGTGGTGCCACTGGCCTCGTCGAAAGGCCAGTAGGCAACCAGGCCATCTGTAATGGCCGCGTGCGACGCGAGGGCGAACACCGAAAACAAGGTGACGAAAAACAGGCGTCTCATGGATGGATTAGGTCAGCAGGGAGAAACTCGCATCCGAAGTTCTTGGTTGGACTGGATTCCGGGCCCGGCCTCCTCTCGGAGAGAGCCCATTGAGCGTTGAACATTGAACGTTGAACGTTGGCCTCCTCTCCTCCTCGGAGGAGGAGAGGGAGACTGGGACTTCGCGGGGGTGGCAAGCGAAGGGGGAGGGAAGAGGCAGTTCATGGATAGCTCGTCCGGTAAAACGCCGAACCGGGCGGCGGAGTGGCATCCGTGAAACTCACATGCCCGGACGCGTCGGCTGTGGCCGTGCCGATCGTGACCCAGGCGGCAGGAGACAGCGTCGAGGTGCGCTGAACCGAGTAGGTGTAACGGGGTATCCCGGCATAACCCAGGTGCACCTGTCCGCCGCTCACACTGAACGTGACGCGATTGAAGCCTTCTCCCGCATTGTAAACCCCAACGATGACAGTGGCCGTCGCCAGTCCGCCCTTTCCGTCGCTCACCGTGTAATTGAAACGGTCCGTGCCGATAAAACCCGTTTGCGGCGTGTAGAGAACCTGTGTCGCGTTCATCGTGACAACAGCTCCGTTGGTGCTGGTGGGACCCGCTGAAATGATGGTGAGCACATCGCCATCGGCGTCACTGCAATCGGTGAGCAGTTTTGTCTTCATGATGACGAGGGAGGTATTTTGAGGCGTGGCGGCGTCGGAGTTTGCGGCCACGGGCGCTGCGTTGGGCAGCACGGTGAGCGTGGCGACCGCGCCCGTCGTGCAGCCGCCGATGCTGCCGGCGACCGCGCGATAACCTCCCGCCTGGCTGAGTTGAAGATTGGAAAGAGAGAGCGAGGCGGTGTTGGCGCCGGGAATGACGGACCCGTTGAAGAGCCAGCTGTAATGCACGGTCCCTGCGGCCGTGGCGGCGGCCGTCAGTGTCGTCGTGTTGCCGGTGTAATTGGTTCGCGAAGGCGGGTTTTGGGTGATGACCGGCGGGAGGGCGTTCACGTCCGCGTCGGCGAGCGAAAAGGCGCCGCAACCGGCGCGGTAGATGGCGCCAATTTCCGCCGCCGTCAGGCCGCGCGACCACAGGCCAAGTTCATCCATCTTGCCGTGCCAATAGCCGGGCGAGCCGCTGTCGGGCAGGTTGTTGGTGAGGATTTTCGCCCCGATGGCCATTGCGGGAATGGCGACGTTGGTATTGATGGTGCCGTCGTAGGCGAGCGGGGTGCCGACCGCCTGGCCGTTGCGATAGATCTGCAGGGTCCCGCCGTTGCACACGAGCGCTATGTGTTGCCAGGAGTTGGTAGGCAGCGGGCTGACGGCGCCTTCGCGGACGGGACCGACCTGCCCGCCGCCTTGCTGGATGAGGTAATTGCTCAGGTCGCCGGTGGCGTTGTCCAAGCCGAAATGGAACTGCTGGCCTGCGCTGGGCCAGTTCTTCAGGACGGTGGCCCAAGTGGTGCGGGAGGTGGCCCACACCCATGCGGAGATCGTCATGGTCGAACTGGGCTTGGGATAATTGGGGATGAACACCCAATTGCTGCTCACGGGTCCGCCGAACGCCAGCGCGCCTCCGACCTGGCCGGACAACCAGGAGGAATCGTCGAGGTAATTGTTGAGGGCGCCGTCGTTGCCGTTGCCGGAATTATCGATGAGCGTCGTGCCTGTGCCTTCGTCGAAATTCCAGTAGCCGCTCAGGCCGACGGTGATGGAGGCAACAGCCTGGACCGTGACGAGGGCGGGTGCGCTGGTGATGCTGCCGCCGGAGTTGGTGGCGACGAAAGTATAACTGCCGGCGGCGCCGTTTGTCAGCGTCCCGAGGCTCAAGCTGGAGTTGGTGGCGTTGGGAATGTCGGTTCCATTGCGACGCCATTGATAGAAGAGCGGCGCGGTGCCGCCCGCCGATGCGGTCAGGGTGGGCGCGATCTCGCCGGCGTAGCGAGTGAAGCCCTGCGGGTCGGTGGCGATCAGCGGGGCTTGCGGGCCCCCGACAGCTTCGGTGAGGGGCCGGTTGCGCAAGCCCGACATGAAGATGGCAAACACTTCATCCGGCGCCAGTCCGCGTGTCCAGAGACCGAGGTCATCCATCCGGCCCTGCCAGTAACCGCTGTCCACGCCGGTGACCGGGATTCCGCCGGGGCCGAGTTTGACGCCGATGCCGAGGGAGGCGGGGCAGTTTGTGTTGATGGTTCCGTTGTAGGCCACCGGTGTGCCGATGGGCAGGCCGTTGCGATACAGGCGCATGTTCTGGCCGTCGCACACCAGCGTGACATGCTGCCAGGAGCCGAGGGGAATCGGCGTGCCGGCACCCTCGCGCACCGGACCCAATTGCACGCCGGTATTCGGCACCAGATAATTGCTGAGATCGCCGGTGGTGTTATCGAGGCCGAAATGGAACTGCGCCGTCGGAACCGTTTGCCAGTTTTTGATAATCGTCGCCCACGTGGTGCGGGCTTCCACGAAAACCCACGCGCTGATGGTCAGCGTCGTATTCGGTTTTGGGTAATTGGGCACCGTGACATATTGGGAAACGGCCGGGCCGCCAAAGCGCAGCGCGCCACCGATGCGTCCGCCGGCGGCCAGCCATTGGGAATCATCGCCGGGGAAATTGATCAACGTGCCGTCATTGCCATTGCCGGAATTGTCGATCAACAACGCCCCGGTGCCTTCGTCGAAATTCCAGTAGGCCGCCAGCGCGTCGCTGACCGCGGCGACCGAGGTCACCGTCACGACAGCGGGCGCGCTGGTGACGCTTCCAAAGACATTGGTGATGACGAGCGTGTAGGCTCCGGCCATGCCGTTGCTGATTTGGCCCAGGGGAAACGAGGCCGCCGTGGCACCGGGCACGGCAACGCCGTCCTTGCGCCATTGATAGGCCAGGGGCGCGCTGCCCACGACGGAAGCCGACAGGGCGGCGGCATATTCGCCGACGTAGCGCGAGACGCCCTGGGGTTGGACGGTGATGACCGGTTCGCTCCCGAGCGGCGCGGTGGTGAGCGGCTGCCCGTTGGTTCCAGTGCGGTAGATCGAAAAAACCTCATCCGCTGAGAGAGCGCGTTTCCACAAGCCCAGGTCGTCCATTTTACCGGCCCAAAACCCCTGGGATCCATCCGTGGCGGGCAGGCCGGTGGCCAGCAATTTGACGCCGATGCCGAGGAACTGGTTGACGGGGTTGGTCTGGATGGTGCCGTTGTAGGCCAGGGCAGCGCCGACGGGAGCGCCGTTGCGATAGAGCCGCATGTTGGCGCCGTCGCAAACCAGCGCGACATGCTGCCATGAATTGAGCGGCAAGGGCGTGCTGGTTCCCTCGCGCACCGGGCCCACCTGCGCGCCGCCTTGCTGGATCAGATAATTACTGAGGTCGCCGGTGGCGTTATCCAGACCGAAATGAAATTGCTGCGCGGAGGCGGGCCAGTTTTTGATGATGGTCGCCCAAGTGGGGCGGGAATCGGCCCAAACCCAGGCCGCAATGGTCATCGTCACGGAGGGTTTGGAGTAGTTGGTGACAAACACATGGGTGTTGGAACCCGCGCCCCAGAAGCGCAGTGCGCCCCCGATCTGGCCTGGAATCCATTGGGTGTTGTCGGCGGGATAATTCCTGAGCGCGCCGATGCTGCCGCTGCCCGAAGCATCATTCGCGTCCAGACCCGTCGTCTCGTTGAACGGCCAATACGCTGCGAGTCCGTCGGTGACGGCGGCGACGGTCTGCACAATCACGGCCGTGGGCGCGCTGGTGACGCTGCCGAGGGAATTGGTGATGACGACATCATACGTGCCGCCTTTGGAAGCCACCAGCAACCCGGGGAATGCCAGCGTGGCGGTTGTCGCGCCGGGAATGTTGGTGCCATCCTGCCTCCATTGATAGGCCAGGGTGGCGGTACCCACGGCGCTCACGTTCAGCGACACTCCCGCCTCGCCGACATACCGAGTGAAACCCTGCGGTTGCACCGAGATCACAGGGGCCACGGGTGCGTCGACGGCGGCGCTTAACGGCGTGTTTTGCAGGCCGGCGGCGCAGATGGACAGGATCTCCTGGGCGCTCAAGGCGCGGTTCCACACGCCGAGATCGTCGATGCGACCATTCCAGAAACTGTCTGCGGTGGTGCCGGTGGTCCATTTGGCGCCGATGCTGAGTGAGGCGGCCACGGGGTTGGTTTGCAGCGTGCCGTTGTAGGCGAGCGAACTGCCGACGGCGGCGCCGTTGCGATAGATTTGCATGACGGTGCCGTTGCAGACGACGGCGACATGCTGCCAGGAGCCGAGCGGCAGCGGGCTGGCGGCGCCCTCGCGCACGGGCCCGATCTGGGTGTTGCCTTGCTGCTTGATGTAATTGCTGACGTCGCCGGCGGTGCTCTCGAGGCCGAAGTGAAATTGTTGGTTCGCGTTGGGCCAGTTTTTGATGATGGTCGCAAAACTGGGACGCGCATTGGCCCACACCCAGGCCGTAATGGTCATCGTGGTGTTGGGCTTGGGATAATTGGTGACAAAAATGTAGTCGTTCACCCCGTCAAAATTCAGCGCCCCGCCGATCCGCCCGGCGATCCACTGGGAGTTATCGATGGGGAAGTTGCGCATCTCGCCGTGGTTGAGGTTGGTGGTCTGATCCAGGAGCAGCGCGCCCGAGCCTTCATTGAAATTCCAATAGGCGATCAGATTGTCGTTGATCGCGGCCTGGAGCGGAAGGAGGTGAGTTGCAAGGAGGCAGGAGGTGACGAAACCAAGGATTCGTGAAACGCGCATAACCTGAGAGTATTGTCTGCGGTTGACTGGGATATCTGGAATTGAAGTGAGGAGGCTAGACAGAGTTGCGAGGCCCTGCAATCGCATGTTTGGGGGGAGGCAGTGAATTTTTATGGGTTCGCCGGCGGTTCATCCCACGGGCGCCGGCCTGTCTCAATGCCCCAGGTATTTGACCACGGCCTCCGTGCGGGAACTGACATGCAGCTTGGAGTAGATGTTCCGGACATACTCGCGGACCGTGTCGAGCCCGATGCCCAGGCGATCGGCGATTTCCTTGTAGCGCAATCCGTCCGCCAGCAGGGCCAGTGTTTCGTGTTCGCGTCGTGTGAGCGTGCCCAATTCGGATTTCACCGCGCCAAGCCGCTGAAAATATTCGGCAAGCTTCGCAGCCATTTGGCGTGTCAGCGGCACGCCGCCGAGCCGCGCTTCGGTGATGGCTTCCAGCAGCTTTTCGCCGGGCGTGCGCTTCAGCAAATAACCGCTGGCTCCAGCCTGGAGCGATTTGAATAAGAAATCCCCCTCGTCGTACGCCGTCAGCATGACAATCGACACAGCCGGAAGGGCGACTTTCAATGCGCGGGCGCAGTCGATCCCGGAAAGGCCGGGCAGGTTGATGTCCATCAGAACCACGTCCGGTTTGTGGCGGGGAACTCCGGCCAGCGCCGACTCGGCATCAGACCAGGTGCTGATACAACAAAACCCTGCGGCCTGCCCGATAAAGTCCGCGAGTGTTTCGCGCACGCGCCGATCATCCTCGACGATGGCGACGCGGATGACTAGGGCAGCGCTGGCAGACATGGTTTGGCTGGCGGCGGGTATGACCGGGTTTCGGTTCATTGCCTGGGGCCGGATGGAAGGTTAATGGGCACGCGCGATTTGTGATATCGCATGATTGGGGGGGCTGGTGTGGCGCGCGTTCATCCGGGTCGAGCGGGCAGGCCGTCCAATTGAACCTGCAAGCGCACCGTTGTTCCTTTCCCGCTGCCGCTCTGCAAATCGAACTCCCCGCCAATGTCCTTCATGCGCCTGCGCATGTTGGCCACCCCGGTGCCATCCTTGCGAACGCTGGTTGGCTCGAAACCGTGGCCGTTGTCCTCGATGACCAGCTGCAGCAAGCCGTTTTCCATCGTCACCGCAATGTGCAACTCCGTTGCGCCGGAATGTTTGAGCGCGTTGGTGAGCGCCTCCTTGAAGGCGAGGAACACGTTGTGACGGACCTCGGCTGAAACGACGTGTTCGGGGAGGTTCCGCGGCGCTTCGAATCGATATCGTAGCGGCGCGCTGTCCAGCAGTTCGTCCGCCCGTCTATCCAGGTAACCCACCAGGCTCGGGAGCGTGTCGTTTTCAGGACGCACAGCCCATACGATGGCTTCGAGCGTGCGCGCCATTTCGCGGGCCGCCGCCGAGATGCGGCGGCTGCGGACGCGCACTTCACCCGGTTCGGTGGCGCCGCGTTCGGCCATCTCCCCCAGCAACGCGACTTGTGTCAGGCTGGCCCCCAAGTCGTCGTGAATGTCGCGGGCAATGCGCGATCGCTCCTTCTCAATTGCATGCTGCTGCTCCAATGCGGCGAGGCGCAGCTTGAGCTTTCGACGGGAGAAATGGCGCACGGACACCCCGATGGCCAGCGCACAGCACAGCGCTACCACCACCCCAAACCATCCCGCCTGCCAGAACAAGGGCAGAACCGTCAAGGCCAGCACCGCTCCGGTCTCGTTCCACACCCCGTCATTATTGCAGGCCAGCACGTGGAACCGATAGTTGCCGGGCGGAATGTAGCTGTACTTGGCCTCGCGCCGCGCGCTGTCCTCAACCCATCCCTGCTCCAATCCCTCCAGCCGATGTTTGAACCGCACTTTGTCCGGCGCCGCAAGGCTTAGTCCCGCGTAGCGAAATTCCACGTAATGCCGGCCCGGACCGATCTGCGCCTGCAGCGGACGCTGCGCCTCGGATTTGCCGTCCACCAGGATTTCCTCGATCACCACTGAGGGCGGCAGCGGATTCACCACCACATCGCGCGGCTGCACCGACACAGCCCCTTTCACCGTAGCAAACCACAGGCGGCCATCATTCCCCTTCCATCCGGCAGGCTGATAGTTTCCCGAGCATTCCACCGTGGGCAACCCATCGGACTTCCCATACGCGACGCTCGCCACGGATTTCTGCGCGCCGTCACAGAACGCATGAAGTGCGGCTTTCGACGCGCGAAGAATTCCTCCATGGGATCCCATCCATAGATGTCCCGCACTGTCGTCGAGGATGTGGCAAATCACATCGTTGGCCAGCCCGTCCCGCGTCGTGCAGCGCGTGAACCGTCCGTTCTTGAGCCGCAGCAACCCGCCTCGAAATGTTCCAGCCCAAATCGTCCCATCCGGCTCCGACAGCAATGACCAGACAGGTTGCCTCCCCAAGGCGTCGTCTGGGCGGAATTCTGTGAATCGCTGGTCGGCTGCGTAACGGTAAATGGCCCCATCGCTGGCGCCGATCCAGACAGCGCCCGCAGTGTCTTCTGCGAAAACCCGCGCCGACGGGGCACGGAAGCCGTCTCCCGCGCCAAATCGCCGCAACTTTCCATCCGCCCATAGAAACAGCGCGCTCGAATTCCCGATCCACACCCGGCCCCGGCTGTCCTCGAGGATCGCATGACCGGCGGTCGGCTGACCCAGGCCGAAGGGCGGCTTGGTGATCTGGCCATTTTCCCAGACCAAAACCCCGTCACCTCCTGTGCCCAGCCAGTATTTTCCCGCTTTGCCGGGGAACACCGACACCACAATGTTCGGCTGGCGCATTCCGACATCGAATGCTTCCATTCGTCCGTTCACCCACCGATGCAGCCCGCCTCCAAAAGTCCCGATCCAAATCGCGCCCTCCCGATCTTCACATACCGACATCGCCACCCGCTCGCGCAACCCCTCCTCCAGCCCCAGCACCCGAAAGCGTCGCTCGCGCAAACGCACCAGCCCGGCGCGATTGAGCCCCACCCAGATGTTCCCTTCGCGATCCTCGAACGAGCACGAGGCGCGTTCTCCCGGCAGCCCATCGCGCGCCTTCAGCCAGCGCTCCTGCCCGTTCGTGTTCACGTGCAACACGCCGCTTCCGTAGTGCGAAAACCAGATCGCCCCGCGTCGATCCACTCGCTCCTCGATTTTTGCCGCCGGCGGATCGAATTTTTTTGTCCACACCCCGGCGTCTGCCACCCACTGTCCCGAAACGCAACGACGCAATCGACCGTTCGCCACCAGCCACGCGCCTTCCCCGCTCAAACTCATCCCCGTGAACGTCAATTCCGGCCCGCCGTCAGTGTTCGTCGGGGTCGCATCACGAAATTGACCCCCTTCGAACTTGGCCAACTCCCGTTCCGTCCCGATCCAAATCCTGCCCTGCACATCGGCCTGCAGCGAATGAATCTTGTGCCCCTTCAATTCCGCGGGTTCCAACGGATCTTCGAGACGATTCGTGATCCAGCGCCCCACTTTCCCGCTTCCATGCAAACACCAAACGCGCCCTTCGAGGTCCCGCGCCACGTCCTTGATTACAGGGCTCGGGGGTGAAACCGGCACGAGTCGGCCCGCCTTGCTCGTGTCACGGCGCCATAACCTGCCCTGGCGCGTCAACAACAGCACTTCGTCTGTCCCTGCAGTCACGAGCATTCTGCCCAGGATCGCGCCTCCGCCCTCGACCGGGACCGCGCGGAAACTTTCGGCCTCGCGCACCGCCAACGAGCCATCCTCCATCGACACCCATAAGACCCCCGTCGCGTCGACGCCCAGCCAGGCCACGCGCGCATTCGACAGCGCCGGGGTGTTTCCTGGATCAAACACCACGAAGCGCACCCCATCGAAACGGGCCAGCCCATTATACGTCCCGATCCAAAGATAACCATCCGGCGTCTGCGCGATGGACGTCACCGAGCTGTGTGGTAAACCATCATCCGTTTGCCACGATTGAACCAGGAACTCGTCCTCGGCGTGCAAAACCGCGACGCACAGAAGCCATGCCATGACCCGTGCGATCCACCTCGCCGCCGCGGCCACACGGCGTGCATCTTGACACTGCCCCCGGCTCGATCGGCGGAGCGAGCCGATGGGAGTTGTGACATGGACGACGCCGGGTTTCTTTCCCTCTCCTTCATCGGATGGAGGAGAGGGAGATGTCGGGGGCAGTGTCAGGATGCGGCCGGCCGCACAGGCGCACTTCCTCTGCACTCGACGTACTTCAGGCACATGCGCATTTTGCCCTGCCCGCCTGCCGAAGGCAACGTGTACGGCGTCCCCTGGGAGCGCCGGCATCTTGCCTAATGCCATTCGGTAATTCAGGCGCGAGTTGACCCAGCGGTTCGGCAGGGCTGAAAGCCCGTCATGTTATAGCCTGGGGTGGAGCGCGTAGCGCGCAGCCCCAGGTTTTCGCAGCGAACCTAGAAAGCCCTGAAAGAATTCGCCCAACCAAAAGTTCGCGCATTGAACCCCTGAACCGTAGCAGTCGACGTCAGGAGACTCAAACATCCCGGGCATGAGCGACTTACGATTCAGTATGAGTCTCGTGACCTCTCGCGCCATGCGAAGCCCTGGAGCAGGGGCGGCAAGAGCCAAAACTGCTCGAAACGACTCAATGGGTAACCAATCCCATCCGGCAAGGTTGGCCACCACCGGAAGCGAGTCTTGCGTAGCCGGTAGGGAAACCGCGGCACGAAGCGTAGACAGCCAGTACGAAAGCCCGATGATTGAGCCCCGAAACGAGACATATCGCGGGAGCCTTTGCTGTGAGGTTCGCAGGGGCAACACGGAAGCACCGCCAAGGCAAGGTGCCAAGTCCTGCCGGGGTCCTAGAATCGGGCAGACGTGCAAGAGGGTCGTCAGGGAACATGGGAAGTCCGAAACGTCCTTGTCTGGACAACGAGAAATGGGGGGTACCTCGACAACAAAACCCCATTCGATGCGGGCCAAGATTCTGTGCCTGCACCGGAGCCAAGAACAAACAGAATACAGGCAAGGTATGGCGAGGCAATTCGCGACAACGAAAAGCCCGTCAAAGAAGTTAGGATGTCTTAGCGGCCTCATAGTACCGTTATGAGAAAAGGCGAACTCGCACCAGAGGAGCCGGTTCCAGGGAAGGGGGCTGCCGGAAGCAAGGGACCGTTGCCGGGAGACAACTCCAGCACGCAGAGGCTGGAAAGGGTGTTAACGAAACAGCAACGGATAGCGGAAGTGGCTCGGGAAAGAAGACAGGAAAGTTTGACCAGCCTTAATCATTATCTGGATGAGGAATGGTTGGCCGAAGCGGTAGAACGGGTCAGAGCTCAAAGTGCTCCGGGCATCGACGGACAAACTTTAAACGATTACCGGCAAGGGCTGGAGAGTCGCTTGAAGGACCTGTTGCGTCGGGCCAAAAGCGGAGAGTATCGGGCTCCCCCGGTCAAACGAGTCTACATCCCCAAGGATGAAAAAGAGACTCGGCCCATCGGCATGCCGGCCATCGAAGACAAAATCCTGCAACGAGCTGTCGTGATGCTGCTGGAACCGATTTACGAGGGAGACTTCAAGGATTTCTCGTATGGGTTTCGGCCAAAACGCTCGGCGCATCAGGCACTGGAATCGATGTGGCGGCAGATCATGAATCAAAACACCGGATGGATTTTGGACGTCGATATACGCAAGTTTTTCGACACGCTGGACCATTCCCACCTGCGCCAAATTCTCGAGCACAGGGTAAAGGATGGAGTCATCCTTCGGTTGATAGGCAAATGGCTGAACGCTGGAATCATGGAGGGAGGCCAAATTCACTATCCAGAGGAAGGCACTCCGCAGGGAGGAGTGGTCAGTCCACTCCTGAGTAATATCTACCTGCATGAAGTGTTAGACCGATGGTGGGAAGAGATGGTCAAACCGGTGTTGCGCGGGCGAGCATTTTTGATTCGGTATGCCGATGACTTTGTCATGGGCTTCGAGTTTAAAAGTGACGCCGAACGGGTCCACCGGGTCATCTTCAAGCGATTTCAAAAGTATGGCCTGAGACTGCATCCGGAGAAAACGAGGTTGGTGCCATTCGGCAGGCCACAGGGAGTCGATGTCGATGGAGACGAGCCACCCGGGACTTTCGATTTTCTGGGGTTCACCCACTATTGGGGGAAAAGCCGGAAAGGTCGATGGACCGTGGTGCGCAAGACTTCGCGAAAGCGACTCAATCGGGCACTGAAAAGAATCCACGAATGGTGCCGGGACAATCGACATGAGAAACTATCCATGCAAGTGGAGAAGCTCGGACTGAAACTGAAGGGCCATTTCGGCTACTACGGAATCACGGGCAATGTGCGCAGCTTGGAAGAGTTTCGATGGCGAGTCATACGGCAATGGAGATACTGGCTGAACCGGCGAGACCGTGACCACAGTATGCCGTGGACGCGGATGAAGCGCTTGCTGGACTTCTGGTATCTGCCGGTCGCTCGAGTGGTGCACTCCGTCTTTGCGAAACCATGCTTGTGAAGAACCGTATGCGGGAAACCCGCTCGTACGGGACTGTGGGGGAGTCGGCGGGCAACCGCCGGCTCTACCCGGAGATTACTACGAGTTGAGGTTCCTGGGGAGGGCGCCACGAGCGTGTCGTGTTCAATCCTCCTGCATGCTTCGTCCCACCGGCGATTTTTCCTCGAGAACGCCAGATGTCATGGAGTCCCGCCCCTTCAGGGCTTTTGAGATTCCAAAACCCAGACCTGGGGCTACGCGCTGCGCGCTCCACCCCAGGCTATAACAGGGCGGGCTTTCAGCCCTCGGACTCCTACGCAGTGACAGCGGAGACAGTGTGGAGCACTCCTGAATTACCGAATGGCATTGGGCATGTGCCGGCATGGTGCCGGGCCTTTGGGCCTTACCGCTCAGCGCGGCCCCAGCAGCTTCAAGACGGCGGCCGTCGCCATCTCCACCGAGATGCCTGTCATGCATCGGAAATCGATTGGGCATTCGCGCAGGAAACAGGGTGAACACGGCGCGCCCGCACTCAACAGCTGATGCCGCATGGCACCGCCAGGAATTCCCGGGCCGGTCATCGCCGCCGAGGTGCTCCCGAACGGCACGACAACGGGTGTGCCGACGGCAGCGGCGACGTGCATCGGCCCGGAATCGTTTGTGAGCACGACATCGCAGGCTTTCAAACACGCGCACAATTCGCGCAGGGACGTTTCGCCGGCCAGGGAGCGCACGCTGTCGGGCGGTCCTGTCGCGGCGATGGCCGCAGCCAGGTCGCGCGCGAATTCCACCTCCGAGCTCCCGCCAAAAACCCAGCAATCGCAGCCGGTCTCGCTTCGCACGCGTTGCGCCGTCGCGATGAAATTCTCGCGCGGCCACCGTTTCGCCGGGCCGTACTCGGCGCCCGCGTTGATCCCCAGCGTTCGCACGCGCGGGTTCCGGGTGCTTGCCCATCCAAACTTCTGGTGTGCGGCTTCGACCTCGACTTCGGCAACCGCCAGTCGTGGCGCAACGGGCTCGCGGTTGGCGCCCATCGCCGCCGCGAGATTCAGATACTGGTGGATATGATGCGCCTCCGGCGGGAGCGACTCGGCTGCCGGTGGCGATGCCATGCTGATGAGCGCGCGAATTTCAGAGGGTGAACGTTTGCGCATCGGGACTTCCGCCGCGCGTGGGGGCACGCGCTCGGTGAGCAGCCAATTCCGCCATGGCCGCGCGTGCCCGATCCGTCGGGGGATTTTTGCCAGGAACACCTCGAGTGCCGATCGCGGCGAGTTGGGCAGCACCAGCGCGGTTGAGAAATCATACTGCCGCAGATTCCTGGCGACAGCCCACACCGAGTCGCCGGGTTCAAACGTCAGCACTTGATCGATGTCCGGATGGCTTTTCCAAAGGTCCGCAAGCTTGGATGAAGTGAGCAGGGCGATGTGCGCCCCGGGTTGCGCCTCGCGAAGGCGTTGCAGCGCCGGGGTGGTCATCACCGCGTCCCCCAGCCAGTTGACGCCGCGCACAAGGATGCGTTCCGGGGCGTTGCGGGCGGGTGACGCGGGCATGGAACCTCAGCGGTAACAAATCTGGCGGACGCAATCGTTGAAATCCTTCGCACCGCGGAGGATTTTGATCTCCACGCGCATGAAGCAGATGGGCAGGTCCCGGCGGTCTATTTTTGGAAAGCGGACGGCATCCTTTTGCGTGGTGATGATCATCTCGGCCTGCTTTTTTTTGCTGCGATTGATGGCATTGAGCACCTCTTGTTGGGTGAACCGGTGATGGTCGGCGAAGCGTTTCGTATACACCAGATCAGCGCCCTGGCTCTTGAGACTTTTTTCAAAGCTCTCGGGCTGGGCGATGCCGCTGAACGAGGCGACGCGACGGCCGCGGATCAGCTCCAGGCCATGGCGTTCCCCCGAGAAGACGTCCTCGAAATAAAGCGGCGCATGGATGCATTCGATGATGCCGGCTTTGGAGTTCAGGCGCGCGATGCGCGCGCGCAGTTCCCCGGTTCGATCGTCGCTTTTAGTGATGAAAATCGTGCTGGCCCGCGCCAGGTGCGACGGCGGTTCCCGCAAAGTTCCGCGCGGGAGCAGGAATTCATTCCCGAATGGCGCCTGGCAATCAACCAGCACAATGTCCCGGCGACGCCCGGCCAGTTTCCAGTATTGAAAACCGTCGTCGAGCAGGAGGGTGTCGCATCCAAACTTCTCGATCGCATAGCGGCCTGCCTTCACCCGGTCCTTGTCCACCAGCACGACGACGTCCTTGAGGTTGGAGGCGAGCATGTAAGGCTCGTCGCCCGCCGTTTCGGAATCGAGCAACAGGCTTTTTCCGTCCGAGACAACGCGCGGCGGGGTGGTGTCGGACCGGAACAGGAGCCTGTCGATGAGCCGTTTGGTGAGCGGCGGTGGTTTGGAGCGATAACCGCGGGAGAGGATGGCGACGGTGCGTCCCTGGTTTTGGAGTTCGCGCGCGAATTTTTCGACGACGGGCGTTTTGCCGGTTCCACCGACAGTGAGGTTGCCGATGGCGATGACCTGGATGCCGAGAGTGGAATCCCGGAGCAACCGCAGATCGTAGAGGAGCCGTCGAAATTTCACGATCAGGAGGAACACTCCTGAAAGCAAATACAGGAGGAAACGCACGATGGCCGCCCGTTTTCCGCGGCGTTCCTCGAAGATGACTTCGAGGAAGAACGTTTCGGTGGCCTCGGCCCAGGCCCGGAAGGTGTCGCGCATTACGCGCGCAGTCTGCCAAAGAGTTGGGACAGGGCAAGCTCAGCGAGGTTTTCCCTTGCATCCCATTCGCGGGTTTCTAAGGTCGCCCTGTTCTACGATTCATGAAAAACCGCATCACTCTATTTTTGCGTCGTATCACCACGCTCCTGTGCATTCTGGCCTTCGCCAGCTGCCTCCGTTTGGGAAATGCAGCGGAGACCAATTCGCCTGCGCCCGCCCCCGTGCCCGCTAAAGCCGTCATCACGCCGGAATCGCCGGCCCCTGCCCCGACCAACAACGCCGACATGCTGGTGACGGCGCAGGCGATTGAACAATTGCGGCGCGACATCGAGGCAACGACCGCGCGCAACACCACCGCGTTGACGTCGGGCTTGGCGATGCTGGAGCCCGCGCTGGCGCAATTGCACGCGCGCCAGCTGGAATTGGTTCAAAGCTCGAACAGAACCATCCTGATGGTCGCGGCGCTGTTTGCGGGCGTCGGTTTCGTGGCGCTCATTTCGATCGTATTCATCCTGGTGCGCGCGCTCGGCCGGTTTTCCGAGATGGCGACAGCTGCAAATCGCGGAGCCCTGCTCAGTGCCTCTTCTGCTCCCGCGGCGCTGGGTCCCGGGGACCTCGTGAATGTCAACGCCACCGCGGTCGAGCAGGCCAGCGCGCGTTTTCAGCATGCCATCGAGCATTTACAAAAACGGATCTTCGAATTGGAGCACACCGCGCAACCCGCCGCCGCGCTTGAGCCCGGCAGGCCGCAGGCGCCGGCAAAAGCCTCCGCCGAATCCCATGCGGAACCGGCGATGAACATCAGCCCGCTGCCTCCTCACGATGCCGACGGCCGCAAGGGGGACACTTCCGATCCGGCGTCGCGGGTCAGCTTGCTGCTGGGCAAGGGCCAGGCGCTGTTGAACCTCGATCAGGCCGCGGAATCCCTGGAATGTTTTGATGAAATCCTGACGTTGGATCCGAACAACACGGAGGCGCTGTTGCGTCGCGGTCTGGCGCTTGAAAAGCTGGAGAGCTGGGAAAAAGCCCTGGAATGCTACGACCGGGCGCTGTCCATCGATGCCTCCCTGACAGTGGCGTATCTCTACAAGGGCGGCGTCTGCAACAAACTCCAGCGCCACCGCGAAGCCCTCGACAGCTACGAGCACGCGCTGCACACCGAAAAGCGCAGCCGAGCTTCTTAAGTTCCGGGTTCCGAGTTTCGGGTTCCGAGTTGATTGAACGTTGAACGTTGAGCGTTGAACGTTGAACGTTGAGCGTTCCCAGCCTCACCCCCCACCCGCCACTCGAAACGCGAAACGCGAAACCCGGAACCCGAAACCCCTATTCCCCTCTTGTCTCCCGTCCTTGGGGGCCGCATTCTCTTCTGACGACTTTTTCGTTGATCCCATGACTGAACCGTCCATCACGCCGGAACTTATCCAGAAGCACAACCTGACCCTCGAGGAATACGGAAAGATTAAGGCCATCCTCGGCCGTGAACCGGGTTACACCGAACTCGGCGTATTCTCGGTCATGTGGAGTGAGCATTGTTCCTACAAAAACACCCGGCCGCTGCTGAAAACGTTTCCAACGAAATCGCCCAAGATCCTCGTGGGCGCCGGCGAGGAAAATGCCGGCATTATCGACATTGGCGACGGACTGGCGATCGCCTTCAAGATTGAATCCCACAATCATCCCAGCGCCGTTGAACCCTTCCAGGGTGCGGCGACAGGCGTGGGCGGCATTGTTCGCGATATTTTCACGATGGGCGCCCGGCCTGTGTGCGCACTCAATTCACTGCGATTCGGACCCATCACCGGGGGCGGCGAGGGAGTGGGGGAGCCAGGGAGTGAGGGAGTGGCCAGTGGCGGCGGGCAGGTGCACACTCCCCCGCTCCCCCACTCCCCCACTCCCTCGCCTGCTCCCAGCGAGTCGCCGGAAATCCTGAATAACCGCCGCCTCTTCGCCGGCGTGGTTTCGGGTATTGCGCATTACGGGAATTGTTTCGGAATCGCGACCGTCGCCGGTGAAGTCTATTTTGACAAAAGTTACGAGGGCAACCCGCTGGTCAACGCGTTCTGCCTGGGGGTGCTGCGTCATGAACAGATCGCCCGCGGGGCCGCGCGGGGCATCGGGAACCCCGTGTTCTACGTCGGACCCGCGACGGGCCGGGACGGTCTGGCGGGCGCGGCGTTTGCGTCGCAGGATTTGACCGAGGAATCCTCTGAACAACAGCGCGGGGCGGTGCAGGTCGGCGATCCGTTCATGGAAAAGCTCGTGTGCGAAGCGTGCCTGGAACTGCTGGCCACCGGTTGTGTGGCGGGCATCCAGGACATGGGCGCGGCCGGGCTCACCTGTTCCACCTGCGAAACGGCCGCGCGCGCCGGCACCGGCATCGAGATCGAACTGGATCGCGTTCCGCAACGCGCCCCGGGAATGACCAGCTACGAGATCATGCTCAGCGAATCGCAGGAACGCATGTTGATCATCGTTCACAAGGGACGCGAAGATGAAGTCAAACGCATCTTCGACAAGTGGGATTTGCCATGGGCGGAGATTGGCCGCGTCACGGACACCGGCCGCATGGTGGTGAAACATTCCGGCAGGGTTGTCGTGGATGTGCCGGCAAGCCAGCTTTCCGACGAAGCGCCCGTCTACCAGCGGGACTCGACGGAGCCGGCGTATTTGAAGGCCATCCGCGCGTTTCGGCTCGATGCGATTCCGGATTCCCAGTCGCCGGTTGCCGATTTGAAGCGGTTGCTTGCATGGCCGAGCATCGCCTCGAAAAACTGGGTGTATCGCCAGTACGACCACATGGTCCGCGATGGATCGGTCGTGTGCCCGGGCAGCGATGCAGCGGTGATTCGGATCAAATCCGATTCGTTGCCGGTCGGGGCCGGGCAAACGGAAACGGCGCCGGGCTTGGAAAAGCTCATCGCCATGACGGTGGATTGCAACGGCGTTTACGTTTATCTCGATCCCTATGAGGGCGGGAAGGCGGCCGTCACGGAGGCTTGCCGCAACCTGGCGTGTTCCGGGGCGGTCCCGCTGGGGGCCACCGACAATCTCAACATGGCCAATCCGCATAACCCGGAATTATTCTGGCAGATCCGGGAGAGCGTGCGCGGACTGGCCGACGCGTGCCGCGCGTTTAATGCGCCGGTCACAGGAGGCAATTGTTCGCTTTACAACCAGAGTCCAGCCGGCCCGATTGATCCCACGCCGACCGTTGCGGTGGTGGGGTTGATCGAAAAGCCCGAGCACATCACGACGCAATGGTTCAAGGACGAGGGCGATGCCATCGTGCTGCTGGGCATCCCGCTCGACGCCGCGGATCCGGTCCAGGGATTGGGTGGCTCGGCCTACCTCCAGGTGGTGCACGGAAAAAAGACGGGCACTCCGCCGCGATGCGACCTGGAACAGGCCCAGGCGCTGCACACCACGCTGCTGGGCCTGATTCAATCCGGCGGCATCAAGAGCGCCCATGATTGCAGCGATGGCGGGCTGGCCGTGGCCCTGGCCGAATGTTGCATCAGCCAGCAAATTGCCCGCAACACCCCGCGGCTCATCGGCGCGACGCTCGATCTCACCCCGCTGGTTCCGAAAGAAGCTGGCGCCGGCAAAACCCGGATGGACGCGCTGCTTTTCGGCGAATTCCAGAGTCGCGTGGTGATCACGACGAAAGCGTTGGATGCAGTAAAAGTCGTGGAACGCGCAAAACTCCTGGGCGTTCCCGCCGTGCGCATCGGCACCGTGGGCGGGGATAAATTGTCCATCAAGACCGCCACCGGCGAATTCTCGTGCCCCGTGGCCGAGCTGCATGATGCCTGGTGGAATTCCATCGCCCGGGCGATGGCGTAGTTCAGCGTCGCAAGCGCGCCATGAAACCGGGATCGGTTCCTGTCAAATCCGCGGAGCGCTGACGGGCGAGCAACTCGCCGTAGATGCGCAGGTCGCGAACCAGCATCTCCACGCGCTCGCGCAATCCGTCGCTGATGATCTCCCCCTCCTTCATGTCCGTCTTATCGGCAAACGTCACCGCGTAGGGCAACGTCCACGCGTAACACTGACGCGCGACCGTGCGAAGATGGTCGACGACCGTCAATCCCTTGTCGTGGGAGGCGACCACCATGGCGAACAATTTGCCCGTGTATTCCTTCCAGAAATGGTCGAGGAAATTCTTCGCGGCGCTGCTCATGGTTCCGTGATAATCGGGAGTGCCGATTAGGATCACGTCGGCCTTGTCGACACGATCCCGGAGAGGCGTGTAATGCGTCGCGGTGTAGCAGGAATCCGGGTTGAACAGCGGCAACGCCTCCTCTGAGAGATCCAGCATATCGACAGCCGCTCCCGAAGAGAGCAGGCGGGCGCCGATGTGTTTCAGCAAATCCCGGGTGGCGGATTTGCGGCTGGTGCTGCCGGAAACGATGAGGATGTGAGCAGGCGACATTGGCGGAACATAGCGGGCGCAACGTCGGGAGACAATCCTCAGGCAAGGCTTTTCAACCGCTCACCTGCGCTAAGCTGCGACAACTGCGGCGGTGCCCCTCCCACTGAAATTCTGCGGCCTCTTCATTTCCTTAGGGAAGATAAGCCCGGAGTAGCGGGCCGTGGACGGTGGCGGCGTTCAGGGTTTCGTCGTCGGCTTTACCGTGTTGAGACGCCCGCTGGCCAGGCGGATGGCGATTTCCTTTTCGAGGTAGGTGGCCAGTTGGTAATCGCCTCCTCCGCCCTTGGCGCGTGCCTGGACGGTGACCTGCGAGAGGGTTGAGTCGATGGCGCTGACGGACATCCAGACGTTCCGCTCGTCGACTGTGCCCTGCAGGGTTTGTTTGACGACATCTTCGCTGCTCAAGGTGCCATGGGATTTCATGACGTCCTTGGCCGCGGCCCACAGGTCGGCAGTGGGCCGGGGATAGCGGCCTTCAGCGCTATCCTTTTGGAACGGGACGCCGGCGCGATGGCGGCCGTCAACCGTCTCGATGCAGCCATTAAGGAAAAAGGAGGAGACACACACCAGAAAGCTCAGGGTCCATTTCAATTTCATGTGCATGGATGCAATCAAATCACAGCGGCGGGTCAAGTACGGTTTTGGGTGCATCAAGAAGTTATTTGGATCGCGGCTGGGCTTCGCCACAGCCGCGATCCCTCTACAACCCAGCAAGGAAATTGATCTCTTGAATGCCTCCTCTCCCCGGCCCTCTCCTCCATCGGATGGAGGAGAGGGAGAAGATCCCGGGGGCTGTGCCGAAATGCGCCGGTGCGGTTTTGGGTGTGAACTCCGCGCTTGCCAAGGGGAGGGGATTTGAGAGTGTATCCGGCCGATTGCCGGTGGGATCTGCGCGGTTAGCTCAGTGGTAGAGCACTTCCTTGACACGGAAGGGGTCACAGGTTCGAACCCTGTATCGCGCACCACTTCTCACTGACCCCATTCCACAACAGCGCCAGTCGTTTTGTTGGGGAGGAGAAAATCGCCGTTCACCCCGGGCACCACAGATCCATTGGCCGTGATTTTTGCCGTGATATTCGCGGGCAGGCGCAGCACAAATCCACCGGCGGGTGAGGCGGGGCCACTCAGCGTCAACGAGGCGCCGGATTTCGTCGGGGTCCATGACGCCGAATAGCTGCCGAAATGCGTTGGAAAATTCTCGAGTCGCATCCCGGCAGGATGCTTGAACCAATCGGCTGGCACACCGCCGAACAGCACGAGCTTGTCCCCGCTCTCAAACACCAGCGCGTCGCGTATCAGCAGGACGGTTTCCGCAATCGCCCCGCCATGCGGCATCGCGACGCTCGCTTTAGACCATGTCGTCAGGACGTTGTTCCAGCCGCCGATACCGGAGTCCTTGCCTTCGTCGAAAGCAAACCAGTTGCTGCCCTGCGGCTGCTCCAGCTGTGACGCCAACGTTTGGGCGGCAGCCGCCCGGCTGCCAGCCAGCAATCCTTGATGCGCCCGCGCCAGGGGGAGATAGCGCCTGCCTTCCGCTTGCTGCACGCTCATGTTTTTGAACTGCTCGAAGGCTTTTCCCTGATCGATGGCGTAGACCCGGCAGGGCCACAGTACCGATAAGCCGCCGTATCCATCCGCCAAATCGCCGCCGAACTGGGCGTCGTACTTTGCAAACAGTTCCTCCGCGAGTTTTTTGGTCGAGGCAGCATCCCCGGTTTTGTCGAGTGCGGACGCGAGTGTGGCGGCGGCGCGCAGGCCTGCGATGTCCCAGGCTTGCGTGTATTCGGGGTGATGCCCATCGCACGTGTCGGGTTTGAGTTCCATCCGTTGGGGGGCTGCCAGTGCATCGCCAAATTCGAGGCTTGTGGCCGACACGAAGTGCGGTCCTGGGGTTGTCCGATGGTAGCGAATCAGCGCCGCGAGTTTTTGTGCGGAAGGGAAAACACGTTCGAGCCAGCGCCGATCGCGCGTGAGCAGCCAATGCTCGCCCAGCGCCCATAGGATTTGCCCGGGATTCTCCGCCTCCGGCTGGACGCAGCCGTTGAAGGGGTGAGCCAGAAAATAATCGAGCGCCTTCGAGGCGAGCTCCGGACGACCGCATTTGTCAAAAACGTTCGCCATGTAAATCCCGTCACGGTTGAACACACTATAGTTCGCGACGGCTGCGTCCGGAGCGCCTTCGTTCATGCAGAGCGCCAGGTGCGACGGCATCGCGGCAAACCCTTTCGTCCATCGACGGTCGGGGAGCCGGAGCGACACGCGTCCTATGAATTGGCGCCAGAAATTGGTCGCTTCGGCAAAGAGCGCGGCGGGTTTGGCCATCCGATAAAAACCGAGGCTGGGATAGGGCTGAAACACACCGGCGTTGGTGGTGCCGGGTTTGTTCAAATCGATTCGGGCTCCGGTGTTGGTGGTGTCCCACTGGTGTCGCACGGCCCAACGATTGGGCAGCACGGGACAGGTAAAACCGAACGTGCGCGTTTGTCCTGGAGCCAGCGTGAGGTCATAGCGAAGCGCGCCGGAACAGCGGCCTCCCGGGTGGGCCGGATATTTTTCCGGCGGCAATTCTCCGCGCAAGGCCCAGTCTCCGATGGCGTCGTTTGTCAACGCACCAACGGCCTGGGCGCGTTCCTGCGCGGCGATTGCCGGGAAACCATTGACCGCCAGCGTGTCATTCACCGCGCTGAAGCCAATTCGTTCCACGTTGCCGCCCGCAGGGCCCAGGGGACGCAAGGCGACATACACGGAAACGGTCGCTGCGGAGGGGCTTTGGTTCGTGAGATGGAGACGCGTCGCGACGACACAGAGCGCATTGCTGTTGTTTGTCCGTTCCACTGCGCAGACCTCGGTGCGCACGCGGACGCTGCCGGCGGACCAGGCCGACCAGGGGATGAGCAAGCCACCTTCCGCAAGCCCGTAATCGAGGGAAGCCCCCTCCATTGTGGGGGCGAAAAGTTTTTTCTGTTGCGCGTCCCAAAGCCAAAAGTAGATGCCATAGGTGCCGAAGCCCGGTGAAAACGAACCTTCGGGTTCGACGAATGTCTTGAGGGAATCGAGGGAGTCTGGAATTCCGATGGGCACATGGATTTTGCCGCGCGGATCCAGCGGGGAGCTGGGAAGGGGATCCGCCGCGCGCGCGACCAGCGCGATGGACAGGGCGACTGCAAGTACAGGCACGAGGACAAATTTCACGTCGTTGTTTTAATCGGTGTCGCCGATTCGGCCAACAGAGAATCGCCTGGAAGCGCCCCGAAGCAATCGAGATCAGAATTCGACTCGCAGGTGGGGCGCGTCGCTCCGCGCGCGCCGCTGAAAGGAGCATTCGCCGAAAAACACGCTCGTGCCGCTGAACGTCTCCTGCCCGCCCAGCCTTGGCGCCGATCTACGGCGCGCGCGGAGCGACGCGCCCTACCTTTACCCGCCGGCGCTCGCAGCCGATCGTCCTCCGATGGCCGGGCGATCTCTCCATCCCTCCCACTCCTCACGCCAGGATTGCGCGGCAGCGCTGATGCAGTACAGTGGCCGGCGTGACGCTATCGCGACGATTTCTTACGTGGACCCTTTTGTGCATTGCCGGAATGACGCTGTTTTTCGTAGCGGCACCAACGGTCGTGGCGCAGTCGGGCGCCGTGCAATTCAAGCTTCGGGCCTACTCTGTCAAGGAATCGGCTCCGGTTGCGACAATTACTGTCGCACGCTTAGGCGGCTCGGCAGGGACAGTTTCCGTGGATTTTCGCACGCACGACTTGGACGGCACGGCCATGCCGGATTCGGATTATGTGCCCACGAACGGGACACTGACTTTTGGCCCCGGGGTGACATCGCTCTCCTTCACGGTGCCGATCCTGCAGGACGCGGTTGACGAATTGAATGAGACCGTCACGCTGGAGCTGTTCAATTTGGTCGGCCCACCCGATGCGACCATCGGCGGACAAAATAACGCGACGCTCACCATTCTGGATGACGACATTTGCACCTACACGATTTCGCCAACAGCTCGCACACATGAACCGGGGGGCAGTAGTGGAGAGTTCGTGGTGAATGCGACAGAGGGCTGTCACTGGACCGTGACGGAGCCTGCCTCCGCGACTTGGGTGGCGGTCTTTACCATTTCAGGCGTCGGCCCGACCAACGTGATTTACTCGCTGGATCCGAATCCAACGACCGCGACGCGCACGGCTGTTCTCAAGATCGCGGGCAAAACGTTTACGATCACCCAGCGCGGCATTCCGTTGCCGGATCTGACGAGGCCTTCCGTGGCAATCCTGTCCCCGGCGAGTGGCGCGCGCGTGACCAATCAGCCGGTCACCGTGACCGGGAGGGCTTCCGATGCGGGCGGCGTCTCGCTCGTGCAAGCGCGTTTGGAGAGCGCCACTGGGACCAATGGCTATCAAACCGCAGAGGGCACGACGAACTGGACGGTCGATCTGTTCGGCGTGGTGCCGGGCGTGAACACCATTCGCGTCCGGGTCCAGGACGCATCCGGCAACGCGACCGAAGTCACACGCTCCATCAAATTTGTCATCGTCAACGAGGTCACCTTCGACATCGAGGGCAACGGTGTCGTGACGGGCGCCCGGAACGGACAATTCCTTGACGTGGGTAGGAGCTACACGTTGACGGCGACGCCGGTTCCGGCCCGGTTGAATTTGTTTGCTGAATGGGCTGGGGACGCATCGACGAACAATCCGCGGCTCACGTTCCTGATGACAACGAACATGCATTTCATTGCGCGGTTTGTTGCGAATCCGTTTATCGCGGTGAAGGGGAGTTACAATGGGCTGTTGCAAAACTCAGGGGTCGCGCGGCACGAAAGCTCGGGGTTTTTCACGGCCACGACGACCGATCTCGGCGCGTTTTCCGCGAAGGTGACATTGGGAGGACGCGTGATCCCGTTCTCGGGAAAATTCGCGCTCGACGGCAAGTCCACGAATACGATCGTGCGGCCCGGTTTCAACCCGATCCTCGTGAAGTTGCAACTGCATCTGGAGGATCAGTCGGATGCCATCACGGGAACGCTGACCGACGGCAACTGGAGCGCCGATTTGCAGGCGGACCGCGCCACGTTCAGCGCGGTGTCCAATCCGGCGCCCGAGCGGGGTCGGTTCACCTTCCTGATCGCCGGCGACAGCGAACCCGAGCGGGCGCCCCATGGATTTTCGCCGGGCACGGTGAACGTGGATGCCGCCGGACGGCTTGCGTGGGCGGGAACGCTCGCGGACGGCACCGTGGTTTCGCAGAAAGTGCCCTTGTCGAAGGATGGCCGCTGGCCGTTGTTCGCGCGACTTTATGGCGGTGGCGGGGTTATTTTGGGCTGGATGCAGTTTGAAGAAGCCGCAACTGACGACATTCATGGCAATGTGACCTGGATCAAACCGGCGCTCACCGCCTCGCGGCTTTATACGAACGGTTTCACGCTCAGCACGAACGCGACGGGGGCGGCGTACGTTCCGTCGACCTCACTGCTCAACTTCACCGAGGGGCTGGCCGGGTTCAGCGGTGGTGATTTGGAGAACTCCTTCGCCAATGCGGTGCAGATCAATCCTCCGAACAAAATCGTCAACTTGGGCACCAACAAACTGGTGTTCTCGATTTCGGCATCGAACGGTTTGTTCAGCGGCTCTGTTCAAGTGCCGGGCACGACCCGTTCGCTGCCTTTCAAGGGCGCGCTGAATGTTAAAGCCGGGTTCGGGGGCGGTTTTTTCATCGGCACCACGGAAGGGGGCCGGGTCGTCCTGCAGCCGGCTCCGTAAAATTCCCGGCGCCGGGCTATTGCCCGGATGTTCAAAATGGACGATGAGACCCTTGGTGAACTGATTTTTTATGGAAAAACCGAAGACAGAAAAAAGCGGGATACGCCCGGGCGTGATCGTGGTGGTGGTGGCGGTGCTGGGGTTGCTGATTGCGGGCCGCATGCTGGGATGGCTGGGCACGAAACCGAAACAGGATGGTGAAGGTACCGCGTCCAGTTCGACAGCCGCATCTGTTCCCGGGAGTACGCCTTCGGCGGCCGCAGGTGGAAATCCGGGCACTTCACCACACGGCGCGGGCACCGCTTCTGTCCCGAATGGATCCAAGCCGCCTCAGGATCCGACGCTCGCTTCGCGTGCGGGCATACCCGGCGTTCCAGGAACCGGGGCGGGGACAGGGACCGCCACAGGTGAACCGACGGAACCCACCGCCGATTGGAGCGCCAAATTGGACGACATTCTTGGCTCCAAAGACGACGAATCCAAGAAAGCCGAGCTGTTGCTCGCGATGTGGAAGACTCTGCCCGAGGAGGGACAGGTGGAAATCATGCAGCACATTTCCAATTTGTTGCCCGACGAAAAATTCCCGGCACTCGCGCAAACTTTTACGAATGCGTCCACTCCCGAGGCGGTCCTGGACGTCATCATGACCGACACACTCAACCGGCCCAACGGAATCAAGCTGCCGGTCCTTTTGGATGTCGCCCGGACACCGGGCCATCCGAAAGCCGAGGAAGCCCGCGACATCCTGGAGGTATTTGTCGACGCCGATCACGGCACCGATTGGGCGAAGTGGGAAAAGGCCGTGAAAGATTGGTTGAAGGAGAATCCCGACGAGCCGGAAGTGACGAATTGAGTTTCGAGTTCCGGGTTTCGGTTTGATTGAATGTTCCCCCTCCCCCTTCGTGGATGAGTGCATCCCGTAGTTGTTCGTGGGATCGAAATCCCAGGCAGCTTCCCAGTGACGGAGAGCGCCCGTCCTCGGGCGCAGCAACAGGAGGAGTGGAGAGGTGTCCGATAGTTCCGGACGCGTCCCAGCGCGGATATTGCTGCGCCCGAGGACCGGGCCGGGGCCGGGGGCGCATCCGGGCGCTGCCCCCCCAAAATGGATCGCGGCTGTGGCGAAGACCAGCCGCAGCAACGTGCGATTGCCGAGGGCCCTTGGGTTAATGAACACCCCCTCACTGGCGGATCGCTGCGGCTGGGCTTCGCCACAGCCGCGATCCGGGGGCATCATATCAAGGTGTCCGATAATTCCGGACGCGTCCCAGTGCGGATATTGCTGCGCCCGAGGACGGGCGCTCTCCGCCGCCCTCACCGGGGCGCCAACAGCTTCGGGATGCACCGCCCCTTCAAGCCTTGTCCTACGCGCCTGTCGTCGCTACGGTCCCCGGCTTCGTGGATATCCTGAGTGAAATCAAACGGCGCCGGACGTTCGCCATCATCTCGCACCCGGACGCGGGCAAGACGACGCTGACCGAGAAGCTGCTGTTGTATGGTGGTGCGGTGCAACTGGCGGGCTCGGTGACGGCGCGGAAACATCAGCGGGCGACGACATCGGACTGGATGGAACTGGAGAAGAAGCGGGGCATCTCGATCAGCTCGACGGTTTTGCAGTTCGACTACGCCGGATATCGCATCAACCTGCTGGATACGCCGGGTCACAAGGATTTTTCCGAGGACACCTACCGGGTGCTGACAGCGGTGGATTCGGTCGTGATGGTGATCGACGCGGCCAAAGGGATCGAGCCGCAGACGCGCAAGCTCTTCGAGGTCTGCCGGCAGCGTGGGGTGCCCATCTTCACGTTCATGAACAAGTGCGACCGGCCGATGCGCGAGCCGCTGGCGTTGCTGGATGAACTGGAGCGGGTGCTGGGTTTGGGGGCGTTCCCGGTCAATTGGCCGATCGGCATGGGAGCGGAGTTCCAGGGCGTGTATGATCGGCGGGCGCGCCAGATGCATTTGTTCGAGAGGACAGTGGGCGGACAGTTTCGCGCGCCGGTCGAAGTGGGCGGGTTGAACGATCCGTTGATCCGCGAGCGGCTGGATGAGACCACCTATCTGCGCACCGTTGAGGAGCTCGAGATGCTGGAGATGGCCGGGGAATCCTTCGATGAGGCGGCGGTGCTGGCCGGGAAAACGACGCCGGTGTTTTTCGGGAGCGGCATCAACAATTTCGGAGTGCAACTGTTGCTCGATAGTTTTCTGGAACATTCCCCCGCGCCGGGTCCGCGGGTCATGGCGGGAACGGCCATCGCGCCGCAGCATCCGGAATTCTCGGGGTTCATCTTCAAAATCCAGGCCAACATGGACCCGCGCCACCGCGATCGCATCGCCTTCCTGCGCGTCTGCACGGGAAAATTCGAGCGGGACATGTCCGTGCACCATTCGCGCTCGGAAAAGAAGGTGCGCCTGTCGAGCTCGCACAAGCTGTTCGGCAATGAACGGGAGACCGTGGACGAAGCTTTTCCCGGTGACATCATCGGCCTGGTGGGACACGACAGTTTTGGCATCGGCGACACCTTGACGACGGATCCTGGCATCCGCTACCGGGAGATCCCGCGATTTGCTCCGGAGGCATTCGCTTACCTGCACAATCCGAATCCGGGGAAGTACAAGCAATTTCGGCAGGGCTTGGATCAGTTGCTGCAGGAGGGCGTGATCCAGGTGCTGCACCTGCGCGATTCCGCGGCGCGGGTTCCCTTGCTGGCCGCAGTGGGCCCATTGCAATTTGAAGTGGTCCAATTCCGTCTGGAAAGCGAGTACGGCGCGGTATCGCGACTTGAGTCAGCGCCGTGGACGGTTGTCCGCTGGCTTCCCCCGGAGTTCAAGGATGCGGAGTTGGACGCGCTGTCGCTCCCGAGCGGCTCGCGGCTGGGCTATGACATCGACCAGCAGCCCGTCGTCCTGTTCGCGACGGAGTGGGCGGCGAATTATTTCGTGCAGACAAACCCCAAGGCGCCCCTGTCCACATTGCCCACTCCAGTTGAACGTTGAACGTTGAACGTTGGACGTTGGACGTTGGACGTTGCTCTCCCTCTCCTCCATCGGATGAAGGAGAGGGAGAAGTTGGAGCAGGATCAGGATGACCCGTCCTGCAAACGCAGCAGTATTCCAGACTTGACCTGCGGCAGGCGTGGCGAGACAACCAAGCTAGGTCTCCGGTCTGATCGATTAACGCAAACGTCGGCTAACCGTTTCCACCATGGACACTCCCAGCACCAAGGCGCTTGGACAGGCTTCAAGCCAGGCAAAGCAACTGACTCATACCGGCCTGTCGAAGGTGTTGTTTCACCTGCTGCAAGTCGGCCTCGCCGGCGGCTGGCTGATGGCGCCGATGCAAGCGGATGCCGCTGTCATTGGGCCATGTGATCCGCTGGCCGCCTGGTCGAGTCGGAACACGGGCACGACCAACGCATTTAACGATGTGGCGTTTGGCGACGGACGATTCGTCGCTGTAGGGGGCAGTTTCGGCATCGCCACGTCCACCAACGGCCTGGACTGGACCACCCAGTCCATCACCAGCGGGTTTCCGCTCAACGGCGTGGCCTATGGTAATGGCCGCTTTGTCGCCGTCGGTGTGGGTGGCTTCGGGCGCACGTCGACCAACGGGTTGATTTGGAGCAATCCGTTCGGAATTGGCATCCCGCATTTGAACAGCGTGGCTTGGGGAGACGGAGTTTTTGTCGCCGTCGGCACCAACGGCGCCATCATGAGCTCTTCCGACGGAATTGCATGGACAGGACGCGTTTCAGGTCGGATGAACATTTTCAACAGCGTTGCCTACGGAAGCGGGCACTTCGTGGTGGTCGGCACGAGCGGCGCCATTGTTGTCTCCAACAACCGCGGCACAAACTGGAGCTCGAGTAACTCCGGCGTCATGAACGACCTTGCCGATGTGGCGTTTGGCGGGAGTCAGTTCATGGCGGTCGGATCTTCCGGCACAGTTCTCAGCTCACCGGAGGGAGTGACGTGGACGGTGGAGCTCTCGGGGAGCGGGGCGGATCTGACCGGCATTACTTATGGCGAGGGGCAATTTGTCGCCGTAGGCAATACTCCGGATGCCAACGATGGCGTCATAACTTCCACGGATGGTTTTGCCTGGACTCCTTTCCGTTTGCCCAGGACTACCCTGTGCAGTGACATGGCATTCGGCAACGGCAGCTTCGTCGTTGTCGGGCAAAGCGGCTTGATTCTTCAATCCGGGCAATTCCCTGCCATCGCCAGCCAGCCGCAAAGCCGAATCGTCTGTGCCACTGAACCGGCGAGTTTCACGTTTGCCGTGGGATCGAGCTGCCCGCTGACATTTCAATGGCAGCTCAATGGCACCAACTTGCAGGGGGCGACCAGTTCCAATCTGTTTATTCCTGCGGCCCGCGTGAGCAATGCAGGCATCTACAGGGCGATCGCATCCGACGGCGAGCGGACGGTGGTGAGCGCGCCGGCGACGCTCCAAGTCGATGTGTGCCGGGCGCTCGACCAATGGACGCGAGCCGCGACGCCGTCACTTGGAGCCAGTGCGCTCAACGGCGTGGCATGCGCCTCAGACCTGTTCGTGGCGGTGGGCGATGCGGGATCAATCCTCTCTTCTGCGGACGGTGTGAATTGGTTCACATCTTCCTCCGGCACCGATGTCACAATCAATTCGATGATGTACGGGAGTGGATTGTTTGTCGCGGTCGGGTTCAACGGGGTTATCCTGACCTCCTCCAATGGCGCCGACTGGGCATCTCGTAATTCAGGCACCAACCGCGTGCTGCGGAATATCGCCTACGGCCATGGCACGTTCATCGTGGTGGGTGATCAGGGCACGGTGCTGAGTTCTCCCAATGCCGAGACTTGGACAGCGCAGGATGTGGGGACAAACCGGACCTTGCTGGGCCTGACGTGGGCCAACGAACTGTTTGTCACCGTCGGGGCGGGGGGCTACCTCGCAACTTCACCCGATGGAGTCAATTGGACTCCGCGCAGCTCAGACACGGTGCTCACCTTGTTCGACGTGACGTACGGCAACGGCACCTTGGTCGCTGTGGGTAACGCTGGCGCGATTACGACATCCACCAACGGTGTAGATTGGATTCGGCGAACGGCGCCCGTTGGCAGCCCGCTTCGTGGCGTGACGTGGGCCAGCGGAACCTTCGTTTGCGTGGGCGATGGCGGCGTGATTCTCAGTTCACCCGACGGCATCAATTGGGCGGTCCGACATTCCCGCACCACCTTGGATCTAAATGGCGTGGCGTACTCCGGGAGTGCGTTCATTGCCGTCGGAGACAATGGGACTGTCTTGTTTTCAGGTTACAGCGCGGCTCCCAGCTTGAGCGGACGGAATGCCGGGGACGCCTTCGAATTGGATCTGACGGGCGAAATCGGAGTGGGCTATCGCGTGCAGGCATCCTCCCGCCTGCCGGCCACGAACTGGTTCGACGTGTTCAACTTCACCAGCGATTGGCCTCTGACCACGCTTCGCGACCTGACTGCCACCAACGCCCCGCAAAGGTTCTACCGTGTCGTGTCGCCATGACCCCGCCGACGAGGGGCGCAGGAGAGCGCCCGGGGATGGGCAATGACACTAGGATTTGGCGGGCGTTTTTCGCTTAGTTTGTTTGGGTCACGGGCCCTCGCCCAACTCCCTTCGCCTCCTTCGCCCCTTCGCGCGACACTGCATTCACGGTGCGGGAGGGGGCAGTTGTTCGAGCGCGGCGCTGATATTGGTGCTGAGGACGTAGCCGTAACCTGAGCCGCTTTGGAGAAGGATGGTGAATTTTGCGGGAAGCGGCCGGCTGGTGACGGGGTTCGTGTAGGTTCCCGTCCAGAGCCCCGTGGGCAAACTCAATTTCAACGATTTGACTCCAGGCCCATTCCACGCGTATCCGGGGCCCAATACGACGCAGTTGGTTTGAATCCCGGACTCAAACCCGCTCACCACCAGGCAGGGGTTGGGATTGGTCGCCAGGAAATTGGTCATCATTAGAGTGGAATAGATCGAACCAACAGCAGCCGAAACATTGGTGAATCCGCCGGGGTACAACTTGTCGGTGGGCACAGTTGGTTTGATCCAGTTCACCTGCCCGCGAAGGCTCTCGGTGGTGTCGTTCGTGAACCTCAGCCAGCTGAGGACGGAACCTTTGCCGCGATACAATGGAACGTAAAGAGGCCACCAACCTCCTTGGGACACGGGGCCGCTTTGGGCCACGCTGAGACCATCGGCCAACGTTCCCGCCAGCGTGAGAACGCCGGTGGGACTGACGACCATCGTTCCGACGCCGTGGCCGGGCGGGCCGATGAGATTCGTGTCGCCACCGATGAACATCGTATAGCGTCCGGCAAGGGGCGCGGGGTTGGTCTTGCCGTATGTCGGCGATCGGAAAGCCAGCAGCGGCGCATTCCAGTCCGCCCCCTCGATCGAGCCTGTCAGGCGATCCGAGCCATCCGTCAAATCAAGGCACAAAGTAACCGTCAACAGGTTCGTGGCTTGCACGCTCACGACTTTCATCGCTTTGCCGTCGAGACCCAGTTGGCCACTCGTCGAAACCGATTTGCCGCCGAAACGCAGGGCGGCGGTGAATTTTCCGGTTTCCGCAACGGTGACGGTGAGCGCGCCCGAGTGTTCGTGGGATGGCTGGTTGGTGTCTTCGAAAAGACCGCGATAGACTCCCTTGGTGGCCACGAAGGGGTTGGTCACAAAAGTCGCCTGCAACGTCAGGTTCGATTGCATGAGGAACTGAAGTCGCAGTCCGCTGGCGACAATGTCGCCCGTCCAGCCGGTGAAAAGGTTGCGCAGAACGGGCTTTGCCGTCAGCACATAGGAGTTCCCCAAAACAAGCCTCGAGCCGTCCAGGTTCGGCGTCACCGTGCCAGCCCCAGTCACGTGCAGCGTCAACGGGCTGGCGGCCAGCCGCACGAACTTTCGTGTCACGACGGCGGAGACATTGGAACTGGAGTCATAAGCCACGACGGACACGACGTTGCTTCCGATCGCCAGCGGCACATGGGCCAGCCAGGCCGTGGTTCCCTCGGCCGGCTGAAATGGAGTCGCGTTGACCGAGAAAGCGACTTTGGCGACGCCGACATTATCGCTGGCGGTTCCAAACACGCTGAGCGTTTCGTCAGTAACAACCGCGTTGGCGACCGGACCGGTGATGCTCACGGTCGGGGGCCGGTTATCCGTGGCGTTCAGGTTGGGACTGAGATCGAAGGCGCCCTGGATCAACTGCAAATCAAAACTGAGATCCAATCCGTCGCGAAGCTGTCGGTGCACTTCCACGGCAATTGTGTTCAAGCCGACATGCAGGGAAGATTCATCGATGGCAGCCGACGTCCATGTGTTCTGGAGGCTGGAATTGGACCCGGTGGCCAGCAGGTCGAAGGCAGGCTCGGACGGAAGATTCTGTCGAAACACTTCAACGCCGTTCAGATAAACGACGACGCCATCGGTGAAGAGCAGCCGCAATCCAAGATTGTTGAGAAGCGTCGTCGGGCTCGCTGTGAATTGTTTGCGGAAATAGGTGGTGACGTATTTCTCGCCCGCGGGCCCGGATGCGATCGCCGTATGCTCGTCCCCCTGGCCGTACCCGAACTGCGCAGGTCCTGACGCCCAGGTGGAATCATCGAAGCCCGGCTGCCGCCATGCGGTGTGTTCATCGGAACCGAGGTCCCTGTAGCGCCATGATTCGCCCGCGTTGATGAACGTCACCGGCTGGCGGGGCGCACCGGTGTCCGTGCGACGGAAATAGTAAATCGGCTGATGCATTCCCTCGCTGATGGTGTAATAGCCCAGGCTGGTCGGATGAAAACCAATCGCTTCGCCGTTCAGTTCGAACGGCTCGCCCACGATGGGAACAGCCTCCCCGGCCCCGGCAAGGGCCTCGTAAATGGTCTGGCCCGGCTGGCGTGTCCACAGCCCCGCCGTGTTTCCACGGCGCAACACGATCATCCTGCCATCCGGAGAGATGTCTCCGCCGGAGACTTTGGCAAAGGGCACATCGACAAGGTCCCCGAGATAAACGAAGCCCAAGTTCATTTCCTGGCGTCCAGCCCGGAATACTTGCGTGCCCGTCAGGGTTTTAGTCGCGATGTACAGATCCCCTTTGACAGGGTCGATCATCATGGCCTCGGAGTTCTGCGGTATGAGGAACGAGGGGAACCTCAGCGTGATCGTCTCCGCACCGAATATCAGGGCTGTTACGGGATTGTTGCTCTGCAGCTGCGCTTTCCAGCACAGTGGGATCCGAAGCTTGGAATTCACGTGACTTGAAGTCGCGGC
>JADMIO012989767.1_pt1 | contig 100967 bp, 83 predicted proteins | sample 8958161 | NCBI WGS metagenome assembly JADMIO01 (sample SAMN16585339, study PRJNA669376) | soil metagenome | isolation source: Crop rotation soil | place: USA: Cullars Rotation, Alabama | collected 2011 | reverse complement strand
CGGTAAGGATGAAGTCGGGCGCGGATGCGTCGGGTTCGCGGGTGGTACGGATGATACTCGGGCTCGCGATTGGGACGGAGATGCTCGGGGTCGAGTGGGGTACGGATGAGGTCGGGCACGGAGACGTCGGGGATTTCGGCGGACGGTAAGGATGAAGTCGGGCGCGGATGCGTCGGGTTCGCGGGTGGTACGGATGATGCCCGGGCTCGCGGGTGGCGCGGATGATACTCGGGTTCGCGAGTGGCACGGAGGATGCCGTGCCTTGATACTTACCAGGCGATTTCGGGGGGGAAGAATTCGGATACGAGGTCCTCGTAGTAGGGGCGGATTTCGCGGAAGTTGGGACGCTCGGCGCCTTTTGAGTAGAGGTCGTAGGGGTTGAATTTTCGCACCCATTCGAACATCTGCTCGTCATGATCGTTCATCAGATGCCGGTATGCGCCGTGGCGGTGGGCGGGGTAGAAGGAGTGGTAGCGCAGCATGTAGAGCGCGGGCTCCGGCAGATAGTTGCGGCACACGTGGTAGATATATTCGTCGTGGCCCCACGAGAGCATCACGTTGTCGAGGCCGCAGTGGCGCTCGTAGATGCCGGTCTCCGTCTGATATTCGGGCACGTTGCGATCGGGATTGGCGGCGAAGTACTCGTGGTACACGATCTGGTCCGACCAGGCGCAGCCTACCGGAAAGGTGTCGCCCACGACGGCCCATTGCGGCTCGCCGTAGAGACAGAGCACCTTGCCGAGGTCGTGCATGAAGCCGGCGAGGACCATCCATCGCGGATGGCCGTCGCGGCGGATGGCTTCGGAAGTCTGGAGGAGGTGCTCGATCTGGGAGAGGTCCGTATCGGGGTCGCTGTCGTCGACGAGCGTGTTCAAAAAGTCGGCCGCGTCCCAGATGCTTTTCTTGCCGCGATCGAGCTTCAGGTATTGGTCGCGTTTGGCGCGCGAAAATTCGACCGTTTGATAGGCGTGGTTCTGGCGATAGAACTCGGCGACACCGGGGTTGAGGTCCGGCTTGTAGGTGCGGAATTCCTCTTCCGCTTTTCCCTGGCGATATCGAGCGGCGACGTAATCGTCCCACTGCTCGAGACTTTGAAGCGGCTGATCGGACGGCAGCGCTGGATTCATGATGGCCCCTCCCGGCCCTGCACACGTGTGTACTAAGCCTAAAATAGCGAACTCCGCCGCCTTGCGCAACCCCGCTATAATCTCTGTTTGACACCGAAAACCGCATTTCTCTTTCCGGGCCAAGGCTCCCAGGCCGCGGGCATGGGCAGGGCGCTCGCCGAGAGCTTTCCCGCGGCCCGCCGCATTTTCGAGGAGGCCGATGAGGCGCTCGCATTCCCGATCTCGCGGCTGTGCTTCGAAGGGCCCGAAGATCAGCTCAAGCTCACCGAGAACACGCAGCCGGCACTGCTGACGGTGTCGATCGCGGCGATGGCGGTCCTTCACGAGCGCGGGTGGACGCCCGACTTCGTGGCGGGCCACAGTCTCGGCGAATACCCGGCGCTGGTGGCCGCCGGGAGTCTGCGGTTCGCCGATGCGGTCCGGCTGGTGCGCAAGCGCGGCCGGTACATGCAGGAGGCGGTGCCGCCCGGTGTCGGCGCGATGGCCGCCCTGTTGAAGATGCCGGAGGGCAAGCTCGACGGCGTGCTGGCCGAGGCCGCGCAAGGAGAAGTGGTGAGCGCCGCGAATCTGAATTCTCCGGACCAGGTGGTGATCGCGGGACATGCGGGCGCGGTGGGACGCGCGATCGAGTTGGCGAAGGCCGCGGGCGCGCGCCGCGCCGTGCTCTTGCCGGTGAGCGCGCCCTTCCATTGCGCGTTGATGGCGCCGGCACAGGAGCGCCTCCGCGCGGATCTGGATGCGATCGAATTTCGCGATTTGGACTGCCCGCTGGTCAACAACTGGCAGGCCCGCGCGATCCGCACGGGCAGCGAAGCGCGGGAGGGACTCTACCAGCAGGTGCCGAATCCGGTGCGATGGGTGGAGAGCGTGCGATTGCTGGCGGCGGAGGGAGTGACGCGCGCGATCGAGGTGGGTGCGGGCAGCGTACTGACAGGGCTGGTGCGGAGCATCGAGCCGGCGATTGCCTGCGCGAAGTTCGGCGAGCCCGGGGATTTGGAAAAGTTGTAGCGCGGGCCTGAAGGCCCGCCCACTATTTCTTCGGCACGGTGGCCAGGATCTGGGCCACCACGGGCTGCGATGCGAGCGCGAAGAAACCGTCGGCGTCTTCCTGAATGAGCGCCGCGATTTCGGAGATTCGCGCGAAGAATTCCAGGCGGTCTTCAAAACTCGTCCTGGGCGCTGCAACGCGCTGGATCAGAGTCTCGAGAAACTTGGCTTTCGCGCGCATGGTATCGGCGATCTGGCCGCTGTTTTCAGCGAGGAAGGCGCGTGCGGTGGCTTCCGCGCTGCGCATTTCTTCCCGCGTCCACTTGCCGTTTGGGCGACGATTGTCCGGCATTTTTCTCCCTTTCGCCAGCTTGGCCGCAAGCTATGGAACGTCGACAGGAGGATGAGAGCCGGTGAAATTGTTCTGAAGCTGCCCCGGGGGACTGGCTTACAGTCCCATTGTACTTCAGGTGTGTTTACACACCAAAAGGCCATTTAAAATCTGGTAAGCTCGCCAAAGATGTGATGTCCGAGACGATTATCAAGCCAGTGCGTTGTCCCTCGTGCAAAGGTTACGACGTCCGGCGCTCCTACCCGGACGGCATCAAGGACATTGTGATGGGTTGGTTCGAGAAGTCCGCGCTGCGCTGCCGCCGATGCAGCTATCGTTTTTATATGAGGCTCGGGCCGCAGGACCGCCTCGGACTTCCGGATTCGCCGTCGCAGGCGGTGGACTGGGACGTGGAGAACTCCTAAACCCGGCGGACCTTGACGCCTGCTTCCTGAAAGAGAACTTCGACCATTCCAAAGTGCTCGTCGTAGTATTCGCTGGAGTACTGGCGCATGCGTTCGGCGGAGACCACCACCTGGACGATGCCGGCCTGGACGACGGCGCGGGCGCAATCCATGCACGGCATGATCTCGACGAAGATGGTGCAGCCTTCGGTGGCGGTGCCGGCGCGCGCGGCGTTGCAGATGGCATTGCGTTCGGCGTGCTCGATCCACAAATATTTGGCCGGGCGGACGAGGCGCTCGGGAACATCGTCGCGGATGCCGCGCGGAAACGAGTTGTATCCGGTGGAACGGATCTCGTGATTCGGCCCTATGATGACGCAGCCGATTTGGGTGTTGGGGTCCTTGCTGCGGGCCGCCACCACCTTACAAATGTCGAGATAGTATGAATCCCAACCTGGAATCGTACGCATGGTCAGTCAATCGATTGTATCCCCGGCGCGTTCGCGTTGCCTATAATGGCGGCATGGTGCGCAAAGCTCTGAGCTTCCTGCTGTCCGTCGCGGGCGCGTACGCGGCCAACGTCTCGACCCCGACGATCGATCAATCGTTGGGAATGAAGTCGGCCTCCGGCGCGCAAATTTCGCCGGACGGCCGCTACGTCGCGTACGTCGTGACCCAGACCAATTGGGAGGAGAACGATTTCACGCAGCAGATCTGGATCGCCCAGACCTCGACCGGCGAGCGGTACCAGCTCACGAGCGGCAAGAAATCGTCGACCGGCCCACAGTGGTCGCCCGACTCCCGCCACCTGGCGTTTGTCTCCGACCGGGACGGCAAGCGCCAGCTTTACCTCATCGCGCCGGGCGGCGGCGAGGCGATGCAACTGACGACGGAAGAGAATGGGGTGGGGTCGGCCGCGTGGTCGCCAGACGGAACCGCGATCGCGTTTACTTCCTCGGGCGCGGACTCGAAAGCGCGGAAGGATCGCAAGGAGAAGTACGGCGACTTCGAGATCGTCAACGGCGACTACACCATGAATCACCTGTGGCTGGTGCGGCTGCCGGCCGATCTGCCGGCCGATCCCAAGCAACTGCCGAAGCCGGAGCCGCTCACGCGCGGCGAACAGTTCAGCGTGGGCAGTTTCTCCTGGTCTCCGGATGGCAAACACATCGCCTTCAGCGCCAGCCGCGACCCCGACCTGGGTTCGCAGGATACCGAGCAACTCTATATGCTCGACGTGGCGGACCGGCACGTGCACAAGCTGCTCGAGGGCGGCGGTCCGAACCGCAACCCGAAATGGTCGCCCGACGGCAAACAGATCGCATTCGTGACTGCCGGGGGGAATCCGTATTTCTTCTACGCGAATCGCCGGGTCGCGGTGATTCCCGCCGACGGGGGAACGCCGCGGGTGATCACGGACGGGTTCGACGAGGACACCAATCTGATCGATTGGGGGCCGGACGGCATCTACTTCGGCGCGTTGCAGAAGACCGACGCGCACATCTTCCGCGCCGACCCCGAGACACGGGCGGTTCGCCGCATCACCGGTCCCGACCATTTCCATCTGAGCGATGCTTCGTTTACGAAAGACCATCGGACGCTGGCGGGCGTGGGAGCAGGACCGAACCAGTTCAGCGAAGTGCTGCTCTCGCCGGTGGACCGGTTTGGCCCCCACTACCTGACCGACATGGGGAGCCAGTGGAAGGAGTTTCAGCTCGCGACGCGGGAGGTGATCCAGTGGAAGTCGGCCGACGGGACCACGATCGAGGGCATTCTGATGAAGCCCGCCGACTACGATGCGTCGCGCAAGTATCCGCTGCTGGTGGTGATTCACGGCGGGCCGACCGGCGTCGATACGGCGCTGCGCGCCGCCGACCGCACCTATCCGCTCGAGCGTTTCGCGGCCAAGGGGGCGCTGATCCTGAAGCCGAATTATCGAGGCTCGGCGGCCTACGGGGAGAAGTTTCGTTCGCTGAACGTGCGCAATCTCGGCATCGGCGATTACGAGGATGTGATCTCGGGCGTCGATTATCTAATTCAGAAGGGCATGGTGGATAAAGACAAGGTCGGGGCGATGGGCTGGAGCCAGGGAGGCTACATCTCGGCATTCATCACCTGTTACAGCGATCGCTTCAAAGCGGTGTCGGTAGGGGCGGGGATCTCGGACTGGATGACGTATTACGTGAACACGGACATTCATCCGTTCACGCGGCAATATTTGAAGGCAACGCCGTGGGAAGATCCGGAGATCTACCGGAAGACATCGCCGATCACGTATGTGAATCGGGCTAAGACGCCGACGCTGATTCAACACGGCGATCAGGATAAGCGCGTGCCGCCGCCGAATGCGTTCGAGCTGTACCAGGCGTTAAAGGATCGGGGGGTGCCGGTGAAACTGATTCTGTATAAGGGATTCGGGCATCCGATCAATAAGCCGAAACAGCAGCGCGCGGTGATGGAACACAACTACGAGTGGTTCAGCAAGTACATTTGGGGCGAAGAGGTGACGCAGACGAGGGCGACGGAGCCGGCCGGGAATTGAGTCGGGCCGGCGTGAGCGGGCGAAGCCTGCTTATTGTCCGCCGCGGCTGGCTGGGGGGACGATGCCGTTCATGCGGGCGTAGACGACCATTTGGCCGTAGTGATCGAAGCTGTGCCAAGCGACGCTGGCGGCGAGGTAGCCGCGGGTCACCTGGTTGTTGCCGAAGGGGGACGGGACCAATTGCTGCTCGGTTTCGGCAGTCAGTCCGGAAAAGGCCTTGTGCGCGTAGGCGAACGCGTCCTTGAGGTAGCGGACGATCTGCTCCTTGGTGCGCAGCGAGTCGGGGCCGTTCTCGTCCTTGCCCTCGATATCGACGGGGGGCTTCTCGCGGTTGGAAGCGGCGGCGACTTCCCAGATGACCGTCGCGATGTGCCGCGCCTGAAGGCCGAAGGTGCGGACTCCTTTGAATTCGCCTTGCGTGGGGGCGAAATTGAAACGGTCGGCGGGCATGGCCTCGACGAGCGAGACGACCTCGGATTCCGCGCTTTTGATGGCGCGGTCGAAGGTGGGGCCGACGCTATCGGCTGCCAGCGAGGGCGCCGCAACGGCGAGGAGGGTCAGCAGGACATTCAGCGTGGTCTTCATTGGGGAGCTCCCTTTTTGAATTCGATGGCGGGCGCCAGGGCCATGACAGCCCAGGCGGTGGCCGCGGAAGAGATCCACTGATCGTGGTCGAACGGAAAGCCGCTCTGAAAATAGGGCTGGAATTTCGGTGCGCGGCTGCGCACGTACCAGGAGCCGTCGGGCCACTGGTTGTTCAGCAGGTAGCGGACGCCGCGCTGGTAAGCGGGATCGGAGGGTTTGAGCACGCCGCTTTCGCGCAGCGCCCATAGCACCTCACCGGTGGCGTAGGCGTCGCTCGACAGATTGCGATTCTGCGCCCAGCCGCCGTCTTCGCGTTGGAATTTGAGGATGACGGGGCCGAGCTCGCTTTTTGCGCCGGCCCAGTGGAGCCCCACCATCTTCATGGCGTAATCGTCGGCGGTCTTGGGAACGGCGGCGAGCAGCCAGTCGCGGGCGCGCGCAATGCGGGCGTCAAAATCGGTCTTGAGGGAAGGCGGTCCGTACAGTTGCAGGATGCGCATGCCGCGCGCGGTGCGGGCTATGACGCTCTCCTGAAGCGGCGCGCGCGAAGCGTCGCCGGTAATCCAGTTGCCGCCGCGGTGCTGCATGGCGGCGGTGTGTACCGCGATGGTATCGATGGCGCTATCGGCAGCGTAATCGGCGGCGGCAAGCGCCAACATGGAATAGCCCTGGCCGTCGACGCCTCCGCCCGGATCGAAGCGCTGCATGCGCGTATCCTGAGCGCCGCTGAACTCGGAAACGATCATGCGGATTAGCTCCCTGGCCGCAGCCTCGTCCACGTGGACTTTGGCCGCACGCGCCGCATTGACCGCCGCAAGCGTGACCGGCTGGTGGTGGCAGCCCACACAGCCGCTCTGGTGAAAGAACTCGACGGCCGAACGCTCCAGCAGAGCGGTTGCCGACTCCACGGCCGCGGGGATCGTCTTCGGGTCGGATTTGGGACGCACCGGCGCCGGGTAATGGGCGGCGGTGGCCGCGCCTTCGGCTTTGAGAATCGAGAGCACGTCAGGGTCGCCGTACTTGCGGGCCCAATCCATGGCCGTCTCACCCGCGGTGTTCTTGTCGTTAACTTTGGCGCCGGCGTGCACCAGCAGGCGGACAATGGCGGCGTCCTGCGTTTCCGAAGCCACTGCGAGCATCAACGGGGTCATGCCGCGGACGTCGCGGGTATTGGGGTCGCCGCCGGCATCGAGCAGCGCCTTCACGATATCGGCGCTGCAATAGGCGGGGGCGTTGAGCATGGGCGTCATCTGCGTCAATTGGATGGGGCCAAACTTCACCTGGCCGGCGAAGGTGATCGCGGCATTGGGATCGGCGCCTTTCGCGAGGAGCATGCGGACCGAGGGCAGATTACAACTCCAGACGGCTTCGAGCAGCGGAGTGAATCCGGACTTGCTGGTGGAGTTGGCGGGAATGCCGGCGTCGAGCAGGAGGCGCACCGATTCGGGATCGCCGGCATTGGCGGCAAGATCGAGCGCGGTCGAACCGCCTACGTCGACCGCCTTGGGGTCGGCGCCCTTGGACAGGAGCAGCTTGACGATCTCGGAACAGCCGTCGCACGCCGCCGCGACCATCAGGGGAGTGCGGCTCTGACGGGTCTTGGCATTGACCTCGGCGCCGTGGTCGAGGAGCAGCCGCACCTTGGCCGGATTCGAAGCGGCCCAGATGAGGGGCGAGGCATCGAATCCGTTACGCGCGTTGACATCGGCGCCGGATTGGATGAGCAGGCGCATCGCTTCGACGCTCCCGAAGCCGGCGGCATAGATCAGGGGAGTATTGCCGCGACGATCGCGCACGGTGACGTCGGCGCCCTTTAGCGCGTCGAGATGGTTATTGCGAATCGACTGAAAAATGTCTTCCGGAGGCGCCGCGGCGAGAATTCCGGTGGTGAGGGCGAGCAGGAGAAACGGGGAGCGCTTGATTTTCGGGCGGTGGAAAGTCGTTCGGTCTCGGTTTTTCTGCGGATTCATGGGCACCCCGGTGGATGGCCGCCAGTATATCACCCGCGAGGCGAATAAACGGCAAAAATCAGAGATATCGGCAATATGGGCTAGATTGCTGGTACAATAGAACTTAGCCCCACAAAGGAAGACTCTTGGCAGACCAGGAACAACCACCGCAAGGATCGCTTGTGCCGCCCCCGGGCGGCGACGGCTCGAACAAGAATCTCGTTCCGATCAACATCGAAGACGAGATGCGTCGTTCGTACCTCGATTACGCCATGAGCGTGATCGTGGGACGCGCGCTGCCGGATATCCGCGACGGTCTGAAACCGGTGCATCGCCGCATTCTTTTCGGCATGCACGAGATGGGTCTGGCGCCCAACCGGCCGACGCGCAAGTGCGCGAAGATCACCGGCGAAGTGATGGGCAAATACCATCCGCACGGCGACAGCGCGATCTACGATGCCCTCGTCCGCATGGCGCAGGATTTCGCGATGCGCTATCCGCTGGTGCAGGGCCAGGGGAACTTCGGTTCGATCGACGGCGACCCGCCGGCGGCGATGCGGTACACCGAGGCGCGCCTCTCGCGGATTGCGACGGCGCTGCTCGAAGATATAGACAAAGAGACGGTCGACTTCCGGCCGAACTACGACGAGAGCGAAGTCGAGCCCGAGGTGCTGCCGACGCGGGTGCCGAACCTTTTGGTGAACGGCTCGGCGGGCATCGCGGTGGGGATGGCGACGAACATCCCGCCGCACAATCTGACCGAGATCATCAACGCGACGGTCCACCTGATCCAGAATCCTACCGCGCAGCTTCCGGATATCCTCAACTTCGTAAAGGGCCCGGATTTTCCGACGGGTGCATCGATTCTGGGCCGGCAGGGTTTCCTCGAGGCGTACACAAGAGGGCGCGGGCAGCTCAAGATCCGCGCGAAGACCAAGCGGGAACAGATCGGCAAGGACCGGGAAGCGATCATCGTCACCGAGATTCCTTACCAGGTGAACAAGTCGAAGCTGCTGGAGCAGATGTCGGCGCTGGTGAACGAGAAGCGGGTGGAAGGCATCGGCGATATTCGCGACGAGAGCGATCGCGACGGCACCCGCATCGTGATCGAGCTGAAGCGCGGCGAGCAGCCGGAAGTGGTGCTGAACAACCTGTACAAGCACTCGCAGCTCCAGACCGGCTTCGGCATCATCATGCTGTCGATCGTCAACGGGCAGCCGCGCGAACTGGGGCTGGTGCCGATGCTCAAGCACTTCATCGAGCATCGCGTGGAAGTGGTCCGGCGGCGGACGGAATACGAGCTGCGCAAAGCTCGCGACCGCGAGCACATCTTACTCGGCTTCCAGAAGGCCCTGGACAATCTCGACGAGGTGATCCGCCTGATCCGCGCGTCGAAGCAGCCGAAGGAAGCTCGCGAGGCATTGATCGCCCGGTTCGAATTCAGCGAGAAACAGGCGCAGGCCATTATCGAGCTGCAGTTGCAGCGCCTCACCGGGATGGAGCAGCAGAAGATCCTGGAAGAGTTGGCGGATATTCAGCGGCGCATCACCGAGTACCTGGAAATTCTCGGCTCCGACAAGGTCCTGCGCGACCTGATCATCCAGGAACTGCGCGAAGTGCAGAAGGAGTTCGGCGACGAACGCCGGACGACCATCGAAGAGGACACGGGCGAGATCCGGCTGGAAGATCTGGTCGCGGTGGAAGACGTCGCGGTGACGGTCACGAGGGGCGGCTACCTGAAGCGCACGGCGGTCGACACCTATCGGCGGCAGACGCGCGGCGGCAAGGGCCGGATCGGGATGGGGACGCGGGCGGAGGATTTCGTCGAGCACCTGATCGTCGCGTCGACGCACAGCTATCTGCTGATCTTCACGACCCGGGGGCGCGTCTACTGGCTCAAGATCTACGAGATTCCGGACGCCACGACGACGGGCAAAGGCAAGCACCTCTCGAACCTGGTCAACCTGCAGCCGGACGAGACGGTGAAGGCGTTCCTTTCCGTGAAGGACTTCGTGCCCGATCAGTACATCGTGATGGTGACGAAGCACGGCGTGATCAAGAAGTCCGAGCTGACGGAGTTCGACAATCCGATGTCGCGCGGCATCATCGCGGTGACGCTGGATGAAGGCGACGAGCTGATTGCCGCGAAGATCACCAACGGCAAGAACTATATCTTCCTCGGGTCGCACAAGGGGATGGCGGTTCGTTTCGAGGAGGGCGAGGTGCGCCCGATGGGCCGCCAGGCGCGCGGGGTCCGCGCCATGGACCTGGAAGAGAGCGACTACCTGATCGGCGCCGAGATGGTGGATAAGGAAGGGCTCATCCTTTCGATCGCGGAGAACGGGTTCGGCAAGCGCACGCCGCTCGAAGACTACCGGCTGACGCATCGCGGCGGCAAGGGCGTGATCAACATGAAGGTCACGAAGAAGACGGGCAACGTGATCGCGATCCTTTCGGTGAAAGAGGACTCGGAGCTGATCATCGTCAGCCAGAACGGCAAGATCATTCGCATCGAGTCGTCGGAGATCCGGCAGGTTGGCCGCTCCTCGCAAGGCGTGAAACTGGTGACGCTCGACGAGGGCGATAAGGTGGCTGCCGCATCGGTCATTCCGGATACCGATGGGAGCGGCAACGGCAACGGGCAGGATACGCTCCAGCTACAATAAGAGCGTCGGGCGCTGCGCGCCCGACGCGGGGTCAGGGGTCAGGGGTCAGGGGTCAGGGGTCCGGGGTCGGGGGTCAGGGCCGGCTGGGTTGTGATGATCGGGATAATTGATACAGCACGGCTTCGCGAGAAGGAGGATCGGCTTCTTTGCGGATTACGCGAAATGGGGCGTGTGATTGTCGCGTTTTCCGGTGGGACCGATTCGGCTTATCTGGCGTGGGCGGCCCACAAGGCGCTCGGGGCGGATGCGATTGCCATGACCGCCGATTCCGCATCGCTGCCCGAATCGCATAAGCGCGACGCGGAGAGCTTTGTGCGGCAGTTCGGAATCGCCCATGAGTACGTTCAAACGCACGAGTTCGAGAATCCCGACTACACGCGCAACGATCCCAATCGCTGTTTTCACTGCAAGGACGAGCTGTTCACGCGGCTGGCGGAAGTGGGTCGCGAGCGGAAGATCGAACACATCATCTACGGGGTGAACGTCGACGACCTGGGGGATTATCGTCCCGGCCAGAAGGCGGCGCGGGAACACGACGTGGCGGCGCCGCTGGTGGATGCGGGTCTCACGAAGGCTGAAATTCGCGAGCTATCGCGCGCGGCGGGTCTTCCGACGTGGGACCGTCCGGCTTCGGCGTGTCTCTCGTCACGCATCCCGTACGGGACACCGGTCACGATCGAGAATGTGAAGACGGTGGAAACGGGCGAGGAAGAGATCAAAGCCCTGGGGTTCCGGCAATTCCGGGTTCGTTTTCACGGCGAGGTGGTTCGCATCGAGATCGCGCCGGAAGAACTCGCGAAGGCGCTTTCGCTCGACATGGCGCGGCGATTCACCGCAATTTTCAAAAAGCTGGGATTCAAGTACGTGACGCTGGACCTGGAGGGTTATCGCCAGGGATCGCTGAATGAAGTGCTGACCAGCCGGGCGATTTAGAACTCGTCCTCGGCGTCCTTCTTCTTATTTTTCCGCCGCATGATGATGATCACCACCAGCAGCACGGCTAAGACGCCGGCAACGATCTGAACGGTGGACTGGGTCATAAGCGGCAGTATAACAGAAAGTGCGATTACTTCCATTTCGGGCACGGCGGGAAAATCGCGTCCGATTTCCGATTGACACCGCCCGAAGGCTTTGATAAAACTCGCGGGCATCGAGAGTGCCTCGTGAACAAGAGAGACCTGGTCAGAAAGATCGCACTGGATGCACGGCTGACGCGGGCGCAGGCCACGCGTGCCCTGGACGCGTTTTTGCAAGGGATACAGGCCAGCCTGGCGCGCGGGGATCGCGTTACCATTTCAGGCTTCGGCACCTTTGGAGTGACGCACCGGAAAGCGCGGCGGGTGCGCAACCCGCGCAGCGGGGGCGCCATCGAGGTGGCTGCCAAACGCGTCCCCCGGTTCGCGCCGGGGGTCGAATTGAAGTCCGCTTTACGAGATTCCGACGGCGACGAACGCTGATCGGCGACTGTCCGGCGGCCTACACTGGCCAAAGGTTTGCATCGGTCCGTCCGGAGGCCGTTGCCATGCGCTGGACCGCATTTGCAGCCCTGATCTCGCTTGCGGCATGCAGCCGAATCGAACCTGCCCGTCCGGGCGAGCAGCGCGGCGGATTGTTCCTGATTCGACAAAATGGCCGCTACGGCTTCGTCAACAGCCGCGGACAGGTGCGAATCCCTCCGCAGTTCGAGCAGGCAGCGCCGTTCACGGACGGACTGGCAGTGGTGGCGTCCTCCGGGCGCGCGGGCTACATCGACAGTACAGGCAAGTACGTCATCAATCCGCAATTCGACGGGGCGGCGCCCTTTTCCGACGGCCTGGCCGCAGTGCGAACGGGCGGCGCCTGGGGATTCATCGATAAGCGCGGCGCGGTGGTGATACCGGCGCGCTTTCAACCTCCGACTGCAGCCCCACTCAGCTTCTCCGACGGGCTGGCCGCGGTCGGCGAGGGGGGCCACGTCGGGTTCATCGACCGCACCGGGAAAATGGTGATACCCGCGCAGTTCGACTTTGCGCTGCCGTTTTCGGATGAGCGCGCGCTGATCGGAATGAGCGGACGCTACGGCTACATCGATAAGACCGGCAAGGTCGTGATCAACCCGCAGTTCGAGGATGCCAGCAGCTTCTTCGAGGATCGGGCGGCGGTACGGGTCAACGGCAAGTGGGGATACATCGATCGCGCCGGGAAGATGGCGGTCAACCCACAGTTCGATACGGCGCGCGTGTTCTCCGACGGCCTGGCGCTGGTCACGGTGGCGGGCCGTACAGGCTTTATCGACAAGGACGGCAAGATCGTGGTGAACCCGCAATTCGAAGAGGCCAACGATTTCCGGGATGGCCGCGCTCCGGTTCGCGTGGGCGGACGCTGGGGCTACATCGATCGCACGGGCAAGATGGTGATTCCGCCGCAATTCGACGATGCGCGGCCGTTTTCGCCGGATCTGGCGCCGGTGCAGGTCGGCTCGGCCTGGGGTTATGTCGATCGCGATGGAAAGATGATTTGGAGTCCACGAGTATGAAGATTACGACCGGTAGGATCAAGTTCGCCTGGAAGCATCGCCGGATGCTGTGGAAGTATCGGGGCATCCTTCGTCATCGGAGGGAGATCGCGGGCGCGGCCGCGGCGGCGCTGGCGGGGGCCGGAATTCTGCTCGCCCGACGCAGAGCATAACGCGGGAAGGACAGGCCAGGAGGCCTGTGACGCTATCCCTTGATCGCTTCTTCGGTATTGGCGAAGAACGGGAAGACCTGATCGAGCAGGCTGACGTGGAACGAGTGGAAGAGATGGCCCGTGGCGCCGGCCATGCGCATCTCACCGCCCGCCGCGGCAATCTTATTGAAGCTTGCGATGAAGCGGCCGATCCCGGTGCTATCGATGACGGTCAGGCCGGAGAGGTCGAAGACGATCAGCTTTTTTCCTTCCCGGAGAAAACCCTCCACGATGGCCGGGATATCCTCACCGTCGGGGCCGAGCATCAATTTTCCGGCAAGCGTGACTACGACCGTTCCGGGCGCCACTTCGTTATGGCTGATTTCAAGCGGCATGTAAGCGATTAGTGTAACAGCTTAAGATCGGACTGCTGAGCTCGGGCGCGCGGAACCGGGTACAGTATTACCGATGAACTACTTTCTGGCGAAGACCGACCCGGAGACGTACGCGATCGAGAACCTGGAGCGGGAGCAGCGAACGGTCTGGGACGGGGTAACGAATCCGCAAGCGGTGCGGGCGATCCGGGAAATGCGGCCCGGAGACCGCGTCTTCATTTATCACAGCGGCGGCGTATCGGGGGTGGTGGGGCTGGCCAACGTGCGTTCGGAGCCGCGGGACGACCCGAAGAATCCGAAGTCGGCGGTGGTCGAGCTGGAGTATGCGGGCCGCATCGATCCGCCGGTCACGCTGGCCGAAATCAAACAATCGGGCGAATTCGCCGATTGGGCGCTGGTCCGGCAGGGGCGGCTCTCGACTATGTCCGCGCCCGCGAACTTCGTGGCCTGGATGCGCAAACGCTATCCGAAAGCTAAGATCTAGGTTGGAGTTCGGAACGATGAGATTCGCGGCGGCGCTGATTCTGGCCCTGACGTTGGGCGCGGCGCAGGACGACCCGGCACAACTCCGGCGGCAGGCGTCTGCGCTGGCGGCCATGGGTAAGTACACGGACGCCGAGCCGTTGCTGGCGCGCGTCATTGAAGCCCGCACGCAGGAATCCGGCCCCGACGATCCCGCGCTGCGGCCGGACATCATCGAGCTGGCCGCGCTGTATCGCGCGGAGGGCCGCACGCCGGAAGCCGAGAAGCTGTACTTGCGCGCGCTCCAGATTACCGAAAAGACGGCGGGACCGCAGAGCGTCGAGCTGATTCCGGATCTGAAGCTGTTGGCGGGACTGTATGCGGGCGCGGCCCGGGTCACCGACTCCGAGAAGCAGTATCTGCGGATCATTTCGCTGCGCATCAACGCCAAGGGCACCGACGACCTGGACCTGGCGCACGACTGCGCCGATCTGGCCGCCTTCTACATCGCCAACAAGCGGTACGCGGTAGCCGAGCCCAACCTGCGGCGCGCCATCGACATTCTTTCCAAGCATCTGGGCTCGGAGGATCCGGCGCTGGTGCCGCTGCTCGATTCGCTGGCCACCGTCTTCATCGAACAGAAGAACTATCCGCCGGCCGAGGCGCCATTGCGGCACGCCGTTTCGATCCAGGAACAGACGGACGGGCCGCGCCACGTCAATGTGGCGCCGCGGCTCGACCGGCTGGGCATGCTGTATTACACGATGAAGCGGTACGCGGAGGCGGAACAGCTTTACCGCCGTTCGCTGGCGATCTGGGAGAGCGCGATGGGACCGAATAACCCGGATCTGGCGACCACGCTCGACAATCTGGCGGTGGCCCTGGCGTCGCAGGACAAGTACACGGAGGCGGAGCAGTTGTACCGGCGCTCCCTGGGATTGCGGCAGACGGTGATGACCGCCAGCCTGAACAATCTAGCGATGGCGCTCGAAGGCAAGGGCGAGGACGCCAAGGCCGAACGATACTACAAGCAGGCGATTGCCATGGCGGAGAAGCTGCCCGAATCCTCGATGCTGGCTTTCACGCTGCACAACTACGCGCTGCTGCTGCACAAGATGGGCCGCGACCCCGAATCCAAGCGTCATGAGGCGAGGGCCAAGGCGCTGGAGAAGTAGGGCTAATTCGCGGAACCTCTCGCATTTCGTCAAGATTCACTTCAGTTATAGTCCTTTTTAAGTAGTCGCGATCCGTGATATCTGATACCCTTTGCATTCAATCCCGATGTTGCAGTTCAGTTCCGTTTGGCTCCCTTACATGTTCCTGGCCGTCGGTATGGCAGGCGGGACCGCCACATTGTTACTGTGGCGCCGGCAGCGTTCGGCTGCGCGTGCGTTGGCTGAAAGCGAGCGTGCGCGGCAGAAGGCGCTGGCGGAAATCGCCGGGGAACGGCGATCGCTCGACATGAAAGCAGCGCGCGCGCTGGAAGCGCGCGATGCGGCCGAAGCGCGCTTTCGCGGCGCATTCGACCAGGCTGCCGTGGGGATGAACCATGTTCTTCCGAACGGCCGCTACCTGCGCGTCAATGAGCGCTACTGCGAGATCACGGGCTACACCCGGGAAGAACTGCTCGGGATTACGATCGACGCGATCACGCATCCCGACGACCTGGCCGCCGATCGGGTTCACATTCAGAAGCTGCTCTGCGGCGAGCGATCGACCGCCACCTGGCAGAAACGGTATATCCGGAAAGACGGGTCGGTGATCTGGGTCGACCTGACCGGCAGCGTAGTCCGGCCCAACTCAGGCGAGCCCCTGTACCTGCTCGGCGTGGTACAAGATGTCACTGCTCGCGTTACGGCGGAAAAGGCGCTGCGCCAGAGTGAAGAGCGGTTCCGGCAGTTGGTGGAGAATGCGCCGTACGGAATCGTGGTGGAAACGGGGCTCCAGTTTCTTTACTTGAATCCGGCGGCGGCGCGCATGCTCGGCGCCGAGTCTCCGGAGCAACTGGTGGGCTCTTCGATGCTCGACCGCATGCACCCCGACGAGCGCGCGGCGGTTCGCGAGCGTTCGCGAGCGGTCGGCTCCGGGGCATCGGTGATGTTGTTGCGGCGCACGATGCTGCGGCTCGACGGCAACTCGTTCCCCGCATCCATTTCGGCGACTCCCATTGTCTACGACGGCCAGCAGGCGGCACTGGTTTTTCTGCACGATATCTCGGCGGAGCACCAGGCGGAAGAAGAACGCAGCCGTCTGGAGCAGCGCCTGCGCCACGCGCAGAAGATGGAAAGCGTCGGGCGGCTGGCGGGAGGAGTCGCGCACGACTTCAACAATCACCTGACCGTGATCAACGGGTATTGCGACATGCTGCTCGAGGAGCTGGCGAGCGACGACCCGCTCCGCGACGAGATCGGCGAGATTCGCGCCGCGGGACAGCGCGCCGCCGCCCTGACGGAGCAGTTGCTTACTTTCAGCCGCAAGCAGGTGGTGGAGCTGCGTCCGATCAGCCTGAACGGCGTCGTCGAGGAGCACTGCCGCATGGTGCGGCGGCTGATCGGCGACGACATCGAAGTGGTCACGGATCTCGAGCCGCAGCTTGGGGCGGTGATGGCGGACCGCGGTCAGATGCAGCAGGTGCTGATGAATCTGGCGGTGAATGCGCGCGACGCCATGCCACGCGGCGGAAAGCTGATTATCGGGACGGGCAACGCCGAGATCGGGCCGGGGGCGGAGGGCGCCAGCCACGACATCAAACCCGGCGCGTACGTAGTGCTCACCGTCAGCGATACCGGGACCGGCATGACTCCCGAGATCCTGTCGAAGATCTTCGAGCCATTCTTCACCACGAAATCGGCGGGCGCGGGAACGGGGCTCGGACTGGCGACGGTCTACGGAATCGTGGAGCAGGGCGGCGGGTTTTTGCGCGTCTCGAGCGAACCCGGGCACGGCGCGACGTTTCGGATCTATCTGCCCCGCACCGCGCAGCGCGTCGAGGATGCCGCGGCTACCGGCGGCCGACGGAAAGCGCCGCGCGGCTGCGAGACCGTGCTGGTGGTGGAAGACCAGGAAGACGTCCGGCGCCTGGCGGTGAGCATTCTCCGGAAGAACGGGTACCGCGTGCTCGAAGCCGGCAGTGGAGCAGAGGCCGTAGGTGTGGCCGCCAAGTACGCGGAGACCATCGACCTGCTGATCACCGATCTGGTGATGCCGGGGATGACGGGACGGGAACTGGCGGCAAAGCTGCAGGCGTCGCGGGCGGCGATCAAGGTCCTCTACATGTCGGGCTACACGAACGATGGGGTCGCACCGCAGTCCGTGATCGATCCGGGGATGCCGTATCTGGCGAAGCCCTTCACACCGGCCGATCTGGCGTCGAAGGTTCGCGAGGCGCTCGGGGTTGCGGACGCGCGCCGGCGCATCCTGGTGATCGACGACGACCAGGCGGTGCGGGACTGCGTGTGCGAAACGCTGGCGCGGGCGGGATTCGACGTCCTGCCGGCTCCGGATGGCGATGCCGGGCTGCGGATGGTGGAGGCTCATAAAGTCCACCTGGTGATTACCGATCTGGTGATGCCGGAGCGGGAAGGGCTGGAAACGGTCAAACTGCTGCGGCAACGGTATCCCGAGGTGCATGTGATCGCCATGTCGGGCGCTTTCGAAGGCGAATTCCTCAAAGCCGCAGCGCGAATGGGTGCGCAGGCGACCTTCCTGAAGCCGGTCGATACCGGTCGGCTCCTCACCGCGGTCCGCCAGTTGATGGCGTGATTCCGGCGGCGACGTAAATTCCAAGCGGGATCGCGATTTTTCGTTTGACAATCATTTTAGTTTAATCTAAATTATCTTCATGGTCTCCGAGGCCGCAGTTCTGGCAGCGGTAGCGTCGCCGCGGCGGCGTGAGATTCTCCGGCTGGTCTGGCGGGAGGAGCTCACGGCCGGCGCGATTCATCAGGCCATGCCGGATGTCACGTTCGGCGCGGTGTCGCTGCAGCTCAAAGCGCTGCTGGATGCGGGACTGGTGGAAGCCAGGCCGGAGCATCGCAATCGTCTGTACCGGGCGCGCCGGGAGCAGTTGGGACCGATCGGCGCAATGCTGGAGCGGATGTGGGACGATGCGCTCTGGCGATTGAAACTCGAAGCTGAACTGGAAGAGACCCGCCGCGGTCCGCGTCCCGGCAGCGGGCCGCAATCGAAATCGAAAGGAAAGTCCTAAGCACATGGAACTGCCGCATCTGCTCGAACGCTCGGTCGCCATTCAGGCGTCCCCGGAGACCGTCTTCCGCTTCTTCACCGATAGTGAACGCTGGGCGCGCTGGTGGGGCGCGGGATCGACCATCGACGCCCGGCCGGGAGGCGCGGTGCTGGTCCGTTATCCCAACGGCGTGGAAGCCACCGGGGAAGTGGTCGAGGTGGTCGAGCCGGCGAAGATCGTTTTCACGTACGGGTATGCCAGCGGCAAGCCCATGGCCTCCGGCAGTTCGCGGGTAACGATCACGCTCCAGCCCGATGGCGCCGCCACGCGGCTGAGGCTCGTCCACGAGTTTGCGGAAGCGGCGGTCCGCGATGCGCACGTTCAGGGCTGGCGGTATCAGCTCTCGGTGTTCGCCAATGTCGTCGCGGACGAGGTATTTGCGGGCGCGGCGGACCTCGTGGATGCGTGGTATGCGGCGTGGAACGAGAAGGACGACCGTGCGCGCGAGGCGCAGTTCGAACGCATCGCCTCGCCCGGCGTCCGATTCCGCGACCGGAACAGCGCGCTCGACGGGATCGCCGAAATCAACGCGCACGCGGGGGCGGCGCAGCACTACATGCCGGGAATCCGGCTGCAGCGGCAGGGCGCCGTGCGGCACTGCCAGGGGACGGTGTTGGCCGAGTGGGTGGCGGTAGCGGGCGACGGTCAGGAGCGAATGGCCGGAAGCAGCGTGGTGGTGGTGGGGGCCGATGGGCGTATCGAGTCGGTCACGGGGCTGGCGAGGAGCTGACGATGAAACGAGCGATTTGCCTCATTCTGTTGTTGCACGCGGCTGCCTGGGCGGCCGGGAAGCCGGAGACGGTGATGATCCGATTCCAAGCCAAGGCCGGATCGGAGGACGAACTGGCGCGGGTGATTGCGCGGCACTGGAAGACGGCCTCCGAACTCAAGCTGGTGCTGGATGCGGTTCACACGACGGTCCGGGGCGCGGACGAGGGAAAGACGTGGTTCATCGATATCTTTACCTGGCGCGACGCCGAGACTCCGGATCATGCGCCAGCGGCGATTCAAGCGATCTGGGGGGAGATGAGCCGGCTGGTGGAGGCTCGCGGCGGCAGGCCGGGGCTGGAAATTTCCGAGGTATCGCTCGAAAGCCCGCGGAACAATTGACGCGGTATCGCGTCTTTAAGTCCATGCCGGCTCACCGATTTCTCTTTGCCGCGATCTTCGCCTTCGCAGCCCAGGCCCAGACCTGGAAACTGGATTCCATCACCGGGCTTCAGGTCACGGGCCTGAAACTCGAGGCCGTCTCGTATCAGGGCAAGCGCGCCGTCCGCGTGCAGGATCCGACGGGGATGACGGCCAGCCAGTCGCCGCTCGCGGCGATCGGCGGATCGGACTTCGAAGACGGGACGATCGAGGTCGAAGTGGCCGGAGCGCCCGGACCGGGAGCGGATGCGGCGGCGCGCGGCTTTATCGGAATCGCCTTCCGGGTGCAGGACGGCACGCATTTCGAGTGCTTCTACATCCGGCCCACCAACGGGCGCGCCGACGATCAACTGCGGCGCAACCACTCGGTCCAGTACGTCTCGGAGCCCGAGTTCGGGTGGCAGCGGCTGCGGACGGAGAGCCCGGGCGTTTATGAGTCGTACGCCGATCTCGTGCCGGGCGCCTGGACCAAGCTCCGGATCGAGGTTTCGGGCGTTCGTGCGAAGCTCTACGTGAACGGCGCCGAGCAGCCTTGCCTGATCGTCAACGACCTGAAGAAGGGGAAGAGCCGCGGCAAGATCGCACTGTGGATCGGGCCGGGGACGGACGGGTATTTTTCGAACCTGACTGCGAAGAAGTAGCGCCGCTCTACTCGCGCAAGGCAACCGCCGGGGGGACATTCGCCGCTCGCCGCGCCGGGACGATCGCGGCCGCCATTGCGACGACGAGTAACAGGATCGCCACGCCGCCGAATGCCCGGACATCGAGCGGCGACACGCCGTAGAGTAAACCGCTCAGCAGACGAGTCGAGGCCATGGCGATCACGGCCCCTGCCGCCACGCCGATCAGGGTAAATTGTCCGGCCTGCCGGGCCACTTCCCGGGCCACCGTCCGGCGATCCGCACCGAGAGCCATGCGGAGTCCGATTTCACGGCGGCGCTGCGATACCAGGTAAGCCAGCACACTGTAGATGCCCACACCGCCCAGCAGCAGCGCCAATGTAGCAAAGGCACCCAGCAATTGGAGCACCTGAGTCCGGCCGCCGAGCTCTTCATCGACGATGGCTTCCATGTCCCGGACGTTCGATACGGGCTGCTCGGCATCGACCGACCACACCGCCTGCTCGACTTCCTTGACGATGCTTTGTGGCGCGCGCGACGTCCACACCGCGATCTCCGAGGGTTGGAAGAATGAGATTGCGGTCTGGGTGAAGGGGACGTAGACGGCCGGCTTGGGATCGAGGTCGAGCCCGCGCTCCCGGAGGTCGGTGACGACACCCACGACGGTCATCCAGCGAGGCTGCCCGTCGCCGGTGCCGGTATCGATGCGGCGGCCGAGGGGGCTCTCGCCGGGCCAATGGAGGCGCGCCAGCGATTGGCTCACGATCACGACCGGGGGAGAATTGGCGTCGTCCCGCTGGTCGAAGAAACGGCCTGCCACCAGGCGCGCACGCATGGTTTGCAGGTAGCCGGTGCTGACCAGGCGGAAAAGAGCGTCCTGTGCGGCGCCGGGCGCAGCGGGTTTGCCTTCGATCGCGACGCCCATGGTATTGCCACGCGAGGTGTAGGGAAGGTCCGAAGTCAGCCCCACCGATTCGACTCCGGGGATGGCTGCGACGCGCTCGATCACGCTGCTGAAGAAGCGCTGGCGGCGGTCCGCGTCCCGGTACTTGTTGAGGTTGACCGTGATATCGGCGGTGAGAATGCCATCGGCGCGGAAGCCCGGATCGACGGCGCGCATGTGGGCGAGGCTTTCGATCAGCAGCGTCGCGCCGACGAGGAGCACGAGGGCAACCGCCACCTCGACGCTCACGAGAACGCTCTGCAATTTCCGGCCGCCGCGCGATGCGGTGCTCCAGACGCCGCCGCGCAGAGCGTCGAAGAGGCCGGATTTCGTGAGTTGGAAGAGCGGCGCCAAGGCGAAGGCCAGGCCCGCCAGAGTCGAGATCACGGTGGCGGTGAGGACCACGCCCGCGTCGACCCGCAGATCGACCGACGCTGCCAGTCCGGCGGGAACCATGCGCTCGAGCACCGGCATCCCCAGGCCGGCCAGCCAAAGACCGGCCGCGCCGCCGGCCGCCGCGAGGATCAGATTCTCGGTGACGATCTGACGCGCCAGCCTCGCGGGGCCTGCGCCGAGGGCTCGCCGGACCGCGAATTCGCGCACGCGGCCCGATGCTCTCGCCAGCAGCAGGTTGCTGACGTTGGCGCAGGCGATCAGCAGAACGCAGACCGCGGCGAGCAGCAGAATCGTGAAGGCGCGCCGGCTCTCGCCGAGGACTTCGTCCTTCAACGGCACGAGCGTGATTCCGACCTGTCGATTGGCGCCTGGGAACTCCACGGCCAACTGAGCGGCGATGCTGCTCATCTCCATCTGCGCGGCGCGCATCCCGGCGCCCGGCCGCAAGCGTCCCAAGACATACAGGAAGTGGCTGTTGCGCCGCGCCTTCAACTGCGGCGAGAGCCCCATGGGCAGCCACAGCTCGATGTTCCGGTCGGGATAGTGAAAGCCCGACGGCATGATGCCGGCCACGGTGTACATCTGGCCGTTCATGCGAACGGAATTGCCGATGAGATTCCGGTCTCCCCCGAAACGCCGCTGCCACAAGCGATAGCTGAGGACCACGACGGTGGCGTCGGGCCGCTCCTCGGCGGCTTCGAAGGTGCGGCCCAGCAGCGGCCGAACGCCGAGCAACGGGAAGAGATTGGCGGTGACGGACTCGCCGAGCACCTGTTCCGGACGGCCGGCATCAGCCAGGTCCATATTGCGCGGTCCCGCGTATGCGGCCAGCGATTCGAAAAGCACGCTGCGCTTCTGCCAATCGAGAAACGTCGCGGGCGAGACGCGAGTCTTGGGCGTGCCGAAGGCGGAGAAATCCTCCCACAGGATCGCCAGCCGATCCGGCTGCGCATAGGGCAGAGGGCGGATCACGGTGCGGTCGAGCGCCGTGAAGATCGCAGAGTTGGCGCCGATTCCAAGCGCGAGCACGGCCACGACCGCCAGCGTGAATCCCGGCGATTTGCGCAGGACGCGGACGGCAAAGCGCAGGTCGGAAAGAAACGTCATGCGGACACCTCGATCATTCGTCGCGAAGAATACTGGCGGGCTCGACACGGGAGGCGGCCAGCGAGGGGAGCAGACAGGCCGCCATCGCCGCCAAAAAGAGGACAGCCGCCGCCGCGCCGATCGCCTGGCCATTCAACGGGTGGGTGCCGGCCAGCAGGCTACGCATGGCGCGCGCGGCGCCCCATGCCAGCAGCGATCCAGCCGCCAGCCCGGCGCCCGTCAGCAGGGCGCCATGCCGGAGAACCAAGCCGGCGACGGAGACGGTATCGGCGCCGAACGCCCGGCGAATTCCGATTTCACGGCGGCGCTGCGCCACCGCGTATGCCAATACGCCATAGATGCCGAGAGCGGCTAGAAACAGGGCGAAGCCCGCGAAAACTGCGAGCACGCGCAGTTGGGCGTCGCGGCCGGCAATTTCGCGATCGGCATACGCCTGCATCGTTTGCACCGACGTGACCGGCTGCTCCGGATCGACCGCCCAGACGGCGGACTGGACGGCATTGGCGAGGCTTTCGGGATCGACAGCGGCGCGGACGAGGAGGAACTCGGCTCCAGGGCGTTCCACCTGGCGGAAGGGGAGATACATGGCCGGTTTGAGATCGAGCTGCAGTCCGCGCTCCCGAATATCGTGGATGACTCCCACGATGGTGCGGGGAGACTTGTCGCCGCTCACGTTCAGCCGCATGCCGATGGGGCTGCGGCCGGGCCAGTACCGCCGCGCAAAGGTCTCGTTGATCACGATGACGGGTGGCGCACCGGCGGTATCGCGCTCATCGAGGAGGCGGCCGGCGGCCGGGCGGACGCCCAGCGCGGCCAGATAGCCGGCGCTGACCTCGCGATACAGTGCGTCGTTGAACTGGTCTTCGGCGGAGGGAGCGCGGCCCTCGATGGAGAAGCCATTGGTGTTGCCGATGGAGGTGAACGGCAGGTTGGAAGTGAAGCCCGCGGCGCGGACGCCGGGAAGGCGCAGCACACGATCGATGACGGCATCCGCGAATCCAAGGATTTTCGGATCGCTGTTGTAGGTCTTGGGAGAGAGGACGGTTTTCGCGGTAAGCAGATGATCGGCGGGAAATCCGAGATCGACGGAACGGAGGCCGGCCAGCGTTTGAATCAGCATTCCAGCGCCGGTGAGCAGGACCAGCGCCAATGCCACTTGAGCGACGACAAACCCGCGCCGCAGGCGTCCCGAGGCTTCGGTAATGGAGCGGCCGCCCTGCTTCAGTGCCTCGTTGAGGTCGACGCGCGAGGAGCGGAGGGCCGGCAGCAGGCCGAAGAAGAGGCAGCTTGCCAGCGAGACCACGATCGCAAAACCGAGCACTACCCAGCCGGTGGTCAAGTTGGTGGCATTGACGAGCGTGGTGGGAATCAGGGCCTGGAGACCGTTCATGCCGGCAGCGGAAAGCATGAGGCCGAGCGCGGTCCCGCCGCCGCAAAGCACCAGGCTCTCGGTCGCCAATTGGGCAACGATCTGCCGGCGCGAAGCTCCCAGCGCGGCGCGGACTGCCAGTTCGCGGCGGCGCTCCGCTCCGCGGATCAGCAGCAGGTTTGCGACATTGGCGCAGGCGATGAACAGGACCAGGCCGGCGGCGATCATCAGCACGGTCAGCTCGGTGCCGGTCTCGCCGACGAGCTGGTCGCGCAACGGCACCACGACGGCGCCGACCGATCCATTGGTATCGGGGTGCTGGCGCTGGATGTTGTTGGCGATGGCGGTCATTTCGGCCTGCGCCTGGGAGGCCGTGACTCCCGGTTTGAGACGCGCGACGACGTTCAGAAAATGCTGGCGCCGGTTATTCAGATCTTCCGGTGTAAAGTGGGCCGGCTGCCAGTATTGGTATTCGCGGTCGGGAAAAGCGAAGCCCGGGGGCATGACGCCGATCACGGTGAAGGGCTGATCGTTCATCAACAAGGTCGCGCCGACTGCCTGCTTTGCGCCCTGGAGACGCCGTTCGGCGAGGTCATAGCTGACGACGACTACGGCGGCGCCGGTGCGGTCCTCCTGGTCGGTGAAGGTGCGGCCGAAGATCGGCTTAGCGCCGAGCACGTCGAAGAAGTTTGCGGTGGTGCGGCGGCCACGGACAAATTCGGGGCGGCCGCCGCCGGTCAGGTTGGCGCTGGAAAAGCGCAGGGCCGCCATGTCGGTGAAGACCTGGTTCATGCGGCGCCAGTCGGCGAAATTGCCGGGGGCGGGAGTGTTGCGCGGAAAGCCGATCCGGGAGGCGTCCTCCCATACGGCCACCAGCCGCTCGGGGTGGTCGTAGGGCATGGGCCCCAGCAGGAGCGCGCGCACGCCGCTGAAGATCGCGGTATTGGCTCCGATGCCGAGGCCCAACGCCAGAATCGCGATGGCGGTGAAGCCCGGGGTTTTGCGCAGACTACGGACGGACACACTCAGATCCGGCATGGCGTGGACGGGGCACGTTCGCTGCCACGCTACGGATTGAAACTGCCTCTGCCGGAGCCGCCGGAGTGTTCGGCTGTGGGATATTGCGTGCGGGAGCGGACAGGGTTCGCGGCGGCAAGGCCGCGCCTGCTACTCCGACCGCAGCGCTGTCGCCGCATCGACGCCGGTGGCCCGGCGTGCCGGAATGTACGTCGCCAGCAGCGCCACAGCGCCCAGAATCGCCGCGATCACGACGTAGGTTTGCGGGTCGCCCGCCCTCACCTCGAACAGCAATGTGGCCAACACGCGCGTGGCGGCAATCGCGCCGATCAGTCCGATGGCGATGCCCGACAGGGTGAGGAGCGCGCCGCGGCGCAGCATCAGCCCGAGGACGTCGCCCGATCCCGCGCCCAATGCGATCCGGATGCCGATCTCGCGTGTGCGCTGCGTCACCAGGTACGACATCACGCCGTAGATCCCGACCGCGGCCAGCGCCAGCGCGATGAAGCCGAAGATCGCCAGCAGAATCGAGCTGAACCGGGAGCGGGCTGTGGAATCGCGCACGCGATCGTCGAGCGTCTTGATGTCCCAGGCCGGGACGTCGCGATTGAGCGCGTGGAGCTCGCGTTCGACGAGCGGCGTCAGCGCGGCGGGATTACCGGCGGTTCGCACGGAGAGGACCATGCTGGTGCGGGGAATCTGCAGGTAGTTGACGTAGGCATCGGGACGCGGCGGGATGTCCAACTGCTGGAATCGAACGTCCCCGGCGATGCCGATCACTTCGGCGCCCCCGGAAAACTGATTCACGCCGAGGCCGATACGCTTGCCGATCGGGTCCTCGCCGGGAAAGAAGCGCTTGGCGGCGGTTTCGTTGATGACGACCACGCGGGGAGCATCCGCTGTATCGGCGGCGGTGAACCAGCGGCCGCGCAGCAGCGGGACCCGCATGGTGCGCAGATAGTCCGGTGATACTTGGGGGACGCCGATCAGGGGTTCGGCGCCGCGCTGCACGGGCGGCCGATCGGGGAACGTCGCGATGGTTGCGTTGCAGCCGCCGGCCAGCGGATAGCAGTTGCTGATGCTCGCCGCCTCCACTCCCGGGAGCGCCGCCACGCGATCCCGCAGGGCGGTGAAGAAGGCCGGGCCCTTGGATCCATCGAGGGTCATGGGCAGGCTGACCCGCATGGTGAGGACGTTGTGCGTATCCACGCCCGATCGAGTATTCAGCAGGCGTCCGAAGCTCTTGATCATCAGCCCGGCCCCGACGAGCAGGATCATCGCGAGCGCCACCTCGACCACCACCAGAGCGCTTTTGCCTGCCAGCGCCGCAGCCGAGAACTTTGCGCCGGCATTCTTCAAAGCGCCGCTCACATCGGCCCGCGATCCCTGGAGCGCCGGCGCCAGCCCGAAGAGGATTCCGGTAAGCAGAGCGATGGCAAACGTGAAGATCAGGGCGCGGGAGTCGATCCGGATCGACGAGAGCCCCAGCACCGTAAGACCCGAGACCCGGCCGAACGGGTTGCCCGCCACCGGATTGATGGCGCTGAGCGCCTGCACTCCACACCATGCGAGGACGAGGCTGGCCGCCGCACCCACCACCGATAGCGTTACGCTCTCGGTGAGGAGCTGCCTGACCAGTCGCGACCGATTGGCGCCGACGGCCAGGCGGATCGCGATTTCGCGCTGACGCACGGTGCCGCGCGCCAGCAGCAGGTTGGCAACGTTGACACAGGCGATCAGCAGCACGAAGCCGACCGCACCCAGCAGCACCAGCACCGATTGGCGGATGGAGGGGTCGATGCGCGCCTCGGCCATGGTGCGAGCGCGGGCGCCCCAGCCGGAGTTGGCCTTGTGGGTGATCGCGAAGTCGATGGCGGGCCCGAGCACGGCGACGGCGTTGCGCGCCTGGTCGACGGTAACCCCCGGCTTGAGCCGTGCTACGCAATCGTAGGAATGAGACTGCGGCTGCGTCAGGTCATTGTCGCCTTTGGCCCGCGTGGGTATCCACACATCCGCCGGCCCGCTGAGTCCCTGAAAGCCGGTGGGCAGCACGCCTACGATCGTGAATCGCTCCTGGTCCAGCCCGATGGTCTTTCCGGCCACCTTCGGGTCCGCGCCATAGCGGCGCTCCCATAGACCGTGGCTGATCACGGCCACCAGATCGCGGTGCGGTACGGCGTCTTCCTCCGGACGGAAGGCGCGGCCCAGCGCCGGCTCGATCCCCAACACCTGGAAGTAGCTTCCGCCGACCTCCTCGGAGTGCACCTGCTCCGGGTCATCGGTGCCGGTAAGATTGAACGTCATCGCGCGGTAGAGGGCCGAATCGGAGAAGACCTGCTGCTGTTGGCGGAACACCTCGTACTTGGGGCCGGACCACACCAGGTCGTCGTTCGGCCGCAGATTGCCCCCTCGCGCCGGTGTGGCCAGCGAAACCTTCATCAGGCGGTCCGGGTCGCCGAACGGCAGGGCGCGCAGCAGTGTGGCGTCGACGACGCTGTAAATGGCGGTGTTGGCGCCGATCCCGATCGCCAGGGTCAGCACCGCGACGGCAGTGAATCCGGGCTGGCGGACGAGCGTTCGGAAAGCATAGCGGAGGTCCTGGACGAGAGTATCCATACCGGTTAGGCTCATGCGCCTTAGACGGAGGCGGAGCCGGAAACGTTGGACGCTCCCGGCAAATTTGGCGCATTCAGCTCGATCAGGCCCCGCTGCACGGCGATCATCGCGGCGGCGGTCCGATCGGGCGCGTCCAATTTGGAGGCGATGCTTTTGAGGTAGCCTTTGACGGTGTTCTCGGTGAGGCCGAGGCGGTCGCCGGCTTCGCGGTTGCTGAGCCCGGCCGCCACCAGCCGCAGAATATCGAGTTCGCGGGCGGTCAGCGGATCGGAGGCCAGCCGCTGCTCGAGCAGGGCCGCTACCGCCGCGGGAATGGTGCGGCGTCCGGCCGCCGTGTGACGGATCGCGCCGGTCAGTTCGGCGTCGTCCGCGTCCTTCAGGATGTAGCCGAGCGCGCCGGCCTGCAGCGCCTGATAGACGTGCTCTTCGCCGATTAACGTCGTGAACACCAGGATGCGGGAGTCCGGCCAGCGGCTGCGGATGGCGGCCGTCGCACGCCAGCCGGGCATGCCGGGCAGCTTGAGATCCATGACGACCACATCCGGGAGCAGACGGCCGTACTCGCGGATGGCTTCGTCGCCATCGGCGGCCTCGCCGACTACGCGCATATCGGATTCGGTGTCGATGAGGGCAGTCAGGCCGGCGCGCACGACCTTGTGGTCATCGACGATGAGGACGGAGATCATGCGCCTCCCCCGGCGGCCACCGCAGCGCACACTTCGGTGCCTTTTCCGGGAGCGGTGAGGATGTCGATGGTGCCGCGCAGCTCGCCCGCGCGTTCGCGCATGCCGACCAGGCCATAGCCGCGGCCGGCCGCCAGCGCCGGGTCGAACCCGCCGCCATCGTCGCGAACCCGCAGCAGAATGCGCGGCCCTTCCGACTTGAGCTCGATTCGAATCTTGCTGGCGGAGGAATGTTTGCGAGCATTGGTCACCGCCTCTTCGGCGATGCGGGCCAGGTGCCACTGAACATCGGGAGACGCCGCGCGGCAGACGCCTTCCTCCAACTCGACGGTGATGGCGGGTCCGGCGCCCGCGGCCCGCTCGAGAGCACGGAGCCGCAACTCGAGATCCGATTCCCCACGCATGGCGGCTACCGACTGCCGGGTCTCCTGCAGGCTTTGGCGCGCGATCGCGCCCGCCTGCTCCAGATATTCGCGCGCCTGGTCCGGCGATTTCGCGAGCGTCTTGCGCGCCGCCTCTAGGTAGAGGGAGATGCCGGCGAAGCCATGACCCGCGGTGTCGTGGACCTCGCGGGCGATGCGGTTGCGTTCGGAGGTCACAGCGTCCTGCCGGCCGGCGGCGAGCGCCAGATTGTCCCGGACGAGGCCCATCTGCGACGCCACCAGATCGAGCAGCTCGCGTTCGGACGCCGTGTACGGCTCCTCCGACCGTTTCGGCCCCATGACGAGAAATCCGAGCGCGCGGATGCGGAAGCACTCTCCCGCAACCTCATAGTCTGCAAGTGCCGCCGATTCGGCCGAGAAGATCGCAGCCAGCCGCGGCAGGGCATGGTCTACGACCGCAGACCACGATTCGGCGCGTCCGATCTCGACCAGCAGCCCGCGCACCAGCTTCTCGCGATCGAGCGTCTCGCGGAAGAACCAGCGATCCACGGCAGCCAGGATGCGCTCGCGAAATGCGAGAAGCAGCGCCGCAGCGGCGATCCATGCGATCCCCGCCAGATTGGCGAGGCTGCCGATGGGAGCCGCCGGGTCGCGGACCGCCCGCACCGCCAGCACCACCAGCGGCAGCAGGGTGAGGCCGCGGAGCACCTGGCGCGCGAGGAGATGCTGCACGCTGCGGCGGATCACCAGCCGCAGGTCGAGCACCTTGTGTTTCATCACCGCGTACGCAAAACAGATGGGGATGACGAGCGGAGCCAGGTTGCCCCAGGGCAAATTCTGGCGGGTAACGGAGTTCTCGATAAAGACGGCGGCATCCGCGACAACGCCGATGACGCAGGCGCCGGCCACGATTTCGATGCGGCGCCGCGCACCCGGGTCGCGAATCGCACGATAATTGCGCACCAGGACGGCGAGGAGCGCGATCCCGACCGAGGCCACGCAAACCGAACTCACAAAACCTTCGGAACTCAACCACCATGTGGGATAGAGCCTCCAGATGTGCGGGTTGAACGGCAGGATGACGAAGGACAAATGCCAAACGGTGTAGAGGACCCAGGATGCGGCGCAGACCGCGAACAATCCACGCCGCAGGCCTCGCCAGAAGCGGCTCTCGGGAATGGCGAACGGAAATTCGGCGAGGAAGCAATAGGCAAACCAGATGTTCCAGCGGTCGGCCAGACGCGGTATGCAGGAGAGCGGGGTGACGATCCAGCCCAAAGGCCCGAGTTGGCTCATGGCCACCGAGAGGTAAACAAAGGCGGTCAATTGCGCGGCCATCCACCCCAGACGCGCGGTCCGCAGATCGGGCCGCTGCCATCCGATCAGCAGCGCCGTCGCCTGGTAGATCAGGCTCCCGAAAACGAAAATGCAGATCAGCAGGACGTACTTGTCGCTCGGCTGGGTGACGATGCGGAGGGCGGCCTCGCGCACTTGGCCGGCGCGCTCGAAGCGCACGTGGTACGACCTGCCGGGCGCATAGCTCCAGACTTGCCAGTCGGGCCGGTACTGGTTGACGTATTGGGTCTCTCCGTCGATGGAGAGGATCCGGTCGCCAACTTCTAAAATTCCGGCCGCCGGTCCGCGCGGATCGACGGAGGTCACGCGCGAGGGTGTTCCGGCCACCGCATACTTCCAACCGGGAGTGCGCAAGGTGGCGCCGTGGCGCGACAGGTCCGGGAGCAGGGCCGCGAGCACGATCGCATACACGACCGCTGCGCCGACAACCCATCTCCGAAACCCAGCGTATGGCATCCCTATTAGTGAAGAATAACCCTTTCGGGGGGTGCGCGTGCTTGGGAGGGTCCTCCATACTCGAATCCGCGGAGGGAAATTTGGTCACGAAAGTTCTACAGTTTGTGGGGCTTGCGCTGGTTTGTGGGGCAGCGGCACATGCCGCCACCATCGGCTACGCCTCGAACGGGAGCAGCCTGTTCCAGATCGACGCTTCCAACGCGGGCATCCTCGACACCGAGACGTTGAGCACGGGCGGGCTCCTCTCGATGGCCTTGAAGTCGACCGGAGAACTGTGGGGCGTGTTCACGGTGGGGGGAAACACGCGGATCGGCACGATCGACCCCAGCAACGGTTCGGTGTCGCTGCTTCCGGGACTGGCAGTGACGCTTTCCGACAGTTCGCCGATCGCCGCCACCGGCATGGCGTTCGACGACACCGATACGCTGTTCGTCATGGACGCCAGCGCCATTTACGCTCTGGAGCTCAATCTGGGCGGAACCACGACGCAATACGTTGCCGGAGGCGGCACGGGTCTGACGTTCGGTCCCGACTCATTTGCGTGGTGGGCGAATGGAACTGTGCTGAACGAGGCCGACCTCGCGGCCACCGGCTCGACCGGCTCTACCGGCTCGACCGGCTCGACCGGCTCTACCGGCTCTACCGGCAGCAGCGGCAGCACTGGCAGCAGCGGCGACACCGGCAGCGGATTCACCGGGTCGGAGTCGATCTTTGGATCGGTGGCCGGTCACATCGCGATCGACTCCCTGCTCTCCCTCTACACCTCCAGCGGCACGATCTTCGGCGTCGAAGCGCTCGCCTCGGGTGAGACGGACCTGGTCTCGTTCGACGGATCCACGTTCAATCCCAACCCCAGCATCCAGGTGATCGGCACTCTTCCCGGGGGAACCAATTCGGTCGTCATCACGACGCAATCGTTCGCACCCGAACCGGGCGCTCTGTGGCTCTTCGGCGCGGGCATCGCGGGGCTCGTGGTATACCGGAAACTTCGTCCTCGCCACAAAGCGAGCTGAGAATCATGTACAAAACGAGGGTTGCGCTCACCGCCGCCGCCACCCATTGGGTCCTGGCGGCGGTCATCCAGGCAGGCTGCTTCTGCGCATACCTGATGCCCGCGGGCACGCCACCGTCCGACGCCTTCCGCTACCTGAGCACTCTCCCGTTTCTCGAAGGCCAGAGCATCCTGGTCGCGCTCGTTTTTGGGCTGCTGGCCTACGGGCTCGCGGTCAATCGCTTTGCCCGGTGGTTGATCGTTCCTCTTCACCTCGCTCTGGCGGCTCTGCTTCTCTCCGACCAGCTCTTCTACAAGATCGCCTTCGACCACCTGCGCCCCTCGCTGTTCGAGATCGGCCGCAACTGGAAACTCGGGGTCGCCTTGAGTTCGCTCGCGCGCGAGGCCGATACGGTCTTCTATCTCGGGGTGATCGTCGCCATTGGGGGCGAGTTCCTGCTCATCCGCGCACTCCTGAGCAAACCTGCCGCGCCCGCGCCGATCCGCCAGTGGGCGACGGCCGCCGCGCTGCTCCTTCTCGCCGGCGTCCCCGGCATCACTTCTCCCCGCTACTACCATCTCAACGAACACCCCGTGATCGCCGCAGCTCGCGATTACGCGGCCGGCAGCCTGGCGAGCGCGATGGCACGACGGCAGCCGGCGCGGCCGCTCGCCGCCGCTACGTCCGGCGCCGTGGACCACGACCTCCGCTTTGCGCAATTGCAGGGCGCGCAATTGCAGGGCAAGCGCGAGCGGCGGCCCAACGTCGTGCTCGTCGTCATGGAATCGGTGGGGGCGCGGAATCTGCTAAACGAGTCCGGCCTTCCCGCGCCGCTCTACGCGCCGAATCTCTCGCGCATGGCGCAGCAGGGCGTTACTTTCGGCTCCGTCTATATCCCCTACCCCGCCACCACACGATCGCTAGTCAATCTCCACACCGGCGGCCGCGTCGCTTTGCAATCGAACACCGCGCCTTTCGAACATCGCTACCAGGGACAGATGCTCAGCCGCGAGATGCACGCGCTCGGTTACTCTACCGCGCTCTTTTCGAGCGAACGCCTCGACGTGGAGGCTTGCGACGAATTTCTCAAGCAGGGCGATTACGACCGCTTCCAGGATTTCGAGCAGGATCTGGCCAACCGCGATCCGCGCAACAGTATGCACTCGTGGGGCGCGCGCGAAGAGTACACGCTCGGCCTGATCCGCGAGTGGATCGCGAGCGGACGCGCCGCCGATCGGCCCTTCTACCTCGAGTACATGCCGGTCGCCACGCACCACCCGTACGGCACGCCGCCCGGCTACCATCCGCCCTTCGCCGGCCGCGACGACCGCTCGCAATATTTCAACGCCATTCACTACGTGGATTGGGCCATCGGCAATCTGGTCTCGATCCTGGCGCGGCAGGGACTGCTCGACGATACGGTGATCGCGGTAACCGGCGACCACGGCGAAGCGTTCGGCGATCCACACCCCGCCAACTACATCCACAAGCATTTCATCTACGAAGAGAACGTCCGCAGTTTCCTGCTGCTGTGGGATCCGCGCTGGAAGCTGGATCGCCCCTTAGTCTCCGCGCGCATCGCCTCCAACGCCGATCTGATGCCGACCCTGCTCGCCTATGCCGGCGCGCCCGACCCCGGCGTCCCCGGCCGCAATCTGCTCGACGAGAACTGGGAGCAGCGGAAGCGGTTCTTCATGAAGGGCGCGATGCCCGAGCAGTGGGGCCTGCGCGACGGCAAGTGGAAGTTCATCGGCGAGATCCGCACCGGCAAAGCCGAGCTCTACGACCTCGACGCGGATCCCCTCGAGCAGAACAACCTCGCGGCGCGCCAGCCGCAGCGGGTTGCCGAATATGCCGCTCTTTGCGAGGACTGGTTCCTGCGTAGCGATGCGGAGTATATCGCGCGCCTTCAGGATTACCATCCCGACGGCGGGCGCATTCTCCGGCCCGGGGACTATCGAATGCCGGGCCCCAAGATTCAAAGCACCGGCCTGATGCACGGGTCCGAGTTCGCCGAAAGTGTCACCTTCAGCGCCGGCGACAGGGCGGTGGTCTGGACAAGCTGGGTTCCGTTCGGCCAACCGCATCACGCACAGTGGCGCTGGACGTCGCCGGGCGGAGAGCAGCTCACCTCCGATTTGGACATCAGATTGGACTGGACCGATACCTACGTCAAATGGCCCGGCAAATTGCCCATGGAGAAAGGCCGCTGGACGGTGACGCAGACAGAGGCGAAGCTGGTGAGCTATTTCACCGTGCAATAAGGGCCGTCGGCAAGGAGGCAGTGTTCTCCGCGGCTCTCCTTACCGCATCTGCTTGAGGCTCTCGCGATATGGCGCCGCGACGGCGGGATCCATGGCGTCCAACTCGCGCCGGGCCTCTTCGACGTCTCCGGCCTTCGCATACATCGCCGCCAGAAGCAGATGGTTGGCAGGATGGTCGCGGCGTGCCGCTTCGATCTCGGCCGCCATATCCGCCGGCATCACCGAGAATCGCGCTTCGGGGGCGGGGGGCGCGGGCGAATGCACCGTCTCGCCGCCCACTTGCGCCGAAACCTGCCAGTTCAGTACGCGGCCGCGCGGAAGAGGCTGCTCGGGCTGCCATTCCGTACCGGTCACGGCCGGACTGGTTGCCACGCTATCGAAGTTCTCGTCGAAAATGGCGACCTTATACGATACGGCGCCCGGCAGCGCGTTCCAGTGGAACACCGGCCGGTCCGTAGTCACGACCGTGCCCATCGGTCCGGTCAGGTCGAAGCGCCTGGCGTCGCCGCCCGGGCCCAACAGGGTGCCCCGCCGCGTTACCAGCCGGTCGAGAACCGGCGCGCGCTCCAACTTGCCGCCGGCTTGAGCCAGTTCCAGGGTCTGCCGTTCGGAGGGGGTCAGCGGGGCCTCCGCGGAAACCGCAGACGGAACAGACGCCACCGGCGTCGGCTGGGGATTCGACGATCGCAGGGTCCAAAGCGTGACTCCCACGACCGCAAGGCCGGCCGCAATGGTCAACGGAACCCTCCACTTGGCCGCCGGGCGGACCGGCATGACCAACGGGGCGCGAGGCGTCTCCCGCAGCTCCTGTTGGAATGCGCGCAGATCTTCGACTTCTCCGCGGCAATCCGCACAGATTCCCAGGTGCTCTTCCTGCTCGGGGCTGGCGGATCGCGCCGCGCAAGCCACCACGCCGGCATAATCCAGGTGTCCCGACAAATCGGCCCGCAGGCTGGCGATACGGGAGGTCGCGCCTACGCTTGCGTACAACCGGTCGCGGCAGGGCTCACACACGGAAAGATGTCGATCGATCTCCAGCAGAGCGGCCGGAGCCAGGTTTCGGTTGCGGTAGCGGTCAACCTGTTCGTCAGTGAGATGCGGAGGCTCTTTCATGCCGTTATATACATCGAAGCGGAACCCGGCCCGATATTACTAACCTCGGAGATATAGCCTTACAATAATCGATATTTGCCGCCCATTCTACGCATTAAACGCTCGCGTGCCGATTTTCTCAGATTAATGACGCGCTGGCGGGTCACTCCGAGCCGCTCTGCAATTGCCAGATCGTCGAGCGGAAGCTGATTCCACAATGCGGTGAAGTCTTCGATTGAGAGTTCCAGTACTGCCGCGATGTCGCGCATGCCGGCGACTCCGGTCAGCGGTAGCAGGGCTACTGCCGCGCCATCGGAGCCGGAGCGCAGATTCAACAGCAGGGCGACGCGCTGGGCCACGGGCAATTCCCGAATCTGTCCCCAGAGTTCGGCCATCCACCGGCGCATGTCGATGCGCTTCCCCGGGTCCTCCTCGGCGGTATCGAGGTCGCGCGCCTCGCGTTCGGTCGCCGGGGGCGCATCTTCGACCCCCCAGATTTGTCCCACGATGCCCACCAGCTCATCGAATTCCACGGGCGCGTCCAGCCGCTCGAAGATCGCCGAAAGTAAATCGGCGGGGTGCTGTGTGGCGGGACCGCGCGGCAGATCGGCCAACTCGTCGCGCCAACGCTGCAGGCGATCGGCGGAAAGCGCGGTCCGTCGAGCGGTCTGCCACCTGGAAAACCCGCAGAGCCACTCGCAGGTCTCGTCTTCCCAGATGGCGAAGCGCTTCTCCGACGTCAGCAGGTATCGCAGGCGGGTCTTCAAGCGGTGGCGGTTCGGGTACTTACGCCGCAAATACTCATTACAGGCATGATAGGCCGCGACGGCGGTGTACCCGGAGAAGGCCCCGATGGAATCGGCGCCGGTGCCGTCTTTCATGGCGCGGAGGCGGCCGATCAGCTCGACCAGGACCTCGCTCGAAACATCCTCTACATCCTGGGCTTCGGCCGTACCTTGAAACGCGAGCTTGTACCGTACAATCCGCCGGATGCCCGGTTGCGCATGCTCGACCACCAGGGTCTCCAGCAGGCTTTCCGCGCGATCCGGATCGGCACATTCCGCATATTGGTGCAGCAGTTCATCCGCCCGGGTGGTTCCCATTGCACAGAGGCTACTCGCCATCGTATCGGCAAGTAGTGTCGTTTCCTGGCATTAGCGTATCATCAAACCGCCGGTCGCTGGGGTTGCGGTACCCTGAAAGAGAACGATCATGCCAGCCCTTGCCGCCCTCGCCCTGTTCGCAGCCGCTTTGCCGAATGCCGTGGTGGTGCGCCCCGTGGTTAACATGTACTCCCGGCCAACCGAAGATGCGGACGTCGTTTCGCAGGCAATTTTCAGCTCGAACGTCCTCCTGCTGGAGCAGAAGGACGGTTGGGCCCATATCCGTACCGCCGACGACTACACCGGCTGGGCCCCCCTCCCCGCCCTCCGACCCGGCGAACCGTACGCCGTCCGCGGGCGTGTCGCCGAGGTGCGGAGCCTCTTCGCGCACGTTTATCGGGAGGCGAACGTCACCCGTCACGCTCCGCTGCTGACGGTCCCGTTCGAAACGAAATTCGAGGTCATCGCCGAGCCACCGGACAATACCCGATGGATCCAGGTGCGGCTGCCCGACGACCGGCCCGGCTGGGTCCAGGCCGGCGACGTCTCCTTCGACGCCAGGCCGCTGAGCATTCCCGAAATGATCGCGCTGAGCAAGCGCTTCCTGGGCGCGCCTTACACCTGGGGCGGAACGTCGAGCTACGGGTACGACTGCTCGGGTTTTACGCAGATGCTTTGCCGCCGCCGCGACATCCACATGCCCCGCGACGCGCAGCCGCAGGCGGACTGGAGCGGCGTCGTGCCGGTGAAGCGCGAGGAACTGCGGCCCGGCGATCTGCTCTACTTCGGCAGCTCCGACAAGAAGATCACCCACACCGGCATGTACATCGGCGACGGCAAGTTCATCAATGCGACGACGTATGAAACGCCGATGGTCCGAATCGACAATCTCGACGATCCGCACTGGACCCGGCTGCTGGTGGCGATGAGGAGAGTGAAATGAATCGCAGAAAGTTCGTGCGTACCGCGGCCGCGGCGCCCGTGGTGTCTGCCCTGGCCTCCCCTTCCCCCGCCGCGCCGAGCCTGGCCGCGAAGATTGTAAGGCTCAACCTCCAGCACACCTGGACGACGACGATGTCGTCGAGCCAGTATCGGGACACGCTGCACACGACGTACACGCGAGACGGCATCACCGGTCATGGCGAAGGCGCTCCCATCGTCCGCTACCACGAGGACGCGGAGGGCGCGCGCAAGGCCGTGGAATCGGTCCGCAATTACCTGCTGGAAGCCGATCCGATGCAGTTCACCAAGGTGATGGCGCAGGTCTTCAAACGCGTGCAGGGCGAGTGGGCCGGCAAAGCCGCGATCGATATCGCGATCATGGACTGGGCCGGGCAGAAGCTCGGCGTCCCGCTCTACGAATATTTCGGACTCGACCGCAAAGACGCGCCGCTCACGACCTTTTCGATCGGCATCGACACGCCCGAGATCACGAAGCAGAAGACCAGGGAAGCCGAGGACTATCCGATTCTCAAGGTCAAGGTCGGACTCGCGACCGACGAGCCGACCATCGAAGCCGTCCGCAGCGTCACCAAGAAGCCGATCCGCGTCGACGCCAACGAGGGCTGGAAGGACAAGGAAGAGGCCGTCCGCAAGATCAACTGGCTGGAGAAGATGGGGGTCGAGTTCATCGAGCAGCCGCTGCCCGCGGAGATGATCGAGGAGACGCGGTGGATCCGCAGCCGCGTTCACATCCCGATCATCGCGGATGAAGCCTGCCAGCGAGCGTCCGACATTCCGAAGCTCAAAGAGGCCTTCGACGGGGTCAACGTGAAACTCGACAAGAGCGGCGGCATCCTGGAGGCGTACCGGATGATCAGCATCGCCAAGGCGCTCGGCATGAAGACGATGCTGGGCTGCATGATATCGAGCTCGGTTTCGGTAACGGCGGCGGCGCACCTTTCGCCGCTGGTGGATTACGCCGATCTCGACGGCAATCTGCTCATCAGCAACGATCCGTTCCACGGTGTCCGGGTCGAGCATGGGAAACTGATCCTGCCCACGAGGCCGGGGTTGGGACTGACGCCGGCGTAATAGCGCGTGGCTCAGCGTTTCGGCGGCGCCACAAAATCGACGATTTGCCGGTCGTTTCTTCGGTAGACGGTGAAATCCCGCCGATCCACTGTGAATACCTCGGATTTGGCGTGCAATTCCGTCATCACTACGATCGACGCGTCGGCCAAATCCATCCGGGGGTAGCGCGCCATCAGGGTGCGGATGCGCGACCAATGTGCCGACACATCGAATTGCACACGGAGTGCGCCCCTCTCCAGCATTTGAAATAACGGATCCAGCCGCTCGCCCCAAACCACGTCGCCGTCCGGCTTGAGGCGGACGCAAGCAGTCATTGTGGGACCAGTCCACTCTCCTTCACCCTGTCCCACCTCAACATGGAATCGCTGCCAGACCGGTCGCGCCGTCCGCCAATCATGCAGCGCGGCCGCAGCAATTCCCAGATTCCACCAGGCGGCTTCGTCCTGATCGTTCAGCTGGGTAGCGCGTTGGTTGAAGCGGAGACTATCTTCCCCAATTGCAAAGATACTTGGCGCGAAGTCCGAGATTATAGAAAGGCACGTTCCAACCAGGGTCGCGCGAGCGCGCTTGGCGATAGAATGTTCCTCAATATGCGCACCTTCCGCCTCACGCTCGCCGGACTCTGCCTGGTCTCCCTGGCCGCCGCGCAGGAGATCACGACGCCGGAGAAGTTCTTCGGGTTCCAACTCGGCGCGGACAAGAAGATGGCCCGTTGGGACAAGATCGTCGAGTACTTCGGGGTTCTCGAAAAACAGAGCGGCGGCCGCATGAAGGTGGTCAATATGGGGCCGACCTCCGAGGGCAATCCGTTCCTCGAGGTCTTCATCACCTCGGCCGCGAATATGCCGAAGCTCGAGCATTGGCGCGAGATCAACTTGAAACTGACCGATCCGCGCGGCCTCACCGAACAACAGGCGCGCGCGCTCGCCGATGAGGGTAAAGCCGTCGTGGTGCAGTCCATGAGCATGCACGCGACGGAGATCGGCGGCGCCCAAATGGCGCCGGAGCTCGCCTTCGATCTGCTGTCGCGCCAGGACGAAGAGACGCGGCGCATCCTGGACAACGTCGTCTTTATCGAAGTGCCGTCATTCAATCCCGACGGCCAGATCATGGTGACGGACTGGTACAACAAGACGCTCGGGACTCCCTACGAAGGCAGCAATCCACCGTGGCTGTATCAGAAGTACGCCGGCCACGACAACAACCGCGACGCCTTCATGACCAACATTCCCGATTCCCAGTACATGGCGCGCATCCTCTTTACGGAATGGAAGCCCGAAGCCTATGTGGATCACCACCACATGGGCGGAAATGGCGCGCGCATCTACCTTCCGCCCTACGCCGAGCCGATCCGCCCGGGCGCGGACCCGATCTTGTGGCGCGAGCTGAGCTGGTATGGCGCGCACATGGCCTACAAAGAGGAAGAGGCCGGGCTTTCCGGCGCGATCAACGGCGCCATCTATTCCGGCTGGGGACACTTCGGATTTCACTGGATCACTCCGTTCCACAACATCGCCGGCATGCTGACCGAATCCGCCAGCGCGCGGCTGGCCTCGCCGCAGTTCCTGCATCCCGACCAGTTGCGCGGCAACACGCGCAATCTTCCCGTCTATGAAGCGGAGACGATCTTCCCGAACCCGTGGCCGGGCGGGTGGTGGAAACTGCGCGACATCGTGGAGCGGCAGAAGGTTTCGGCGTGGGCCGCGCTCGACCTGGCGGCGCGCAACCGCGAGACGGTTCTCTGGAACGCCTACCTCAAGGCGAAGCGCCAGACGGAACGCGGCGCCGCGGGCAAGCCGGCCGCGTACCTCATTTCCCTGCTCCAGCACGATCCGCTCACCGCGATCAAGATGGTGAACAAGCTGCTCGTCCAGGGGATCGAGATCCAGCGCGTCACCAAGCCCTACACGACCGCCGGCGGAATGAGCTATCCCGCGGGGTCGTTCGTTGTCTCGATGGCGCAGCCCAAAATGGGGCTGATCCGCTACCTGCTCGGCCGCACCTTTTACCCCGACAATGAGTGGACGCGCGATCGAGACGGCTCGCCGACGCGGCCGTACGACATGGCCACCGACACCATGTTCGAGTTCATGGGCGTGCGCGTCGATCCTGTAGACGAGCTGGGCGAGGTAGCCATGGAGAAATTGGCCGGACCGGTGGCGCCGGCGGGCAAAGTCACGCGGGGACCGAACGGCTACTCGATGGACGGACGCCTCAATGACAGCTTCACGGCCATGAATCTGCTGTTCGACAAGAACGTCGCCGTGCGCCGCGTCGACAAGCCCGGCGCGGGGCTGCGGGCCGGCGACTTCCTGATCGCCGCGGGATCCGAGCCGGTGCTGGAGGATGTCGCACGCCGCACCGGAGTCGACTTCACGCCGCTCCGCTCCGCGGTTACGGCGGGGGTGCATGAGATCAAGCGGCCGCGCGTGGCCATGTACCAGCGTTTCGGCGGAGGGAATATCGACGAGGGTTGGACGCGGCTGATGCTGGAGCAATTTCATTTCGCCTATAGCTCGATCTTCGACCCCGAAATCAAGAAGGGCGGACTGAACGAAAAATACGATGTGTTGATCATCCCGAACGACTCGACGCAGACGATTACCGGGGAAGCGCCTCCGCCCGCCGCGGCTCCGGCGGGCGGGCGCGGAGCCGGTGGACGCGGCGCAGGCGGTGGCGCCCCCGCGGGCGGGGGCGGAGGCGAATTCGGCGGCCGCGGCGGCAATACCCCGCCCGAGTACCGGACCGGCCTTGCTGCCGAAGGGGTCGCCGCGATCCGCGACTTCGTGCAGAAGGGCGGAACTCTTATCACGCTGAACGGAGCGACCGCATTCCCGATCGATCGTTTGGGGATCGGCGTGCGCAACGTTCTCATCGGCAAGTCGACCAAGGAATTCTGGTGTCCCGGCTCGACGCTCAAAGTGACCTTCGACAATTCGAATCCGATTGCCTACGGCATGCCTTCGCACGGCCTGGCGCTCTTTCTGAACAGCCCGGCCTTCGAGGTCACGGCGCAAAATTCCGAGAACTACGATGTGGCCGTCCGCTACGCGGACCGCGAGGTGCTGGAAAGCGGCTGGCTGCTCGGCGAGGAAAATCTGGCGCGGCGTGCGGCGGTTGTTGCCGCAAAGGTGGGACAAGGACGCGTCGTACTGCTGGGCTTCCCCGCGCAGCATCGGGCGCAGACTCACGGCACGTATAAGCTGCTGTTCAACGCGATGCTCAAGTAGCCGTCCGCCGATCCCTCACCCGCCCCACACATCGCGCGCTACCTCGACGATGCGCGCCAGCTTGCGCCACTGGTCGTCCTCGCTGAGCTCATTGCCTTCCTCAGTGCTGGCGAAGCCACACTGCGGACTCAGACAGAGCTGTTCGAGGTCGACGTACCGCGCCGCGTCGTCGATCCTGCGCTTCAGTTCGTCCGCCGATTCGAGCGCGCCCGATTTCGAGGTCACCAGGCCGAGCACTACGGTCTTGCCCTTCGGCACGAACCGCAAGGGTTCGAAACCGCCCGCCCGCTCGGTATCGAACTCCATGAAGTAGGCATCCACTCCGATCTGCTGGAACAGGATCTGCGCCACCGGCTCGTAGCCGCCCTGGGCGATCCAGCTCGACCGGAAATTGCCGCGGCAGAGATGCATCGAGATCACCATATCGGCCGGCCGTCCGCCGATCGCGGTGTTGATCATGTCCGCGTAAATTCCGGGCAGCCCCTCCGGATCGTCGCCGCGCTCCCGCAGCTTTTCCCGCTGCTCCTCATCGCACAAATACGCCAGATTCACTTCGTCGAGCTGCAGGTAACGGCAGCCGGCCTCCGCGAAGGCACCGACCGCCGCGCGATAGGCCAGCCCGAGGTCGCGATAGAACTCGTCCATCTCCGGATAGACAGCCGGACTGACCGCGCGCCGGCCGCCGCGAAAATGCAGCACGCTCGGCGAAGGAATTGTCATCTTGGGGGTGGCGCGGGTGTGGTCTCGCAGAAACTCGAAATGGCCGATCATCGGATGCGTCGAAAATCCGATCTTCCCCGTGACCCGCAGCCCTCTCGCCTGCGTCTCGATCCCACCCTTGAAGGCGATGCCATGCGCCGCGTGGAAGGATTCCACGCCGTCGAGCCGCTCCAGAAAATCGAAGTGCCACATGGCGCGGCGGAATTCGCCGTCGGTCGCGCTGCGCAGCCCAACGTCCGCCTGCCTGCCGATGACGCGGACGATGGCTTCGTCTTCGATTGCGCGCAACTGCTCCGCGGCGATCTCACCCCGCTCCCGCGCCGCTCGCGCCTCCTTGAGTACCGGGGGGCGAAGCAGGCTGCCGACGTGGTCGGCGCGAAAGGGCGGCTTCTGGCGGATCATAGGGCACTCCCATGGTAGCCCGGGCCGTCCGCTCGCGGGTCCTTAGTGGTGCATCGGCAGCGTCGTGATCGGGTGCTTCGGATCCTCGATGACCACTTCCTGCATCATGCCGCGATCCTCATGATCGAGAATGTGGCAGTGCAGCACGAAGGTCCCGGTGAAATCCACGTAGCGGCTGCGAATCTTCACGCGTCCCGGCGTGATCGTGGTCCCGACCGTCTTCGAAGGCGGAATCGCAATCGTATCGCGCCAGTTATACGGCGCCTCGAGCTTCTGCTGCGTGCTCGCGTTGGGATCGAAGATTTCCATCACCTGGAAGGGATTCACGTGGATGTGGAAGGGATGGATGGAACTGTCCCAGTAGTTCTCCAGAATCCACTCCTCGGCCGTATTCAGCGTGACTTTCGTGGTGGTGGCAGACGTATTGTCGAAGGCTTTGCCGTTGATGGCCGGGCGCCCGCTCGGGTCGCTGTTGAACTGCAGCGTCTGCGTCTTAACGATCTTGTTGCGCGGATCTTCCTCGTTCCACTTCAGCCAATCCGGAATCTCCGGAAATCTTTCCACCGTCGGGAAGTTCATCGCGGGACTCACCGGGGCGCCGGCGACCGTCAGATGCACCAGGATCAGGTCGGGCAGGTCGGGACGGATCGGACAGCCGGCGGGCGGCTTGTGCAGCATCCGGAAGGCCAGCACCGATTTGCCCGGTGTAGGCGGAGCCTGTACCAGAATGTCGACTCGATTCCCGGCCGCGATCGTGAACTCCTGGTTCTGCCCGAAGGCCGGATCGCCGTACCGCTCCTGCGCGAGCTGGATACCGTCGTAGGCGATCTGCCGGATGGCGGGAGCATAACCCGGATTCGAGGGAAACGGTCCCCCCTTCGACGCGGCGTACTCCGCTTCGCCGAGGAAACGGTAGGTCAGGTGCGCTACCTGCTGCATCGTCGCGTTCACCAGGCGCCAGCGTTGGATCTCACCGGGCCGCATCGAGATGGTCGGCTGGAGCTGGCCGTTCACCAGCGGCAGCGGATCTCCGCCCGCGCAGGTGAAGATCGGCGGTCCGGGCATCACGGTGATGTTGTCGCCGAGCTGCTGGATCACCAACACCTTCTCCGTCTTGCGGAGCCCTGGCATCAGGCCTTCGAGCTTATCGTCGAAATCGCCTTCGACGATCAGCGCGCCGGCCATCCCGTTCAGCAGTTGCAGCGCCACCGAGCCGTGCTTGTGGGCATGGTACCAGTGCGTGCCCGGCGCCTGCCCCATCTTGAATGGCTGTGACGGGTCCTTCGCGTTCGCCTGCGGAGGAGACGGCGGCAGCACAAAGTCGTTCTGAAACGTCTGCGGATTCTGCTTGCCGATCGGATACACGTCGATCATCACGTTGTCGCCCTTGCCGTCGGGGGAGACGTGGGTGCCGTGATAGTGCAGGTTGGTGATGTTGTTGCCGTGCAGGCAGGAGGGCGGCGTATCGCGGAACGGTTCGGTTCCGGCGAACGGATAAAGAGGCTTGGTGGCGCCGGTGGCGGGGTCGAAAGTCGTTTCCACGTTGCACGACATGTTATCGGGCGTGGTCTTGCCGAACACCGCCGGGTCGATCTTATTCGCGAGGTTCACCACCAGCCGGTCGCCCACTCTCAACCGCAGCGTCGGTCCGGGACCGGGAAGCGCGGGATTCTGCGGAACTCGAACGCCTCCGCTCTCCCCTTCGTAGTAGCGCACCTTCATCGACCGGCATTGATAGCCTTGCCCCGCGATGGTGGCGATGCTCTTCTCGGTCGCCTTCACCGCCATGTTGACGTGGAGATTCCTCGTGCCCTTGCTGGAGAATTCCACCACCGGGACGAACGCATCGCCGGGCTGGGCGCAGTTCGGCGGCGCCGCGTCCAGCAAGGCAGGCTCGATTTCCGCTACCGTAACCCCCAGGGCCGCCGCGAGAGCGGTGAGCATGAACTGTCGGCGGGACGAGGGAAAACCGGCCGTTTGTTTTTTAGGGACAACTGCGCCTTCATTGTTCATTTCTTGTTCTCCTGGGATGCACGTCAAACCGAGATTTTTACGGTGAGTGTCGCCTTGCCGGCGCCCGGAGGCAACATCCCGTAGGGATACACTTGGGGATCTTTGGAAGTCCCCGAAGTCCAGGTGAATACCACCGCGTCGGAGTTCGCGTCCGGCGATCCGACCGCGCCCACTTTGGCCCAAACCTTCGCGGGATCGGGCGTGCCGTTGGTCGAACCGGCGATCGTATATTCCTTCGCGTCGAGGTTCATCCACACCACGGAATCGCCCCACGCGATGGTCGCGTTCTCGATTTCTCCGTTCTGAATTTTGATGTAGTTGACCTTCGGCTGGACGGCAGGGAACCCGCCTTTTTTGGGATTACCCATATCACGCCTTTTCTAAAGAATTGGGTTTCTAAATACTATCCAAAGCTCTTATACGTGTCAATACAATTCATATTCACTTTCTTTTCGGCGCCGGCTTCGCGATCGCACTCAAAAGCGCCCCTTCCAGTCCGCTACATCCGCGTAAAAGTAATTCTCCTCGTAGCGGTCCGGCGCGTCCGCCACGACTTCGATCCTGCAGTTGTATGCTCTCTCCAGAAACAGGAGCAGCCGCGCCGAATAAATCGCGCCGTAGTGTTGGTGGTGGAAGAATCCGCTGACGTGGAACCCGGGGTTATACACCGGATGAATGCCCCCGATATTCACTTCGATGGTGGCGAAACCTCCGTCCTCCAGCAGCGCGACGTCCCAGCCCAGAATCGTGCCGGCCGTCAACCCCGCCGGCAGCGCCTGCAGCATTTCCGCGACGTACCGGTTCGGCCCCTGGCGCTCTCCGGGTGCGACGATGCCCTGGTGCCGGTGCACCGTCAGGTCGTCGATGACCTGGTCTTCCACCGTGTGCACCCGATATTCGTAGCGGATCGCTTTGCGCTCCTGTACGATGAACTCCTCCTCCGGGAGTGCGCAGGCGCCGGGCATATAGCGGGCGCCGCTTTCCATCCACGCCAGCGCCGATTCGGTCCGCTCGTCGATTTCATTCCCGGAACAGTCGCCCAGACCGGTCTTGATTACGAACCCCTGTGGGAACCGCGCGGCGAGCGCCCGGCGCAGTTCACTCACGTCGAGGCCTTGCGCCAGACGGTCGAGGCCGCACGTGGGCGGCAGGCTGCCCGGACAGAAGTGGCGGAAGACGTGGGCTTGCAGGAGCTTGTGCTCCAGCCTCCACGGCGTCAACCGGCGCTCGTCGAAACCGAGCGCCCGCATCGCTTGCCGGGTCATGAGCGCCCGCGATGTCGCCGCGATTTCGGCGAGCAGCGGAATCGCATCGGAAAGCCTCAGGACGAGTTCGCCGTCGACGGGAGGGCGCCGCCTCGGACCCGCATAGGCCGCGATATGCTCGACCAGCGGCCGCACCAGTTCCTCTTCGCTGTGGCAATCCACGACCGGCGCCGGGATGGGGACGTTCACGCCCCGATGCCGCAACTGCCAGCGCGCCGCCTCGAAGTAGAAGCGATTCTCCAGGTGGCACTCGGGAGCATCCGGCACCGCTTCTACATCCACCCCGTCCTTCCGCGCCACGTGATTCAGCAGCCGCGCGGTGTCGCAGGCGCCCCAGTGCCGGTCGTGAAAATAGCCGCTGCAGTGGAATCCGCGCTTGAAGACCGGGTGCAGGCCGCTGAAGTTGACCTCGATGACGGCCCACTCGCCGCTGCGTTTGCGCGCGATATCCCATGCCAGCAGCGATCCACCGATCAAGGCGTCGGGGAGCCGCGCCAGCAGGCTTCGCACCAAGGCATTCGGTTCCTCGCGCTCGCCGGGAATGCTGCCGGGCTCGTAGCGGCGGAAGGTCAGGTCTTCGATCACGTCGCCTTCCAGCGTGTGCACCCGATACTCGGTGGCGATCGGGATCTCTTCCTGCACCACGTACTGTTCGCCCAGCAGCGGACATTCGCCGGTCGCTTCGAATCCATGCAGGATCCGGCCGAGATCGGCGCGCGGCTCTTCGCCGGAGGAATCGCCCAGAGCCGCTTTGACGCGACAGCCTTCGGACAGAATCTCGGGGATACGCTGCGCACCGCAAACGCGCGACAAGCGATTCAATCCGCAAGTGACGGGAATCATCTCGGGGATCCACGCACGCAGCAGGAGCGCCTGAATCAGCTTGTGCTCCACGCGCCAGCGCAGGTGCCGCAGCTCGTCGAAGCCGAGCGCGCGGAGCAGATGACGCACCAGCAGCGCCCGCGTGTTGCCCGCCAACCCCTCGATCAACGGCAGCGCCTCTGAAACTTTCAGTTCCAGACGACCGCCGAGCGGCGCGCGCTCCCGAGCCAGACGGCAGGCCGCGATTTCAGAGATCAGGGGCGCGATCTGGCTCAGTTCTTCCGGAATCCACCGAAGCAAAACGTATTATATAAATTACCCGGATGACGCTCTTCCGCCACCTGATTCTTACCCGCTTCAATGTCCGGATCGAGCAGTCGGGGCCGCCCGATGAAGCCTGGCTCGAACATCGCTTCTCGCTGTTCGAGCGTTTCTGCCTGCCTTCCGTGGAGGCCCAGACCAGCGACAATTTCACCTGGATCCTCTTCTGCGATCCGCGCATCCCCGCGCCGTACCTCGACCGCATTCGCGGCTACGCGCGGTGGCCGGCGTTTCGCCCCATCTACTTCCGCCACCAGTTCGACCAGGCGATGGTCCGCGCGACCGTCGCGGAGTTCGCGCGCGGCACGACCCACCTCATCTCGACGCGGCTCGATAACGACGATGCGATCTGCCGCACCTTCGTCGAATCGGTGCAGAGCCATTTTCGCGGCCAAGCCTTCGAGTTCCTCAACTTCACCAACGGATACGTGTGGTGCGACGGCAGTATCCGGGCGGCGCAGCACGGCAGCAATCCGTTCATCAGCCTCGTGGAATCCACGGCGGATTACTCCACCGTATACTGCGGGAATCACATGGAACTCGGACAGCAGGGTCCGGTGGTGCAAATCGCCGAACCTGCCGCGTGGCTGCAGGTCATCCACGGCCGCAACCTCGCCAACCGGGTGTGGGGCACGCCTCGTCAGGACGTCGATCTGGCCGCCGAGTTCGCAATCCGGCCCGGCACGCTGATCGCCGGGAGGGAGTAAGGCTCGCTGCGCCGCACGGGCCAGAGCGAAGACTCCTCCAGCTTCATCTCGCCCCGTTTGATCGCCTCGAAGTCTCCGGTCCACTGCGCATTCAGGCTCCGCCGCAGCGGATTGTCGTACACCGTTTCGGGCGCATTGGTGAGCGATGCCGGATGGCGCCGGCGGATGTACAGGAACTCATCCACGTTCCGCATCTTGACGGTGAAGTACGCCCGCAGCAGGAACTGCGTATCGCTCGCGATCGGGAGATGCGTCGAAAGCCCGCCGCAGCCGAAGAAGGCGGAGCGCCGCGCCATCAGGGTACCGTGCAGCAGGGCGTGGTTGGGACAGATCGCCAGCGCGCCCGAAGCGTCCAGCGGAAATCGCACCGGGTGCACCACGCCGCGCATCTCATCGAGGCACAATTCATGCGACCCGACGATGCCGCAGCCGTCCTCCTCCAGCGCCGCGCCCAGGACGTCGAACCGGTCGTGGCAGGAGAGATCGTCGGAATCCTGCAGGCAGATCAGCGGCTCGACCGAGCGCTCGGCCAGCTCCTGGCGGATCACATAGGGCCCGAGCGGCGCCGGCTCTGCCCGGAAGAATCGTACGCCCGGATGATCGCGAACCAGTCCGCCGTACTCGCCCGGATCGTCGACGTCGAGACCGATATGTATGGCCAGCCCGTCGCCGCGGGCCTTGCCGAGATAGCGCAGCGCGGTCTCCAGGTGCGCCGGCTGCCCGCGATGCGGCACGATCACGGCTTTCGGCACTTCGCACCGCGGGGCCCCCTCCCCCGCCGGCAGTTGCCGGACCAGCAGGCGATCGACCCGGATCGACCCATTGGCGATGGCCCGCAGGATCGCAAACAGCAGCGTCTCGGTCCAGCAATCGGGATGCATCGCGAGGAACTCACGCAGCACCGCCGCGCTTGCCAGAAACGAATGGATCGGCCGCCCATAATGCGGATCGACCCGGGGCGCCTCCGCTCGGGGCACGAGCACGATAAAGGTCGACTCACCCTCCGGCAGGTCGCGCCGCAGGGCCTCCACCGACTGCTCGAAATCGCTGCGCAGGCCGGCATCCACGATTCCTATCGCGCCGGATTCCGCCTGCGCCTCGGAAATCGAAGCGAATGCCCGCGGCGCGCCGCGCGACAAACCCACCGCGAGTAATTCCACCGATCCCATGAGAAAGGTGATTTTACCGGAGCGCCACGCCTTCTGTCAGGAACTCGCCAAAAGCGCTCTTGTTAACCCTCGCTGTTAACCCCTTGGCAGCCCGACCGGCGGTGAAAGCGGGCTATCGCGGCCATCGGGGCCCCGGATATACCCACCTGGTACGTTAACTAGTACTACCCGAACTTTGCCGGAAAGGGAGCTCCGTTCAAACTTGTCACTGGAGGCGGCAATGATTCCAGCACCTTTCTTCTTCGGTTGGGCGATTGCGTTGTACTTCGCACTGGCATCCCTGCTCCGGTGGAAATACCGGCGGACCAAGGCCGAGCGCCGGATCAGCCGCGGCCTTCGGACCTACACCGCCACCGGCGCGGCCATCGCCGTCTTTCCTCACTCGTAGCGCAGCGCGACTACCGGCTCGATCTTCGCCCCGCGACGGGCCGGCGCCAGCGACGCCGCCAACGATACACACGCCAGAATCGCCGCCGCGCCCGCATAGGTCAGCAGATCGTGAGGCTGCACCTGGAATAACATGGTCGCGACAAACCGGGAGAGCGTCCAGGCGCCGATCAGTCCCACGACCAGGCCCGCGACCGTGATCGCGGCGGCTTGCCGAAGCACCATGCCCATGATCTCGGCTCGACTCGCCCCCAATGCCATCCGAATTCCCATCTCCGAGGTCCGCTGCGTCACCGAGTACGCCAGCACGCCGAAGACCCCGACCGTCGCCAAACCGACCGCCAGCGCCGCGAAGATCAGCAGCAGCACCGTTTGAAACCGCCTCTCCGCCACGTTCCGGTCGACGATCTCGTCGTAGGTCGCGACGTTGGTCACCGGCTGATCCGGATCGATGGCCAGCACCTCGCGGCGGATCGTGTCCGCCAGTTGCAGCGGATTGCCCGACGTCCGCACGGCGAAATCCGCCAGACGCGTCGGGTAGGATTTGGTTTGCGCGGCCGCCAGGTAGATCTGCGGCGCCATCGGCTGTGTCTTGCCGCCGCGCCGGATATCCGAGACCATACCCACGATCGTGATCCAGGGATTGCCCGGCCCGTATTGCCAGCGGTGCCCTACCGGGTCCGCCCCATTCAGCCACTCGCGGGCGAAGGCTTCGTTAACGATCGAGACGGTCTGGCTCCCATCGCGATCCGCCGCCGTGAACAGCCGGCCCCGCAACAACCGCAGTCCGAAGGTCGCGAAATATCCGGGGCTCACCGCCTGCTTATCGGCGTCGAATCCGCCCTGCGGGCCGCCATCGAGGAAGGTGGAGCCGCCCCAGCCGCCTCGCAGCGGCATGCGGTTGGCGAACGCCGCGGCCTGCACGCCGGGCAGCACACGAACGCGATCCTCCAGTTGCTCAAAAAAGCGCAAATACTCGCCGTGATCCTGGCCTCCCGGGTTGTACTTCGCCGGCGGCAGGTTGATGCTCAGCGCCAGGATGTGGTCCGGTTGGAATCCCAGGTCTACCCGCATCACCGTCACGAAACTGCGCAGGAGTAGTCCCGCGCCGACCAGCAGCACCATCGAAAGCGCCACCTGCGCGCCGGTCAGCAGGGTGCGCCATCGCATCGGTCCGCGGCCGCCGGTGTTGCGGTGGGCGCTCCGCAGCGCCTCCGACGCCTTTGCCGTACAGGCCTGCCAGGCGGGCGCAACGCCGAACACGATTCCGGTGATGGTCGCGATCAGCGCCGCCATGCCGAACACCCGCCAGTCGATCGACACCGCATCGATCCGCGGGATGTTTCCGGGCGCGAGCGCCACCAGCAGCCTTCGCATCGCCTCCCCGAAGGCCACTCCCGCCAAACACCCGGCCACCGCCAACAGCATGCTCTCGGCCAGGAACTGCCGGACCACACGGAACCGGCCCGCGCCCAGCGCGAAGCGGACGCTCGTCTCGTGCCGCCGCGCGATGGCGCGGACCAGCAGTAGATTCGCGATATTGACGCACGTGATCAGAACGATCAGGCTGGAGGCCCCGAGCAGCGCGTACAGCGAGTCATGGACATTGCGGGCGATATCGTCCCGCAGGGGGCCGATGCGCGCGATCAAGTTCCGATTGGTGTCTTTGAACTCCGCTGCCAGTTGCGCGGAAATCGCGTCCAATTCCGACTGCGCCGCCCGCACCGATACGCCCGGCTTGAGCCGCGCCAACACATCCACGCTGTGCTGGCCGTGCGCCGTGAGCTGCTGCGGCGGTATCGGCGCCGGAACGAAGAACTGGGTGCGCTCGTGGTAGGCAATCTGCGACGGGGAGCGAAAATTCGGCGGCATGATCCCGACAATCCGCCAGGCCTCTCCGTCGAGCCACAGGGATTGTCCCAGCACTTGCGGGTCGGCGCCCATCCGCTGCTCCCAGAACTCGTGCGTGAGGATCACGACGTGCGGCGCCTCCCGCCGGTCCTCGCCCTCCAGGAAGTTGCGGCCCAGCACCGGTTGGACGCCGAGCACCGAGAGGAAGTTGGCGCTCACAAAATCGCCGCTGATCCGCTCCGGCGCTCCCACGCCGGTCAGATTCAAGGAATTGATCTGGTACATGGCAATCCCGTCGAAGCTCTGGCTTCGCCGCCGGTACTCCACCCAATTCGCGATCGATACGGGCGACCGGTTGGCCGCCTTCTCGCCGTGCCCGCGGCTGGTGCTCATGTTATTGGGGCCGGCGCCGACGGTCTCTTCCCATAACGAGACCAGCCGTCCCGAGTCGCGATACGGCAGCCCGCGCAGGACGACAGCGTTCACCAGGCTGAAGATCGCGGTGTTGACCCCCAGCCCCACCCCCAGCGTCGCCACGGCGAACAGCGCGAAGCCTGGCGATTTGCGGAGCGTTCGAGCACCCTGCCGCACGTCCTGCCAGAGCCGGTCGAAGGCCGTGAAGCCCCACTCGGCCGAGCTCGTGTCGTGGATGATGGCGGGGTTGCCGAACTGCCGCCGGGCCGCGAATCGCGCCTCCTCCCGTGCCATGCCGCGATCGGCCATGCGGCGCGCCCGCAGTTCCACGTGCAGGCGCATCTCCTCTTCCAGATCGCCCGCGAATTCGTCGCGATGCAAAAGGTAACGAAGACGTCGAAACAGCCCGGCACTCATCCTCACACCTCCGAGGAGACAATCCGTGCAATCGCGCGGCTGACGCGGCTATACCGCTCCAATTCCTGCGCCAACTGCTTTCGCCCCGCCGCCGTCAGCCGGTAGAATCGCGCCCGACGGTTCTCTTCCGTCTTGCCCCATTCGCCTTCGATCCATCCTTTGATCAGCATGCGCTGCAGCGCGGGATAGAGCGATCCCTCCTCCACCTGCAGCACCTCATCGGAGCCTTGCAGGATCGAATCGGCGATCTGAAAGCCGTGCAGCATCGGCGCGCGCGCCAGCGTCTTCAGGATCAGCATGTCGAGCGTCCCCGGCGGTATTTCGTCGCGGTGTCCTCTCATAACATAGACAGTCTATGTCAGGAAAGGTTAGCAGGCAAGTGTGGGAAGAGGTGCTACATCGAGCAGAACATGATGTGCAGCACGCAGCGTGTGCCGCCAGCCTTGCGGCATTCGTCCATGGCCTTCTGCTGTGCCGCGCGCGCGTCGGTCGACGTGCCCGAGCCTTCGAAGCCGCGGTCCGCGGCCAGCGCGCCGCATTGCTTGTTGAACGCCTCGCGGACCACGCAGGCTTTGCCGCGCTGCCGGCAGATAGCCATCGCCTCGCGCTCCGCCGCGGCCCGGTCGCTCTTGCCTTGCGACCATCCCGCCCCCATATCCGCCGCGCTGTAGGCAATCGCGCCCCAGGCGGCCGCCTTCGGCGCCGGGGGCGGAGTGGGACGCGGCGCCGTGCCGCCGTTGGCGCTGGAGTTCGGCGCCGAGCAGACCCATGTCTGGATCGCGCAGCCCTTCGCGCCGGCGAGCGTGCACTCCGACATCGCGCGCTTTTCCGCGCCCTCCCGCGTGCGGTCGATTCCCCACCCGATGCGATCCCCGCCCGCTGCGAGGGCGGCGCAGGCATGGCTAAAGACCGTTTCCACGACGCAGTTGCTGCCGTGCTTTCGACAGTTCTCCAGGGCCACCTTGCGCGCGGCTGCCTGGTCCTCCTTCTCGAACGAATAGCCGTAGGCTTTGTCGGGCTTGCTGTAAGCGATGGCGCCCCAGACGTCGAGCGGCGCGCGGCAGGTGTACCGGATGCATTGCTCGACGCAGGACTGCTTGGCCGACGAGCCCAGCGCCTCCGCGCCGCACGTCGCCGTCCAGCAGTGGTCGATGCACGCGTTCACGTCCTGCGCTTTGCCGGGCGGGGAAAGGGAAAGGAGGGAGAGCAGAATGAAGACTCGGGCGAGATAGGTCATGCTGACGCCGATCGTGATCATTCTACACGCAAGCCTGTGTCAGGATTCGTGACAGAATCCTACGCACCGCCCGTTGCACGTGCCGGCATTATTCACAGCGGAGCGCGGAGATCGGATCCAGGCGGCCTGCCCTGCGTGCCGGCAAAATTCCGGCAATCGCCGCGGACAGGAGCAACACCAAGAGGGCGGATGCGAACGCCGAGATGTCAAAAGAATCCACGCCGTAAAGCAAGGCGCGCGATATGCGCCCGAGCGCCACGACGGCGGGGACCGCGAACGCAATGCCCGCGAACGTCAGACCCGCTGCTTCACGGAGAACCATCCAGACCATCCCGCCCTTTGTAGCGCCCAGCGCCATGCGGATTCCGATCTCGCTCGTGCGGCGTGTGACCGCGTAGGAAAGAATGCCGTACAGGCCGATGCACGCGAGCACGAGCGCCAAGACTCCGAATGCCGTGGACAAGGTGGAGACCAGCCGCTCCCGAATCAGGGAACGCTCCACCTGCTCCTCGATCGTGGAAACGTTCGTGATCAGCAGACCCGAACCCGCGCTCTGAACGATCTTGCGGACCGGCGCCGCAAAGACGGCGGCATCGCCGGGACAGCGAACGGAGAGCGCCACGCGACCGATATTGTCTGTGGCCTGCCGGATGGGGATATAGATGAACCGCCACGGCTGGTCGCGAAGGCTCTGATGCTTCGCGTCTTTCGCGACGCCGACGATCGTATACACCGGCTCGCCGCCGGAGCGCGCGAACTTCGCCGCCGGGAACCGCAGCTTCGGGAATCTGACCGTCTTTCCGATCGGATCGGCACTGCCGAAGTAGAACCTGGCGGCGGTCTCATTCAGAATGGCTACCTGGGTGGAACTGCCGGCATCGCTCGCCGCGAACGCGCGTCCCCGAACCAGAGACACTCCCAACGTTTTGAAGTACTCCGGCGACACAGAAACGAGGTGGATGGTCTTGTCTGTTTCGGTGCGCGGCACGAAGCCGGGAATATCCAGGATCTCGCCGCGATCGCGCCCGCTCAGCGGCGTCATCGTCGCCCAACTGACCGAGCGCACCCCCGGAATGCGGCGCACCTCATCGAGTATCGTGGTTTGCAGCGCCAGCCATTCGGGTTTGCCGAACAGAGCCCGTTCGGGCGCGACTTCCATGGTGAGAATACCCTCGCGAGTGAATCCGAGGTCGACGGACTCGAGTTGGCGCAAGCTGTGGATGAACAGCGCCGCACCAGCCAGTAAGACGGTGGAAAGGGCGACCTGCAAAATCACCAGCGCACGGTTGAGCCGCATCGATCCCCGGCTTCCGGCGGTGCTTCGCGAACCGCTCTGCAATCCCCCAGCCGGATCGGCGCGCGACGCCCGCAATGCGGGTAATAATCCAAACGTGATGCCGGTCAACAGCGAGATCGCGAACGCGAAGAGCACCAGCCGTCCATTCAGCGACAGGTCGAGGACGATCTGATCGTTACCCCCGGCGAAGAAGCTCGCAAGGGCCGCTTCGCCCCGGCGCGCGAGGGCGATCCCCAATGCCGAGCCTACTCCGACCAGGACCAGGGCTTCTGTGAGGGTCTGGCGCATGAGCCGGCCGCTCCCCGCGCCAATCGCCAGCCGAACCGCGAATTCCCTCTGGCGGGCGGTTGCCCGGGCGAGCATCAAATTCGCCACCGTTACGCACGCCCCCAGCAGAACCAGTCCAGCCAGAATCAGAAGAGCGGTGAGGGGTTTCGAGAATCTTGTCCGGAGCCCATCCAGCCCACCGCCCGCGGCAGTGAGTTCGATGCGGTCGAATGCGAGCTTGCGGATGTCGGGCGAAACCCTGACACTTTGCATGTAGGACTGGAACAGCGTGTCGGATTCGGCGCGTGCCTGCTCCACGTTGACTCCCGGTTTGAGGCGGGCGACCACGTCGAGCCACCACGCGCCCCGGTCGCGCAGCGTCGCGGGGTCAGACAGGATCATGGGGAGCGCTACATCGATCGGCCGGCCCGGCTCCATCGACATGACCTCCGAGGGCATCACGCCGATGATGGTCACGCTGTAATCGAACATGCGAACGGCGCGCCCGACCACCGCCGGATCGCCGCTGAATCGCTGCTGCCAGTATGCGCTGCTGATCACCGCGACCGGACCGTCCGGACCGCCCCGGCCCACCGTCCGGTCGTCTGACGCCGAGAGCGTGCGGCCGATCAGAGGCTTTACGCCCAGCAGGTCGTAGAAATTGCCGGACACCCAGAGGCCGCGAACCTGCTCGCGGCCGCCGTCCATGAAGATCTCCATATTGGACGGGCTGAACGCGGCCATCGCTTCGAAGCTCCTGGCTTTGTCGCGCAGCAGCTCGAAGCAGGGATAGGGAGGACCGCCATTGGCTCCCTGGGTGCCGACATTCTGAATGAACACCAGCCGCCCGGCGTCGCGCACAGGCAGAACCCGAAGCATGACCGCATCTACGAGGCCAAAGATCGCCGTGTTGGCCCCGATTCCCAGCGCCAGGGCAAGAATCGCGACCGCCGCAAAGCTGGGATTCCGGCGAAACGTGCGGAAGCTGAGACGGAGGTCAGCCCGAAGCTCGTCCATGCGCTGCAGCCCCCAGGCTTGACGGCATTCGTCCTTGGTGGCTTCCACCCCTCCGAATTCCATGCGGGCGCGACGCGCGGCAGTCGTTCGATCCACACCGGAGCGGACCAGATCCTCGATGTAAGCATCGATATGAAAACCGAGTTCGGTGTCCATATCGCGCTCGAATTTCTTGCGGCGGAAGGGCTTCATGACTCCTCCGGAATGGCATCGAGGACGCCTGCCACGACCGTAGAAAAACGATTCCAGGAATCCGTCTCCGCGCGGAGTTTCTTCCGGCCGGCGGCCGTCAGGCTATAGAACTTCGCTTTGCGCTTGTTCTCGCTCTCGCCCCACTCCGAGGCGATGAGCCCCTGGCGTTCCAGCCGGTACAAAGCCGGGTAGAGAGAACCCTGTTGAATTTGAAGCTGGCCGCCGCTGAGTTGCTGCAGCCGGAGGAGGACCCCGTAGCCGTGAAGGCCGCCCAGCGACACCGCCTTCAGAATCAGCATATCCAGCGTCCCCTGTAGCAGATCGACTTGTTTTTGCATTCCTCGACCGTCTAGGAGAAGTGTAGACCAGTTCTCCTAGAGCGTCAAGGAGTGTCGCAACGCCTGATCCTGCGCAAACCGCCTGCCCGGCAAAAATCCGCCTAACCGTTCGAAACCTCAGACGTCTCAGTACTGAGAGATCTCAATATGCCCAAGCCCGACTCCCTCCAAGGCTCGCTCGACCTGCTGGTCCTGAAAATCCTGTCGCGGCAGCCCGGCCTGCACGGTTATGCCATTATGTCGGCGATCAAACAGCGTTCCGGCGACGTGCTGCGCGCCGATGAGGGCTCGCTTTATCCCGCCCTGCATCGGATGGAAGAGGCGGGCTGGATCAAAGCCGAGTGGGTCGCCAAGGAGAAGGAACGCCGGCTGCGCGTGTACCGGCTGACAGCGGCGGGCAATCAACAGCTTGCCGCCGAGGAGTCCCGCTGGCATACGGTCACCTCGGCCGTGAACCGGGTGCTGAGGACGGTGTGAAAATGTCGTTTTGGTCACGAATCGCCAACACATTCCGCGGCGATCGCCTGAGCCGCGAAATCGATGAGGAGCTGCGGTCCCACATCGCGGAAGCGCTGCGCGAGGGGCGCGATCCGCGGGAGGCCCGAGAAGCTTTCGGCTCGCTCCTGCGAGAGCGGGAAGCGAGCCTGGACATCCGTGTCCTCAGTTGGCTCGATTCCCTGCGCGCGGACGTGGTCTTCGGCTGCCGCCTGATCGGGAAGACCAAGGCGACCTCCGCGGTTGCGATCCTTTCGCTGGCGCTGGCCCTCGGCTCCTGCGTGTCCGCGTTCCGCATCATCGACGCCCTGCTGCTTCGCCCGATGCCCATTCGCGACCCGCAGCGGCTGTTCCTGCTCGCCCGCAAAGGCATCGGGCCCGACGGCGCCCCGCGCACCAGTCCCGCCATGGAGTATCCGCTCTACCGGCAGATGCGCGAGGCGGCGGCATCCCAGGCCGATCTGGTCGCCGCTTCCTACGCGAACCGGCTCGACCTGACGTACGGAACCGCCGAGGAGGCGGAGCGGGCGTATGTGCAATTCATTTCCGGCTCGCTCTTCGACAAATTCGGCGTGCCCCCCGCGCTCGGGCGCACACTTACGGAAAACGACGATCTGCACCCGCACGCCCACCCCGTAGCCGTGATCTCGTACGATTACTGGACGCATCGATTCGGCGGCGACCCGGCCGCGATCGGACGCCGGTTTCGCCTGTCCGGCGTGGAATTCGAGATCGTCGGCGTGGCCGCCCGCCGGTTCACCGGCACCGAGCCCGGCGCCATCACCGACCTGTTCCTTCCGACGATGATGAACGAAGGCGTGAACCAGCCGAACTCGGCGTGGTTACGGACATTCGCGGCGCTAAAACCGGGCGCGTCGGCGGAAGCACTCCGCGATCGGCTGAACCCCATCGTGCACGCCTACCAGGAGGAGTTGGCGAAGGGCTTCCATGGCTGGCCGCAGGAACGCCTCAAGCAGATGCTGAGCAACCAACTGGTGATCGAGCACGCCGCGGCGGGTATCTCGGGCTTGCAAGACGACTACCGCGTCGCCCTGTTGGCGCTCGGCATCCTGGTCTCCCTCATTCTCCTGATCGCATGTGCCAACCTGGCGAACCTGATGACGGCCCGCGCCTCTGCCCGCGCGCGGGAGATGGCGCTGCGGGTCGCGATCGGCGCGGGCCGCCGCCGGCTGGTACAACTGGTCCTCATCGAGAGCGCGCTGCTGGCGGCCGCGGGAACGGCACTCGGCAGCGCCTTCGCCTGGTGGTCCGCGCCGCTGGTGGTAAGCCTCATCAATCCGCCGGACCATCCGGTGCGCCTCGTCCTCCCCGCCGATCTTCGGGTGCTCGGATTTGCCGCGGCGCTGGCGGTGGCGGTCACCCTCCTGTTTGGCCTCGCGCCTGCCCTGCGGGCGTCGGCGATCCAGCCGGCCGCCGTCCTCAAGACCGGCCGCGCCACAGCGTCCCGCCGGCGCGCCATGCACTTCCTGATTGCCGCACAGGTATCGTTTTGCGTTCTGGTGCTGTTCGATACCGGCCTTTTTACCACCACGTTCGCGCGGCTTTCCCACCATCCTACCGGTTTTGTGGCGAACGGCGTCGTCAACGTAATGGTGCGAACGCGGCCCTCCCAATCGGTCCTCCTATGGGAGCAAGTGGCGCGGCAGTTAGAGGCGATTCCTCGTGTCGAGGCCGTGGCCTTGGGGAGTTTCCCGCCGCTCAGCGGCTCCATGGAAGGCGGCTTCGTTGCGGTCAACGGCGGCCAGCCGGGCGGCGCGCTCGTGAGTTTTCTCTCCGTTTCCCCCGCCTGGTTCCACGCGATGCAGATCCCGCTCCTGGCCGGTAGAGATTTCGTGGAGACCGATCCATCGCCCGGAACCGCCATCGTCAACCAGACCTTCGCCAAGGTGTATTTCGACGGCGCGGACCCGGTGGGCCGGATTTTCGATACGAACCGCAACCACGGAATGCGCTGCCGCATTGTCGGGATGGTGCGCGATTCGCCCTACCAAAGTATGCGCGACCCCGTGCCTCCGGTGGTCTATCTGCCGTTCCGGGCCGTGGATGAAGGCCAGGTCCGCAAGACCAGCAGCGCGGCGTTCGTCCTGCGGGTGGCCGGGCCCGATCCGGTTGCGCTTGCGCCGGTGCTGCGGCGGGAAATCTTGCGGGGCCGGCCGGGATTCGTGGTCAGCCGTATCGTGCCCCAAACGGAACTGGTCGAGGAGCAGACCATCCGGGAGCGGCTGCTGGCTTTGCTGGCTTCGTTCTTCGCAACCGTCGCCCTATTGCTTGCCGCGATCGGTCTCTATGGCGTTCTAGACGATCTGCTGGTGGAGCGGCGGCGGGAACTCGGCATTCGCATCGCGATCGGCGCTCCGCTTCGCGAGATCGTGCGCCGCGCCACTGTGGATGCATGGACGATGGTCGGGGCCGGCACGGTGGCCGGCATCGGCCTGGCGCTGCTCTCGGTGCGCTACATCGAATCGCTGCTGTACCAGGTAAAGGCCACCGGGATGGCGACTCTCCTGGCGCCGGTTGCGATCCTGTTCGCCGCGGCGGTCCTGGCGTCGCTTCCCGCGGCGGTCCGTGCCCTGCGCATCGACCCCGTCGAAATGTTGCGCGCGGAATAGTCAACCCGGCGCGCCGCGGCATGCGAAAATAAGAGTAAGCAGGACAAGCCTCGGTGCCCTTCATCTCAGACGTCCGGAGACGGATTTATTCCGTCTTTTTTCCCGCGTCTCAGCGCGGCGCCGGGTTTCGCTATGGCTTTGCCGCAATCGCCGTAACCATCGCGTTTTTCGCCCGCTGGGCGCTCACCCCGGTGCTCTTCGACCACTCGCCGCTGCTCATCTTCACTCTGCCGGTGGCCGTCGCTTCGATCACGGCGGGCTGCGGCCCGGCGCTTTTCGCGACCGCTCTCAGCGCCGGCGCCAGCATCTTCTTCTTCGAGCCGTACGGCATTTTCGCCCTCGGGCCGGAACACGTGCGGGTCGGCGTCTTTCAAATGGCGATCTTCTGCCTCACCTGCATCGTGATCGCCTTGCTCGGCGGGGAAATCCGCAATCGCCGGTGGGAAGCCGAAGCCGCCGCGGAGACGCTGCGCCATGCCTTGAAGGAACGCGACGCCGCCCTCGAACACGTCCGCGTCCTGACCGGCCTCCTCCCCATCTGCGCCGCGTGCAAGAGCATCCGCGACGAGCAGGGCCACTGGCGTCCCATGGAAACCTACATCTCCGAACATTCCGAAGCCCGCTTCAGCCACGGCATGTGCCCGGCCTGCGCCTTGAAGTGGTACGGGGAGTAGCAGCGGGGCGGGAGGCCTACTTTCCCGGCACCACGTACCCCGTCCTGGCGCGCACCCGCGCCTTCGGATTCTTCTTCGCCGCTTCCCCCTTCAATTCCACGTGCACGGTCCGGGTGCTCCCCGGCTTCCCCTCCGGCTGCACATAGTACAAGCTGTACCGGTTGCGGATGCGGTGCATCGACTCCTGGAACGCCGTACCTGCGTCGGCGGCCTGAATGAAATCGCCGCCCGTTTTTTCGGCCACGCGCTTGATCCCCACCTCCAGCGAAAGCAGGTAGGGATGCGTCACCGTATTGAACGTGTGGATGGTGTGCGCCGCCGCGCTGCGCACGATCAGCCCCGTAAGCAGCGCATCCGCTTCCCAGAAGTCGCGGACGACGCCGCCCTCGCGCCGCGTGCGCTGGCCGAAATCGTCGGTGATGATGAGGACCGCGCGCCGCCTCCGCGAACGAGGCTCCTTCGCCAGCCGCAGCGCCGCGTCATCGACTCCGTTTTGAATGTACGTGCCGCCGCCGAACTTCAGGCCCAGCACGTCCTCCTGGATGCTCCGCTGTACGGCGTCGAGATCCTCGGTGAACTCCGCCACGACCCGCGTGTGCGTATTGAAGACCATGATCGCCACGCGGTCCCCGGTCCGCAGCTCCTGCATACCCAGCCGGGCCGCCGCCGCTACCTCCTGGATCTTCGGCCGCATACTGCCGCTTACGTCGAACAGCAGAATCAGGTCGAGCGGTTCCTCGCCCCACGAGAACTGCACGACCGGCTGTTCCACTCCCTCGTCGAGAACGCGGAAATCGTCCTTCGTGAAGCCTGTGAGCAGCCTTCCATCCGCCGCCGTGACTTCGGCCTCCACCTGCACGAGGGCCACACCGGTCCGGAAGGTTGGAGCGTCCTGAGCAAAGGCCGCGCAACAAAAGAAAACGAAAATCGCTCTCACCCGCATTGGCCTATCGAAAGACGCAGTGATAGTACAGGCCGTTGCACGAAGATGTCAAATCTTCACCTCTCCTGTTTCCAGCGAGGCGTCAGAGAAGTACAATACTGGGCGGAGGCATAGGGGTATGGGCTCTCGGCGAATAGCGGTTTTCCTATTCGTCATCGCTGCGTTTCTGGTTTTCGCGGTGTCGGGGCAGGTATCCATTCCGAATCGCGCCAAACCGGCGCCGCCATCCGAGGCCAGGCCGCAGTCTAACCTGCGGGTCGATACCAACGTGGTGCTCGTCCCGGTGTCTGTATGCGATCCCACCAATCACCCGGTCACCGGTCTCGAGCGCGAACACTTCAAAGTCTTCGACGATCACGTGGAGCAGAAGCTCACGCATTTCGGGATGGATGACGAGCCCGTCGCCGTCGGCCTGGTATTCGACATCAGCGGCAGCATGGGTCCCAAACTCCGGGTGTCGCGCCAGGCGGCCGCCCAGTTCTTCCGTTCGGCCAACCCCAATGACGAATTCTTCCTGGTCGAGTTCAACGACACCCCAAAGCTCGTCGTTCCGCTCACACAGGATGCCGACGAGATCCAGAACCAGCTCGCCTTCGCGCCAACCAAAGGCCGCACCGCGCTGCTCGACGCCATCGTGCTCGCGATGCACGAAATCAAGCGCTCCAATAAGCTGCGCAAGGCCCTCCTGATCATCTCCGATGGGGGCGATAACAGCAGCCGGTACAGCGAAGTCGAAGTCCGCCGCATGGTGCGCGAGAACGATGTGCTGATTTATGCGATCGGTGTTTTCGAAGGCTACGGTTCGCGCAACCGGACGCCGGAAGAGGCTTCGGGACCCGGTCTTTTGAGCGATGTCGCGGAACAGACCGGCGGACGCCACTTCCCTGCCGACCTCGCCGAGCTAGGCGACATCGCCGCGAAAATCGGAGTCGAGCTCCGCAACCGCTACGTTCTCGGCTATTCCCCCACCGATACCCAGCGTGACGGCCGTTACCATCGCGTGGAGGTCAAGGTGGTCCCCCCAAAGGCCTGCCGAAGCTCAACGCGCACTGGCGCCTGGGATATTTCGCCCCGCAGGAATAAGCATCATCCCGCGGCCGCCTGCGCTCTCCGCAGCCTTCCGATCACCGCCGCCGTCGAATTCGCCAGAGGCTCCTCGCCCGAGACCACAAGGTCCGCGTGCTTCATGGTGGGATAGACGAACCACTCCGCGCTCGGACGCACGGTCCTCTCGTACTGGTCCTTCACCGATTCCGGCGTCCTGCCGCGCTCCGCCACATCCCGCCGCAGCCGCCGGTCGAAACACACCTCCGGGTCCGTCTGCACGAAGACTTTGGTGTGAACGATCTCCCGCAGCTCCGGCCAGTGGAACACGAACAGCCCTTCCACGATCATGAAGTCGCTGGGCTCGATCCACTTCGTCCCCTGGGTGCGGGTGTGGTGCGCAAAGGAATAGACCGGCTCATGGAAGCCGCGGCCCTCCGCCATCGCCTCCAGATGAAGGTGCAGCAGCTCCCATTCGAGCGAATCCGGATCGTCGAAATTCGTCTTCGCGCGCTCTTCCAGGGGCAGGTGGCTCAGTTCGCGATAGTAGGAATCCAGCGAGACGATGGATGTGCCGGGCAGCCGCAAAGCGAGCTGTCGCGCAAGCTCGCTTTTGCCCGAACCGGACGCACCGGCAATGCCGATAATGTGTGGTCTCATGTGGCCTGTCCGGGGGAGTCAGTTCAGTTTAGCACTTCGACCAAGGCGGACAGGAGGCCGTCGATCGTGAACTCGCGCGCCTGCGCCGCCACTTCGATGCCGCACCGTTTGGCCGTCGCCGTCGTGACCGGCCCGATCGAAACCGCCCGGATTCCCGCCAGCGCCGACGCTCCGGCGATATCCACCAGGTTCTGCACCGTCGACGAGCTGGTGAAGGTGACGCAGTCCGGCCGACGCGCCAGAACCGCGCGCGCCTGCTCGGCCGCGCCTTCCGGCGTCACCGTGCGATACGCCTCCACCACATCGACGAGCGCCCCCCGTCGGCCCAACTCCACAGGCACGACGTCCCGCGCCACCGCCGCTCGCGGCAGCAGAATTCGCCGGCCCGCCAGATCGTGCGCGGCAAAGGCCTCGATCAGGCTTTCCGCCACGTACTCCTGCCCCATCAGATCGACCTTCAGGTGCAATGCTTCGACCGCTGCCCGCGTCGCCGGTCCGATGGCGCAGATCTTCGCCCCGAGCGCCCGCAGATCCTTCGCGGAACGGTCGAGCCGCTCCATGAAAAACCGCACACCGTTCGCGCTGGTGAAGATCAGCCAGTCGTAGGACGCCAGTTCTCCGATCGCCCGGTCGAGCGGCGCGTAATCGGCAGCCGGCCGGATCTCGATGGTCGGCATCTCAATCGCCTCGGCGCCCAACTCCCGCAGCCGCGCGCTCAGCGTGTCCGCCTGACCTTTCGCGCGGGTCACCACGATCCGCTTCCCGAAAAGCGGCAGCCGCTCGTACCAGTCCAGCTTCCCGCGCAGCCGCACCACCTCGCCCACGACGATGGTGGCCGGCGGCTTCATGCCGCACTCCGCGATTCGCGCCGGCAATGTCGCGAGCGTGCCCACCAGGGTTTCCTGATCCGGCCGCGTCGCCCAGCGCACCGCCATGGCGGGCGTCTCCGGCGATCGTCCGCGCGCCATCAGTTCGCGCGCGATGGCCGCAAAGTGAGTCAGCCCCATGAAGAGCACGAGGGTTTCGACGTGTCCCACGCGATCCCAATCGATCGCCTCCACCGCGTGCCCGGTGACGAACGTGACCGCCGAGGTATGCTCGCGATGCGTCAACGGCACGCCGGTGTAGGCAGCAATGCCGAGCGGGGTCGTAACGCCCGGGACCACTTCGAAGGGAACACCCGCTTCGGCCAGCGCCTCCGCCTCTTCCCCGCCCCGCCCGAAGATGAACGGATCGCCGCCTTTCAGCCGCACCACCCTCTGGCCGCGCCGCGCCCGCTCGACGAGCATCGCGCAGATCTCTTCCTGGCTGGCTGCGTGATCGGATTTCTTCTTGCCGACGTAGATGTGCTCGGCGTTCGGAGCAAGATTCAGAAGCGCATCCGGAGCGAGGTGATCGTAGAGAACAACGTCCGCCGTTTCCAGTACGCGGCGTCCCTTCACCGTAATCAGCTCAGGGTCGCCGGGTCCCGCCCCGACGAGGTAGGCTATTCCCCGCCCCGTGACGCCTGACGCCTGACCGCTAGTGCTCGTACACCGCCTCCAGAATCCGCCGCGCACCGAGTTCCAAGAGCTGCGCCCCCAGCGTGCGGCCGAGAGTGTCCGCCGCCTCAACTGGGCCCTCGGTCTCGGCGCGGATGACCTGCGAGCCGTCCGGCGACGCCACCACTCCCAACAACCGGATCTGTCCGTCCCGCACCGTGGCGTGCGCGCCGATCGGGACCTGGCAGCCGCCGCCCAGCGACGCGAGCACGCCCCGCTCGGCCATCACCGCCGCGTGCGTCGACGCGTCATCGAGCGCACGGCAGGCTTCGAGGGCCGCGCCGCTCGCGCGCGTCTCGATCGCCAGCGAACCCTGTCCGACCGCCGAACACATCACCTCCGGCGGCAGAATCTCCGCGATCCGTTCCGCCCAGCCCAGCCGCTTGAGTCCCGCGGCGGCCAGCAGGATCGCATCGTACTGGCCTTCGTCCAACTTGCGCAAACGCGTGTCCAGATTGCCGCGCACCGATTCAATCACCAGGTCCGGACGCAGCTTCTTCAGTTGCGCGGACCGCCGCAGCGAACTCGTGCCTACACGCGCCCCCGCCGGCAGCTCCGCCAGTTTCTTCCCCACCACCGCGTCCCGCGGATCTTCGCGCTTCGGCGTAGCCGCGAGCACCAGCCCTTCCGGCAGCTCCGTCGGCAGATCTTTCAAACTGTGCACGGCCAGATCGGCGCGGCCATCGAGCAGCGCTTCCTCGATCTCTTTCGTGAACAGCCCCTTGGTCCCGACCTTGGCCAACGGCACGTCGGTGATCTTATCGCCCGTCGTTTTTATGATCTCGATGCGGCACGCGTGCCCGGCCGCGGCCAACTGCCCCGCCACCCAACGCGCCTGCCACAATGCGAGCTGCGAACCTCGCGATGCGATTACCAGCATGAATCAGTCCTGGAGGTGAAATGCCTTTCGAATCGCCGCCACGACATGCGCTCCTTCGGGGCGGCCCGCGTGGTTCCGCAACTCTGAAATCGGCCCGTGCGCGATCTTGTTGATGATAGCGCGCGTCAGGGCTTCGATCGCCTCTTCCTGCGTCCCCGTGAACGGGCCGAAGCGGCGCCGGATCTTCTCGATCTCTCCGGTGCGGATCTGCTCCAGCTGTTCCTGCAGTCCGACGATCAGGGGCGTGACCTCCGCCACCTTGAGCCGCGCCATCATCCGGTCGACTTCTTCGGCGACCAGGTCCTCGGCGTGGTCCGCTTCCTTCATCCGCTCCCGCAGATTGGCGTTCACCACTTCCTGGAGGTCGTCGATATCGTACAGGAAGATGTTGTCGAGATCGTTTACGGAGGGCTCGATGTTGCGCGGCACCGCGATGTCGATCAGGAACATCGGCTTGTTGCGGCGAGCGGCGCGCACCCGCTGCATCTCTTCCTTGTGCAGGATGTAGTGCGGCGCGCCCGATGAGGTGATCACGATATCGACCTCCGGCAGCATGCTGACGAAGCGCGTGTATTCCACGGGCGTACCCTGGAAAAGCTGCGCCATTTCGACGGCGCGCTCGTGCGTCCGGTTGGTGACGAACACGTGCGATGCGCCCGATCGCCGCAGGTGCCGCGCCGCCAGCTCCGACATCTTCCCGGCGCCGACAATCATGATGGTGCGATTATTCAGCGTTCCGAAAATCTTGCGTGCCAGCTCGACGGCGGCATAGCTCACCGAGACCGCCATCTGCCCGATGCCCGTCTCCGACCGCACCCGCTTGGCCACATTGAACGCGCGCGTCATCAGCCCGTCCAGCCAGCCGCACACGGCTCCACAATCCTTGGCGGCGGCGTACGCCGTCTTGAGCTGCCCCAGGATCTGCGGTTCGCCCACCACCATCGAATCCAGGCTCGCCGCCACGCGGAACAGGTGGTGGATGGCTTCGCGCCCTTCGTGCCGGTAGACGTGCGGCGCGATCGCATCCGGCTGGACGTGCTTGTGCTCCTCGAGGAACGAATCCACGATCGCCTCCGGATCGACCCGGTCGTCCGCCGTGAGCGTGATTTCGACGCGGTTGCACGTGGAAAGGATCACGGCCTCGGCCACGCCCTCCCGCGATTTGAGGTCGGCCAGCGCGGCGGCCAGCGTCTCCTCCCGGAACGCGAGACGTTCCCGCACCTCGACCGGCGCAGTCTTGTGGCTCACGCCTGTGATCAGCAGCTTCATGGCTTCAACAGAAACGGCGCGAGAAACGGCGCCAGGTGCGAATGGGCGGCCCAGGTAACGGCCGAAAATCCGAGCACCGTCACCGTCGCAATCGCGGCCTTACGGCCGCGCCACCCCGCGCTCGTCCGCAGGATGACGAGGGCCATGTAGACCCCCCAGGTGAAAAACGACATCACGATCTTCGGCTGCGAAATCCAGTCCGTCTTCAGGTAGATCGCCGCCCACGTACTGGCGGCGATGACCCCCAGCGTCATCAGCACGAACCCGAGCCCCATCGCGCGCAAGATCAGCTCGTCGAGCGCGCCCAGCGCCGGCAGGCGGTAGTAGAATTTGCTCGGCTTTTTCGCCTTCAGCTCGCGCTCCTGGAACAGGTACAGGATGGAGGCCCCCACCGTCAGCAACAGCGCGGCAATCCCGAGCAGCACCAGGACGATATGCACCGTCAGCCACGTCTTGCGCAGCAGCGGATTCGTCAACCCGGTCACCGGATGTCCCAAGGTCGACACCAGCGACATCACGAACACCAGCGGAAACACGAACACGCTGAGGCTCGGCATCTTGTAGCGCCAATTGACGAAGAGATAAAGGAGGGCGAACAGGAAGGCGCACATCGAAAGCGTCTCGTACAGGCCGCCGATCGGACATCGATTGGCGACGATCCCCTCTTCGGCGATCGAGACGAAATGGAAGACGGAGCCGAGCGCGAAGGCTCCCAGCGCCACCCGGAAGAGGTGCTCGCGCCGCCTCACCAGGGTGAGGATGGCGTGCAGCAATCCGAGAGAATACAGCGCGGCAGCCACGCGCAGCCAGATGACGCTCATTTGAGACATAGGGCGATCCGGTAATGCTGAGTCCGAAATTCGATTATATCAAGGGCGCCGGACTGGCCTATCCCCTCACCGGGGGGTGGTGGACGGGTATGAGGCGGGGAGTGAGGAGCAAGCGCCGAAGGGCGCGGTGTAGCGGCCTCCCTCTGTATCAGGCACGGCGTTCAGTCGTGCTATCAGGGCACGACGTTCAGTGCTGTATCAGGGCACGACGTTCAGTCATGTATCAGGCGCGGCGTTCAGTCGTGCTGTATCAGGGCACGACGTTCAGTCGTGCCGTCCGCATCCGCGTGGCGAAGAGGGCTTCAGCCCCCGCCTCGAACACCGCTCTTCTAACAAGAAACTGTCCGATTTCGTCAAGTACCGGTCGTGCCCGAACCCCGGGGACCGCGCCGGCGGCAGCCCCGTAAACGCTATCCCTAAAGAGTCCGAATTCTACGACGCCAGCCGCTTCTCGACCCGCATCGCCCGCTCGTATCCCTTCACAATCCGATACACGCACTCGTCCAGGAACCGGCCGATCCGCTGTTCCAGTTCCTCCTCGGCGTACAATTGCAGAGCCGTCGTCGCAAACCCGCGCTCGTGAATGAAGTTCAGGATCTCGTCCTTCAACATGTGGACGCGCAGCACCGCCTCGTGCAGCGGAATCTGCTCCTCGAACCGCATTTTCCCCAACACCTCGAACCGCCGCTGCAGGTCCTCGTCCTTCCGCGCCGTCATCAATACGCCGATCTTCTCCAGAATTGCCCGGCACCACTCGCGCATGTCCAAATCCGGCTTCTTCGCCAGATTCTCCAGATCCGGATGTTTCCGCACATCCCGGATCACCCTCTGCGCAATCTCTTCCCAGTTTTCTTCAATGAGCTGAACCAGTTTGGTGGATATCATATGGTGGGTTAACCGCACCCAGGGAGCGTGAAATCCCCCGGTGCCCTCCCTTTTATTATCCCAGGATCTCCACAGAATGTAGAGATTTAAGACATAACGGTGTGGAAATCGGCGTGCATAGATCCCGCCGAACCATTACCTGTGATCCAGGAGGATTCCCATGGCTAACGATACCCTCACCATCATCGATAACCGGACCACCCAGTCCTACACCATTCCCGTGTCCGATGGCACTATCCGCGCCATGGACCTGCGCCAGATCAAAACCGGGCCGGAAGACTTCGGCCTGATGACCTACGACCCCGCCTTCATGAACACGGCCTCCTGTCACAGCGCCATCACGTTCCTGGACGGCGACCGCGGCATTCTCCGCTACCGCGGCTACCCCATCGAGCAGTTAGCCGAAAACTGCACCTTCCTCGAAGTCGCCTACCTTCTCTTGAAGGGCGAACTGCCCACCGCCGCCGAACTCGATGCCTGGAACGGCGAGATCCTGCGCCACACCATGGTCCACGAAAACGTCAAGAAGTTCATGGACGGCTTTCATCACGACGCCCACCCCATGGGCATGCTGATGTCGACCGTGGCCGCTCTCGCCACCTTTTATCCCGACTCGCGCAACATCTTCGACGCCCAGGGCCGCCACGATCAGATCATCCGCCTCATCGGCAAGATGCCCACCATCGCCGCCTATGCCTACCGCCACCGCCTCGGCCTGCCCTACGTCTACCCCGACCCCGCCCTCAGCTACACCAAGAACTACATGAACATGTTGTGGCGCCGGACCGAGCCGCAGTACATCGCGAGCCCCGTCCTCTCCCGCGCCCTGGAAGTCCTCTTCATCCTGCACGCCGACCACGAACAGAACTGCAGCACCAACGCGATGCGCGCGGTCGGAAGCGCCCACGCCGATCCCTTCTCCACCACCGCCGCCGCCATTGCCGCGCTCTCCGGCCCGCTTCATGGCGGCGCCAATGAGGAAGTCCTCCGCATGCTCGACGAGATCGGCTCCAAGGACAACATCCCCGGCTTCATCGAACAGGTGAAGGCGGGCAAGTGCAAGCTGATGGGCTTCGGACATCGCGTGTACAAGAACTACGATCCGCGCGCCCGCATCATCAAGCGGGTGGCCGACGAGGTCTTCGAAGTCACCGGCCGGAATCCCAAGATCGATATCGCGACCGAGCTCGAGCGCATCGCCCTCTCCGACGAGTACTTCATCAAGCGCAAGCTCTACCCCAACGTCGACTTCTATTCCGGCATCATCTACCAGGCCATGGGCTTCACGCCGGACGCGTTCACCGTCCTGTTCGCCATCCCGCGCACGGTGGGCTGGCTGGCGCAGTGGCAGGAGCTGTTGCAGGATTCCGAGCAAAAGATCGCCCGTCCCCGCCAGGTCTACATCGGCGCGGAAAAGCGCGATTTCGTTCCCATGCGCGAGCGGGAAGCCGGGGAATTAGTGGCTGTCTAGGCGCGTTTGCGGGCGGGTCGCGAGGCCCGCCCCCCATCCCACCGCCAGCACCACCACGTTCCCGATCGCCCCGATCATGTAGTCGTGCCACGGGAAGTTCCACCGGCCCAGATTCCACACCGGCTTTTCTCCCATCGTCAGCGTCGCCCACCCGGTGAACACGATACACGCCACGATCCCCGCCAGCGCGCACCGCTGGTCCGCACCCTTATGGAAGAACGCCAGCAGGAACAGCCCCGCTAATCCACCGCTCGCGATCGCCGACGCCGAAAACCATAACGAGAGGGCCCCCGTCTGCGTATGCGACAGAATCAGCGCCAGCGTGATCGCGAGCACCCCGCAGCCCGTCACGATCCACTTCGCCACCCGCAATCGTTCTCTGTCGCTCGACTCCGGCCGCATCACGCGATAGATATCCTCCACCCCCACCGACGCGAATGCATTCAGATCGCCCGACAGCGCGCACATCGCCGCTCCCATCAGCGCCGCCATCAGCAGCCCCGAGACTCCCGGCGGCAGGTGCGTACTCAGAAAGTACGGAAATACCTGATCGGCCTTCGTAATGTGCGCCGGCAGTTTCTCGCCCGTGAGCTGGTAGAACGACCACGTGCACGTCCCGATCAGCATGAAGAGCGTCCATACCGGAATCGCCAGACACACCCCCAGCGTCACCCCGCGCACCGCCGCCCGGTCCGACTTCGCCGCCAGGTACCGCTGCACCAGCGTCTGGTCCGTCGTGTAGCGCTGCAAATACCAGAAGAAGCCGTAGATGATCAGCACCCAGAGGGTCGGTTGCGAGAAGTCCGGCGCCGTGCTGCCGAACGAGATCTTGTGCTGCGACGCCATCAGGGCGAACGCCGCCGAAGGACCTCCCTTCGGTAGAAAGAGCAGATAGCCCAGCGCGATCGCGACGCCGCTCCAGATGATCAGCCCCTGGGCCACGTCCGTCCACACCACCGCTTCGAAGCCGCCCTTCAGCGTGTAGATCATGGTGAGCACGCCCGCGATCGCGATCACCTGGTCCACGCTCCATCCGGTCATGCTGTTGATCGTCAGCGCGAGCAGGTAAAAGACCAGCCCCATTTTCGAGAAATGCGCCAGCGTGAAGGCGATCGATGCGTAGATCCGGGTGGGCCGGCCGAACCGCTTTCCGAAATACTCGAACGCGCTCATCCCGACCGTGCGCCGGTAGAACGGAATCACCACCGAACCCGCCAGCGCCAGCACCACCAGCAGCAGAAAACACGGGACCAGCAGCGACCAGTCTTTCGCGTACGAGGCGCCTGGAAACGCGATGAACGTGACGCTCGTTACCATCGCGGTCAGAAACGACAGCCCCACCGCCCACGATGGCACCGACCGCTTGGCCGTGAAGTAGCGCTCGGTCGAGGTCTGCCGCCGCGAAAACCGCAGTCCGATCCCCGTCAGCGCAGTCACGTAAACCGCGATCACCGCGAGATCGATCCACCGCACCGCCGGCATCGCGTTATTGTGGCACAGGCCTCCCGGCCCGTGCGCGTTATTGCAGCAGATTCTCCAGAAACGCCATCTGGATCGGCCAGGTTCCGCGCACCCGCATGCCTTCGCTACGGAAGGTGCCCGAGGTCAGGACCCCGCTCAAATCGCCCGGATTCGGCTTCTGGTGCTCGCGTTCGATCATCTCCCGCAACAGTCCGGTCACGTGCGTGAGTTCCCCGGCCATCTCGGCCGCATCGAGCGCGCTCCGGCACGCCACATCTAAGCGGCCTTCCAGGGCGGACCCCTGCGGCCCTACCATCAGGGTTACCGAATCCGCCTGCTCGACGCTGTGCGCGAAGGCCCGCGTGCCGCTCGGAAGGTCGTCCGTCGACCGGAGAATGGCGCCCGGGATCTTCACCCAGATCGGCGCATCGGGCACTTCGAGCGGCGGCCCCGCGTTTTTCGACAGAAACTGCGACACCGCCCAGTCGTCGTCCGTACTCACCGCCAGTGCCATCAGATGATCGCGCATCGGCTGGAACGAGATATGCCGCTGCTGCGTGCTCCCCTCCATGCGGCACCCCACGCCGTTGCATTCGCCGTGCGACTCGACGGCGTAGGACCGCAGCGCCTTCCAGTCGAAGCGGCCCCCGATCAACATGTACTTCGCTCCGGACGGTGTCATCTCGAGCATCGCGCTGTCGAGGTCCGTCCGCCAGTCCAGGTTGATCTTCTGCGCGAAGCGGCGGTAGTCCGGATCTTCCGCCACCTTCGAAGCATCCATCATCTTCAGGATTCCGGCCCGGCGCAGCGCCGCGAAGTCGATGTACAGCACGGCCGCCTGGCGCGTCGGCATGCGCTGCCACTGCTCCGCCACACTCAGCGGCTTCGAACGCAGCCAGATGGCGGTGCCGATTGCCCCGCAGCTGATTACTAGAATGGCCGGCAACAACAGCCAGGCGCGTCGTCTCGGGTCCACGTTCGCAAGGTACCACAACTGCGGCGTAAGACCTCTCGCTTCAGGTTGCGGCAGGCTTCACCCCGCCAATGCCGGCTCGCCGATTCGTGCCGTCTTCCACAAATCGATGTATGGCCGCAGCTCCCGCATCATCTGGCGGAATCCGTCGAGCGTCAGCGACTGTGCCCCGTCGCTCACCGCCTTTTCCGGACACGGATGCACTTCCAGAATCAGCCCGTCCGCCCCGATCGCCACTCCCGCCCGCGATACCGCCGGCACCAGGCTGCGCTTCCCTGTCGCGTGGCTCGGATCCAGCACCACCGGCAGATGCGTCAGCTCGTTGAGCACCGGGACCGCCGCGATGTCGCACGTATTCCGCGTCGCCGTTTCGAAGGTGCGAATGCCGCGCTCGCACAGGATCACGTTCGGATTCCCGTGCGCCACAATGTACTCGGCCGACATCAGCAGTTCCTTGATCGTCGAGCTCATCCCGCGCTTCAACAGCACCGGCCGCCCGCAGACCCCCAGCGACTTCAGCAGCGCGAAATTCTGCATGTTGCGCGCTCCCACCTGCATGCAGTCCGCGTATTCCGCCACCAGCCCCACGTCGCGATCGCTCATGATCTCCGTGATCACCGCCAGGCCCGTAGCCTCCCGCGCCTTGCGCAGCAGCTTCAGCCCCTCCAGTTCCATCCCCTGGAAATCGTACGGCGACGTCCGCGGCTTGAACGCGCCGCCGCGCAGCATCTTCGCGCCCGCCTCGGCGACCCCCTCGGCGGTCTCCATGATCTGCCGCTCGCTCTCGACGGAGCACGGCCCCGCCATCACCACGAACTCCCCGCCGCCGATATCGATCCCGTTTACCTTGATCGCCGAGTGCTCTTTTTTGAACTCGCGGCTGACGAACTTGTAGGGCGCCGAGATACGCATCGCGCTCTCGACCCCGGGCGTCGCCTCCAGCGATTCCAGACATGCCGTGACATCGCCGACTCCAACCACGCCGATGACGACGCGCTCCTCTCCCTCGATCGAATGAACCTTATACCCGAACTCGCGGATCCGTTCGCAAACGTGATCGATCTCCTGCCGCGTCGCATGCGGCCGCATTGAAATAATCATTCTGAGTGCCTCTCCCAAAGCAAACGGCCCACCCGCTGGCGAGTGGGCCGACTGAAAAACCAGTGTACACCAGCTTGCCCCGCAGAGACAAGTTAAATCCAATTAATTCATAATCTAGCGGCACCACCTTGGCAAGGTGTTCGACGACCCCGGCCTGCACCGTCCACGGGAGCGCTACAATGCAAAGACTTGTCGCCCTTCGAGCAATACCGCCGGCTCGTCTTTCAGGATCGCACCCTGCAGATCGCCCTCGACGCCGCCGCCGATTCCCAGGTTTTCGCCGATCTCGCCGCTCAACAGGCCCGCGACCACGGTCTCGATCTCTCAGCCGCCGACGTCCTTGCCGCCCTGCAGCGCGCCCGCCAGTCCTGGCTCCTCCGGATGCTGCCATGAATCGAACGGACTTCGAAGGCTGGATTCCCGGCCGCATCCACTGGATGCCCGGCGGTCCGACGGTCGAGTGGTTGTATCTGGGGACCGATCGTTTGAGCGATCCCTTCTTCGAGGCGACCATGCGCCGGCAGTTGGACCGCCCCTTCCGCGCGCTCTTCCGCCGGCAGACCACGATGGAGGAGCTGGTGGAACACGCTGAACAGGCTCCCGACATCCGGCCGGCCGGCTTCATCCTGCACTGGTCGCGCTGCGGATCGACCCTCATCACCCAAATGCTGGCGGCATCTCCCGCCAATCTCGTGATCTCCGAGGCCGGCTGCATCGAAGACCTCATTTGGGCCGGGGCCTGGAATCGCAGCCTGACGGTCGAGGCGATGGCGCGGTGGCTCCGCGCGCTCATCCGGATTCTCGGACAGCCGCGGGCCGGCGAAACGCGGTACTTCGTCAAGTTCGAGCCGCTGCAGACGCTCGCGCTGCCGCTGATCCGCGCGGCCTTTCCCGAGACGCCCTGGATCTTCGTCTACCGCGACCCGCTGGAGATCCTGGTCTCGCTGGCGCGCAGCACGCCGTTCTTTGCGATGCCCGGCGCGTCGGTAGCCGGCTTCTTTCCCCTGCCGCCCGGCCAGTCCGCCCAAATGGACCCCGCCGATTACGCCGCGCGCGTTCTCAACCGGATCGGCTCCGCCGCCGCCGCGCGTCTCGAATCCGGCGACGGGGTCGCGGTCCATTACACCGAGTTACCCGACGCCGTGTTCTCGCGCATTGCCGGGCATTTCCGCTGCTCGTGGACTTCCGGCGAACGGGACGCGATGCAAACCGCCGCGCGCCGCGACGCCAAACGTCCCTCATCCCGGTTCGAATCGGACTCCGAACGCAAGCGGCGGGAGGCTACGGACGTCCAGCGGCGCTTCTCCACTGAATGGCTCGACGGCGTCTACAGCCGGCTTGAGGCCATCCGGGAATCGCGCTCCGCGCACAATGCCTCATAGAGCGGGGGGAGGCCTGTCCGCGCCGCAAGATCCGCCAACTTCGCACTCTCCTCCTCGATGGGATCCCGGTGAAACATGCTCCCCGGTTTTTTCGCATCGAACTTCGCGGCGCCGGCCATGCGCTCGCGGGCCGCATCGTCCAGGGCGATTCCAAAATGCCGCGCAATGGAATCGGCGGCGCCCGGCAGGTCGCGATAGTCCACCGCCAGACCTCCCTCGTCGAGGTGTTCGAGTGCCGACCGGCAAAGGGCCGCCAATACGTGAGCGCACCACTCGTCGCGGTGGAGAAATGCAGTCTCGGAGCTGACCCGGAGAAGTTGGGGATCGAGCGCGCCGGGAAGCGATTGCATTCCGGGACTGCGGCGGTGCGAGAGCAGCACCTCGCGCGGGTCCCGAAAAAGGAAGACCCAGGGTACCGCCGGAAACGCGGCGCGAATGAGCGGGAACGAATGGATGTGCCAGGAATCGAGCTTAACCAGATAAGGAGTTCCGCCCCCGAATGCCGCGACCAGCCAGCGCAGCCAATCCGCGCGGCCTGCCTGAACCGCCCGATCCACCGGCGGGGCCTCCGCGATTACGCGCATTCCAGCCGCCTGGAACAGGCGCGCAACCAGCGTCGAGCCGCACCGGGAAAGGTGAAAGATGAATCCCGCCGGCGGTGCGTCCGCACAGGCCAGCCGCGCCTCCCGCCGGCTGAGCCGGACGAATGGCCTTTTCGTGCAGACTCGCAGCATATCGTCAAACAGCGGATCGATCGGTTGTTCGCCTATGTCGATCCATTCCACGTAGGGTGTGCCGTCCCGGACGGTGAACCCGATGGGAAGGCCTCCCGCTTCGCCCGGCTGCGCCGGACCGCGGAGGAAAGCATCGATGTCACCTTCGTGGAGTTCGAATCCGGCCGCGCGTCCCAGCCGCACGGACTCGGCAGCGAACTCTTGCCCATCGTCGATTCCGCGCAGCTTCTCCCGCAGCGCCGGATCGGCCAGCATCAGGTCGCGGAAAGCAGCCACATCCGGCCCCACGGGAGTGCAGCGGGGCGCATTCTCCGAGCGGGCGAAGAGCTCCACGATCCACTCATCCACGTCGGCGTCGATCACCAGATGAATGCGTTCGGTTTGGCCGCGGTTGTTCACGCGATGCGGCAGGTTTACGTTCAGGTAATATGCGCGTCCCGGCTCGAGCGCCACCCGCTCCCCGGAGAGAAAGAACTCGACGCCGGGATTGGTCTGCATCGGGATGTGGATGCGGACCTGCCCGTCTTCGTAATCGAGAGCGTGATCGACATGCTCGCGGATGAACGAACCGGGCGCGAGCGCAAGCAGCCGCACCGACCGCAAGGGGCAAGGAAACGCAGCCAGCACTTCGCGGAGATAGGGGCAGCGGGAGAGCAGAGGAGTCTCCAGGAAGCCCGCTTCCGCGGGCATGGCGGTCAGGTCGCGGGTCGCTCCGGAGCCGGAGCGAAGCGCGGCGCCGCGCCATGTCCCGCCGTAGTCGCCTTTGTTGTAGTGAGGGGACCAATCGTCCGGAGTTAACGCGGAGAGGTCCTGCTGGAGACGGACAGCGTCGAACTCGAGAGGCAGGCGCAAGGCGGAGAACACGCCATCACCGCCGGTATTCCATCACCTGGTTTACCTCGTCGCCTTCCACGCGCCGAAAACCCAGCCCCTCGTACAAGCGCACCGCGGCGCTATTGTACACGTTGACGTTGAGGCGCACCGGCTTGTCTCCCGCCGCATCGATCACGCCGCGCAGGACTGCCGATGCCACGCCTCTGCCGCGAAGCTCGGCGGCGACGATGATCTCCGCTATCCAAAACCAATCCTTCAGCTCCGCCGTGTAGATCCATCCGGCTGGCGTGCCGTCCAGGAGGATGATGCGGCTCTCGCCTTCGGGGTATGACGAACGCGCGGTGAAGCGCCGGCCCTGGTATTGCATTTCGAGGAGCGGGTCGCGCACCGCGGGCGGCCAAAGGTCCGCCCCCAGTTCTACCGTCAGGCTCTGGAGAATGAGGCGGCGCAGAAACGGATCGTCCGACTCGGGATCGTGCACCCTGGTCGTGACCGTCACGTGCCGGCTCCCGTCTGGTGCGGTTCCGCGGCAGCGGCCAGCCATTCGGTCAGCAGCCGGAGCACGGAGCCGCGGAAATCTTCGGTGGTTGCGAAACGAATGCTCGAAAAGCCGGCGGCGTCGAGCACCGGGCCGAACGGCGACGGAGAACCATCCGGCCGATCCCGCACCAGGATCGCCGTCTCGCGCATGGGCGCGTCCTTGTCGTTCCGGCAGGCAATCGCCAGGCGATAGTCGCGCTCGAAGTTGCGTTCGGAAGGGCCCCAGCCCTCTTCAATAGCGAGGATGTAGTACGAGCAGGCGCGGATGTTCTCGTCTACAGCCGCTTGAAGCCGCCGTTTGTCGGGCACATTCTTCAGGGCCACGGGAACAAAAAGCGTACCTCGCGCCATCGCCTGCTCCTGATTCACCTGGCCGAGAGCTTCGCAGAAGCCGTGGCGCTCCGCCTCCAACTCCCAGGCGGTGGCACAAAACACCCTGAGCATCCGATACATGCAGGTCTGCGGCCGCCAATCCACGAGCGAAACCCGATCGGGCTGCGCTCGTGGACGGGACGGGAACGGTTAATTGCGGGCTGGGAAGATCCCCGCCAGCGCGATGATGTACGTCACGCACTGGTACGGCTGGAGATTGTTGTGCGGTTGGCTGCCGCCGGCAGGCAACATCGCAGTCACGTTCATATTCCCGGTCGGCGGCGGCGGAGTCCCGGTGTACCCCATCGCCGTGGTGAGGGGATTTCGCGCGTCCCCGGTGTTGATCTGAGCCGCGATTCCGTTGGTGGGATCCGTCGCAGTCCCGGCTGCGTTGTTCACTCCGATCAAATGGTTGTGCGCGGGGAGTTCGTTTGTCAGAACCGTGACATTCTCCGAGCCACCGATTTCACCGAGATCGTACGGGCTAAGACCGGGCCCCTGTCCCCAATGGACGGGAGCACGGCCGCGCAGATCCGGCAGGCCGAAGGTGACCCTGCCGTCGCCGCCGTAAAATGTCCCCAGAATAGAAAACAGCGCCGTGTTCTGCGCGATGGATAAGAGCTGCCCATTGCACAGCGCCCAGCCTCTGGGCGCAAAACTGCCAGCGAATAACCTGATTTCACCAATCAATGGATTTGACATTTTTCCTTATCTCCCTTCGCTCGTCATTCGTGCTGGTGGCGCCGCTCAGTTCCGGCTGGGGAAGATTCCCTCCAATGCGATGCAAATCGTTACGCACAGGTAGGGCTGGATGTTGGCGTGCGGCTGATTGCCGCCGCTGCTGCCAACGACGGCTGGAGCCATGGTTCCGGTTTGCGGCGGCGCGGCATATCCCAATGCGGAGGTGATGGGATTTCGCGCATCCCCGGTGTTGATCTGAGCCGCGATTCCGTTCGTCGGATCGGTCTGGGTTCCGGCTGCGTTGCTGACCCCGATGAGGTGGTTGTGAGCCGGGATCTGTTGGGTGGTCAAAGTCACCGTCTCGTTGCCTGCTAGTTCTCCGAGCACGTAGTTGCTCAGGCCCGGCCCCTGACCCCAGTGGAGCGGCACGCGCCCCCGCAAATCGGGAAGCCCGAAGGTTGTTACGCCGTCTCCGCCGAAAGTCGTGCCCAGGATGGAGAACAACGCCGTGTTCTGCGCGATGGATAAGAGCTGTCCATTGCACATCGCCCAACCCCGCGGGGCGAAGTTGCCGCCGAACATCATGATCTGTCCCAAAAATGGTTCCATGTCGTCATCCTTTCAGATATTTGTTTGGGGCCTGGTAGCAAAAAAACATTACTGGCACTTCAGCAGTGAACTCAGAATAATGACCGGAGTGGCGTTGGTTTCGCCGGAAAGCGCCAGCGACAACGTGTCCCCCGCGGTAATGGCGACGGTGTGCGATGTATCGCTGCAACTACCGGTTCCGTTCACCGCATTCGTGACCGTCAAGGTACACGTCAGGGTGGTTGGGGAGCCATTCTGGTTCAGCGTAACCGTGAGCTGATCGTTTCCGGCGCCACCGGTGGTTGTCTCGAATCCGGCTACGCTCAACTGGCTCATGGTGCAGGTTTTCGGAGCAACCAGCCGATTCGCGGAGCTGAATTGGATCGCTGTGCCTCCGGTGTTGCTGGACAACAGTCCGGGGTTGTAGAAATGTGTGGTCGTGTTACCCGGATTCGTGAACTGCGCATTGTAGTAATCGAGTGTGGTGCTGATGGGACCCGCCGGACCGCTCGGACCGCTCGGCCCCGTTGCCCCGGTCAAGCCCGTAGTGCCCTGCGCGCCGCTCGGGCCGGCCGCACCCGTGTTCCCAGTCGCACCGCTCGGACCGCTAGGACCGGCTGCGCCCTGCGCGCCGCTCGGACCGCTCGGACCCGCCGCTCCGCTCGGACCGCTGGGACCGGCTGCGCCCGCCGCTCCGCTCGGACCGCTGGGACCGGCTGCGCCCGCGCTACCCTGCGGACCGCTCGGCCCGATCAACGAGACGCATGTCCCGGGCCAGATCCCGCCGGCTTTCGGACCGTATAGGCAGTTGGTGTCGTTGCGGATGTAGTAGTCGCCGTCCACGCCCCCGGTCGGAGCGCCCGTCCCGTTCAGGACCGTATTTCCGTTCGTGCCGGCCGGTCCACTGGGACCTTGAGCACCCTGCGAGCCGGTGCTTCCTGTTGCGCCGCTCGGCCCCGAAGGACCGGACGGACCGGCCGACCCGGTGTTACCCGTAGCGCCGCTCGGTCCCGCAGGACCAGACGGACCGGATGGCCCCGCCGCGCCCGCGCTTCCCGCCGGCCCCGAAGGTCCGGTCGCACCCACCGACGTGACAATCACATCGATGTACGCCGGATGGCTTGTCGTCGTGCTCTCTTTCGTATCGATCACGACCGACGTGGACGGCTGCGCCACCGCCGGCTTGATGATGATTCCGTTGTTGGTCACCGCGCCGGTGATCCAAGCCTGCACCTGGCTGGTCACGTCCACGGTCACGTACTGGCCCGTCGCCGTCGTGGCGACGTTCGAGGCAAACGGCGCGCCGACCAGTCCCTGATTGAAGTTGTTATAGGTGGCGCCGGTCTCGCTCCACGACTGTCCGGTCAGCGCGATATCGACTCCGCCCGACACCAGCACTTTGTTGAGATAGAAAACCAGCGTTGCCTGCTGAATGTTGGAGGCGCTCAGGCCCAGCGCAGTCAGGCGCGAGAGATCGAACTGAATGAGCGCATTGTTCCCCGTGGAAACGTTCATCGTTCCCAACGTCCCAAAATTTACCGCCGCGTTCGATTGGTTGATATAGGTGTCCGCGGAAACGCCCGAGGTCTGCGCCATCGCCGCGAAGGGCAGCAACAGCGGAACCATGCTGGCGATGCGTTTCATGAAGTGGTGCATCTCGACTCCCCGATTCCTACGAGTGATTTTTTACGATTGGGACTTGGCGCGTGCCCGCCGAATCCGCAGCCCTGCCAACAACATTCCTGAACTGATGAGCAATAGCGTCGATGGTTCCGGCAGGAACACGGCGCTGTCGACGGAACCGACCGTGAACTCGAAACTGGAATTCCGCTGGTTCAACCCTTGATCGATGAACGAGAGTGGAAGCCCTAGAAAGTTCGGGCCGGTGAAATTGCCCTGCCCGTCCCGGGCGAACCCGTCCGCAAGCGTGGGACCGTTCGGTGTGTTGTCCTGCTGCGTCACCACAACGATATACTGCCCCGCATTCAGGCTCTCTTGCAGGTATGCATCCAGGCACAGTCCGTCGGTATCGATGTTGCGGGGTGCGCAGCCGCTTGGCGCGATGCCGCCCGCGTCGAAACCCAACAGGTTCCCTGTGAAATCGAACAACGAGAGCACCGGCGCAAATCCACCGGCGGAAACGTTATTTGACAGCGGATCCGTGCCACCCGCGTACGACCAACTCTGCAGGTTGACAGTCCCTGGATTCAGAATCGTGACCAAATATTGAATCTGGTTGTCGTCTTGAACAAAATTGCCGGTAAACGCGAAGTAAGAACCCGCAAATGCAGGCAGGGAATATATAAAGAGACAGAGACCGATTATCCGTAAGAAGCGTTTAGCGAACACCGCTGCCCTCCACGCCTTCTGGTGAAGCCTTGCTCTTTTAAGCGTCTTTCTTTTATACAACGCGGAACAAAGGTTGTACAGGCGAGATTTCTTTTATCTTTCGGAGAGAGGGCTGGAAGCAGAATCGGGGCAGGGTCATCCGGACATTCCCCAATTGGTCTTCAACTGGAACATTACAATGTAGTTAAGGAGAAATCCAGGGTCTCGTGAGGGGAAACCCGACACTAAAGAATTTCCATTAGTACTACCACGCCTCTTTCTATGTTCCGTCACTGGCAGGAAAACGCAACCAGAAATCCGCCGCCGCCCTGCCCGCCCGGACTGCCGCACGAGGTGGTCAGGACCACGATGGTTCCGGCTGCGGCGTTACTGCCAGCAGTTGCACTGCAGGTTCCTCCCGCGGCTCCGCTGGCCGGCGTGCACGTGATGACCGGCGTTGCCGAAGCGATACTCCACGTGCTCGACGAGGTGTTGGGAGTCACCGCGCATAGAGCATACGGGGTAGCCGCCCCGGTGTAGTTGTAGATCGTCATCGAGGGTTTGCAGGCCGTCGGCAACACCACGGTCGAGTTGGACGACAGTCCCGCGCTCTGCGTGCCGCTCGCCGGGCTGTTATAGGCCATTGACCCGCTGTGCCCCGAAATCGAAAACGGAATGCCCGATGGAACTGCGCCGGTAGCGCTGCTTCCCGCCGGCCCCGATGGTCCCGCCGGTCCCACCGGCCCCACTGGTCCCGAAGGTCCCGTCAACCCGATCGGTCCGCTCGCGCCGCGCGCGCCGGCAGCGCCCGCCGGTCCGCTCGGACCCATCGAGCCCAGCACGACGTCCAGATATGCCGGATGGCTCGTCGTAGTGCTTTCTTTGCTGTCCAAGACCACCGAGGTCGACGGCTGCGCGGCCGCTGCCTTGATGAGCACCCCGCGATTCGCCGCCGCCCCCGTGATCCACGCCTGCACCTGGCTCGTCACGTCGACCATCACGTACTGTCCCGAAGACGACACCGCGATGTTCGACGCAAAGGGCGCACCCGCCAGCCCTGGATTGAAGTTGTTGTACGTGGCCCCGTTTTCGGTCCACGGCTGATTCGCCAGCGCCACGTCCAGTCCGCCCGCCGACACGACCTTATTTACGAACAGGTACATCGTGGCCTGTTGGATGTTGGAGCTGTTCAATCCCAGGCTGGAGAGCCGCGACAAATCGAATTGGATCAACCCGTGGCTCCCGCCGCATATGGTGATCGCCTGCAGCGTCCCATAATTGGTCGTCGCGTTCGCCTGGCTGATATACGTATCCGCGGATACGCCCGCGCTCGCCGCCGACGCGACAGTCGGCAGCAGCAGAAAACCGGCAAAAAGAAGCGTCCGAGTCATCAGTTTCATGGAATTCGCATATTAGTGCCTGTTTATAGAAAATCTTCTTAACGATTTCATCGGAAAGAAGTCCCGGCCCTGCTATACGTAACAGGCGAAGTCGCGATTGCTATACTGTTCAATCCTCCATGTCTTTCCGGGAAAAGCCCTTCGCCCTCCTGCTGCTTCTTCTCGTCGTCCTGGTGCAGGCATGGGCCATGTGGCCTGAAATCTCGGTTTCCCGCAGCGACCTCAACGACAACGTCCTCCACTTCACCCTGATCGAGCGCATCGTCGACGCCGTCCAGCATGGCCGGAATCCCCTGGACTCCTGGTCTCCCGAGATTTCGCTCGGATTTCCCGTCCTGCGCGACTACCAGCCCCTTCCCCACTTGATGGTTGCGGGCGCCTGGTTTGCCCTCGGCAAGAGCGTCTCGCTCATGACCGTCTTCGTGTGGGTCCGCTTTCTTTCCGTCGTGCTGCTGCCCGTCACGTTCTATGCCGCGGCCCGCCTGCTGGGACTCCCGCTTGCATCATCCATTGCTTCCGCGGCGCTCGCCCCGCTCGTCTCCACCGAGTACCTCTACGGCATCGAATCCAACAGTTATCTCTGGGCGGGAACCGGACTCTTCACCCAGGCCGTGTCGATGCATTTTCTCCTGCTCGCGATCGGGACCGGCTACCGTGCGATCCAGCATGGCAAACGGCTTCTCCTGGCCGGCGTCATGGTCGGCCTCACCCTCATCTCGCACCTGATCTACGGTTGGATGGCCGCTCTCACCCTGCTGCTGCTTGCCGCCCTGCCCGATCCGGCGCCGCGGCTTCTCCGGTTCGGCCGCACGATCGCGATCGGCATCGTCGCCTTCCTGATCTCGGCCTTCCAAATCGTCCCCTTGCTGACCGATGGAGCGGTGATCAACCACAGCCGATGGGAAGCCCCGTGGAAGTGGGATTCCTTCGGCGCGGAAACCGCGCTGATCCGCCTCGTCACCGGCGAACTGCTCGATCACGGCCGTCTGCCGGTCCTTACGGCTCTCGCCTTCGGCGGCGCCGCGCTGCTCGTCTGGAACCTCCGGCGCGGCAGGAAATCCGAGGTCCACATCTTCATTGCCGCCGGCGCGGCCTTCTGGGTCCTGATGTATTTCGGCCGTCCCTTCTGGGGTCCGCTCCTCACCGTGCTCGGCGCGTCCGAGGACCTCCATCTGCACCGCGTCATCGGCGGCGCCCAGATCTTCCTCGTCCTGCTCGCCGGAATCGGGCTCGAATGGATGTGGCGGACCCTATCCGCGCGCCGGCTGGCCATTGTCGCCGCCGCCGCAACTGCCGTGCTGCTCTACCCGATGATCCAGGAGCGCCGCCAGTTCCTCACCAACGACTCCGTCTGGGGACGCCGCAACCTCGATGCGCATGCCGCCGTCGAACCCGATATCGACGCCGCGCTGGCCCAAATCAAGGCACGCGGCGGGCGCGCCTACGCCGGCCTCGCCGCAACCTGGGGCGCGCGCTTCAAAGTCGGCGACGTGCCGGTCTACGCGCACTTTCCTCCCGCCGGCATCCCTTCGGTCGGCTACCTCTACCACGCCATGGCGCTCACCGGCGACATCATGGTGCGCTTCAACGAGACCATTCCCGCTCAGTACCGGCTCTTCAACATCCAATCGGTCGTCACTCCGGCAGGTACATCCTTCCCGTCGGCGCCCTTCCTGACCCGACGCGAAACCTACGGCCCGCTGCAGGTCTACGATGCTCCCGGCGGCGGCTACTTCGACCTCGTCGATGCTTTCGTCGCCGTCAAGACCGACAAGCGCAACTTCTACGACGTCAACGACCGCTGGCTGCAGAGCGACTGGCTTTCCAAACGCACCTACCTCCTCCTCGACTGGAATGGAGGCATCCCCGCGGGCACTCTGCGCTTCGATCCCGACGCTGCGCTCCCGCCCCTCACCTCGGAACCGCCCATCGCCGGCGCCATCGTCAAAGAAGAACAGAACGGACAGGACTACGGCGCGACCGTCGTGTCCGTCCGGCCTTTGTACGTGCTCTTCAAAATGACGTGGCATCCCAAGTGGAAGGCCTATGTCGATGGCGTCGCGCAGCCGGTCTCGATTCTCTCGCCGGGATTCCCCGCCGTCCATATCGGCGCCGGCCCGCATCGCGTCGAATTCCGCTACGAACCCGGACCGTGGAAGCTCGTGCTCGCTTTCGCGGGCGTCTTCCTCGTGACCATCGTCGGCCTTTGGGGCCGCCGTCTCGCGCCGGCCGTGGAGTTGGTTCGCAACGCATCGACCCGTTGGCCCGCCATCCCGTCCGCGGCATGGACCGCCGCGGGACTCCTTCTCCTCGCACTTCCCGTCTCGATGCCGCTGTTCACCGGCAGCGTCATTTACGGCCACGACGCGTTCTGCTACTTCCCCCGCCTGGTCGAGGTCCACCAGAACCTCGTTCACGGCGTCCTGCTACCCCGCTGGGCGCCCGACCTCGGCCGCGGCTACGGCCAGCCCCTCTTCGTCTTCCATCCGCCGTTCTTCTACTGGCTCGCCGAGATCTGGCATCTCACCGGCTTCGATTACGTCACCGCCGTCAATCTCGCCTGCGTGCTCATCGTGGTCGTGTCCGGCGCGGCCATGTATCTCCTCGGCAAGCTCTATTTCGGCCGGCCGGGAGGTTGGCTCGCCGCCGCATCCTATCTCTATATCCCTTATTTCGCGGTCGACCTCTACGTCCGCTCGTCGCTCGAGGAGTTCACGGCCTTCGCGCTCGTGCCCCTGACGCTCTACGGATTCGGAGCCTACGCGCGCAGCGCCAGGCGCCGCTACTGGATCTTGGGCGCGCTCTCCTACGCCGCGCTGCTATTCTGCCACTTCCCCGCGGCCCTGCTCTTCACGCCACTCATCATCGGATTCCTGGCTGTGATCTCGTGGATGGCGAAATCATGGCGTCTGCTCGCCATCCAAGCGGCCGGAGTCCTTCTCGGGCTCGCCATCGGCGCCGCATCCTGGTATCCCGCGCTCGCCGAAAAACAGTTCGTCCTCATCGATCGCGCGGTTCAGGGCACCGGACAGTATGCCTCCCACTTCGTCTATCTCCAACAGCTTTTCTATTCCGCCTGGGGATACGGATACTCGGTACCCGGTCCCAACGACGGCATGTCGTTCATGATCGGCCGCAGCCACCTTTTCCTCGCGATTTTCGCCTGCGTGTGGGTCTCCCGCCACCCGAAACTCGCCGATCTTCGGCTGATCCGCTACTTCGCCGCCGCCGGCATCCTCCTCTGCATCCTGATGCTCCAGGATTCCATCTGGTTTTGGGAGCACCTGCCGCTGCTCTCCTACGTCCAACTGCCCTGGCGCTTGCTGCAGCCCGTGGCAGTCTGTGCGTCGATCCTGATCGCCGCGCTCGCTCCCGCCATTCGATCCCTCGAGCGCCGGCGCGCCTGGGCGCTGGCCGCCGCCCTGACCCTCCTGGTCGCACCCAACCTGTCGCATCTCGCCGCCGGCAAGAAGGCCGAAGTCGACCTCGAATTCTGGACGCCGCGCCAATTGGCAGCGCGCGGATTCGAAACCACCACGTTCGGCGAAGTGACCCCGCGGTGGATGACGCCCGTCCCGCCGTTCACTCCGAAGGCGGCCGAAGTCCTCGAGGGTGTCGCCCAAATTCGCGACCTCAGCCGCACCCCCTTCTCCTGGTCCGGTCAGGTCACCGCACTGGTCCCGAGCCGTGTGCGCGTCGAAGAGGCCTACTATCCCGGCTGGACGGCGCAGATCGATGGCAGCCCCGCCGAGATTACGCCGGGCGTGGGCGCGGGCACAATCGATCTCACCGTCCCGCCTGGAAGTCATGAGGTCGATGTCGCCTGGGGCCGCTCTCCCGATCGCCGCTTCGGAGAGATCGTCAGCGGCCTGGGCCTGCTCGCGTGTGCCGGAATTACCGGCTTGCTGGCGCGTAAAAGGCGCGCGTAGCGCCTACTGCGCCACCACTTCCACCGCTGCAGACCGTCCGCTCTCATTGCCCGCCTGATCGAAGGCGCTCACCGCATACCGGTACGTCTTCCCGCTCTCCACCGTGTGATCCGACCACGTGGGAACCTGCGACACATCCGCCGCCTTCTCGAATCCGCCGCCGTTCACCGCCCGATAAACGCGATAACCGGCCAGGTCCGATTCACCGTTGCGGTCCCAGGTCAGCTCGATCGATTTGGGCGCCGCCACTGCCAGCACGCCCGAAGGCGTGGCTGGGGCAAACGTGTCCTTCGGCGTGACGGAAACTTCACTGGAAAGCTCGCTCTGCGCCGACCGTCCCCCCGGCAGCTTCAGCATCCGCTGCACCAGGTAAGCGTACGTCTTGCCGAATTCGGCGCTCCGGTCGAGCCATTCCTCCTGTTGCACCTCGGCCACCTGCGCGAAGTTCTTCTCGTTGGCGGCGCGCCGCAGCACCACAAAATCCCCCGGCGGTCCCGTCCACGTCAGCCGGACCCCCTCCGCGGACGGCTCGGCCTTCAGGTCCGCGGGAGTTTCCGGCGCCGCAACAATCGGCACTTGCAGCGGCTTCGACCAATCCCCGGCCTTGCCCGCTGCTGAGACCGCGCGCGCGCTGATCGCAACCGTCTGGCCGGTCCATTCGCCGGTCGGAATATCGTATTCCGCCAGGCCGTCGACCGGCTTCACTTCCGGAATCTGCCGGTCGTTCACACGCAATTCCAGATGCAAAGGCGTTTTGATTTTGACGTCTTCGGTGGTGCGCGTGGGAACCGTGAAGTGCACGATCATCCGGCTGCCGCGCTGCACCGCCGCCACGTCGGTCACCTGGCGCGGCACATTCGCGAGGGGAGGAAGCGGATCGCCTACATACCCGCAAGAGGAAAATGTGGCGGCCACCATCGTGGCCGCCACAAAGGCGGACAGGCCGGGAGGCCCATCCCGCTTTGCCACCTACTGCACCACCAGGCCGTAGCCCGCCGTGCAGGATTGGAACGTGGCGGTATTGGCGCACACTACCAGCTTGGAGTTATCGGCTGTGACGCCGTCCGGTACGGCAACGTTGACCTGTTGCACGCCCGGAACCGTCGGAGCCGGCCCCGCGTACAGCGGCACAAGCCCCTTCTGACTGCCGATCTGAACCGAGACGGTCGCCCCGTCCGGAATCCCGGTCGCGTAGATCTGGAGAATGCTCCCCGTCGTCGCTCCCGAGCCCGGTCCGTTGACGCTGTTGTCCTGGTTCAGCACCCCGCCCGCGAAGATCGCAGGCCATGCCGCCGCCAGAATCACCGTCTGCGGTGCGCTCGACACACCATCCACCGACACCACCATCGTCGCCGAGTTCTTCCCCGCCAGGCTCGCGGGAACCTGCAGGTTGATCTGCCCCGCGCCGATGTACAGCAGGTTCGCGGCCGTGCCGTCGAAGGTCACCGCCACGTTCTTGCCGTTGAAATTCGACCCCATGATGGTGCCGAGCGAGCCCGCCACCAGAGGAGTCGATTCAAACGTAGCCGCATTCACGACCCGGCTGACCGTCACCGCCGACGACGTCGTGGTCGTTCCGCCGCCCGTGCCGCTGCCGCTGCCGCCCGAACCGCTGCCGCTGCCGCCCGAACCGGTGCCCGAACCGCTACCGCTGCCCGAGCCTGCCGGCGCAGCCGATACCGTCAGCACCACCGGGATCGTTACGTTCCCCGCCATCGGACCGCCGTCGATAATCACGTTCGCCTGGTACGCGCCCGCCGCAAGCCCGGCGGTATTGACGAACACCCGCACGCTTCCGGCATTCACGCCCGACGTGTAGTCGAGATTCGCCCAGCCGCTCGTCCCGCTCGTGTACTGCACGGTCGCATTCCAGGCCATCACGCCGCCACCCGCATTTCGGATGGGGATGTAGCCCGGCTGGCTCGTGAGCGCCCCGCCTGCGACCGCCGTGAGTTGGATCGGCGTCGAGGCGACGGTTACGCTCAGCTTCGGGAAGTAGTCCGCGTTGCAGTCGCCGATGGCCGTGCAATCGGAGGCCGGCTGAACCGACGCGAATCGCGGGATCGGCGCCGACGTGGACGCCGTCATCACCGTCGAAACCGGCGCGATCTGCACCGATTCGCTGGCAACCGCCGCGGCCGTCACGTTCGCGAGCCCGATGAACGTCGGAATCTGCGCGCTTTCCATGGCCGCCGAGTTGGCGTCGAGGACTTCATAGACCGCGAAGCCCGATCCGTTCGTCAGCGGCACTTCCGATACCGAATTCAAAGCGACCGGTCCCGTTCCCGCCGGAGCTGCCGGCAGGAATCCGCCGGCCCCGCTGGTATCGGGCGCCAGAACGCGCGCCAGCAGCAGCGTGCCGCTTCCCGGCACGTATTGGCCGACTGCCTGCGGCGTTCCCAGATCGCCGCCCGCGGTCGGAACCGCCGCGCCGGACCCCGCCACCATATCCGGGAGATAGATGTGGGCGTTCGCCGGAAAACCCGAATACTTCAACAGGATCCGCGTCCCCGAATCCTCGCCCGGGCCTCTCGGCTGGAACGCCGCCGCGAAGCCTTCGGTCACGCGCGCCGACGCGAAGTTCGTGCCGGTCGTGAAGAGGTTGGCGAGATTGATCGTCGTGGGCAGCGGCGAACCCACGCAGGTGATCTGGCCGCGGTCGAACAGGGTCGCCGTCAGACCGGGCTGCGCGAATGCCACCACGACGAAAGATTGATTCACGGAAACCGAAGGGGAGCCGCTGAATGCCAGTTGCGCCCGGATCGCCTGCGTATTCGTGGCGCCGAGTTGATACACGGCCCCCCGGATATTCGAGATCTTGAGGCTGAAACTGCCGGACGCCGGAATCGTGAAGTTGATGCCGTTGAAAGTGATGCTCGTATTGCTGACCTGGCCCGAAACCGGAAGCGGCGTAAAGCCGGTGCCGGTGTCCGCCGCCAGAACAGCGTCGGTAGCTTGGTTGGAGGTGTTCACCCGGTTCGTGACGCTGACCGGTAAGAACACGGAGAGACTGCCCGATAACGTTGCCCCGGGATTAGAGCCGGAACATTGCAGTAAGATGTCGCCCATCCGTTCAGTGAGGCCTTCCCCCCGCGTCTGATTCGGAACGGAGGTTACGGCACACTGGCCGGATACGGGCAGCGTTTGGGCAAAAGTAGCGCTGATTGTGAAAGTAAGGAGCAGGAATAAGGGCCAAAGCCGGTTCCCGCCCCGAATAAAGGGTCCCATCGCACCCTATTTTATCGGATTTGGTAAAGGGACAAACAACCGAGGGGGACTACCACTCCGCGTACGGGGTCCCATCCAGTCCTGTCTTGTCCGACGCGCTCTTGACATCGAAGATCCCCGGCTCGGACTGGTTGACGCTCTGGCCGGCCTGCTCCATGATGGTGCGCCAGTTACTCGACCCCGTCATCGGGTCGAGCGGCACCTCGCGCAGATACCCTTCGCTCACCAGGTCCTGCAGGCTCTGCGGCGCCTTCTGTTTGTCGTACGTGTAGTTGTCGATCACGGTCCGCAGCGTGAACAGGTTGTTCTTCAGCACGCTTTCCTTGGACCGCCGGATGGTGTTGTTGTAGATCGGAATCGCCATCGAGATCAGAATCACGATGATCGTGATCACCACCATCAGCTCCACAAATGTGAAGCCTAAAATCCCTCGAAGGCCCGCGCCCCGGCCCCCGGTCCTACCACTCCGCATACGGACTCCCATCCGGCGCCCTCGCGTCCGTCTTCGAATACACGGCAAACACGTTCTGCCCGCCCCAGCTTGTCGATTTCGGGTCGTCCTGGTCGCTCCTCAGCCCCCACTCCCGCTTCCCCGTAAACGGATCCACCGGAATGTGCCGCAGGAACCGCATCACCTTTCCATCCGGGCTGTTTGCGATCTTGACGCCCTCCACCAGCTGGTCCAACGACTCCGGATAGCAGTTCGTCCCCACCTTCATGGGGCCGAAGAACCCGGCGTCGCAGTTGTCCTTATATTTGTCGATCGCGGTGTACATCTCCTTCAGCGCGTACCGCAGGTCGCGCTCACGCTCCACCCGCACCCGCGACCGCGCCAGCGGCACCGCCATCGTGGTCAGCACCAGCATGACCGTGAACGCCACGATCAGCTCGATCAACGTCAGTCCTTTTTGATTCCGCCGCCGCATACTCTATTGGACGCTCACTCCGACCCGCGGGGTACCCGCCGAAACCACAACCCCCTGGGAGTTTCGTACCGTAAGGTTCGGAACCGACACCACTGTCGCGCCCCTTCCCACCGCCTGGAAGTTCAAGACCAACAGCACGCCCGCCCCGTTCACTCCCGGGGTTCCCGGCTGCCGGTTCAACTGAACCGTGGCCATTCCGAGGTCCGGCATGATGTTCTTCGTGAACACCGGCTGCTGGCCGCCACTGGAAAGAAAATCGCCGCGCATCACATCGTTGAGCTTCAGAACCTTGGGATCGTATTGGATCTGCATCGGCGCCGACGAGACGTCCGCGCCTCCATCCAGCATCAACGAAAGCGATAACTGGCTCCCCATCCGCGTCTCCACCTGCGGCGGCGAAAACTGCACCCGCGCGCTGCCGGTCGCCGCTGGATTATCCGAGCCCGAGGGCGGCGCCGGAGCAACGCCGGGCGCCAGCGGAGGCGCCGTCGCCGGCGGCATCATCCCCGGTGTGGTCGCGGCCGGAGTACTCGCCGCCGGCAGGCTCGCAGCCGGCGTCATGGTCATCGGACTCGATGTCGTCGTCCCGACCGTCACCGGTACAGGGCTCGTGGCGGCACGCTGTGCACCCTGCGCGCCCGCTGGTGCCGGCGCCGCTTCAGCCTTCGGCCCTGCCACGACGTCCGACTGCTTGGGTGCGTAGTTCAGCTTGATCGCCGTCTGGTTGCCTACCGCGATGCCGCCTTTCCAGCACATTGGGATCCTAAGCTTAGAATTCCACGTGGACAAGTTGTCGCGGCCGCTTCTATAGTGTCACCTAAATACTAGTGACTCCAGCGTAACTGGACTGGCCACAGTTAGGCCGCAAATGTAATCACACTGGCTCACCTTCGGGTGGGCCTTTCTGCGTTCGCGAGTGGACCCGATAAGCTCATGGAGCGGCGTAACCGTCGCACAGGAAGGACAGAGAAAGCGCGGATCTGGGAAGTGACGGACAGAACGGTCAGGACCTGGATTGGGGAGGCGGTTGCCGCCGCTGCTGCTGACGGTGTGACGTTCTCTGTTCCGGTCACACCACATACGTTCCGCCATTCCTATGCGATGCACATGCTGTATGCCGGTATACCGCTGAAAGTTCTGCAAAGCCTGATGGGACATAAGTCCATCAGTTCAACGGAAGTCTACACGAAGGTTTTTGCGCTGGATGTGGCTGCCCGGCACCGGGTGCAGTTTGCGATGCCGGAGTCTGATGCGGTTGCGATGCTGAAACAATTATCCTGAGAATAAATGCCTTGGCCTTTATATGGAAATGTGGAACTGAGTGGATATGCTGTTTTTGTCTGTTAAACAGAGAAGCTGGCTGTTATCCACTGAGAAGCGAACGAAACAGTCGGGAAAATCTCCCATTATCGTAGAGATCCGCATTATTAATCTCAGGAGCCTGTGTAGCGTTTATAGGAAGTAGTGTTCTGTCATGATGCCTGCAAGCGGTAACGAAAACGATTTGAATATGCCTTCAGGAACAATAGAAATCTTCGTGCGGTGTTACGTTGAAGTGGAGCGGATTATGTCAGCAATGGACAGAACAACCTAATGAACACAGAACCATGATGTGGTCTGTCCTTTTACAGCCAGTAGTGCTCGCCGCAGTCGAGCGACAGGGCGAAGCCCTCGGCTGGTTGCCCTCGCCGCTGGGCTGGCGGCCGTCTATGGCCCTGCAAACGCGCCAGAAACGCCGTCGAAGCCGTGTGCGAGACACCGCGGCCGGCCGCCGGCGTTGTGGATACCTCGCGGAAAACTTGGCCCTCACTGACAGATGAGGGGCGGACGTTGACACTTGAGGGGCCGACTCACCCGGCGCGGCGTTGACAGATGAGGGGCAGGCTCGATTTCGGCCGGCGACGTGGAGCTGGCCAGCCTCGCAAATCGGCGAAAACGCCTGATTTTACGCGAGTTTCCCACAGATGATGTGGACAAGCCTGGGGATAAGTGCCCTGCGGTATTGACACTTGAGGGGCGCGACTACTGACAGATGAGGGGCGCGATCCTTGACACTTGAGGGGCAGAGTGCTGACAGATGAGGGGCGCACCTATTGACATTTGAGGGGCTGTCCACAGGCAGAAAATCCAGCATTTGCAAGGGTTTCCGCCCGTTTTTCGGCCACCGCTAACCTGTCTTTTAACCTGCTTTTAAACCAATATTTATAAACCTTGTTTTTAACCAGGGCTGCGCCCTGTGCGCGTGACCGCGCACGCCGAAGGGGGGTGCCCCCCCTTCTCGAACCCTCCCGGTCGAGTGAGCGAGGAAGCACCAGGGAACAGCACTTATATATTCTGCTTACACACGATGCCTGAAAAAACTTCCCTTGGGGTTATCCACTTATCCACGGGGATATTTTTATAATTATTTTTTTTATAGTTTTTAGATCTTCTTTTTTAGAGCGCCTTGTAGGCCTTTATCCATGCTGGTTCTAGAGAAGGTGTTGTGACAAATTGCCCTTTCAGTGTGACAAATCACCCTCAAATGACAGTCCTGTCTGTGACAAATTGCCCTTAACCCTGTGACAAATTGCCCTCAGAAGAAGCTGTTTTTTCACAAAGTTATCCCTGCTTATTGACTCTTTTTTATTTAGTGTGACAATCTAAAAACTTGTCACACTTCACATGGATCTGTCATGGCGGAAACAGCGGTTATCAATCACAAGAAACGTAAAAATAGCCCGCGAATCGTCCAGTCAAACGACCTCACTGAGGCGGCATATAGTCTCTCCCGGGATCAAAAACGTATGCTGTATCTGTTCGTTGACCAGATCAGAAAATCTGATGGCACCCTACAGGAACATGACGGTATCTGCGAGATCCATGTTGCTAAATATGCTGAAATATTCGGATTGACCTCTGCGGAAGCCAGTAAGGATATACGGCAGGCATTGAAGAGTTTCGCGGGGAAGGAAGTGGTTTTTTATCGCCCTGAAGAGGATGCCGGCGATGAAAAAGGCTATGAATCTTTTCCTTGGTTTATCAAACGTGCGCACAGTCCATCCAGAGGGCTTTACAGTGTACATATCAACCCATATCTCATTCCCTTCTTTATCGGGTTACAGAACCGGTTTACGCAGTTTCGGCTTAGTGAAACAAAAGAAATCACCAATCCGTATGCCATGCGTTTATACGAATCCCTGTGTCAGTATCGTAAGCCGGATGGCTCAGGCATCGTCTCTCTGAAAATCGACTGGATCATAGAGCGTTACCAGCTGCCTCAAAGTTACCAGCGTATGCCTGACTTCCGCCGCCGCTTCCTGCAGGTCTGTGTTAATGAGATCAACAGCAGAACTCCAATGCGCCTCTCATACATTGAGAAAAAGAAAGGCCGCCAGACGACTCATATCGTATTTTCCTTCCGCGATATCACTTCCATGACGACAGGATAGTCTGAGGGTTATCTGTCACAGATTTGAGGGTGGTTCGTCACATTTGTTCTGACCTACTGAGGGTAATTTGTCACAGTTTTGCTGTTTCCTTCAGCCTGCATGGATTTTCTCATACTTTTTGAACTGTAATTTTTAAGGAAGCCAAATTTGAGGGCAGTTTGTCACAGTTGATTTCCTTCTCTTTCCCTTCGTCATGTGACTTGATATCGGGGGTTAGTTCGTCATCATTGATGAGGGTTGATTATCACAGTTTATTACTCTGAATTGGCTATCCGCGTGTGTACCTCTACCTGGAGTTTTTCCCACGGTGGATATTTCTTCTTGCGCTGAGCGTAAGAGCTATCTGACAGAACAGTTCTTCTTTGCTTCCTCGCCAGTTCGCTCGCTATGCTCGGTTACACGGCTGCGGCGAGCGCTAGTGATAATAAGTGACTGAGGTATGTGCTCTTCTTATCTCCTTTTGTAGTGTTGCTCTTATTTTAAACAACTTTGCGGTTTTTTGATGACTTTGCGATTTTGTTGTTGCTTTGCAGTAAATTGCAAGATTTAATAAAAAAACGCAAAGCAATGATTAAAGGATGTTCAGAATGAAACTCATGGAAACACTTAACCAGTGCATAAACGCTGGTCATGAAATGACGAAGGCTATCGCCATTGCACAGTTTAATGATGACAGCCCGGAAGCGAGGAAAATAACCCGGCGCTGGAGAATAGGTGAAGCAGCGGATTTAGTTGGGGTTTCTTCTCAGGCTATCAGAGATGCCGAGAAAGCAGGGCGACTACCGCACCCGGATATGGAAATTCGAGGACGGGTTGAGCAACGTGTTGGTTATACAATTGAACAAATTAATCATATGCGTGATGTGTTTGGTACGCGATTGCGACGTGCTGAAGACGTATTTCCACCGGTGATCGGGGTTGCTGCCCATAAAGGAGGCGTTTACAAAACCTCAGTTTCTGTTCATCTTGCTCAGGATCTGGCTCTGAAGGGGCTACGTGTTTTGCTCGTGGAAGGTAACGACCCCCAGGGAACAGCCTCAATGTATCACGGATGGGTACCAGATCTTCATATTCATGCAGAAGACACTCTCCTGCCTTTCTATCTTGGGGAAAAGGACGATGTCACTTATGCAATAAAGCCCACTTGCTGGCCGGGGCTTGACATTATTCCTTCCTGTCTGGCTCTGCACCGTATTGAAACTGAGTTAATGGGCAAATTTGATGAAGGTAAACTGCCCACCGATCCACACCTGATGCTCCGACTGGCCATTGAAACTGTTGCTCATGACTATGATGTCATAGTTATTGACAGCGCGCCTAACCTGGGTATCGGCACGATTAATGTCGTATGTGCTGCTGATGTGCTGATTGTTCCCACGCCTGCTGAGTTGTTTGACTACACCTCCGCACTGCAGTTTTTCGATATGCTTCGTGATCTGCTCAAGAACGTTGATCTTAAAGGGTTCGAGCCTGATGTACGTATTTTGCTTACCAAATACAGCAATAGTAATGGCTCTCAGTCCCCGTGGATGGAGGAGCAAATTCGGGATGCCTGGGGAAGCATGGTTCTAAAAAATGTTGTACGTGAAACGGATGAAGTTGGTAAAGGTCAGATCCGGATGAGAACTGTTTTTGAACAGGCCATTGATCAACGCTCTTCAACTGGTGCCTGGAGAAATGCTCTTTCTATTTGGGAACCTGTCTGCAATGAAATTTTCGATCGTCTGATTAAACCACGCTGGGAGATTAGATAATGAAGCGTGCGCCTGTTATTCCAAAACATACGCTCAATACTCAACCGGTTGAAGATACTTCGTTATCGACACCAGCTGCCCCGATGGTGGATTCGTTAATTGCGCGCGTAGGAGTAATGGCTCGCGGTAATGCCATTACTTTGCCTGTATGTGGTCGGGATGTGAAGTTTACTCTTGAAGTGCTCCGGGGTGATAGTGTTGAGAAGACCTCTCGGGTATGGTCAGGTAATGAACGTGACCAGGAGCTGCTTACTGAGGACGCACTGGATGATCTCATCCCTTCTTTTCTACTGACTGGTCAACAGACACCGGCGTTCGGTCGAAGAGTATCTGGTGTCATAGAAATTGCCGATGGGAGTCGCCGTCGTAAAGCTGCTGCACTTACCGAAAGTGATTATCGTGTTCTGGTTGGCGAGCTGGATGATGAGCAGATGGCTGCATTATCCAGATTGGGTAACGATTATCGCCCAACAAGTGCTTATGAACGTGGTCAGCGTTATGCAAGCCGATTGCAGAATGAATTTGCTGGAAATATTTCTGCGCTGGCTGATGCGGAAAATATTTCACGTAAGATTATTACCCGCTGTATCAACACCGCCAAATTGCCTAAATCAGTTGTTGCTCTTTTTTCTCACCCCGGTGAACTATCTGCCCGGTCAGGTGATGCACTTCAAAAAGCCTTTACAGATAAAGAGGAATTACTTAAGCAGCAGGCATCTAACCTTCATGAGCAGAAAAAAGCTGGGGTGATATTTGAAGCTGAAGAAGTTATCACTCTTTTAACTTCTGTGCTTAAAACGTCATCTGCATCAAGAACTAGTTTAAGCTCACGACATCAGTTTGCTCCTGGAGCGACAGTATTGTATAAGGGCGATAAAATGGTGCTTAACCTGGACAGGTCTCGTGTTCCAACTGAGTGTATAGAGAAAATTGAGGCCATTCTTAAGGAACTTGAAAAGCCAGCACCCTGATGCGACCACGTTTTAGTCTACGTTTATCTGTCTTTACTTAATGTCCTTTGTTACAGGCCAGAAAGCATAACTGGCCTGAATATTCTCTCTCGGCCGCCGCCGCCTTTTCCTCAATCGCTCTTCGTTCGTCTGGAAGGCAGTACACCTTGATAGGTGGGCTGCCCTTCCTGGTTGGCTTGGTTTCATCAGCCATCCGCTTGCCCTCATCTGTTACGCCGGCGGTAGCCGGCCAGCCTCGCAGAGCAGGATTCCCGTTGAGCACCGCCAGGTGCGAATAAGGGACAGTGAAGAAGGAACACCCGCTCGCGGGTGGGCCTACTTCACCTATCCTGCCCGGCTGACGCCGTTGGATACACCAAGGAAAGTCTACACGAACCCTTTGGCAAAATCCTGTATATCGTGCGAAAAAGGATGGATATACCGAAAAAATCGCTATAATGACCCCGAAGCAGGGTTATGCAGCGGAAAAGATCCGTCGACCTGCAGCTCACGGTAACTGATGCCGTATTTGCAGTACCAGCGTACGGCCCACAGAATGATGTCACGCTGAAAATGCCGGCCTTTGAATGGGTTCATGTGCAGCTCCATCAGCAAAAGGGGATGATAAGTTTATCACCACCGACTATTTGCAACAGTGCCGTTGATCGTGCTATGATCGACTGATGTCATCAGCGGTGGAGTGCAATGTCGTGCAATACGAATGGCGAAAAGCCGAGCTCATCGGTCAGCTTCTCAACCTTGGGGTTACCCCCGGCGGTGTGCTGCTGGTCCACAGCTCCTTCCGTAGCGTCCGGCCCCTCGAAGATGGGCCACTTGGACTGATCGAGGCCCTGCGTGCTGCGCTGGGTCCGGGAGGGACGCTCGTCATGCCCTCGTGGTCAGGTCTGGACGACGAGCCGTTCGATCCTGCCACGTCGCCCGTTACACCGGACCTTGGAGTTGTCTCTGACACATTCTGGCGCCTGCCAAATGTAAAGCGCAGCGCCCATCCATTTGCCTTTGCGGCAGCGGGGCCACAGGCAGAGCAGATCATCTCTGATCCATTGCCCCTGCCACCTCACTCGCCTGCAAGCCCGGTCGCCCGTGTCCATGAACTCGATGGGCAGGTACTTCTCCTCGGCGTGGGACACGATGCCAACACGACGCTGCATCTTGCCGAGTTGATGGCAAAGGTTCCCTATGGGGTGCCGAGACACTGCACCATTCTTCAGGATGGCAAGTTGGTACGCGTCGATTATCTCGAGAATGACCACTGCTGTGAGCGCTTTGCCTTGGCGGACAGGTGGCTCAAGGAGAAGAGCCTTCAGAAGGAAGGTCCAGTCGGTCATGCCTTTGCTCGGTTGATCCGCTCCCGCGACATTGTGGCGACAGCCCTGGGTCAACTGGGCCGAGATCCGTTGATCTTCCTGCATCCGCCAGAGGCGGGATGCGAAGAATGCGATGCCGCTCGCCAGTGGCTGAGCTCATGAGCGGAGAACGAGATGACGTTGGAGGGGCAAGGTCGCGCTGATTGCTGGGGCAACACGTGGAGCGGATCGGGGATTGTCTTTCTTCAGCTCGCTGATGATATGCTGACGCTCAATGCCGTTTGGCCTCCGACTAACGAAAATCCCGCATTTGGACGGCTGATCCGATTGGCACGGCGGACGGCGAATGGCGGAGCAGACGCTCGTCCGGGGGCAATGAGATATGAAAAAGCCTGAACTCACCGCGACGTCCCGAAGGCGTGGCGCGGCTTCCCCGTGCCGGAGCAATCGCCCTGGGTGGGTTACACGACGCCCCTCTATGGCCCGTACTGACGGACACACCGAAGCCCCGGCGGCAACCCTCAGCGGATGCCCCGGGGCTTCACGTTTTCCCAGGTCAGAAGCGGTTTTCGGGAGTAGTGCCCCAACTGGGGTAACCTTTGAGTTCTCTCAGTTGGGGGCGTAGGGTCGCCGACATGACACAAGGGGTTGTGACCGGGGTGGACACGTACGCGGGTGCTTACGACCGTCAGTCGCGCGAGCGCGAGAATTCGAGCGCAGCAAGCCCAGCGACACAGCGTAGCGCCAACGAAGACAAGGCGGCCGACCTTCAGCGCGAAGTCGAGCGCGACGGGGGCCGGTTCAGGTTCGTCGGGCATTTCAGCGAAGCGCCGGGCACGTCGGCGTTCGGGACGGCGGAGCGCCCGGAGTTCGAACGCATCCTGAACGAATGCCGCGCCGGGCGGCTCAACATGATCATTGTCTATGACGTGTCGCGCTTCTCGCGCCTGAAGGTCATGGACGCGATTCCGATTGTCTCGGAATTGCTCGCCCTGGGCGTGACGATTGTTTCCACTCAGGAAGGCGTCTTCCGGCAGGGAAACGTCATGGACCTGATTCACCTGATTATGCGGCTCGACGCGTCGCACAAAGAATCTTCGCTGAAGTCGGCGAAGATTCTCGACACGAAGAACCTTCAGCGCGAATTGGGCGGGTACGTCGGCGGGAAGGCGCCTTACGGCTTCGAGCTTGTTTCGGAGACGAAGGAGATCACGCGCAACGGCCGAATGGTCAATGTCGTCATCAACAAGCTTGCGCACTCGACCACTCCCCTTACCGGACCCTTCGAGTTCGAGCCCGACGTAATCCGGTGGTGGTGGCGTGAGATCAAGACGCACAAACACCTTCCCTTCAAGCCGGGCAGTCAAGCCGCCATTCACCCGGGCAGCATCACGGGGCTTTGTAAGCGCATGGACGCTGACGCCGTGCCGACCCGGGGCGAGACGATTGGGAAGAAGACCGCTTCAAGCGCCTGGGACCCGGCAACCGTTATGCGAATCCTTCGGGACCCGCGTATTGCGGGCTTCGCCGCTGAGGTGATCTACAAGAAGAAGCCGGACGGCACGCCGACCACGAAGATTGAGGGTTACCGCATTCAGCGCGACCCGATCACGCTCCGGCCGGTCGAGCTTGATTGCGGACCGATCATCGAGCCCGCTGAGTGGTATGAGCTTCAGGCGTGGTTGGACGGCAGGGGGCGCGGCAAGGGGCTTTCCCGGGGGCAAGCCATTCTGTCCGCCATGGACAAGCTGTACTGCGAGTGTGGCGCCGTCATGACTTCGAAGCGCGGGGAAGAATCGATCAAGGACTCTTACCGCTGCCGTCGCCGGAAGGTGGTCGACCCGTCCGCACCTGGGCAGCACGAAGGCACGTGCAACGTCAGCATGGCGGCACTCGACAAGTTCGTTGCGGAACGCATCTTCAACAAGATCAGGCACGCCGAAGGCGACGAAGAGACGTTGGCGCTTCTGTGGGAAGCCGCCCGACGCTTCGGCAAGCTCACTGAGGCGCCTGAGAAGAGCGGCGAACGGGCGAACCTTGTTGCGGAGCGCGCCGACGCCCTGAACGCCCTTGAAGAGCTGTACGAAGACCGCGCGGCAGGCGCGTACGACGGACCCGTTGGCAGGAAGCACTTCCGGAAGCAACAGGCAGCGCTGACGCTCCGGCAGCAAGGGGCGGAAGAGCGGCTTGCCGAACTTGAAGCCGCCGAAGCCCCGAAGCTTCCCCTTGACCAATGGTTCCCCGAAGACGCCGACGCTGACCCGACCGGCCCTAAGTCGTGGTGGGGGCGCGCGTCAGTAGACGACAAGCGCGTGTTCGTCGGGCTCTTCGTAGACAAGATCGTTGTCACGAAGTCGACTACGGGCAGGGGGCAGGGAACGCCCATCGAGAAGCGCGCTTCGATCACGTGGGCGAAGCCGCCGACCGACGACGACGAAGACGACGCCCAGGACGGCACGGAAGACGTAGCGGCGTAGCGAGACACCCGGGAAGCCTGTTAGGCGCTGAGACGGGCGCACAGCGGGCTTCCTGGGGCAGCGGGAAGGGTCGGCCGGTCCCCCGGTCGGCCCATTTCTCTTGTCTCGGTTTAGTTAGTTAGCCTAAGTAACAGTGACTCCGTCACCACAGCACAGCGGGGCGAGCCGTTGACCTGGGGGAAGTGATGCTGTGACGGAATGACTCGAAACACACATTCCTAATGACTTCTCATTGGGTAATCCAGACTTCACGCCACTTCATCACAGCGTCACCCGGGCGCCCTTCGCTGTGACCCCGAATCAGGTTGCCGACAACCTTCATATAGGTAGAGGGGTTTACGCGCCACGCATCAAGCACCGCTAAGGAACGGCGTCGAGCGCTACCCACTCAGGCCGGTCACTCCCCTGATCTCTCCCAGGGTTGAGCGACCGGCGTTGCCTCCCTAGCTCAGTTCGGTTAGAGCGCCTGTTTCGTAATCAGGGGGTCGGCGGTTCGAATCCGTCGGGGGGCTCAATGAGCGGATACACAATCGCTTGGCTCGCATGGCTTGCCGCGTTCGGCGTCATTGAGGGTCGAGCGCTCTTCAATAAGAAGCCGGGCGACACGCTGAGCGAACACGTCTGGTCATGGTTCGCCACGCAAAGCGGCAGTACAGGCAAGCCTTCGGGTTGGGTGCGTGCTCGACGCTTTGCGCTACTGGCCTTCATGGGTTGGCTCACTGCCCACTTCATGACGGGCGGTCGCTTCTAGCGCTGCCGCGCCCAGCCTACTCACGTGAGTAGGTAGGGGGGTGTCGACGGATAGGGGGGTGTCCCCGGAAGGGGGGGGGGGGTGCCCTATGCGTACCCGGTGTCTCGACTGTAGGGACTGGGCTACTCATGGTGGGCGCTGTGCTCAGCACCACGCCACCTATCAGGCACAGCGCAGTGTGAAGAGCCATGCGAAGCGGCGTGCTGCTATCGCCCGTGGGAACAACGCTGCGGCGAAGATGCGTCGTGCTATCCGTAAGGCAGTGGGCGCGCACTGTGCTACCTGCCTGGGTTGGTACCACTAGAAAGCTTCTCGAGCGGATCGATCCTGCAGGAATTCCCGGGCATAACTGTTCCACTTGTATCGTCGGTCTGATAATCAGACTGGGACCACGGTCCCACTCGTATCGTCGGTCTGATTATTAGTCTGGGACCACGGTCCCACTCGTATCGTCGGTCTGATTATTAGTCTGGGACCACGGTCCCACTCGT